>Ga0155210_1054_pt1 | contig 10523 bp, 6 predicted proteins | sample RifCSPhighO2_02_FD_106178 | JGI IMG/M metagenome (GOLD analysis project Ga0155210, IMG submission 106178) | Candidatus Muproteobacteria bacterium RIFCSPHIGHO2_02_FULL_65_16 | reverse complement strand
CGGCGCCGAGGCCGTACTCGAAGCCGTCGGCGAAGCGCGTCGAGGCGTTGACCATGACCGAGCTCGAATCCACCTCGCGCAGGAAGCGGCGCGCGCGCGAAAGGTCCTCGGTGACGATGGCGTCCGTGTGCTGCGAGCCGTACTTGGCGATGTGCTCCATGGCCGCGTCTACGTCCTCGACCACGCGGACCGCCAGGATCGGCGCGAGGTATTCCGCATACCAGTCGTCCTCCGTCGCCGCCTTGATGCCGGGCAGGATCCGGCGCGTCGCCTCGCAGCCGCGCAGCTCGACCCCCTGCTCGTGGTACATCTTGCCGAGCACGGGCAGGATTCGGTCGGCGACGGCGCGCGCCACGAGCAGCGTCTCCATGGTGTTGCAGGTGCCGTAGCGCTGGCACTTGGCGTTGAACGCGACGCGCACCGCCTTGTCGGCGTCGGCCTTGTCGTCAATGTAGACGTGGCACACGCCGTGCAGATGCTTGATCATCGGGATCGTCGCCTCCTTGCTCAGGCGCTCGATCAGCCCCTTGCCGCCGCGCGGCACGATCACGTCCACGTACTCCTTCAGCGTGACCAGCGCGCCCACCGCGGCGCGGTCGGTGGTCTCGATCACCTGCACCGCGTCCGCGGGCAGCCCCGCCTGCCTGATGCCGGCCTGGATACAGGCGGCGATCGCATGATTGGAATTAATCGCCTCGCTGCCGCCGCGCAGGATCGTGGCGTTGCCGGATTTGAGGCACAGGCCGGCGGCGTCGGCGGTGACGTTCGGGCGCGACTCATAGATGATGCCGATCACGCCGAGCGGCACGCGCATGCGTCCGACCTGGATGCCGGATGGGCGATAGTTCAAATCGGTGATTTCGCCCACCGGATCGGGAAGCGCGGCGATCTGCCTGAGACCATCGGCCATGGCCTTGATGCGCGCCGGATTCAATTCGAGCCGGTCGAGCAGCGCGGCGTCGAGCCCCTGCGCCTTTCCCGCGTCGAGGTCTTTCCTGTTGGCCGCCATCAGCGCGTCCAGCCCGCGCTCGATCTCGGCGGCCATGGCCAGGAGCGCCGCGTCCTTGGCCGCGGTCTCGGCGCGCGCGAGCACGCGCGCCGCCACGCGCGCGCGCCGGCCAACATCGGTCATATATTCCCTAATGTCCACCGCGGAGGTTTTCGTCGCTTCAGTTACGTCAGTTACAAGTAACCACAGTTACAAGCAGCAAGTTACAAGTTACAAGCAAAAAACGAAAACACAACGTACTTGCTGCTTGTTACTTGCTACTTGTAACTCGATTTTATTGTTTTCCACAACTCGAAACTTTTACGCCGCCGAGCGCAAGCGCGAGGCACTGCAATTCCCGCCACGCATCGCCCGGCAGGCGCCCCTTGATGACGCGGTCCGTCCGCGCCGCGCGGCTCAAGAGCGCGTGCCAATATCCGGGGCGGCCGCGCGCGAGCGCGTTGCCGACCAGCGGCCGGCGCCTGGCCCAGACCCGCTGCGCCTCCAGCACCTGCGCCGCGGCCCGGCCCGCCGCGACCTGGAACGACATCTGCGCCAGCGACCGCGCCTCGCGCGCGAGCGCCCACAAGACCAGCACCGGGTCCACGCCTTCCGCGCGCAGGCTGTTCAGGATCCGCAGGATGGCCGCGGCCCCGCCGCGCAGACAGGCGTCCGCCAGGGTGAACACGCTGAAACGCGCATTGTCGCCAAGATTGCCTTCGATGTCATCCAGGCTCACCTCGCCCCGGCCGAGCAGCAGCGCGAGCTTTTCGATCTCCTGCGCCGCCGCGAGCAGGTTGCCCTCCATGTGGTGCGCCAGCAACTCCGCCACGCCCGGTCCGGGCTTGAGGCCGTGCCGCGACATGCGCTGCGTGATCCAGGCCGGCAGTTGCTCCGCCTCGACCGGATAGACCGTGACCGCGACGCCCGCGCCTTCCAGCGCCTGAACCCATTTGGCGGCGCGCGCCTGCTTGTCGAGCTTGCCGGCGACGACCAGCAGGACGATGTCCGGCGGCGGCGCCGCGGCCATCTGGGTCAGAAACTTCGCGCCCGCCTCGCCGGGCTTGCCCGTGGGCAGGCGCAACTCGATCAAGCGGCGCTCGGCGAACAGCGAGAGCGATTGGGTCGAGGCGTACAATCCGTTCCAGTCGAAGCCGGGCTCCACCGTCAGCACCTGGCGCTCGGCGCAGCCCTGCGCCTGCGCCGCCCGACGGATGGCGGCGCAGCACTCCTCCAGCAGCAGCGGCTCGTCGCCGGACAGAAGATAGATCGGCGCCAGGGCGCGTTTGAGCTGGGCCTCGAGTTGGTTGGCGTAGAGTTGCATTACGTCAGTTTCAAGTAACAAGTTTCAAGTTACAAAGTCAGCTACAAGTAACAAGTTTCAAGTTGCAAGTAAACAACAAAAACACAATGTACTTGCCACTTACTTGCCACTTGCTACTTGCCACTTGTAACTTGCTACTTGCTACTTGCTACTTTACTCAGCCTTCGAACAATCTGCCGCACCACGTCGCGCCGCAGCTCGCGCCGCAGGTCCTCCTCCTCTTTTTCCTTGGCGATCACGTTCAACCGGTCGAAGGTATAGTCGCGCTGCATCCTTATGGTCTGCGCCGGCACCAGCTCCTTGCCGGCGGCGTCGGTCAGCCGGAAGCTGACCTCATATCTGACCAGGTACTCCGCCACCCGGCCGGCGGCGTCCACGGACAGCACCTGGGTGTTGAACCCTTCGCCGGACAGCCGCAGAACGGGAGCGTCGGCAGCGTCCGAGACGGTCGCGCCGGCCTCCCGCAGGGCGTCGCGCATGGCGTCCAGCAGCGGGTCGTGGACCGCCGCGCCGCCTTCCACCGCCACGCGCAGCACCGCCAGTACCTCCGGCAGTTGCGTCAGGCCGGTGCCGCGCAAATGAAAGCCGCATGAAACCAGTAGCAAGTAGCAAGTAGCAAGTAGCAAGAGAGAAGCCCTCCCGCTGTTGTTACTTGCTGCTTGTAACTTGCTACTTGCCACTTTTTTACGCTACTACGATGTTCACTAATTTACCCGGCACGACGATCACCTTCTTCACCGCCTTGCCGGCGACGTGGCGCGCGACGTTTTCGTCCGCGAGCGCCAGCTCGCGCACCTTGTCCTCGGGCGCCTGCACCGGCACCGACACCCGCCCGCGCAGCTTGCCGTTCACCTGCACAACAATTTCCAGGTTTTCCTGCTTGAGCGCCGCGTTGTCAACCGCGGGCCAGCGCGCGTCTATCGCGGCCTCCTTGTGTCCGAGCGCGAACCAGAGCGCATGCGAGATGTGCGGCACGATGGGCGCAAGCATGAGCGCGATAAGCTCAAACGCCTCGTGGCGCACGGCGCGCGCCGGCCCGGAACCGTCGTCGAGTCTTGCGAGCGCGTTCATAAGCTCCATCACCGCGGCGATCGCGGTGTTGAACGTGCGCCGTCGGCCGATGTCGTCGGTGACTTTCGAGAGCGTCTGGTGCACGAGCCGTCGCAGGTCGCGCAGCGGCGACGGCAACTGCGACAGGTCGGTCTTGGCCGGAATCCCGGCGCCGACGTGCTCGGCCGCGAGCTTCCACAGCCGGCGCAGAAAACGGTTCGCCCCGGCCACGCCCTCGTCCGACCATTCGAGCGTATCCTCCGGCGGCGCGGCGAACATGATGAACAGCCTGGCGGTGTCGGCGCCGTACTGGTCAATGAGCGCCTGCGGGTCCACGCCGTTGTTCTTCGACTTCGACATCGTGCCGATGCCGCCGGACTCGACGGGCCGGCCGTCGCTCTTCAGAATCGCGCCGATGCGCTGCCCTTTGTCGTCGAGCTTGACCTCCACGTCCGCCGGGTTGTAGTAGGTAATGCGACCGCTTTCTGGCTTGCGGAAGAAGATCTCGTTCAGCACCATGCCCTGGGTGAGCAACCGCGTGAACGGCTCGTCGTAGGCGACGAGCCTGAGGTCGCGCATCACCTTGGACCAGAAGCGCGAATAGAGCAGATGCAGGATCGCGTGCTCGATGCCGCCGATGTACTGGTCCACCGGCATCCAATACTTGACCCGCTCGTCCACCATCGCTTTGCCGCTGTCCGGGCTGCAATAACGGGCGTAGTACCAGGACGAGTCCACGAAGGTATCCATGGTGTCGGTCTCGCGCCGCGCTTTGCCGCCGCACTTCGGGCACACACAGCCCACAAAATCGGCGCGCTTGATGAGCGGATTGCCGGTGCCGTCGGGCACGCAGTCCTCGGGCAGCACCACCGGCAGGTCCTTGTCCGGCACCGGCACGTCGCCGCAGTGCGGGCAGTGAATAATCGGGATCGGGCAGCCCCAGTAGCGCTGGCGCGAGATGCCCCAGTCGCGCAGGCGGAATATCACCTGCTTGTCGCCGAGGCCCTTGGCCTTCAGGTCGGCGGCGATGGCGTCCACCGCCGCGGCGTAACCAAGGCCGTCGTATTTGCCGGAATTCACGCACACGCCATCTTTGCTCGCGTACCACTCTTGCCATGCATCGGTCGTGAACGCGACATTTCCCCCTCTCCCTTCGCCCGACGACACACCAATGACCTGCTTGATCGGCAGCCGGTATTGTTTGGCGAAATGGAAGTCGCGCTCATCGTGCGCCGGCACGGCCATGACCGCGCCCTCGCCGTAGGCCATGAGCACATAGTTTCCGACCCACACCGGAATCGGCTCGCCGGTGAGTGGGTGCGTGACGTGGATGCCGGTGGGCATGCCCTTCTTCTCGATAGTGGCGAGATCGGCCTCCATCACGCTGCCGCGTTTGCATTCCTCGATGAACGCCGCGAGCTTCGGGTTGCTCTTCGCCGCGTGCGTCGCCAGCGGATGCTCGGCCGCCACCGCGCAGAAGGTCACGCCCATGATCGTGTCGGCGCGGGTGGTGAAGACCCGGAGTTCTTCTTCTTTCCCGTCGTCCAGCTTGTACGGGAATGAAAACCTGACACCCACGCTCTTGCCGATCCAGTTGGCCTGCATGGTGCGCACGCGCTCGGGCCACTCGGGGAGCCGGTCGAGATCGGCCAGCAGCTCTTCCGCGTACTGCGTGATCCGGAGGTAGTACATCGGAATCTCGCGCTTCTCGATTAGCGCGCCCGTGCGCCAGCCGCGGCCGTCAATCACCTGTTCGTTGGCAAGCACGGTTTGATCCACCGGGTCCCAGTTCACCACGCCGGTTTTCTTGTAGGCGATGCCCTTTTCCAGCATGCGCAGGAACAGCCACTGGTTCCACTTGTAGTACTCGGGCTGGCAGGTGGCGAACTCGCGCTCCCAGTCAATGGCGAAGCCCAGAGACTGCAACTGCCGCTTCATGTAGGCGATGTTGTCGTAGGTCCATTTCGCCGGCGGCACGCCGTTCGCCATCGCCGCGTTCTCCGCCGGCAGCCCGAAGGCGTCCCAGCCCATGGGCTGGAGCACGTTCCTGCCCTGCATACGCTGGAAGCGCGTGAGCACGTCGCCGATGGTGTAGTTGCGCACGTGCCCCATGTGCAGCTTGCCCGAGGGATACGGGAACATCGAGAGGCAGTAGTACTTCTCCCGCTTGGGATCCTCCACCGCCTTGAAGGAGCGGTGGCGGTCCCAGTATTCCTGGGCGTCTGTTTCTACTTTTTCTGGCGAATAACGCTCGTCCATCGGGTATCGCGGGTGATTCGGGAAATTCGAGGGCGGAAGGATACCGTACTTCGGGGGTTCGGGTCTTGCGCCGCCGGACAAGGGAGAGGGAGAGAGGGGGTGTTTTTGGGACAGCTCAGCTTCTAGGACTTTCCCTCGCGCAGGAGTTTTGCGAATTCGTCGGCCGGGACGGGCCGGCTGAAATAATATCCCTGGATCGCGTCGCACTGGCGCGTGCGCAGGTAGGCCATCTGCTCCTCGGTCTCCACGCCCTCGGCGATGACCTTGATGCCGAGACGGTGCGCCATGGCGATGATGGCGCTGACGATCGCCGCGTCGTCCGGATCGGTGGTGATGTCGCGCACGAACGTGCGGTCTATCTTGAGGCTGTCGATCGGGAACCGCTTGAGGTAACTCAGGCCGGAATAGCCGGTGCCGAAATCGTCTATGGACAGCTCGATTCCCATCGCGCTCAGCTCGTTCAGCGTCGCGGTGGTGGCCTCGGCGTTCTGCATCAGGACGGTTTCGGTGATCTCCAGCGTCAGGTGATTCGGCTTGAGGCCGCTCGTGCTCAGCGCCTTGGCGATTTGCTGCACCAGGTTCTTTTGCCGGAACTGGCGCGCGGAGAGATTGACCGCCATGCGCAACGAGGTTCCGTTCAGGCGCCAGGACTTGTACTGGCGGCAGGCGGCGCCCAAGACCCATTCGCCGATCGGGTCTATCAGGCCGGTCTCCTCGGCCAGGGGGATGAAATGCGCCGGCTGAATGAGGCCTGCCTCCGGGTCCTGCCAGCGTATCAGCGCCTCGAGGCCGATGATGTTGCCGGATTGGAGATTCACCTGCGGCTGGTAGTGCAGCAGGAACTCGTCGCGCTCGAGCGCGCGCCGGATCGCGCCCTCCAGGCTCAGGCGCTTGTGCGCGCTGGCGGTCATTTCCGCGGTGTAGAACTGGAAGGCGTTGCGCCCCTGCTCCTTGGCGCGGTACATGGCGACCTCGGCGTTCTTGAGCAGGTTCTCGAGCTTGCGCTCGTCCAGCGGGTACAGCGTCATGCCGGCGCAGGCGGTCACGAACAGCTCGTTGCCGGCAACGAGAAACGGGTTGGTGAAGCAGTCGAGGATCTTTCCCGCCACCTGCGCCGCGTCGTCCACGCGCGCCATGTCGGCGAGCACGAAGGTGAACTCGTCCCCGCCGAGGCGGGCGATGGTGTCGCCGTCGCGCACGCAGGTCCTGAAGCGCCCGGCGACTTCCTTGATCAGCTGATCCCCGACCTCGTGCCCGAGCGTGTCGTTGATGTTCTTGAAATTGTCCAGATCGAGGAGCACGACGCCGACGATCCGCGCGCGCCGGTCGGCGCCGAACATCGCCTGCCGCAGGCGGTCGCCGAACAGGTTGCGGTTGGCCAGCCCGGTCAGCTCGTCGTAATTCGCCAGATAATTCAGGCGCTCCTCGGCCTTCCTGCGCTCGGTGATGTCGCGCCCCACCCCGAGCAGCGCGATGATCTCGCCCTTCTGATTGCGCAGGGGGGTGGCGTGGGTCTCGAGCCAGCGGCGCCCGCCTTTCAGGCCGACGATCTCGAAGGTAAGCATGCCCGATTCGCCCTGGAAGACCGCCTTGTTGAGCGCCTCGAACGGCCCGCTGTGCTCCGTGGTCAGGAGATCGGGGAAATGTTTTCCGACCACCTGCCCGGGGAAATCGGCCTCGAACATGGCGAGCCCGGCGCGGTTGATCCGGAGCAGCTCGCCGTCGGCGGCGAGCAGCAACAGGCACTCCGGCTCGGTCTCGATGATGGTGCGCAGGAAATTCTCGCTCTCGCGCAACGCCTCCTGCGCCTGGCGGCGCTCGCGCCGGATCGCGGCCTCCTTGATCTCGCGCTCGACCGCCGGCGGCAGGCGCGCCAGCTTGTCCTTCATGACATAGTCGTGGGCGCCGGCCTTCATCGCCGCAACCGCGGCGTCCTCGCCGATGTTGCCGGAGACGATGATGAACGGCAGGTCCAGCCCCTTTTCCTGCATGATCGCGAGCGCGCCGAGGGAGCTGAACCGGGGCATGCTGTGATCGGATAATATGACATCCCAGCCCCCGGCCTCGAGCGCGCGCCGCATGTCTTCCGCCGTCTCGACGCGCTCGAACACGACCGCGCGCGCGCCGCGCAGCGCGCGCACGACCAGTTCCGCGTCGTCCGCGGAATCCTCGACTATCAGCACGCGCAGAGGCCTGTTGTTCATGGGTCGTGTCCGGCCGGAAGGCCGGTCTATTTCCTCCCGCCCTTGTTGTTTTTGTTGTTTTTCTTGGCCGCCGGCGGCGGCTCGTTCAGTACCAGCCAGTACATCCCGAGCTGGTGGGCGGCGTGCACGAACTGGTCGAAATCCACCGGCTTGCGGATGAAGCTGTTGGCCCCGAGGCTGTAGCTCCGGACCAGGTCCTGCTCCTCCTTAGAGGAGGTCATGATCACCACGGGTATGAGCTTGGTGCGCTCGTCGGCGCGGATGCGGCGCAGCACCTCGAGCCCGTCCACCTTGGGCAGTTTCAGGTCCAGCAGGATGACCTGGGGCGAGACGTTCATGTCGCGCGCGGCGTGGCGGCCGGTGCCGAACAGGTACTCCAGCGCCTCGGCCCCGTCGCGCACCACCACCACGTTGTTGCTGATGTGGTTCTTCTTGAAGGCGCGCAGCGTCAGCGCCTCGTCGTCCGGGTTATCCTCCACCAGCAGTATTATTTTTTCCTCGACAACCATTGCCTTCCTCCTGTTGTTGTAGTCAAAGCGTGAAATAGAAAATCGCGCCCTTGTCCACCACCCCTTCGGCCCAGACGCGGCCGCCGTGGCGGTGAATGACGCGCTGCACCGTGGCCAGCCCGATCCCAGTGCCGGGATACTCGCTGTGGCTGTGCAGGCGCTGGAAGGCGCCGAACAGCTTGTCGGCATAGGCCATGTCGAAGCCCACGCCGCTGTCGCGCACGAAATACGCGGTCGCGCCGTCGTGATTGACGGCGCCGAACTCGATCCGCGCGGGATCGCGCCGGGACGTGAATTTCCAAGCGTTGCCGAGCAGGTTCTCCAGCGCCACGTGCAGCAGGCTGCGGTCGCCGCGCACCATGATTCCCGGGGCGATGTCGAACTCGACGTTGCGCTCCGGCTCGGCCCGGCGCAACTCCCCGACGATCTCCTGCGCCATGGCGCTCAGGTCGGCTTCCGCATACGTCATCTCGCTGCGCGCGATGCGCGAAAGCCGCAGCAGGTCGTCAATCAACTGCCCCATGCGCTGGCTGGCGGCGCGCACGCGCTTGAGATGATCCCGCCCCTGGTCGTCGAGCGCGCCGGCGTAGTCCTGCGCCAGGATCTGGCTGAAGCCGTCCATGCTGCGCAGCGGCGCGCGCAGGTCGTGCGAGACCGAATAGCTGAATGATTCCAGCTCCTTGTTCGCGGACTCGAGCTGGGCGGTGCGCTCCTCGACCCGTTGCTCCAGCTCCAGGTTCAGCCGGCGCAGATCCTCCTCCGCCTCCCGGCGCTTGTTGTCGGTCCGGTGCAGGGACAACGAGGTCGAGCGGACCAGAAACATGAATACTATGACATTCAGCGTCGCGAACAGCGCCAGGCCGAATTCGGTGTCATATAGTCCCGCCCGCTGACCGAGCAATCGCAGCCAGCCGAGGAACGGCGGCACCACGACGGCCGCCGGCAGCAGGTAGCGCGCCATCAGGCCGCCGGCGCTGTCGCTGCTTATGACCGCCATCAGGCCGCGCTCCGGCCGCGCACACAGGATGCCGACCGCGAGCACGATGAACGTGAGCACCGTGTGCAACGCCATGGACGAATAGGGGGTGAACTGGAACAGCGACTGGATATCGTAGGCGTAGCCGATGAGCGCCAGCAGCGAGATGAAGCCCGCGATCACGGCGAAAAATTCCGCCGGCCGATGGCCGCGGATGGTTTCGCTGTCCAGGAGCAGCAGGGCGCAGCCGACCAGGACCAGACTTATCGCGGTGTTCGGCGCCATCCGGCCGGGGGAGAAAACCCCGATCGCGCCCGGGTCGTCCTTGAACAAGAGCTGATCAATCCCGAGATTCCAGCCGGGGAGGTATTCACCGAGCGTCAGCGCGCCGATCAACGTGACCAGCGCCGCGAGGACCAGCGCCCATGCGCGCCGCCGGGCGCGAGCCGCGCCCTCGCTCCCCGGCTGCAACAGCCAGAGCGCCGCGCCCGCCAGCACGAAGGCCAGCGCCGTGTTGGCCTTCATCGAGGCCAGGTTCGGAGAGAGGCTTTTAAAAAACGAAATGCCCAGCGCCCAGCCGGCAAGCACGATCACGCCGACAACGACGCTCGCGGCCGCGGCGATGCGCGAGGTGAGGCGGAAGGAGTCGTGGAGGCGCGTGTCGGTACCCGAGGTCATCTTCCGACCTCGTCGCGGATCAAGCGCGGCGCCTTCAGGATCATCCGGCGATGAATCCAGAAGGCGCGTCAGCCAGACACCGATATGCCGCGCCTGCTCGTGAATGAATAATGGGACATGTCCACCTACCTCCTTGGCCAGCAAGCCGCCCCCCGATAGGTCAACAAAAAACCGGAATGATTATTAATTAATAGTAAACCGCCGAAGGCAAGTCCATTTGGCGCCAGTGGTACCCCGGCGCCGACTAAAGAACATGTTTTTCAATACATTACCGCCCGTGTGGGCTTATTTTCCAGCTTTCGCATCATATTTCTTTATGACCGTGTCCGTCAGGTCCGGGCCGTCCTCGGCGTAGAGCACCGGCATCTGGTTCTTTTCGAACACCAGCATCAGCTTCTCCTGTCGGGCGATCTCGCCGATGATGCCGCCGATCTCGGCCATGGCCTTCTGGGTGTACTCTGCGTCCTTCTGGTTCACCTCGCGCTGCGCCTCCTGCGTCAGCTTCTGGTAGGCCTCCGCCTTCTGCTGGAAGTCA
>Ga0155210_1012_pt1 | contig 10541 bp, 9 predicted proteins | sample RifCSPhighO2_02_FD_106178 | JGI IMG/M metagenome (GOLD analysis project Ga0155210, IMG submission 106178) | Candidatus Muproteobacteria bacterium RIFCSPHIGHO2_02_FULL_65_16 | reverse complement strand
CCGTCTCCGCAGCCCCTCCCTGGGGCGATCTGCGCTTCGATAAACTCCTGCTCGATCCGCCGCGCAGCGGCGCCATTGAGGCCATAAAGCTGCTGCCGTCCCCGGGACCCGAAAGGATCGTCTATATCTCCTGCTATCCGGCCACGCTCGCGCGCGACAGCGAATACCTGGTGCACGCGCGCGGCTACCGCCTGGCCGCGGCCGGTGTGATGGATATGTTCCCGCACACGAGCCATGTCGAATCCATGGCAGTGTTCGTCCGGGAGTGAGCATGGCGGCGGATTACTCCATCGAGGTTGACGTCCCGTCCCAGACGCTGACGCTGCTCCAGGGCCGCAAGCCGGTCATGAAAACGTCGGTCTCGACCGCACGCAACGGCGTGGGGGAGGAGCAGGGGAGCGAGCGCACCCCGCGCGGGGCGCACTACATCCGCGCCAAGATCGGCGCGGGGCAGCCGGTGAACGCCGTGTTCGTCTCCCGCCGCCCGACGGGCGAGATCTACTCGCCGCAACTGCGCGCCGCCTTTCCGGGGCGCGACTGGATCCTGACGCGCATCCTGTGGCTCTCCGGGCTCGAGCCGGGCAAGAACCGGCTCGGGAACGTGGACACCATGCGCCGCTACATCTACATCCACGGCTGCCCGGACGACGACCCCATGGGCGCGCCCGGCTCGCGCGGCTGCGTGAAGATGCGCAATCAGGACATCATCAAGCTCTTCGACCTCGTGCCCGCGGGCGCCCGGGTCCTGATAAAGGGCTGAGCGCCATGTCTCTCGGGCCGGTGATGCTGGACGTGGCGGGGCCGGGGCTCGACCCCGCGGAGCGCGAGCGCCTGCGGCATCCGCTGGTCGGCGGCGTCATCCTGTTCGCGCGCAACTACTCCACCCCCGAGCAGGTCGAGGCGCTGGTGCGCGACATCCACGGCCTGCGCGAGCCGCAACTGCTCGTGGCCGTGGACCACGAGGGCGGGCGGGTGCAGCGCTTCCACGACGGCTTCACCGCGCTGCCGGCGGCGCGCCGCCTGGGCGCGATCCACGATGAGAATCCCGGGCGCGCCAGGCGTCTGGCGCAGACCGCGGGCTGGCTGATGGCGGCGGAGCTGCGCGCCGTGGGCGTGGATTTCAGCTTCGCCCCGGTGCTCGATCTGGATCGCGGCCTGAGCCAGGTCATCGGCGACCGCGCGTTCCACTCCGATCCCGAGGTCGTGGCCGATCTGGCGCACGCCTGCATGACCGGCATGGCGCGCGCCGGCATGGCCGCGGTCGGCAAGCACTTCCCCGGTCACGGCGGCTGCGCCGCCGATTCCCACACGGCCCTGCCCGTGGACGATCGCCGCTACGAGGACATCTACGCCGAGGACGTCCTGCCGTTCGAGCGCATGATCCATTACGGCCTGGCCGGCGTCATGCCGGCGCACGTGCTGTACCCCAGGGTGGACGCACAGCCGGCTGGTTTTTCGCGCTTCTGGCTCAAGGAGGTGCTGCGCGGGCGGCTCGGTTTCCAGGGCGTGATATTCAGCGACGATCTCGCCATGGAGGGCGCCAAGGGCGCGGGCGACGTGGTGGCGCGGGGGCGGGCGGCGCTCGCGGCCGGCTGCGACATGGCGCTGATCTGCAACGACACCGCCGGCGCCGAGCGGTTGCTGGAAGGACTGGGCGCGCATGACGACCCGGTGTCGCATCTGCGCCTGGTGCGCATGCACGGCCGCGCCGCCCCGACGCGCCGCGAGCTGATCGCGGGCGCCGACCATCGCGAGGCCGCGCGCGCGTTGCGTCAGCTCGCCTGAAAAAATCCTGAAAAAAATATTGATTCGCGCGCAGGATGTCCGATAATAAGGCTCAAGGGGACGTTCACAGCCGGGGGCATGAAAGAAATTGGATCTATTAAAACCGCTTAAAAAGCTGAGGCTCGAGAGTTTCAACAATCTCACCAAGACGCTGAGCTTCAACATCTACGATATTTGCTACGCCCAGAGCGAGCAGGCACAGAAGGAATACATCGCCTACATTGACGAGGCCTACAATGCCGAGCGCCTGACCGCCATCCTGACGGAGGTGGCGCAGATCATCGGCGCCAGCGTCCTCAACATCGCACACCAGGATTACGACCCCCAGGGGGCGAGCGTGACGATGCTGGTTTCCGAGCTGCCGCTCCAGGAGGAGCCGCTCAACCCCGAGGCGCCCGGCCCGCTGCCGGACGCGGCGCACAATCGCCAGACCCGCGCCGCCCAGGCCGGCCTGAGTCTGGAGAAGCCGTACAAGGAATCCGTGGTGGCGCACCTGGACAAGAGCCACATCACGGTCCATACCTATCCGGAGTCGCATCCGGACAGCGGCACCAGCACCTTCCGCGCCGACATAGACGTATCCACCTGCGGCAAGATCTCGCCGCTGCGCGCCCTGAACTACCTCATCCACAGCTTCGATTCCGATATCGTCATAATTGATTACCGCGTGCGCGGCTTCACCCGCGACGTCAAGGGCACGAAGCACTACATTGACCACAAGATCAACTCGATCCAGAACTTCGTGGACAAGAACACGCTCGCGCGCTACCAGGCGATAGACGTGAACGTCTACCAGGAAAACATCTTCCACACCAAGATGCTGCTCAAGGACTTCAAGCTCGACAACTACCTGTTCGGCGTGCGCGAGACCGATCTGAACCCGCCGGAAACCAAGATCGTCAGCCAGCGGCTGAAACACGAAATGGCGGAGATCTTCTACGGCGCGAACATGGTGCGCATCACCTGAAGCGGCTTTCCCCGCCCCTCGGTAGTCTTCCGTAGTCTTAGGGAACCTCGAATTAAGTTCCGATTCGTCATTCCGGCGAAACCTGTCCCGGCATGCTTAAAGCCGAGAGCCGGAATCCAGGGTTTGAAAAAGACATCGGCCGATAGGCCGATTCTGGATGCCAGCTTTCGCCGGCATGACGGAGTTTTTGCTTGCGGGGTCTTCTAAATTTCCGCCCCGATTGTCGCGCGCCGGCGGTTCCAAGTTATAATCGAATTTTCAATAGGTTGTGAAGTTTTCCTGATCAGGTTTCTAGCCACGGTTAAACTCGGTTCCAGCGCCGCCGTCAAACCGGCAGGCCCGCGCCGGGTTTGAATGCGGTAGATTCGGTCGCGGCCCTGAAACTGGACGGGGCGAGCCTGCGCGCTGAAACAATGGATGCAAAAACTCTGGTGAAGTCGCTGCCCACGCTGCCGGGCGTCTACCGCATGCTGGACGCGGGCGGAGGCGTGCTGTACGTGGGCAAGGCCAATAACCTGCGCCAGCGGGTGCGGAGCTACTTTCGCGCCCGGGGGCTCGCGCCGCGCGTGCAATCCCTGGCGCGGCAGGTGGCGGCGGTGGATATAACGGTCACGCACACCGAAAACGAGGCGCTGCTGCTCGAGAACAACCTCATCAAGACGCTGCAGCCGCGCTACAACGTGCTGCTGCGCGACGACAAGAGCTACCCCTATATCTTCGTATCCGACGATGCGTTCCCGCGCCTGACGTTCCATCGCGGGGCGAAGCGCGAAAAGGGGCGCTACTTCGGCCCGTATCCTTCCGCCGTGGCGGTGCGCGAGAGCCTGAACCTGCTGCAAAAGGTGTTTCAGCTGCGCCAGTGCGAGAACAGCTTCTTTCAGAACCGCTCGCGCCCGTGCCTGCAATACCAGATCAAGCGCTGCACCGCGCCGTGCGTCGGGCTGATCGAGCGCGAGCGCTACGCCCTGGATGTGCGGCACGTGCTCATGTTCCTCGAGGGCCGCAGCCAGGCGGTGATCGGCGATCTGGTCGAAAAAATGGAGCAGGCCTCGGCGCGCCGGGACTACGAGGCCGCCGCCGCATACCGCGACCGCATCGCCGCGCTGAAGCACATCCAGCAGCGCCAGTACGTCGCCGGCGGGGGCGGGGACGTGGACGTGCTGGCCGCGGTGACGGCGCACGATACCGCCTGCGTCGTGGTCGGCTTCATCCGCGCCGGCATGAACCTGGGGAGCAAGGCCTTTTTTCTCAAGGCCGGCGCCGCCTCCCGGCCGGAGGAGGTCGCGGCGGCGTTTCTGCCGCAGTATTACCTGGGCAAGACCATCCCCGGGCGCATCTATCTCAACCGCCCGGTCGCGGACAAGGCCCTGCTCGAGGCCGCCTTCTCGCGCCAGGCGGGCAAAAAGATAGCCATCATCGGCGCCACGCGCGGCGCGCCGCGGCGCTGGGTCAGAATGGCCGAGATCAACGCCCGCGACGCCCTGCGCCGTCACCTGGCCGGCAAGGCCAACCTCGAGCAGCGTTTCGAGGCCGTGCGCGCGGCGCTCGCGCTCGACGCGGTTCCGGAGCGCATCGAATGCTTCGACGTCAGCCACACGCGCGGCGAGGCCGCCGTCGCCGCCTGCGTGGTATTCGACGTCAACGGCCCGGTCAAATCCGATTACCGGCGCTTCAACATCGAGGGCGTGACGCCGGGGGACGACTACGCGGCCCTGTCCCAGGCGCTGGCGCGCCGTTACCGCCGGGTCAAAGAAGGCGCCGGGCGGCTGCCGGATCTGCTGCTGATAGACGGCGGCAAGGGCCAGGTGGCGGCGGCCGCGTCCGTGATGGAAGAACTGCAGATCGAAGGCGTGCGCCTGGTGGGCGTGGCCAAGGGCCATGAGCGCAAGCCGGGGAACGAACGGCTTTTCTTGTCCGGGTCCGGGCGCGCCATTATACTGCCGTCGGACTCGGCCGCGCTGCACCTCATCCAGCAGATCCGGGACGAGGCGCATCGCTTCGCCATCGCCGGCCACCGCCGGCGGCGCGCGCGGGCGCGCCTCGCGTCGCCGCTGCAAGACATTCCCGGCGTCGGCGACCGCCGCCGCCAGGCGCTGCTGAAAAACCTCGGCGGGCTGCGCGAGGTGGCGCGCGCCGGCGTCGAGGATCTATGCCGCGTGCCCGGCATCAGCCCGGCGCTGGCGCAGCGCATATACGACAACCTTCATGAACCGGACCGCTGAATCATGCCGCTGAACGCGCCCAACGCGCTCACCCTGCTGCGGATCGCGCTGATCCCGCTGTTCGTGGTGATCTACGCCCTGGCCGAGCCGTGGGCGCTGAAGCTGGCCACGGCTCTCTTCGTGCTCGCCGGCATCACCGACTGGCTCGACGGCTATCTCGCCCGGCGCCTGCAGCAGTTCTCGCCCTTCGGCGCGTTCCTCGACCCGGTGGCGGACAAGCTCATGGTGGCGGCGGCGCTGGTGATGCTGCTCTCCGATCCGCAGGTGCTGGCGCGCGTGCTCGACATGCGCCTGTTCGCGCTCGTGGTCCTGGTCATACTCGGGCGCGAGATCGCCGTGTCCGCGCTGCGCGAGTGGATGGCGGGGCTCGGGCGGCGCTCGCACGTCGCGGTCTCGGTCGTCGGCAAGGTCAAGACCGGTTCTCAGATGGTGGCGATCCCGTTTCTGATCTGGCGCGAGCCGCTGTGGGGCCTGCCCACGTTCAAGACCGGCGAGGTCCTGCTTTACATCGCCGCCGGCCTGACCCTGTGGTCCATGGTGGCCTATCTCAAGATCGCCTGGCCGAACCTGGTCAACCCCGGCGCCGGAACGCGTCCGTAACTCCGCCGCGCGCGGCCGTCAGGCTTGACAGCCCCCCGGCGGTGCATACAATGTTGCATCCCACCGCGGGAATAGCTCAGTTGGTAGAGCGTAACCTTGCCAAGGTTAAGGTCGGGAGTTCGAGCCTCCTTTCCCGCTCCAGATACCCGAAGGGGAGGCGCTGACCTCCCCTTTTTTGTTTTTTTGTTTCCCCCGATCACGGCTGGGTGGCAGAGTGGTCATGCAGCGGCCTGCAAAGCCGTGTACGCCGGTTCGATTCCGACCCCAGCCTCCATTTCCCTTCACTAACAGTTTGTTGAAAAAGTCCTTCCGTGGTCTTTTTCAACACGCAAAGCAAAAAGCGTGGTTTTTGCTTTGCTTCATTTATCAAACACTTAACGTGTTTGATAAATGGCGGCACGTCCCTGTGCCGCACCGCAGTTTGTTGAAAAACGAGTTTTTCAACAAACTGCTAACTTTGCTCAAAACTTCGGATTCGCCTATATAATCGCCAAGCCTTCCCGATGCCCGGGTGGCGAAACTGGTAGACGCAAGGGACTTAAACAATTTTGAGCACCCAGGCGGGAAACCCCTGGCGTGAATGGAGTCAAATTCGGGGAAACCTCAGCGCATATCACGGCGGTGGCAACCCCGAGCTAAGTCTTGGACCGCTTTTTAGAGCGGTATGTTGGAGTCTGTGCGTGGCAATTAGGGCACATAAGACGCAGGTTTTTCAGCCTGTTGTCCTTGTTGTTCCCGTTGATGTGGTCAAGCTCTAGAGGGATGGGCTGATTAAGCCATCGCGTATTCTGGCAACTGGCGCAGCGAGGCTCAAGGATGCCCTCTCGTAAAAGTCTGGTTCTGAGCTTATGAGACTGAAGGGGCAGGGAGTTGCTAAGATATTTCTCGATCGGCTGTTTCGGAGGAAGTATCTTGCCCTTGTTCCATGCCTGACCAACAAAATGCGACGTGTCGAGATTAAAATGCCGGATTGCTTTTCTCAGCACATCGTAATTGCCACCGTAAGGAGCAACGTTAAGTATCTGTAAAACCTGTCTCATGGAAGCGGCATTTTTCACCGCCTCCCGGAGCTGTTTATCAGAATACTTCCGTAGTCTCATGTTGCGCCCCTTAAGGACTCCAGCGCCAAGGAAAGTGTAGAGACTTGACGGCTCCTACCTACGGCCTGCAATTTAGGCTATGGTAAAGGTAAAGTCCAGACCACAAATGCGTTTTAAGTCAGAACGCAGCAGCGAAAGCTGTGGCTGGTATGAAAATCCCTTGGTGGCGACACCGTGCCGGTTCGAGTCCGGCCCCGGGCACCATATAACAGTCTAATAACGTCCAACATCGTCTAAGTACATTTACTAAAACCATATAAAACAATGAGTAACATGGGGACAGGCGTCTAGGATCGTCTAAGGAGCTTTCGTTGCATCCAGCCTAAAACTGGGGTATAAATGGGGGTATCGGAAACCCCATTCAGGATTTGTACCCCCATGCTCACCGCCATTGCCGTCAAACAGGCCAAGCCAGGCGACAAGCCCCGCAAGCTTTTTGACAGTGGTGGGCTTTACCTTCTGTTGCACCCCCGCGGCGGGAAATACTGGCGTTACAAGTATCGGCACGGCGGCAAGGAAAAGGTCCTGGCGCTCGGTGTGTGGCCCGCGGTCAGCCTGGCCGATGCCCGGGCGCTGCGGGATGCCGCGCGCAGCACACTCAATGATGGGGCCGATCCGGTTGAGTCTCGGCGCGAGGAAAAACGCGAGGCCCTACTAAAGGCCGGCGCCACGTTCGAGGCCGTGGCGCGCGAGTGGCACCAGAAGCAAAACGGCCGATGGATTCCCGACCATGCCGCGCGTGTCTTGAAGTCTCTGGAAGAGGACGTTTTCCCGTCCTTGGGGTCCCGTCCCATTGGGGAGATCACACCCCCAGAAGTGCTGGATGTGGTGCGCGCCGTGGAGCGCCGCGGCGCGCTGGATGTGGCGTCCCGAGTATTGCAGCGGTGCGCCTCTGTGTTTCGGTACAGCATCCAGGTAGGCAAAAGCACCACCAACCCGGCGCGCGATCTGGTGGGGGTCATTGAAACCCGCAAGGTAACCCATCGCGCCGCGCCATCACGTGACGACCTGCCCGAGCTCCTTAAGAAAATCCACGCCTACCAGGGTCAACCGCTGACGCGTCTGGGCCTGTTTTTGGCGCTATTGGCCTTCGTCCGGTCGCGCGAGCTTCGGGAGGCCCGGTGGTCAGAATTTGACCTTGCCGGCGCTATATGGCGGATCCCGGGCGAGCGGATGAAAATGAAAACCCCGCATCTTGTGCCGCTTTCAACCCAGGCGGTCGCCGCCCTGCGCGCTGTTTACGATCTGACGGGCCAGTTTGATCTTGTTTTCCCCGCCACGCGAAACGTCCGGACTCCAATGTCCGAAAACACGCTGACCTATGCGTTGTACCGGATGGGTTACCATAACCGCGTCACGGTCCACGGCTTCCGCTCCACGGCGGCAACGATTCTGAGCGAAGAAGGTTTCATGTCCGACGCCATCGAACGGCAGTTGGCGCACCAGGAGCGAAACAAGATCAAGGCCGCGTACCACCGCTCCGAGCACCTGGCCGAGCGCCGGCGGATGATGGAATGGTGGGGCGCCTACCTCGAATCGGTGTGCTATTTCCCCCTGACCTTATCGTTTTCGGCGGGGACAGCGGGGACACCATGATTACAAAGGGAACAATTGTCCCCAAGTGTCCCCACCAGTGGGGACAAATTCATCCAACAACGTCTAATACCGTCCGGCGTCCGGGCGATGAGGTCATCGCGCGCGCACTGCGGATACTGGCGGGGCGGCTGCGCCGCCCAGGCGCGGCCCTGCGAGGCTCGCGCGACGTGCGGGCCTGGCTGACGCTGAATCATGCCGAGCTCGATCATGAACGATTCATACTGATCTGGCTCGACAGCGCGCACCGCGTGATTGCCGCCGAGCCAATGTTCAGGGGCACGATCCACGAAACCGCCGTTCACGTCCGCGAGGTAGTGAAAGCCGCGCTGCGCCACAATGCCGCCGCCGCGATCATCGCCCACAACCACCCGTCCGGCGTGGCCGAGCCAAGCCACGCGGACGAGATGCTGACCCGTCGGCTTAAAGACGCCATGGAAATTGTAGATTGCAGACTGCTAGATCACATGGTCATCGGCGGGGCCGAGATAGTTTCCTTCTCGGATCGCGGCTTGATGGATCCACCGCCCCTCACTGAAACGCCCCCGCGGCGCCGGCGCCGGAAGGTGAAGCGGTGAGCGCGCCGGAGTTTCCGGAGTGGGCGCCGCCAAGCGCCCGGGAAGTTTGGCGAGATACGCCGCCCGGGGAAGTGCGCGAAGTGCTGTTCCGCCTGCTGACCGACCCGTTTCATGTGGGGATGGCGGATGCATGGGCATGGGCGCTTTCCAAACATCGCCAGGACTGGGAGCAAAACGCCGAGGCGACGATGTTTTGCCTGGCCTCTGATTTGGTCGCCGCGTACGAAGGGTTGCCCGTTGAGGCGCGGCACAAGGAAATAGCAAAAACGGCCGCCCAGTTGGCCCGTCTCATAGACGGCACGCCGTTGGCGGGGATTGAGCTGATACGAATTGATGACCGCTTTCAAACGGCGCGTGCATGGGAGTTCGCTCGAAGGGACGGCGGCGACGTTCCAGCAGATCGGCCGACGTTGGCCGGTATCGCACGCACCCTCGGCGAATTCCTCGGCGAGCTCGCCGAGGAAGCGCCCGCCCTGGTGGCGTCCGGCGTCACGGTCGGCAACGCCAAGCGCGAAGAGGCGCGGCGCCTGTATTTCGTGCGCTATCTGGATCGCGCGCTGCGTAAACGTTACGGGTGCGATCCGGTGAAGTTCATCGTTCCGGCAACGGTCGTTGCCTTTGGAAAATTCTCCCCGCAACAGTACTACAGAAACATTAAATCACAGTGGCGCTGTTCACTATGAAACAGTGAACGGGCCGCGACTGTCACTGGATGCAGACCTGAAAATTTTCTAAGTTCGCGTAGTAACTCTTTTTGAGGGCGCGAACGTGGAAAAACTACTTTCTATCAAAAAAGTCTCAGAGGCAACCCTCCGAGGAAAGTCAACGATCTGGGCCGACCTGCGCGCCGGCACGTTTCCGCCGCCGGACGCGCGCATCGGGCGCCGCGCCGCCTGGCTGGAATCCACGATCCAGAAATGGATCGCCGACCGCGTGGCGGAAACACGTCAGGCATCGCCAGCGGCGAGGAAGTTACCCATAGCGGCGCGACGTGCGGGCAAAGCAACCCCCGTGAAGGCAGGCCGCCCATGAGCGCACCAGCGTTCCCGAAATGCCCCGCTTGTGGCAATACGTTCGCGCAGCGCGAATCCTCAATGGTAATCCTGCCTTACTTGGGTCCGGTCCGGTTTTTTTGCGCGCCGTGCTCGTTGCGCGTCCACGCCGGCGGCCGGAAGGCACGTCGGACAATTGACCACGCCGCGCGCGGCCTGGGGCCATGCCATGCGTCCCACTGAGGCCGTCAAAAATTGTGCGGCAGGATTGTTTTCAGAATACGCGGCCGGGCTTGATGATGCCGCGGCTGTGGGCAAGGCGTCAGATGATTTTGGAATCCTGCTGGGCGCGTTGAGGGATGCCGGCGTTGACCCGCTGGACGACGGGTTACGCGAGCGATACTTGAAGTTGTTCGCGGCTTCGTTGCGGCACGGCCGCCACGAAGCGGAGGTGTTGCACGCGCTGATTTCCGCGACCGACGCGGCGGGCGATTGGCTCGACGCCGCCGACCGCGCACAAAACGCCATCCGCAAACTCGCCGAGCTGGTCAACACGAGTCCGGCCCCGTGAAGCCCGAACAAATCCGCCGCATTGCCGCCGCCGCGCTCGATCGCGCCGAGGATGTTGCGCGCCACTGGCTGCCGGAGGGCAAGCGCCAGGGCGCGGAGTGGGTGGCACGCAATCCGCGCCGCGACGATCAGCG
>Ga0155210_1074_pt3 | contig 10591 bp, 5 predicted proteins | sample RifCSPhighO2_02_FD_106178 | JGI IMG/M metagenome (GOLD analysis project Ga0155210, IMG submission 106178) | Candidatus Muproteobacteria bacterium RIFCSPHIGHO2_02_FULL_65_16 | reverse complement strand
CGCTGATCTTACGAGGCATCCTGCCTCGAAGATCAGGCGCGGACATCCTGTCCGCGCCCCCTTCGGGGCGCTCGCCCGGAACTTGTGATGTGCATGGATGCACAAATGCCGCGGGCGCAGGGATGCGCAGGAGCGGCCGGTGCGCGGGCGCGCCATACGGGGACCCAAGCAAAGCACACACCTCAGACCTGTGCTTCTGGTGCCCTTCGGTGTCGGCGAACCCTTGGTGTGCGATTCAAGCTGACCGCTGATAGCTTATTTTTAGCTGATAGCTGATAGCTTTTTTTATTTCTTATCTGCGTTCATCCGCGTTTATCTGCGGTTCCGTTCTTTTGTTTCTTAAATCTGTGTTCATCCGTGTTCATCCGTGGTTCCGCCGTTGCCTTTTCTCCGCGCCTCTGCGCCCTACAACCGGTCTTCCTGGCGCCGGCGCGGGGTCTGGCAGCGGTAGGCGTAGTGCTGGCTGACGGGGTCGCGCATATGTTTGTACAGACGCTCGAACAGCGGCAGGGCCTGGTCGGGCTTGTCTGCGCGGAAGAGGCGGTAGGCGCGTGCGAAATCATCGAGCCACGCGAGATCGCGGTACTCGCTCTCGGGAATGAGTTCGAAGATCCGCACCGGCTCCTGGCGGCCGCGCACGCGCGTGACGTCAACCTCGCGCACATTCCTGAATTCATCCTGTACCTGACGGAAGGTGAACTCGCTCAAAAGGATGTGGGTGCCGTAGACCTTGTTCAGGTCCTCGATGCGCGAGCCGAGATTGACCGCGTCGCCGACGACGGTGTAGTCGAAGCGGTTCTGCGCCCCCATGTTGCCGACGACCATGGGGCCGGTGCTGATCCCGATGCCGATGTCGAGCGCGGGCTTGCCCGCGCGCCGCCAGTGGGCCTGCAGGTCGCGCAGCGCGCGCATCATGTCGAGCGCGGTGCGGCAGGCGAGCAGCGCGTGATCCGGCCGGTGGATCGGCGCGCCGTACACCGCCATGATCGCGTCGCCGACGTACTTGTCCAGCAGGCCGTCGTTCCGGAACACCTGCTCGGTCATCTCGGTGAGATAGACGTTGAGGAACTTGACCAGCTCCTCCGGCGACAGCGTCTCGGAGACCGTGGTGAAGCCGCGGATGTCGGAGAACAGCACCGTGAGCTCGCGCTTCTCGCCGCCGAGCCGCAGGCGGCCGACGTCGCGCATGATCTCGTCCACCACCTTCACCGGCACGTAGAACTGGAACGCGGACTTGATCTGGCGCCTCTCGGTTTCGGTGGTGAAATATTTGACGATGGTCGAGGACATGAACAGCAACAGCATCAACACCGACGGATGGACCACGTTCAGCCAGATCAGGCGCGCGTGGAAAAAATAGAGCGCCGCGCCGACGCCGAGCGCGAACAGCGCCAGGGTCAACGCCGCGCCCGACGGCAGCGCGAGCCGCGGCAGCAGCAGGCTGAGCGCCAGCCCGACCCCGAGCAGCACCGCCAGGTCGAGCAGCATCATCCATCCGGGGCGGTGGATGAAGTCGTTGCGCAGCAGGTTCTGCGCGATCGTGGCGCGGATCTCCACCCCGGGAAAGGCCGTGCCGTACGGCGTGACGCGGACGTCGCCGATGCCCTTGGCGGTGGCGCCGATCAGCACGATCTTGTCCTTGATTTGCCCGGGCCCGACACGGCCGTCGAGGATGTCGGCCACGGAGAACGTCGGAAAGGTCTTCTCCGGGCCGTAATAGCGGATCAGCGCCTGACCGTACTCGTCGGTCTCGATCATGCGGTCGCCGATCGCGAGCGCGGATATGCCGTAGGCGGTCGTATGCAGCGTGAGCTTCGTCGCGCCGAGATAGGCGCGCACCGCCTGCACGTCGCCCGAGGGAAAAAAGCGGTCCTTGTAGCGCATCACCAGCGGCACCCAGCGCAGCACGCCGTCCCGGTCCGGCAGGCTGTTGATGTGGCCGGTGTATTTCGCCGCCGCGCGCAGCTCGGGCAGGTTCACCAGCAGCCCCCTGGGCTCGCGCATGGGGAAATCGAGCCGCCCGCCGCCGCTGTCCTTGATGGCGTGGATCGCCTGGTCCTCCACGGCGGCGAGCGCGCGGCGCGCGTCCAGCATCGAAAAGTGGCGGGTCTCGTCCTCGGACATTAGAAACACCATGCTGAGCACGACCCTGCCGCTGCGCGCGATCGCCCGGCCCAGCTGGCTGTCCGCCACCAGCGCCTCGCGGATGCGCGTGTACGGGCTGTTGGCCTCGGTGTATCCCTTTTCCGCCTCGAGCCGGGCGATCTGGTCGAGCAGGCCGCTGTTCTCGGCCTCGGAGAAGAAAACGTCGAAGGCGATGACGCGCGCGCCGAGCCGGTCCAGCCGGCCCACGAGCCGGCCCATGGTGGCGCGGCTCCAGGGCCAGCGGCCCAGGGCCGCCAGGCTCTTTTCGTCAATTGCGGCGATCACCACGTTCTCGGCCGGTTTTTCCGGGGACGCGGCCCGCAGGCGCATGTCGTAGGTCTTGAGCTCCATGGCCTCTAGCAGCGGGTTGCCCGCCAGGTACATAATTAAAACCGTTAATGTCAGCGCGAGGCCGAGGAAGACGGGGAATTTTCGCGGGACGGATTTTGCGCGGGGACCTGGCATTGAAAATGGCTTATCCTTAAGTAAATTAAAGGATGGTTTATGGCCTCCCCTGTTCTGCTGCATTTTAGTGACAATCCCGGCCGATGTCGAAAGCGCGCGGCGCGTGCCTGCGCGCTGGCGGCGCTGGCCGCCGTCGGTTTCCGCCTGCTGCTCGCGCCCGCGCCGGGCGTCGCCGCCGAGGGCGACATCCAGCTCTTGCAAACCTACACCGCCGGCGAGCGGAGCAAAAAATTATTCGCGGAGATCGGCGGCGTCCACCTCGACCCGGACGGGACGCTCTATGTCACCGACACCGCGTCCGGCGCGCTCGTCGTATTCACGCCGTCCGCGCAGCAGGCGCACCGCCTCGCGGGCAAGGAGCAGGTGTTCCGCTCCGGCAAGCTCGCGGGCATCGCGCGCCTGGACGACGGCACGCTCGCCATCGCCAACAGCGGCGACGACGTGATCGCCGCCCTCGACCGGGAGCGCCATGCGCGTTACCTGATCGGCGAGCCGGGGAGCAACGAGGGCCGGCTCGACGGTCCCGCGGGCCTCGCCGTCTCCGCGCGCGGGCGGCTGTACGCGGCCGAGCGCGGCAACGACCGGGTTTCGGTCTTCGCCCGCGACGGTCTGTTCCTGTTCGACCTCGGCCGCCATCTCCCCGATTCCGCCCGCCTCAGCGCCCCGGTCCAGGTGGCGGTGGACGCCGAGGAACGCGTGTACGTGCTCGAAGACAAGGAGGGCGGGCGGATCTCGATATACAGCCATGTCGGGGAGTTTCTCCAACGCCTGACGCCCGAGCAGTTCAAGGGCTACGCCGAGCGCACCCCGCGCTTCAGCGCCATCGCCGTTGACGCCCATGGACAGCTGTACGCCGCCGACCGCAACAACGGCAAGATCCTGCAGCTCGACTGGAAAAACGCGAAGCCGGCCCTGGCGTTCGGCAGCAAGGGCGCGGGCCGCGGCCAGTTCGCCGAGATCACGGCGATGACCGTCACCGCCGAGCGCCGGCTGGTGGTCGGCGACAGCGGCAACCTCAAGATCGAGATCTACCAATTGCCGCCGGTCGCGGCGCCGACGGCGGACGGGCCGAAACTGCCGCTGGTCGCGCGCGGTCCCGCCATCGCCGCCGGCGAGAACGCGCCGGCGTGCGACACCGCCTATCCCCTGCCCGGCGGCGCCATGCTCTGCCTGCAGCGCGGGAAAAAAACGGTCCTGCGCGTCGGCGCGGACGGCAAGGCCGAGACCTTCGGCGGACCCTATGACGAGCCGCGCCTCGCCGCGGTGGATGAAAAAACCGTCGCCATCGTGGACGGGGACCGGGTGCGGCTTCTCGGCCACGACGCCAAGCCGCAATTCGTCATCGGCCGCAGCGGCGTACGCGACGGCGAATTCGACGCCCCCGGCGGGATCTGCCTCGGCGACCGCATCTATGTCGCCGACACCGGCAACTCCCGGATCCAGATCTTCTCGCGCGACGGCGTCTATCTCGCCAAGATCGCCAACACCAAGGAACGCGCGGTGCTGAAACAGCCGGCGGCGCTCGCGCTCGACTCGCAGAACAACCTCTACGTCGCCGACAACGGCGCCAACCGGATCCGCGTGTTCTCGCCCGAGCGCCAGCTGCTGTACGAGCTCGGCGAGGGCGAGTCCGCGCCGCACCGCTTCCGGCAGATCCACGGCCTGGCCCTGGACCAGGACGACAATCTGTATGTGCTCGCCGCCACCGCCGTCAACGACAACAGCGTGCGCATCTACAGCGGCCCGCGCCTGCTGTTCGCCTTCGGCGCGCAGCTCGAGCGCGGCGTGGGCATGACCAGGGCCGCGACCCTCACGCTGCTCGAGTCGGAAAAGGCCGCGCTCGCCGTCTACGACAGCGGGCGCCGGCGCCTGCAGACCTATAACTACCTGCAAGTGCCGGCGCAGGTGGGCGGGCTGATCGTGCACGGCGGGCCGCAGCAGACCGCCCTGCGCTGGGGCAAGGCGCCGGGCAGCTTCATCGAGCGCTACCGGGTCTACGGCGCGCGCGAAGCCAAGGGCCCCTACGAACTGTTGCTCGAGACCAAACAAAACACGGCCGCCCTCACGCCCGCGCCGGGGAAGGACTATCTGTTCTACCGCGTGGGCGCCGTCAGCAATAACGACGTGGAAGGGGCGCCGTCGCTCGAGCGCCTCGACCGCTTCCTCGCCGGCTACCGCCGGTTCCAGGAGCAGCGCTACGCCGAGGCCGCCGAGATCCTCGCCCAGGCCCAGCAGGAGACCCCGAACAACGGCCACGCGCTGGAATATCTCGGGCGCAGCCGCCTGGAGCAGGGGCGGGTGGACGAAACCCTGGCGCTCGCCCAGGACCTGGCCAAGATCACCGGCTTCGAGGCCGTGGCGGTGAACCTGCAGGTCGAGGCGCTGCTGCGCGGCCGGCAGCTGCTGCCGGCGCGCGCGCTGCTGGACAAGGCCCGCGCCGAGCGCCGCAGCGACGCGCAGTCGCTGGTGTTGTGCGGCCGGCTGAATCTGCTGCTCAACGACGCCGTCGGCGCGGTGGACTGCCTGGAAAAGGCCGTGAAGCAGGGAAAGACCGGCGAGGAGACGCATTTCCTGCTCGGCCAGGCCTATGTCAGGCTCGGGGCGGTCCAGAGAGGGCTCGCGGAGTTCGACAAGGCCGTGCGGCTGGCGCCGGCCAGCGCCGCCAGCTGGGTACAGAGCGGGCTCGCCTACCAGGCGCTCAACATGCACAAGGAGGCGATCGAGCGCTTCGAGAAGGCGCTCGCGCTCGACGACCTGAACGCCGGCGCGCGCCTCGGGGCGGCGCAGAGCCACATCGCCCTCAAGAACCATGACAAGGCCCACTCCATCGCCATCTCCATGTCCGGCAGCCCGGAGCAGGAGGCGGCCGGACAGTATCTGCTCGGCGTGATCGCGCTCGCCAAGAAACAATACCAGGACGCGGCGCTCGCCCTGACCCGCGCCGGCGCGAAGGACCCCGCCAACGTCTCCATCTGGATCGCGCTGGCCGACGCCCAGACGGCGCTGAAAAATCCGTCCGGCACCATTGACGCCCTGCGCCAGGCGACCAAGGCCGATCCGGATTCGTTCGACGCCAACCACCGTCTGGCGCGGCTGCTCCAGGACGACGGCCGGCACGCCGACGCCGCGCCGCTCTTCGAGCGCGCCGTGGCCCTGCGGCCGGGCCATTACGAGGCACGGTATGCGTTCGCGCTCGCGCTCGCCGCGTCCGACCGGCTCAAGGACGCCTCGCTCCAGGCGGGCGAGGCGGCCAAGCTCGCGCCCAAACAGACCGATCCGATCCTGCTGCTGGCCGACATCGCGCACCGCCAGGGAAAACACGGCGAGGCGATCGGTCATCTCACCCGGCTGCTCAAGCTCAGGCCCGCCTCCGCCGAGGCGCAGCTGAAGCTCGGGACGGTGTACCTCGAAACCAACGCCTATGATCAGGCGCAGCCGCACCTCGAGAAGGCCGCGCTGCTCGGCCCGACGAATTCGCGCCCGCACGAGCTGCTGGGGACGATGTATCTGGAGCGGCGCCTGTTCGATCAGGCGATCAGGGCGCTCGCGCGCGCGGCCGAGCTCAATCCGTCGCAGGAAAACACCATGCAGCTGAACGCGGCCTACGCGGAAAAGAAGAAATCGCTCGAGTTCAAGCAGACCGCCCCGCGCATCGTGCTCCAGGACCTCAAGCTCAAGCGCGTGTTCTCCGCCGCGTACAAACAATACGCCACCGAGCCGCTCGGCTCGGTCAAGCTCAAGAACGTCGGCCCCGCGGAATACAGCGGCCTCAAGCTGTCGTTCCACATCAAGGGCTACATGGACTTCCCCGGCACCATGGATCTGCCGGCGCTCAAGGCGGGCACGACGCTGGAGGTGCCGCTGACCGCCGTCTTCAACAACAAGATCCTCGGCATTGACGAGGACACGGGCGTGCAGGTGGAGGTGAAGCTCGCCTACTTCCAGGACGGCCGCCAGGACACGGTCGAGATCACCCGCCCCATGACCATCTACGGCAAGAACGCGATCCTGTGGAGCAGCCCGCTGCTGGTGGGCTCCTTCATCACGCCCAAGGACGAGACGCTCAAGGATTTCGTGCGCCAGGGCGTCGGCCAGTTTCCGCAGGAGGAGACGGCGCTCAACCGCAACCTAGTGACCGCCATGATCATGTTCGACCTCATGTCGGCGCACGGGATACGTTACCTGGTGGACCCAAACACCCCCTACTCGCGTCTGGGCGCGGATCAGGTGGACTACGTGCAGTTTCCGCGCGAGACCCTGCGCCTCAAGACCGGCGACTGCGACGATCTGTCGGTGCTGCTGAGCGCGGCCCTGGAGAATCTCGGCCTCGAGACCGCGCTGGTGGATATCCCGGGCCATTTGTTCCTCATGTTCAATACCGGGCTGCCGGCGAAGAGCCGCGATCTCATCAGCCTGCAGAACGACCTGCTGGTGCTGCGGAACGGCGAGGTGTGGGTCCCGCTTGAGGCGACCATGATCGCGACCTCGTTTTCCGAGGCCTGGACCGAGGGGGCGAAGAAATACCGCGAGGCCGAGACCACCGGGCGGCTCAAGCTGCTTCCGGTCAAGGACGCCTGGGCGCGCCACATGCCGGTGACGCTCGCCCCGGCGAATTTCACACTCGAGCCGCCCGCGACCGAGCGGGTGCGGGCGCGCATCGAGCGCGAGCGCTCGATCCTGCTGACCAAGAGCCTCGACCGCCTGGTGCGCCCCTACCGCGCCATGGCGCAGAACAGCCCCGCCGACCAGGAGGCACGGATCCAGATCGCCATCCTGTACGCCAAGAACGGCCTGCACGACCTGGCGCTCAAGGAGCTGGACCAGATTCTGGAGGCCGAGCCCACCAACAGCGCGGCGCACAACAGCCGCGGTAATATCTACTATAATTTGAATGACTACGACCGCGCCCTGGAGGCGTACCGCTACGCCGGCCAGCTCGACCCGACCGACGGCGGCATCAAGCTCAACATGGCGCTGGCCTATTACCGCCAGGGCAAAATCAAGGAGGCCGTGGAAAGTTTCAACGAGGCGGTCACGTTGAACCGCGACCTCGAAAACCAGTACAAATCACTGAAGAATCTGCTTGGAAGCTGAGGTGATCCCATGAAACCGATTTCACTCATCGCGCTGTTCATGCTCTTCCCCCTGTCCGCCCTGGCCGCGGACGCCGAACGCACGGCCGACAAGGCGCGCGCGCCGGGCGCCGTGGTGCAGAAGGTGGAGGGCGAGAGCCCGTTCAAGCGGCTAATGGAAGAGATGTGGGCGAAGCTGCGCTCCTACGGGCCCAGGCTCAGCACCACGGACGCCGGCCGCACCACCCAGGTGGCGGGCGTACGCGGGGCGGAAAGCACCGCCAGCCAACTCAAACCCTACTGGAAGGGCGACCGTGCGAACGACCCGGCCTACGCCCAGGAAGTGGACGCCTTCAACAAGGCGCAAGAGCTGGCCGACGCGGGCGACCTGCCGCAGTCGGCGAAGGCGTTCGATGATTTTCTCAAGGCCTATCCCAAGAGCACCCTGAAGCCCAACGCCCAGTTCGGCGCCGGCCTGTCCCACGGCGCGAGCGGCCAGAAGGATAAGGGCCTCGTGGCGCTCAACGGCTTCATCAAGGACAACCCGAAGCATCCTCTGGTCCCCGAGGCCCAGCGGCTGATCGCCGAGCTGCAAAAATAATCCCCGCCCGCACGGCCTCCGGCAGCGGCGTTGTCGTGACGCCGACCGTCACCCGCGCGCCGCGGGCATGCGCGCCCAACGACCCCGGGGCGGAACGGGACGGTCTTCTTACAGTAATCCTCCTGAATAAAACCGCGCCTTTTCATACACATAAGAAGGGCCCGGCTGACCCGGCGGCTGGCACCGCTTTTGCTACCATTAATGACGTATGCCAAAAAATACGGATTCAGGCGCCGGCAAAGCCAAGGGGGATGAGACGATGCTCCCCGGCGGAGCGGCAAAATCAGGCGGGCGGAAGGCCATGAGCGTGAACGCTGGAACGACGCGAAGGGACACCATCAGCGGCGAAGACATCGTGCGCCTGCGGCTGTTCGCCAACGCCAACCGCGAGGCGGTCGAGGGCCTGCTGCACGCCTGCCCCATACGCGAACTGGAGGCCGGCGCGATATTGCTCGCCCCGGGACAGACAAACCGCGCGCTGTACTCGGTGCTCGAGGGCCGCCTGCGGATCCACCTGGACGCGCCGGACAACCAACCGATCGGCATCGTGGATGCCGGGGAAAGCGTCGGCGAGCTGTCGGTGATCGATCAGAAACCGACCGCGGCGTTCGTCATCGCCGATACCACGTCGCGGCTGCTGGTCATTGACCAGGAAATCTTCTGGTCGCTGATCCATGCCTCCCATGTCGTGGCCTGCAACATGCTCGTGAGTCTGGCGCAGCGGTTGCGCAGCAACAATTCCGCCGTCTCCGAAAGCAAGCGGCTGCAGCAGTTGTACAAACGCCACGCCGCCACGGATGAGCTCACCGGCCTCTACAACCGCCGCTGGCTGATGAATCTGTTGAAACGCCAGGTGACGCGCAGCTCGATGAACCAGAAGCCGCTGTCCGTCATCATGGTGGATGTGGATCACTTCAAGACATTCAATGACGAGTTCGGCCACATCGCCGGCGACCACGCGCTGTATGCGGTGGCGCAGACCATGCTCAACATTGTGCGCCCGACCGACATGGTGGGGCGTTACGGTGGCGAGGAATTCGCCATCATGCTTCCCGACACCGATATCAAGGGCGCCCGCATCGCGGCCGAGCGCATCCGCCAGGCGGTGAGCGAGGCCGTGATAGTCATGTCCGACCAGAGCATCCTGCCGTCGGCCACGGTTTCGCTCGGCGTGGCGCAGATGCGGCCGTTCGAAACGCTGGAGGCGCTGATCGAGGCGGCCGACGCGGCCCTCTATCGCGCCAAGAAACAGGGCCGCAACCGCGTCTCGGATTAAGAGCACACGGGGAACTTCTGAAGAAGAAGTATTCGCCGTAAAGGCGGTCGCTCCCGACATCTTGTCTCGCGCTGCATTCGTACGTCCCTGTGCAACAGAGAACACAAAGATTTTTTCTTTTGGGAACCTCTAAAAATTGCCTCTCATGTAGGTTGGGTTAAGCCGCGTAAGCGGCGAACCCAACAAAATCATATTGTTTGGCGCTATTCGGTGGATTCGCTGCGCTTAATCCACCCTACATTTATGAATTTTTAGAGGTTCCCTTTTGATTATCCGATGTTTTTCTTTGCGCCCTTTGTGCTGTGCAGGACGCACGAATGTCGCGGGCGCGAACCTGTAGCCCTACTCGCTGCGCTCGTTCGTCCTGCCTTATGACAGGCGCAGGAGCGACCGTCTTTGCGGCAAATAATCATACTTAGTCATAACTTCCACAGCCGCGCGGTCACAAAGGTTCGTTGGCCCGCAGTAGCAGCCCCTCCACCTCCTTGATGTTGGCGCGCTTCATCGGCCGCCCATCCACCGGACTGAGCGGCGTCTCGCGCGCGCCGCGGCGGCTGAAAACGCAGAGCTCGACGACGGCGCCGTCCGCCACGAAGCGATAGGCCGGCAGCGCCTCGAGCCGTTCGCCGCCGAAACGCAACCGGCGCTCCGTCTGGTCGAAGGGTATGTGGTGCTCCTGCAGAAGGAAACGGACCTCCTCCGGGGTGTCCGCCGTGACGTGCAGCTGTACCTCCGAGGCGCCGGTGACGGTCCCGCTCAAAACCGCGCCGACCAGGCGCGGATCGAACCGCTCCAGGAAACGCATGGCCTTGACCGCGATCTCCCGCAACCGGCGCCCGTGACGGGCGAGGCGCCCGGCATGGAACAGCCGCAGATACTGTTGCAGTGCGGATTCCACCTCGTGGTTGGCCGGCAGGTTTTTGCCGGCCGGCAGGTTCAGGCGCTCCGCCGCCTTGCGTTTGGCCGCGTGGAAATCGCCCACGCCCTCCTCGGCCATGATGCGCGCCGCCTCGGCGCAGATATGGCGGCGGT
>Ga0155210_1010_pt1 | contig 10789 bp, 7 predicted proteins | sample RifCSPhighO2_02_FD_106178 | JGI IMG/M metagenome (GOLD analysis project Ga0155210, IMG submission 106178) | Candidatus Muproteobacteria bacterium RIFCSPHIGHO2_02_FULL_65_16 | reverse complement strand
CCGCGAGCAGGCGCTCGGCGCGCAGATCGCCGCCGACGGCGAGCAGCCCCTCGGGCGAAGCGAGCTCGACCGGCGGGAAGCGCAGGTCGGTCGTGTTTGGGTTGAGCACGAACATAACTAAAGCGATCAGCGATCAGCTAAATGAGCTATCAGCGATCAGCTATCAGCGATCAGCTTAAAGCTTGAAGCTTGAAGCTTGAAGCCTAAAGCTTACCCCCCCACGACGCAGCCGACCACGTTGGAGATGTTTTTTGATTGTCCGATGCTATTCTTTGCGCCTTTGCGTCTTTGCGACAAATAATCATACTTAAATCAGGACTTCCTCAGCGCTGCGCCAGGAGGCGGTTGGTGTCGGCGAGGTCGTCCTCGCTCAGTTGGCCGGTGGCGGCCTTGAGGCGCAGGCGCGCGAGCAGGTAGTCGTAGCGCGCCTGCGACAGGTCGCGGCGGGTGCGGAACAGCTCGCGCTGGGTGTTCAGCACGTCCACGCCGGTGCGCGCGCCGCGCTCGTAGCCGAGAATGGTGGACTCGAGCGCGCGCTGGTTGGAGGCCTGCGCCTGTTCCAGCGCCCGCACCCGGGCGACGCCGTTGATCACAGCGAGATAGGACTCGCGCGCCTGCTGCGCCGCCGTCCGCCGCGCCTGGTCGAGGCGGCCCGCCGCCTCGTCCTGGCGCGCGTAGCTCTCGCGCACCTTGGACGAGACGCCGCCGCCCTGGAACAGCGGCACCTGGAGCTGTATCCCGACCTGGTTGGTGGTGGTCTCGCTGCCGTAGCCCAGGGTGCTGCCGCCGGCGTCGCTGTAGCTGCGCGAGGCGGTCAGATCGAGCGTCGGATAGTGTCCGGCGCGGCTTTTTTCAAGCTCGTCGCGCGCGCCCGCGAGCGCATATTCGCGCGCCCGGACCTGGGGATTGTCCCGGCGCGCCGCCTCGATCCAGCGGTCCATGTCGGCCGGCTCCGGCGCGCGCAGGTCGAGCGCGCCGCCGAGACGCGCGAGCGCCCCCGGGTCGTCGCCGGTGATCACCAGCAGCGCCTCGCGCCTCAGATCGAGATCGTTGGCGGCGGCGATCTCCTGGGCGACGGCGAGATCGTAGCGCGCCTGGGCCTCGTGCACGTCCACGAGCGAGGCGGCGCCGACGTTGAAATTGCGCTGCGTGAGCGCGAGCAGCCGCTCGATCGCCGCCTTTTCCGTGCGCACGAAGTCGAGCGCGTCCTGCGCCGTGAGCACGTTGAGATAGGCCTGGGTCGCGCGCAGCAGGAGGTCATGCTCGGCGCCCGTCAGCTCGTGTTCGGCGCGGGCCGCGTCCGCCCGGCCCTGGGAATAAGCAGCGAAATTCTGTTTGCGGTAGAGCGGTTGGGTGAGCGTGAGGCTGTAGCCCTTGGTGCTGTAGTCGTAGGACCGGTCGCTGGTCGGGGTTATGACGCGCTGATCGGTGGTGTTGGTGCTCGCGGCCGAGAGGTTCAGCGTCGGCAGCAGCTGGGCGCGGCCCTGCGGCGCCTTTTCGATCGTGGCCTGGTAGTTCGCGCGCGCCTGGACCCAGACGGTGTCATTGGCGCGCGCCTTGCCGTAGACCGCCAGCAGATCGTCGGCGGCGGCCGGCGGCGCCAGGCCGAACAACAGCAGCAACGCGACCGGCCTCATGCCGCGATTCTCTTGTTGCCGCCGCGGCGCGCGGCGAGGCGGTTTTCCACCAGTGAATACACCGCCGGCACCACCACGAGCGTGAGCAGGGTGGAGGAGATCATGCCGCCCATGACCACGAGCGCGAGCGGCCGGTTTGATTCCACGCCCGGGCCGAGCCCGATGGCGGCCGGCAGCATCGCGGCGATGACGGTGAGCGAGGTGATCAGCACCGGGCGCATCCGGTTCGGGCAGGCGGCGGAGAGCGCGTCGTTGATGTTTTTGCCCTGCGCGCGGTACTGGTTGGTCAGGTCTATGAGCAGGATCGAGTTCTTCGCCACCAGGCCCATGAGCAGGATCATGCCGATCATGGAAAATAGGTTCAGCGTCTCGCCGAACATCCACAGCGCCGTCACGCCGCCGATGATCGCCAGCGGCTGCGCCACCATCACCACCAGCGGCTGGATGAGCGAGTTGAACTGGCTCGCGAGCACCATGTAGATCATGATGAGCGCCATGCTGAAGGCGAACACCACATAGCCGCCGGTGCGGGCGAACTCCTCGGCCTGGCCGGTGAAGGCGATGGAGTAGCCGGCCGGCATGATCTCGGACGCGATCCGCTTCACGGCCTCGGCCGCGGCGCCGAGCGGCAGGGTCTCGAGGCTGCCGTAGATGAAGCCGGCGTACTGGCGGTTGCGGCGCGTGATCACCGCGGGGCCGAGCCCCTCCTCGAACTTCGCCAGCGTGTCGAGGCGCACGAGATCGCCGAACTTGTTCTTGACGTAGAACCGCCGCAGGTTATCGGTGCTGGTGCGCCGGCTCGGGTCGGTCTGGAGGCGGATGTCGTAGCGCTCGTTGTGCTCCTTGAACTGGGCCACGTCCACGCCGCCGGTCATGAGGCTCAGGGTCTGGGCCACGTCCAGGGCGCTGATGCCGAGCTGGGCGGCGCGCTCGCGGTCGAGCGTAACGCGCACCTCGGGCAGGTCGAGCTTCAGGTCCTTGTCGAGCTTGGCGATGCCCTCGATCTTCCCGAGGCGCGCCACCATCTGGTTCGAGAGCTCGTCAATCTTCAGCAGGTCGTTGCCGAGGATGGCGAACTGCAGTTGCTCGCCGCGCTGGCCGCCGATCGCGGAGATGATGCTCGGAAACGCCAGGACGCCGGGGATGGCGGCGAATTCGCGCCGCAGTGCGCGCATGACATCGGCCTGGGACAGCTTGCGCTTGTTGCGCTCCACCAGGCGCACGAAGACGCGCCCGGCGTTGACCTGCCCGACCTCGCCCAGGCCCACGGCCGCAAAGATGCTGAAGACCTCGGGGCGTTTGAGCAGCACCGTCTCGATCTCGCCGAGCTTGGCGGAGGTGTAGTCGAGGTTGGAGCCGAGCGGGGTCTGGATGATCACCATGAAGCGCGACTCGTCTTCCTCCGGGACGAAGGTCTTGCCGACGAAACTGAAGATGAAGCCGCTCAGGACCACGACCGCGACGGCGATCGCGACCACGCGCCAGCGGTGCTCCAGGCTCAGGCGCAGCAGCTCGCGGTATCGCCCCTCGATCCGGTTGAACTGGCGCTCCAGCGTTTGATAGACCCGGCCGCGGCGGTCCGGGAGCGTGAGGTAGCGCGCGCACAGCATCGGCGTGAGCGTGAGCGAGACCCAGAGCGAGGCCAGCACGCCGATCACCACGACCAGCGCGAACGAGCCGAGGAAGCGCCCGAGGATGCCGCTGATGAAGGCCACCGGCAGGAAGATGGACACGAGCGTGAGCGTCGAGGCGAAGACGGCGAAGATCACCTGGCCCGAGCCGGCGATCGCCGCCTTCTCCGGGGCCTCGCGCTCCTCCTCGCGGTGACGGAAGATGTTTTCCAGCACCACGATGGCGTCGTCCACCACCACGCCGATCAGGAGCAGCAGGCCGAGGAGCGTGATCTTGTTCAGCGTGTAGCCGGCGAAATACATCACCGCGAACGTCGCCGTGAGCGACACCGGGATCGCGGTCGCGATGATGAGGGTCGAGCGCCCGCTCTTGAGAAACAGGAACACCATGAGCGCGGCGAACAGCGTGCCGATGATCAGGTGTTCGTTCAGCGCCTCGATGGACTGGCGGATGCTGATGGAGTCGTCCGAGGAATAGCGCAGCTCCAGGCCGGGCGGGAGGTTCGGGCGCAGCTCTTTCTCGACGCGTTCCTTGACCTTGTCCACCACCTCGACGGTGTTGGCGCCGCTGGTCTTGACGATCCCCAGGCCCACGGCGGGCACGCCGCTGTAACGCGCGAGCTTGCGCGCATCCTCGAGGCCGTCCTCGACGCGCGCCACGTCCTTGAGATACACCGGCGCGCCCTGGCGGTAGGCCACGACCATCCGGCTCATGCTCTCGATCCGATCGTATTCGGCGTCGAACTTGATCAGCCACTCGCGCGAACGGCTGCCCAGAAACCCGGCCGGCAGCACCAGGTGCTCGCGGCCGAAGGCGTTGGACACGTCCACGGGCGACAGCCCGTAGGCCAGCAGCCGGTCGGCGTCGAGCCACACGCGTATGGTGCGCTTGATCTGGCCGCCGATCTGCACGTCGCCGACGCCGCTGATGGTTTCGAGCCGCGGCTTGAGGACCTCCGCGGCGTAGGTATTGAGCTCTTGCAGCGTGCGGTTGCCCGTCAGCGCGACCCACACCACGGCCGAGGCGCCGATCTCGATCTTGCGCACCACCGGCGGGTCGGCCTCCTTGGGCAGACGCTTGACGATGCTGTCCACCTTGGCCTTGACCTCCTGGTAGGCGACGTCCACGTTCTTTTCGAGCTCGAATTCGACGCCGACCACGGACGCGCCGAGCGAGGAGCTCGAGGTGATGGACTTGACGCCCGGCACCTGGTTGACGACCTCCTCGATCACGTCGGTGATGTTCTTGTCCACGATCGCCGGGTCGGAGCCCTTCATCGTGGTCACGACGGTGACGCCGGGGAAGTCAATCTTGGGGAATTTGTCGAGGCCGAGGCGCAGAAAACCGATGACGCCGAACAGCACGAGCACCAGGCTCACCATCAGGGTGAGCACGTTGCGCTTGATGGAAAATTCGGGCAGGCTCACGGCGCTGTCTTCGGACCCATATTCGGCGCCGCTCCGCCCCGGTCCGGGGGCGCGGCGTCGCGCAATTTGATTCTGGCGCCGTCGCTCAGGAGCCCGGCGCCGTCCACCGCCACGACCTCGCCCGCCTTGAGGCCCGCGACGATCTCGACCTCGCCGTTGCGCCGGATGCCCTGCGTCACGCCCCGCTCCCTGACGATCTCGCCCTCGGGGACGTAGACCACGCTTCCCGCCGGGCGCAGCACCACCGCCTGTTCCGGCACCACGAGCGCGTTTCTGCGCACGCCGAGCACGACCTCGCCGCGCACGCTGCCGGCCGGGCGCCAGGCGCCCGGATTGCGCACCTCGACGATGACCTCGGTGGTCTGCGTGAGCGTGTTCAGCGCCGGCAGGATCTGCCGGATGTATCCAGTCGCCGACCGGTTGTCGCTGAAGTTGGTCACGGTTATCGCCTGGCCCGGGCGCAGCCGACGCGCGATCTCGATCGGAAACGGCAGCCGGACGTAGTAGCGCCGCGCGATGTCGCGCGTGGGGTCGAATTCCTGGGCCAGGCCCACGGCGGTCTCCGCGCCCACGGCGGTCTCCGTCACCGGCAGGTCCATGGCCGCGACGGTGTAGGTCGTGATGGGCGTGATCTTCTCCTGCGGCTTCGGCGCCTCCTTGCCGCAGGCGGCGAGGGCCACGATGGCCACGGGGGCGAGCAGGCGGGCGATGGACGATCGGTGCATGGCTATTTATCCGCGGGATTTTTGGTGGTTGGTTTTTCCAGGACGCCGCGCAGCAGGATGTCGGCGAGCATGCGGCTGTAAAGCTTTGGGTCGCGGGCGAAAGCCACGTCCGGGAAGTGGCGCAGCACCGCGCGCGCCTCGAAGAAGAAGACGTTGGCGCCGATGAGCAGGGCGGCGATCATGGCGGGATCGGCGTCGCTGCGCAGTTCGCCGCGCGTCTGGGCGTGGCGCAGGGTCGCGACCAGGCGCGCGAAATTTTCACCGAAGACCTTCTCCGCGAATTCCTGTCCGCGCTGTTCGCCGTTGCTGAGCAGCTCGCGCAGGATCAGGCGCGACACCTCTCCGTGCCCCAGCATGTCGGCCAGCATCCCGTGCGCGTAGGTCTCCAGCCGCTGGGCGAACGCCCCCGACTCGCCGCTCAGCCCTTGCAGTCTCTCCGCCGAGTTCTCGCACGCGGTGCGAACGACCGTGAGATAGAGATCATGTTTGGACTTGAAATGGTGAAAGATGTTCGCCTTGCTGACACCGGCGCGCTCGGCGATGGCGTTCAAGGACACGGCGTCGAAGCCGTGCTCGGCGAAGAGCGCCTCGGCGGCGGCGCGGATGCGCGCCGCGGCGTCACCGCTGGTATGCGTCGTTTCTGTTGCCGCCGTTATTGAAGCCATGTGCGCTTGCCTAACTTATTGAATCGTTTTAGGATATTACTGACCGACCGGTCGGTCAGTCAATAATAGTGCCGAATTATCCGGCTGACAAGCCAGACCGGAACCCTGGGATATCAAGATTGGATGCATTGGCGTGATTACTTATTGGGCCGGCCGCATGTTTCCACCACAATTGCCCGCTACCATTCGCGGAGGCACTATCACCATGCGCCGCCATGGATACGCGGTACAACCACATACAGCACAATGAGATTTCTTCCCGCACTGATGTTGGGGCTGGCGCTGACGGCACAGGCGGAGACGCCGTCGGTGTTAAGCTGGGAGGCCTGCATACAGGAAGCCGCGGTGAACAACCCGGAACTACGCGCGGCCTACGCCAACCTCGACGCCGCCGGTTACCGCGCCGGCGCGGCGTACAGCGGCAACCTGCCGCAGCTCTCGGCCGGCGCCGACTATGCCGATACTTCCGGCAGCGCGACCGTGCCCGGCACGAGCTACAGCGCGTCGGTCTCGCTCACGCAGAATCTCTTCTCCGGCTTTCAGGATCAGGCGAAGATCGAGCAGGGCGGGGCGAATCGCGCGGCGGCCGCGGCGAGCCTCGGCGCGGCGAAGGCCAGACTCAGTCAGGACCTCAAGGCGGCCTACGCCGGGCTGCTGTACGCGCAGGACAACGTCACGCTCACGGAGAAGATCGTGCAGCGGCTGGAGGAGAACCTGCGACTCGTGGAGCTGCGCTTCGAGGGCGGACGCGAGAACAAGGGCTCGTATCTGCTCACCAAGGCCTCGCTCGCGCAGGCGCGCTATGAGAATCTGCAGGCGCGGCAGGCGCTGGCCTCGGCGCAGGCGCAGCTCGCCCGGGCGCTGGGCCGCCCCGAACCAGGCGAGCTGCGGGTGACCGGGGGCGTGCCGGTGGCCGCGCCCGAGGCGCCGCCGGATTTTCCGCGGCTCGCGCGCCAGGCGCCGGACTTCCGCCAGGCGCAGGCGCAGGAAAGATCGGCGGTCGCCGACGTGACGCTCGCGCGCTCCGGGTTTTATCCGAGCGTCAACCTCACCGGGAGCGTCGGGCGCGAAGGGCAGGAGTGGTATCCGGACCAGGACCGGCGCACGGTGGGGCTCAATCTCACGATCCCGCTCTTCAGCGGCGGCAAGGATTACTACACGACGCGCAGCGCCGCCTCAAGCCTCGCGGCGGCGTCCGCGAACCGGGACAACGTGGAACACCAGCTGTTGGTGCGGCTCAGACAGGCGTATGCAAGCTATGTCGAGTCGGCGGAGAAGCTCAAGGTGGATCAGGCCTTTCTCGACGCCGCCGACGTCCGCGCCAGGATCGCGCGCAGCAAGTACAACAACGGCCTGATGTCGTTCGAGGACTGGGACCGGATCGAGAACGATCTCATCCTGCGCCAGAAGTCGCTGCTGCAGAGTCAGCGCGAGCGGGTGACGGCCGAGGCGGCGTGGGAGCAGGCGCAGGGGAAAGGAGTGATTCCGTGAACATCGCACAATCAATGCGCGACCACCGCAAGGCGATCGTGATCGGCGTGCTGGCGGTGCTGGTCGTGGGCGGCGCCGTCGTGTACTGGCGCGCCGGCCGCGAGGCGGAGCCGGCCTACCGCGAGGTCGTCGTGACCCGCGGCGATCTCGAGGTCACGATCCTGAGCACCGGCATGGTGCAGCCGCAGAACCGGCTCGAGATCAAGGCGCCGATACCCGGACGCGCCGAGGAGGTGCTCGTGGTGGAGGGCCAGACCGTGGCCAAGGGCCGGATTCTCGCCTGGATGAGCTCGACCGAGCGCGCGGCGCTGATTGACGCGGCGCGCGCCAAGGGGCCGGAGGAGCTCAAGCGCTGGGAAGAGCTCTATCGCGCCACGCCGATCCTCGCGCCGATCGGCGGCACCGTGATCCTGCGCAACATCGAGCCGGGGCAGACCTTCACCGTCAACGACGCGGTGTTCGTGATGTCGGACCGGCTCACGGTCAAGGCGCAGGTGGACGAGACCGACATCGCGCAGATCCGCCTCCGGCAAAAGGCGCGCGTCGTGCTGGACGCCTATCCCGACCGGCTGATCGCGGGAGTGGTGGAGAAGATCGCGTATGACGCCAAGACCGTGAGCAACGTCACGACCTACGAGGTCGAGGTCCTGCCCGACCAGATCCCGGCCTTCATGCGCAGCGGGATGACGGTGAACGTGAGCTTCACGGTCGCCACGCGCCGGGGCGTGCTGCTGGCGCCGAGCGACGCCGTGCGGTCGCGCGACGGCCGCGCCTATGTGCTGCCGGCGCCGGCGAAGAAGGGCGCCGCGCCGGTCGAGCGCGAGATCCGCGCCGGCATGAGCGACGGCAGGCACATCGAGGTGCTCGAGGGCGTGACCGAGGGCGAGCGGCTGCTGGCGAAGCGCCTGCGGACGGGCGCGAGCGCCGGAACCTCGAGCCCGCTCATGCCGTTCGGCGGGAGGCGCTGAGCGGGCGGCGGGGATGATCGAGCTTAAGGACATCCACCGGACCTACCGCATGGGCGACACGACCGTGTACGCACTGCGCGGCGTGTCGCTCACGATCGAGCCCGGCGAGTTCGTCGCCGTCATGGGCCCATCGGGCTCGGGCAAGTCCACCCTCCTGTATGTGATCGGGTTGCTCGATGTGCCCGACTCCGGCTCCTACCGGCTCTTCGGCCGCGAGGTGGCGCGTCTCGGGGAGGACGAGCTCGCGGTGCTGCGGCGCGAGGCCATCGGTTTCGTCTTCCAGCAGTTCAATCTGTTGCCGCGCGTCGCCGCGGATGAGAACGTGGCCATGCCGTTGCTTTATTCGCGCCACCGGCTCGATCTGGCCCGGGCCGATGCGCTGCTCACACAGGTGGGGCTCAGGGACCGGGCGCGGCACAAGCCGAGCGAGCTCTCGGGCGGACAGCAGCAGCGTGTCGCCATCGCCCGCGCGCTCGTCAACGAGCCGCGCATCATTCTCGCGGACGAGCCCACCGGCAATCTCGATACCGCGAGCCAGCAGGAGATCCTGGCGATCCTGCGGGAACTCAATCGCCGCGGCATCACCATCGTGATGGTGACGCACGAGGAGGAGGTGGCGCGCGAGGCGCGCCGGCGCATCCGCATCCGCGACGGCGTGATCCAGTCGGACGAGCGCACGGGCGCGGCGCCGCCGCCCGCGCCCGCCGCCGCCGCGCCCCCGCCCGCGCCGGAGCGCTGGCGCCTCGGCGAGATCGGCGAGCACCTGCGCCAGGGCCTGCGTGCGCTCGCGGCCAACAGGGTGCGCACGGCGCTCTCGATGCTCGGCATCCTGATCGGCGTCGCCGCGGTGATCGCCATGCTCGCGCTCGGGCGCGGGGCGCAGAAGGCGATCGAGTCCCAGCTCGCCTCGCTCGGCTCGAACATGCTCATGCTGCGCCCCGGGGCGATCCGCGTCGGCGGCGTGGCGCAGGAGGCGGGCGCCACGACGCGACTCACGATTGACGACGCTACCGACATCCGCGAGCACATACCCGGCGTCGGGGAGGCGGCGCCCAACGTCGCCGGCCGCGTGCGCGTGACCTTCGGGAACAAGAACTGGAACACGCTCGTGCGCGGCACGGCGCCGGTCTACGCGCGCATGCGCGCCTCCGAGCCCCAGATCGGGCGCTTTTTCACCGACGAGGAGAACCAGCGGCGGGCGCTCGTGGCGCTGGTGGGGCTCACGGTCGTGCGCCAGCTCTTCGGCGATCAGAACCCGGTCGGCGAGATGATCAAGCTCAACAAGGTGAATTTCCAGATCATCGGCGTGCTGCCGGAGAAGGGCGCGACCAGCTTTCAGGATCAGGACGACGTCGTCGTGATCCCGGTGCTGACCGCGATGCACCGGCTGCTCGGCAAGGACTACGTGGATTATATTGACATCGAGACCCTGAGCCCCGCTGATCTTCAGCCGGTCAGCGCGGCGGTGATGCAGCGCATGCTCGCGCGGCACAGGGTCCCGCCGTTGCAGCAGCAGGACGCGTTCCAGATCCGCAATCTCGCGGACATCCAGGCGGCGTTCACGGAGAGCAGCCGCACGATGTCCATGTTGCTGGCCGCGATCGCCGCGATCTCGCTGCTCGTCGGCGGCATCGGCATCATGAACATCATGCTGGTATCGGTCACCGAACGCACGCGCGAGGTCGGGCTGCGCAAGGCCGTGGGCGCGCGCCGGCGGGACATACTGGCGCAGTTCCTGGCGGAGGCCGTGGTGGTGAGCGTGACCGGCGGCGTCGCCGGTGTGGCCGTGGGCTGGCTCATCACGCAGGTGATGGCGCGGCTCGCGGGCTGGAGCGCCTCGATATCCGCGGGCGCGGTGCTATTGGCGTTCCTGTTTTCCGCCGGCATTGGCATCCTGTTCGGGCTGTACCCTGCGCGCAAGGCGGCGCGCCTGAACCCGATCGAGGCGCTGCGCTACGAATAGGACCGCCAGCGCGCGATGTGATAAATTGCGCGCCACATCCCGCTTAAGAGATTTATTGATTGTTAACCACAGAGAGCACGGATGGCACAGAGGGAAAAACATGAAAGCAACGGGAATATCTCTGTGTACTCTGTGGTGAAAATTCATATTTCAAGAACAACGAAAGAGCGAGCATGAATCTGCACGAATACCAGGCCAAGGCCATCCTCGGGGAGGCCGGCGTCCCGGTGCCCGCCGGCAGGACCGCCGCCTCGGCGGTCGAGGCCGTGGCCGCGGCGCAG
>Ga0155210_1033_pt2 | contig 10823 bp, 13 predicted proteins | sample RifCSPhighO2_02_FD_106178 | JGI IMG/M metagenome (GOLD analysis project Ga0155210, IMG submission 106178) | Candidatus Muproteobacteria bacterium RIFCSPHIGHO2_02_FULL_65_16 | reverse complement strand
TACTCGCTACGCTCGTTCGTCCCGATGTATGAAACGCGGCGAAGCGAGCTGAAAAAGTCCAGGACGGACTTTTTCAGCATCCTGTTAGAACTCGCTGGTCGGCGCCGGCGAACCGGCGGCGCTCGAGGTTGTCCATATCTGTCAGGTACCAGATCTTTTTGCGCGAAGGAGCAGCACGTGAGCGGCGCGTTTGAAACCCGTTATTCCGTACGCGGCATGAAGTGCGGCGGCTGCATCGCCAAGGCGACCGAAGCCATATCCAAGCTGCCCGGCTATGTCACGGCCGAATTCGACCTGCGGGCCGGCATCGCCGTGGTCAAAGGCGGCGTGGACTCACAGGCGGTGGTTAAGGTCCTGAACAGCCTGGGCTACCCGGCCGAGGCGGAAGACAGCTGAGCTACCCCAGACCTTGACGTGCGTCAAAGTAAGGTGAAACGCGCGTACGTGTAATGCGCTTATGGATAAACTTGCACAATTGCTTGTTGCGTTGCTCCTCGCGCTGTTTGCCGCGCCGGCGGCCTTCGCGCACGGATGGGACACGAAGCCGGCGGTGCAATCGGCGCCGGTCGAAACCGTGTCGGTGGCGTCAGCAGGACGCTCTTTTGCGATCGGCGTGACCGCCTGCGGCGACGAGTCGTGCCCCTGCTGCTGCGGCTCTTGTGGTACGGCGTGCTCGTCCTGCGTCCCGGGAGCAGCCGTTGCCGCACCGGCGGGTGCGCCCGATTTCTCGCCGGCGCGCTGGGACCTATTCTCTCCCCCGATACATCTCGAGTTTCTCCTCCCCGTACCGACCCGACCTCCACGCGCCCACGCCTAGCCCGGGGTCAGGCGACACCGCCTGACGGTTGTCGCGGATCCGATGGTGTGGCGCACCGCCCGAAGGGTGGTTGTCATGAACAAGTAAAGCCATCGTGTCTGCATTGCGGTCGCGGGCCATGCGCCACCGCCGGTCGGGAAAATAAGATGATCGTACTTTAACCTCAACGTATCAACGATAGGAGGCATTTATGGACAGACTCAATCCCTGGGTTGTCGGCGGGGCGCTCACGATCACGGTGGCCGCGATCTACATCGTCTGCGCCGCGGCCTTCGCGGTCGCGCCGGACGTGACGCTGGGGTTCTTCAACGCCTGGTTCCACGGCCTGAACCTCGCGGAACTGAAGGCGGGCGCGAAGCCCTTTACCTTCGGTATCTTTGTCTATGGCCTGGTCGGCATATCGGCTTCCGGGTTCGTCAGCGGCGCGATTTTCGCCGTGGCCTACAACCTGTTGCGTCCCGCGCCCCGGTAGGTTTTGAGGATCGAGGCGGGCCGTTATGAAGCCGGAAACAAAACAGATCGGAGCACGGGACGACGCACGGGCGAAAACGCCCGGCATCGGCGTGGTGCTGAGTTCCGGCGGCGCGCGCGGTGTCTATGCCCACACTGGGTTTCTGCTCGCGCTCGAGCGCCTCGGCGTCCCGATCGCGGCCGGTGCCGGCTGCAGCGCCGGCGCGGTCGTGGGCGGCGTCGCGGCGAGCGGCGCGGACCTGCATGCCTGGTCGGAAGCGCTCGGGCGCGTCGCCAGCCGCCGCTTCTGGACGCCCGATCCGTGGCCGGTGCTTTTCTGGCGCATCCTCGTGCGCCGCGGCCGCGGGTACACGGGACTGTCCGGCACCGAGGCGGCGGCGGAGTTTTGCCGCAGCCAGCTCGCGGCGCGGACGTTCGAGGAATGCCGCTATCCGTTCTACGCCCTGGCCGTGAGCCTCGGCCGCGGCCGCAAGACGGTGTTCTCTTCGGGCGAGCTTGCGCCGCGCATCGTGGCGAGCGCCGCGGTGCCGCTGCTCTACCGGCCGGTGGAGATCGAAGGCGACTGGTATTGCGACGGGGCGCTCGTGGATCTCGCGCCGATGGATGCGATCTGCTGCAAGCACGGACTCGATGCGCTCATCATCCATCACGTGGCGGCGCGCCCGGCCAAGACCGAAGATCTCGTGCGTCTGCGCTCGCGCCACTGGGCGATGCTGGAGATCGTGAGCCGGCTGCTTTTCTGGCGGCGGCCGTGGTACGCCACGGGCGAGCCGCTGTCGTTGCACCGCTGCCCCGGCCACTGCGGGGCGGCGATCGTGGTGATCGAGCCGAGCCTGCCGCCGCTCGATTGGCCCCTGACCGAAGGCGGCGCGGCGGTGCAGGCCGCGGCCATGGAACAGACGGAATCATTACTGCGCCCGCACCTGGAGGCGTTGTTGAGCGATCCGCGGCGGCGCCTGCCCGTGCCGCTCGACGACGCCGCGCCCGAGGCGCGAGGAGAGTTCTGTGAGCGCGACTAGGGAAGCCCTGATTAAGTATGATTATTTGCCGCAAAGACGCGAAGGGCGCAAAGAAAAGCGTCGGATAATCAACAGAAAAACCTTTGCGTTCCCTGCGCCTTTGCGGCGAAGATTTCTTATTCAGAGGTTCCCTTGGCCGCAGCCTCTGAAGAGACGGAGATCAATCCGAGGCGCGGGGCGCGCCGGCGACCCGGCGCCAGGCGAAGTGCTCGTATACCCCCGACCAGTACATGCCGAAGACGGCGGCGAAAAGCAGCTCCTCGATCGGCATGCCCAGGAGCAGAACGCCGGAGAGGGCTTTCAAGTTCCATACGCGCTCGATGTAGCCGGGCGCGCTCCACTCGAGCCCGAGGAGAAAGACCGCGTAGTAAATGAGAAACAACAATCCGCCGACCCAGGTTTTTGTCTTCAGGTCCGGGCGGCAGGCGATGGTGGCGGCGGCGCCGATCGTCATGGCGACGATGCCCGGATAGATCGGGTTCCAGGGAAGAACGTACAGGATGGGAAAGGCGATGAACGGAGAAACCAGCGCCTTGTAGTGGTGCCGGTGCAGTGGCCTGTGTCTTTCATGGGCCGCCATGGGTTGTGTGCCGCGGCGCGTGATGGCGGAATAGAGCACGGCGGCCACGCCGCCGATGGCGAAGGTGAAGACGAGGCTCTCGATATCGAAGCCCGTGCGCTGTGCGAGACTGAACAGGCTCGGCGGGTCCCAGTATTCCGGCACAAACAAGGGCTCGGTGAGTCCGAACGGCGCGGTGAACAGGCTCGCCCAGAGCATGGTCTTACGGTGTTGGGGAAAGACGAGAAAGAGCGCGCCCCACGGGAGCAGGAACGCGCAGGCCCAGGCAAACCAGATGTGCTGTTCGGCGATCATGGGACGTCCTTGCGTGGTGCGCAAAGTATAACGAGTTAGGGTGCGATTATGGCAACAGATCCGGTGTGCGGCATGACCGTCGAGCCTGATGGCGCGGCGGCGAAGACTGAACATGAAGGCCGCGCCTACTATTTCTGTTCGGCCCACTGTCACGACAAGTTCGTCGCTGACCCGGCGATATACGCCGCCGGCGAAGCGTCGGCCACGACCGCCGCGGTGGCGGGGACGGGCGTGATGTACACCTGCCCGATGCATCCGGAGGTTCGACAAGCAGGGCCGGGCGACTGCCCCGAGTGCGGCATGGCGCTCGAGCCCGCCGGCGCGCCGGCGCCGGCGGCCAGGACCGAATACGTCTGTCCGATGCATCCCGAGATCGTGCGCGACGTGCCGGGCGAGTGCCCGATCTGCGGCATGGCGCTGGAGCCGCGCACCGTGACTATCGAGGAGGAGGAAAGCCCCGAGCTGCGCGACATGACCCGCCGTTTCTGGGTGAGCGCCGGGCTGGCCGTTCCGGTGTTCCTCGGTGCGACGGCGGCGGAGTTCTGGCCGGAGACCGTGGCGCAGCTCGTTCATCCCGGGTTGCGGCGGTGGCTCGAGCTGGTGCTCGTCACACCGGCCGTGCTCTGGGGCGGCTGGCCGTTTTTCGTGCGCGGCTGGCGCTCGGTAGTGACCTGGCGCCTCAATATGTTCACCTTGATCGGGCTGGGAGTGGCCATCGCCTGGGCCTACAGCGTCGTCGGCACCCTTGTCCCCGGTATCTTTCCTGCGTCCGTGAAGTCGGCGGCCGGCCAGGTGCCGGTTTACTTCGAGGCCGCCGCGGTCATTACCGCCCTCGTGCTCCTGGGCCAGGTACTGGAGCTGCGCGCGCGCTCGCGTACCAACGCCGCCATCAAGATGCTGCTCGGGCTGGCGCCCAAGACGGCGCGCGTGGTGCGCGCGGACGGAACCGAGGAAGACATACCGCTGGAGCGGGTCAAGCCGGGCGATCGCCTGCGGGTGCGCCCGGGCGAAAAGATGCCGGTGGATGGTGTCGTGCTGGAGGGGTCGAGCGCCGTGGATGAATCCATGGTCACCGGCGAGCCCATCCCGGTGACGAAGCGGGCGGGCGACAAGCTGATCGGCGCCACCGTCAATGGCACGGGCGGTCTCCTGATGCGCGCCGAACGGGTCGGCGCCGATACGCTGCTCGCGCAGATCGTGCGCATGGTGGCCGAGGCCCAGCGCTCGCGCGCGCCGATCCAGAAACTGGTTGATGTCGTCTCCGGCTATTTCGTCCCGGCGGTGGTGATCATCGCGCTCGTCACGTTGATTGTCTGGGGTTTTTGGGGGCCGGAACCACGTCTGGCCCATGCCGTGATCAACGGGGTAGCCGTGTTGATCATTGCCTGCCCCTGCGCGCTGGGGCTGGCGACGCCGATGTCCATCATGGTCGGCACCGGCCGTGGCGCCCTGATGGGCGTGTTGATCAAGAACGCCGAGGCGTTGGAGATCCTGTGCCAGATCGACACGCTGGTCGTGGACAAGACCGGCACCCTGACCGAGGGCAAGCCCAAGCTCGTCACGGTCGAACCGGTCCAGGCGTTCGACACCGAAACCGTACTGCGCTTGGCGGCGAGCCTGGAGCGGGCGAGCGAGCATCCGCTGGCCGCGGCCATCGTGCGCGGCGCCGAGGAACGCAAGCTGGCGCTGGTTTCGCCGGAAGATTTCGAGTCCAAGACCGGACGCGGCGTCGTCGGGCGCGTGGGCGGCCGGCAAGTGGCGCTTGGCAACCGCAAGCTGTTGGAGGAATCGGGCATTGACGCCGGAGCGCTCGCCGCGCGCGCCGATGCGCTGCGCCAGGAGGGCCAGACGGTGATGTTTCTCGCCGTGGACGGCAAACCGGCGGGCCTGATCGGCGTGGCCGATCCGATCAAGGATTCGACGCCGGAGGCGTTGCGGGTCCTGCACAAGGAAGGCGTGCAGGTCGTGATGCTCACCGGCGACAACCGCACCACGGCGCAGGCGGTCGCCGCGAAGCTCGGCATCGACGAAGTGCAGGCCGAGGTGCTGCCGGAGCAGAAGGCGCAGATCGTCAAGCGGCTGCAGGCCGAGGGCCGCAAGGTGGCAATGGCGGGCGACGGCATCAACGACGCGCCGGCGCTCGCCCAGGCGCAGGTCGGCATCGCCATGGGCACCGGCACCGACATCGCGATGGAAAGCGCCGGCGTCACCCTGGTCAAGGGCGACCTGCGCGGCATCGCCCGCGCCCGGCGGCTGTCGCGCGCGACCATGCGCAACATACGCCAGAACCTGTTCTTCGCGTTCATCTACAACAGTCTCGGCGTGCCGGTCGCCGCCGGAGTGCTCTATCCGTTCTTCGGGCTGCTGCTCTCGCCCATCATCGCCGCGGCGGCGATGAGCTTCAGCTCGGTTTCCGTGGTGATGAACGCGCTGCGGCTGCGGCGGGTGCGGTTGTGAATGGGCGCGGCGATGGCGCTTTCATCGCTATCGGTGATCGTCAACTCGGCGCTGCTGAAGCGCGCGCGAGTGGCGACCGGATGATCCGTATGCGCGCAACCGGCCGTTACGTGAGCGTCGCCTTCTGCCTCCTTGTCATGGCTGGGATTGCGACGTGGGTGCTCACGCGCTGGGGCTTTACGCCGGCGGCCGCGATCATCGTCGCCTTCGCGGTCTCGTGCCCCGTCGCCATGCTCTACGCCTGGTGGCTCGGGCGCCGGGCGCTCAAGCCGCTCAACCGGGCCGCACGCGCAGACGCTCGGAGGACGCCATGAACCACGCACACCCGGGGCGACACGAACCGTTCTGGCGCTCGCGCACCGGGCTTGCGCTGCTCGGGTTCCTCGCCATCGCCGGATTTTTCCTGTTCACCGAGCATCGTGCGCATGTGCTCGGTGCGCTGCCGTACGTGTTGCTGCTGCTCTGCCCGCTGCTGCATCTATTCGGCCACCGCGGTCATGGTCATGGCGCCAGCGACCGGGAGGGGCGCCGATGAGCGCAACCCCTGCTTACGGCCTGTGGCCGCTGGTGATTGTCAACTCGCTGGTGTTCATCATCTTCGCGTTCAGCTTTGCGCAGCCGAAGAGCGCGCGCGACTGGCGCTCGTTCGGGGCGTTCTCGGCCTTCATCGTGGCGCTGTTCGCCGAGATGTACGGCTTTCCGCTCACGATCTATCTCCTCGCCGGCTGGCTCCAGAGCCGTTACCCGGGCGTGGACTGGTTCGCGCACGACGCGGGGCACCTGCTCGAGATGCTCTTCGGCTGGCGCACGAACCCGCACTTCGGGCCGTTTCACCTGCTGAGCTTCGGCTTCATCGGCGGGGGTTTCATTCTGCTTGCGAGGGCCTGGCGCGTGCTCTACGCCGCGCAGCGCACGCACACGCTCGCCACCACCGGACCGTATGCGCGGATACGCCATCCGCAGTACGCGGCGTTCGTGCTCATCATGTTCGGTTTCCTGGTGCAGTGGCCGACGCTGCTCACGCTCGCCATGTTCCCGGTGCTCACCTACATGTACGTGCGCCTGGCGCGGCGCGAGGAGCGCGAGGTGGCGGCCGAGTTCGGTCCGGAGTACCAGCGCTATGCCGCGCGCACGCCGGCCTTTATTCCGCGCTGGCGTACGGCGCCGCTCGCGGAGTGAGCATGAAGTAGGTTTCGGATCGTGGCATCGTCCGGAAAGAGCGTGCCCCTCGTGGGGCGCGGATCGTCAACCAGCAAGAAGGAGGGTTCTATGATGGGACAGGCTATTAACCGTAGTTTGATGATGTCCGCGCTGCTGTTCGCGCTCACGGCCCCGGCCGTCGCGCAGATGGGCGGACAGAAGGGCATGGGCGGACCGGGCGCGCAGCAGATGTCCGGCACGATGCACGACATGTCCGGCCAGATGATGGAAATGTCGAGTCGCATGTCCAAGGGCAACCTGAGTGCGGCCGAGCAGAAGCAGATGGCCGAGCGCATGCGCGATATGGCCGGAATGATGGACATGATGTCCGGCATGGTCGGCAGGGGCATGATGATGGACGCCGACATGCAGAAGCAGATGGAGGGGATGCGCAAACAGATGGACCGGATGATGAAGAAGGGGATGAAGCCGACTAAGTAGCACCAAGGCCGGCGCCCGGGGGGAAGCCCGCCGGGCGCGCCGGCATCGAAGCCCGCAAATTGAGATCGCATCCATCGAAAGGAAGGAGAGCAGTAATGATCGAAATTATTCCCAACTGGCATCCAATATTCGTCCATTTTGCCGTGGGGCTGCTGGTGATCGCCGCATTTCTGTTTGCGGCGGTCGTGCTGCATCCCCGGGACTCGAATGTGCGCCGGCAGGCGCACATCGTCGCGCACTGGAACCTCTGGCTGGGTTACGGCTCCGCACTGATTGCGGCTTTCTTCGGCTGGCTCGCCTTCAACAGCGTAACCCACGACGCGCCCTCTCACGCCGCCATGTCGGTGCATCGCAACTGGGCGCTGACGACTCTCGCCGTTTTTCTCCCCCTGGTGGTGTGGAGCGTCATGCGCTACCGCGCCGGCCATAAAACCAACATCGTCTTTGCGGCGGCCCTGATCGTTCCGACCTTCCTTCTCGGTTTGACCGGGTGGCACGGTGGGGAACTGGTATACCGCTATGGCCTGGGCGTCCAGTCGCTGCCGGCCGCGGACGGCTCCGGCAATGGTGGCGGTAAGGCAGCGCGGCTGCTTCCCTCGGAAAACAAGGCGACTAACACAACGAAGCATGACCATGACGATCGGGACGGGCATGGTCACTAAGGAACTTCTGATAGCGGGCACGCGGTTAAGCGGCACGGAGGCGGGATCATGAAAACTAGCATTGTGAAGGTCAGCGGTCTGCTGGCCGCGCTGTTGTGGTTGTCGGCCGCCGCGCTCGCCGCCGAGCGGGACCAGCGCCAGGTGATTGATGGCATAGCGATCTACTTTGGCATCCTGCCGGCGCAACTCGTGCGCGGGCATCCGCCCGAGCATCCCGAGCGCGGGATGCACGGTGGCGCGCCGGTGGGCGAGAACCACCTCATGGTGGCGCTGTTCGACGACAAGACCGGCGCGCGGCTGACCGGCGCCGAGGTCACGGCGACGATCACCGGTCCCGACCGCTTCACAGCGGAAAAGAAACTTGAACCGATGGTGATTGCCGGCAGCATCACCTACGGCAATTACTTCAATATGCTCGGTCCCGGTCCGTACCGGATCGAGCTATTGATCCGGCTGCCCGGCGCGGCCAAGCCGATCCGCGCCAGGTTCGAGTGGGCGCGCCCGTGAGGCGGAGCGCAACGGGGTGATGAGACAGGGCGCGCGCGTTACGATTTCACGCGCCTGTTCGCCGGCGAAATCCAGAACGTCGCGCGTCGCTACGTCGGCGCCCGGCTCAGGTACGAGCTCACGCCGCTCCTGCGCACCGAGAATTACCTGATCGTCAACCGCGACGACGGCAGCCTGTTCTTCGCGCCGAGCCCGGTGTATTCGTTTGCCGCCAACTGGGACTGGGCGGTGGGGGCGCAGTTTTTCACCGGCGCCGCCGACGGCGTGTACACGCCGGCGCGCATCGAGGTGCCGGCGGGCCAGCCGGTGACGCTGCGCTTTACGCGCCAGGACCCGAGCCCGTGCGCCGAGAAGGTGATCTTCGGCGATCTGGGCCTGAGCCGGGACCTGCCCGTGGGCAGACCGCAGGAGCTTACGTTCACGCCCGTGAAACCCGGCGAGTTCGAGTTCACCTGCGCGATGGGAATGTACCGCGGGCGGCTTGTGGTCCGCGCCGCTTAGGCACGTTGATTAAGTATGATTATTTGACGCAAAGACGCGAAGGGCGCAAAGAAAAGCATCGGATAATCAACAGAAAAATCTTTGCGTTCTTTGCGTCTTTGCGCCTCCGCGTCGAATAATCATAAGCTAATTAGAGCTGGTCCGAGTTTAATTCTTAATCACGCCCTTGACGTTGCGCACGAAGTAATACGGCGCCGCCAGCGCGTCTTTAGGGAACTTCTAAAAATTGCTTCTCATGTAGGTTGGGTTAAGCCGCGTAAGCGGCGAACCCAACAAAATCATATTGTTTGGCGCTATTTGGTGGATTCGCTGCGCTTAATCCGCCCTACATTTTTGAAATTTTCGAGGCTCCCTTTGTTGAATACTTGACCTGTTTAGTCGGCGAACGCCTGTGAGATAAACATTGATTCAGATCAAAGTGGCAAAACGCCATACTTATTTTTTTATGTTGAATTATTGAATTTTGGAGCGTAGCTTGATCGGTGTCGTACCCACCACATAACAGAGGAGAGCACCATGAAAACAAGAGGTATCTTGGCTTCACTGGGAGTGTTATCGGCATGTCTGGTCTGGACCACTCCCGCATCGGCCGTTCCCGCCTTCGCCCGGCAAACCAACCAGGCGTGTTCCAGTTGCCATTTTCAGCATTTCCCGGCGCTGACCAGCTATGGCCGCCAGTTTAAAGCCGGCGGTTACATAAGCGCGGGGAAGTCGAAAGAGGAGATATTAACGGCCGAGAATCTGTCCATGCCCGAGGACGTGTTCGCCGCCCTGGTCACCAAGCTGAAGTACGTCAAGACCAACGGTACCGACAAGACGGAGATCACGAACACGGGTGAACTCAAGTTCCCGGACGAGGCGGCGTTCTTCCTCGGAGGGCGGGCCGGCGAGCACATCGGTTTTGTGACCGAAATAGCGCTGAACACGGCGGCCGAGAACTTTACATCCTTCAAGATTCACTATACCGATAAGGTGTTCGGCACCGACGTGAGCATAATTCCGTACCTGACCGACGCCGGCGGCGCGCCTTACGGTTTCGAGTTGCTCAACACCGGCGCCCAGCGCTTCCAGCGCGTGGCGGAGGAACGCAGCGCCATCTCCGCGCAGCAGTACATCGGCGCCGGCGCGGGCGCCGCGACCGGCATAGCGTTGGTGGCCAGCAGCGAGAACTATTTCGTCAATTACTCGCTGTGGCATCCTGCTTTCGGGGATGCCGCCCATAAACAATTCGCCGGGTACCTCCGCGCCGCCATCACGCCCACGATCGGGGACTGGGACACGGCCGTCGGGGTACAGGTCTTCAACGGTACGTCATGGACGGTTGATACAACTACAACCGAGGACTCAAAAACCATGCCCAAGGCCGAGTTCATAGACGCGCAGGCACAGGGGTCCGTGGGCGGCATGCCGCTCGGCCTCTATTTCACCCACGGCAAGGCCCCCGGAACCACGGCCGGCGGCGGTAATACGCCCAGCACGTTCAACGCCAATCCGAAGGACGAGAAGGCCACGTCGCTGCTGGCGGAGCTGGGGTTCATGCCGCGGTTCTCGGCATTCCTGGGCTATCTGGACGGCGACAACGGCGCGAACGCGAATAACACCGACAAGCGCACGACCATAGGGCTTAATTGGATGATCGCGCAGAACTCCTACCTGCAGCTCTGGAACACGAAAGGCAGCGGCAGCGCCTATGAAACCGGCGGACCGATGGCGGCGTTCGGTAAAAACAAGGTCGGGCTCTTGCTGTTCTCCGCGTTCTGATAGGAGCTGGTAACAAGAAACGCAGTGTATCTTCCGTCCGCCGGCGCATCTCCGGGCTAAAGCTCGTCCAGGATGCGCCGGCGGGCGGCCTTTGCCTCTTCTTCCGTAATCAG
>Ga0155210_1026_pt2 | contig 11113 bp, 11 predicted proteins | sample RifCSPhighO2_02_FD_106178 | JGI IMG/M metagenome (GOLD analysis project Ga0155210, IMG submission 106178) | Candidatus Muproteobacteria bacterium RIFCSPHIGHO2_02_FULL_65_16 | reverse complement strand
CCCTTCTCCCGCAGGGAGAAGGGGGCGAGCCGTGGCGAGTCGTGGGGCGCGCGCCTCATTCACTTCGAGAAGGGAGCGTGCCGAGCGCGCTTGCGCGCGACTTGGTTCACTCTGGGAGAGGGGAAGTTAGGTGTACGACTTATAACTCGTAATCGTAATCAATAATAAGGGGCGCGTGGTCGGAGAAGCGCTTGTCTTTATAGATGCGCTCCTTCACGGCCTTCTTGGCGATGCCGGGCGTGGCGATGTGGTAGTCAATGCGCCAGCCGACGTTCTTGTCCCAGGCGCGGCCGCGGTGGGACCACCAGGTGTATTGCTCGGGCTTGGCGTTCAGCGTGCGGAATACATCAACCCAACCGAGGTCGTCGAATACCTTGGTCAGCCAGGCGCGCTCTTCGGGCAGGAAGCCGGAGTTCTTCTGGTTCGATTTCCAGTTCTTTAAATCAATCTCCTTGTGCGCGATGTTCCAGTCGCCGCACAGAATGTACTCGCGCCCGTCGTTTCCAAGCTTCTTGAGTATCGGCAGGAAGTGATCCATGAAGCGGTACTTCGATTCCTGGCGGTGCGGGCCGGCGGAGCCGGAGGGCAGGTACAACGACACGATGCTGAGCTTGCCGAAGTCGGCCTGAACATACCGCCCCTCGTCGTCGTGCTCCCTGGAGCCGAAGCCGACACGCACCCTGTCCGGCTCGCGGCGGGCGTAGAGCGCGACCCCGGCGTAGCCCTTTTTCTCGGCCAGGCTGAAATAGCCGCGATAGCCCTTGGGGGCGCGCATCGCATCGGTCAGATCGCCCTCCTGCGCCTTCACCTCCTGCACGCACACGACGTCGGCGTTCTGGCGCCGCATCCAGTCGAAGAAACCCTTGGCGGCGGCGGAGCGGATGCCGTTTAAGTTGAGGGTGACGATGCGCATAGCGCAATAAGCTACAAGCTTCAAGCTGTAAGCTGCAAGCCTCTCATGGTTTTAGGCTTGAGGCTTGAGGCTTGAGGCTTTAAGCTTTGCGGCAATGAAAAACTACCAACGCGAGTTTCTCGAATTCGCCATCGCCTGCCAGGCGCTGCGCTTCGGCGAGTTCACCCTGAAATCGGGACGCGTCAGTCCCTACTTCTTCAATACCGGGCTCTTCAACACCGGCGTCAAACTCGCCCGCCTCGGCGAATTCTACGCCCAGGCGATCCGCGACTCCGGCATCGTCTTCGACATGCTCTACGGCCCGGCCTACAAGGGCATACCGCTCGCGACCGCCGCCGCCACCGCGCTCGCCGCGGCCGGCGGCGCGGACGTGCCCTACGCCTTCAACCGCAAGGAGGCGAAGAAATACGGCGAGGGCGGCGCCATCGTCGGCCACCCGCTGCAGGGACGGGTGCTGATCATTGACGACGTGATCTCGGCCGGGACATCGGTGCGGGAATCGGTGCAGATCATCAAGACCGCGGGCGCGCAACCCGCCGGCGTGGCCATCGCGCTCGACCGCCAGGAGCGCGGCGAGAGCAAGCTTTCCGCGGTCCAGGAAGTGGTGGAAGGCCTGGGGCTCAGGGTCATAAGCATCGTGACCCTCGCCGATCTGCTGGAATACCTGGACGGCAAGGAAAACGCGCGCCGCTACCTCGACGCCATCAACGCCTACAAACGCGCCTACGGCGCGTGAGAGGCCGTCGGGTGGTTATTCTGGACAGCAGTGCTGTACAGCACAAAGAACGCGAGGATTCTTCTAAGGAAGTTCTGAACAAGCAGTAAAGCCGTCATGCCAGCGAAAGCTGGCATCCAGAATCGGCCTTACGGCCGATGCTTTTTCAAAGCCTGGATTCCGGCTTGCGCCGGAATGACGACTTAATCAGAACTTCCCTAAGAGAACCTCTGAAATAAGAAGTCTTCGCCGCAAAGAACGCAAAGATTTTTTGTTGATTATCCGATGCTTTTCTTTGCGCCCTTCGCGTCTTTGCGGCAAATAATCATACTTAATCAGAGTTTCCCTGGGGCTCGCGCTTCTCGCTGAAGCGCGTTAGCTGCGGCGCCTGCGCCATGTCCACCTTGCCATCCAGGGCCGCGCCCTCGGCCATGGCGATGACCGGGCTTTTGATGTTGCCGCGGATGCGGGCGCTCGCGGCGAGCTCGAGCTTCTCCCGGGCCGTGACGTCGCCCCGCACCTCGCCGGCGATGACCACGTTGGCCGCCGTGATGTCGCCCTCCCACCGGCCGCGCTCGCCCAGGAACAACGTGCCGTCGAGATCGCACCGGCCCTCGACGCGCCCGTGGACGACGTAGTTGTCCTTGCCCTGGAAGGCGCCGGTGAAAACCGCCTCCGGCCCGATGACGGTGGCGAACTCGCCCACGCGGTCAATGGTGCGGCGCAGACGATTCTGGCCCAGATGGAGCAGCGCGCTGATTTTCATTATTGTGGGTACCTCTAAAAATTCCGTTTTACCGACCGAACATCGAGTTCACCGCGGAGACGCAGAGGCGCGGAGTGATTGAAACGAAAACGAATTTTTCTCTGCGTGCTCTGCGTTCTCTGCGGTGAAAATCGTGCTTTCAGCAATTTTCGAGGTTCCCTTGTGTTTCTCTGAATCCCGGCCCAAGGCGGCCGGCGGCGTCAGACAATCAGTTTCAATCCCACCAGCACCGTCACGATTTCAAAACCGCGCTTGATCCAGCGGCTGCCCTTGATGATCGCCCAGTGCGCGCCGAGATAGCCGCCGGCGAACGAGCCCGCGAGCAACACCGGCACCCAGGACCACTTGATCTCGCCCAGCATCCCGAGGGTCACGGCGCCGGCGCCGTTCCAGAACATCCCGACCAGCACCAGGGTGTGGGCCACGGCACGCTTATAGTCTAGACCAAACCAGCGCACGAGCCAGAGCGTGCAAAACAGCCCGGTGCCGGAGGAGAGCGAGCCGTTGAGCAGGCCGATGACAAAAAGCCCGAGCCCGCCCAGCACATAGCCGCGGCGGGTCCGATGAATGGGCGTGTGTTCCAGGCCGAGGCGCCGGTTGGAAAAAGAGTAGATGCCGAGCCCCATGGTCAGCAGACCGAGCGCGGTCTGGGCCGGGCGATCCGGCACGTCGAGGATGAAGGCGGCGCCGGCCACAACCCCGGGCAGGCCGGCGGCGAGAATGAACACGGTCATGCGCCGCTCCAGGGTCCTTTCCCGCAGATGCCGCAGGGTCGCGCCGATCCCGAGCGCGACGGTCGCGACCTTGTGCGTGGCGAGGGCCACGCCGAACGGCAGGCCGAGGAAAATCAGCGCCGGGAACTGCAACAGGCCCGCCCCGCCGCCGGCGAAGGCGGAGAAGGCGTTGGCCACGAGCGCCACCAGAAACAGCAAAATCTGCTCAAGCCAATCCATACGCGCGCGCGCCCGGCCGGTGACGTTTCATCGGCGGATTATGTCATACCGTCCGGCCGCCGGCCGCGGGGGGGCGGGCGGGTTGACACGACCGCAAACAGTGGCCAATCTTAAACAAAACCTGGAATGATCCTCCGACCATGACGCCAAAATACCTCGCCCCTCTTATATCCCTGATCCTCGCCCTGGCCGCCGTCACCGCGACGGACGCGCATGCCGCCAAGGGCGCGGGCATAAAGAAATGCCAGGATGAAACCGGCAAGTGGCACTACGGCGACACCGCCGCCGAGGGGTGCGCGAAATCCAAGGTCATCGTGATCACCGAAACGGGCACGAAGCGAAAGGAGATCGCCGCCCCGCCGACGGAGGAGGAGCTGAAGGAACGCGAGCGCCACAAGGAGGATCTGGAGCGGGAAAAGAAGGATACCGCGGACCAGGCCAAGAAGGACGAACTCCTGCAGAGCACCTACGGTCATGAACAGGACATCATCTACGTGCGCGACCGCAAGCTCGCGCAGGTCGAGTCCTCCATCGGCGCCACCGAGGCCACGCTGCAATCGCTGCGCGCGGTGCTGACCAGGATGGAGGCCCAGGCCGCGGACGACAAGGACGACAAGGCGGCCTCGGAGCAGAGCACGAAGGCGATCGCCCAGACCAGGGCGCAGATCGCGAAACACGAGGCCTACCTCGCCACCAGAAAACAGGAGCAGGAAGACATCCGCAAACAGACGGAACAGGATCTTGCGCGCTACCGCGAGCTGAAAAATCGCGCGCCGGGGGGCGCGGCCCCCGGCGCCAAGCCACGCTAGGGAAGCTCTGATTTATATGATTATCCAACGCGGAGGCGCAGAGACGCGGAGAAAACCGCAGACAAATCTCTGCGCCTCCGCGCCTCTGCGTCAAAAGCTCATTTAATCAGGGATTCCTTAGAAGTTTTTCAAACCCGCTTTACAAAACGGCGCAGCGTCCCCGGCGCGGCAGACGTTTTCGTCTTCATATTATCCCTCTTCACCGGTGGGATGAACGCCGCTTCGTCGCCGTCGCGCGCCGCCATACACCCGCGACGCCTGTGACACCACGCACGTCAATGAGGCCGGCGCCGCGCCTTTCCCGCTCGCGTACCCCGGCGAAGAACCTGACAGTGAGTCGTGAAGGTTCCTTAAATATGATGCCATGCTGCCACTTATATATGAGCCGGCGCGCCCGTGCTTAAAGTGGGCTAAGATTATAACGCGCATGGCCAGGGAGCGGCCGCGTTCCAGCCAAGGCCTGAATTCCAAACACCCTTATTATAGATAAAGGGCCTTGGCGCTCCCTCCGTAAATAAAGGAAACTTATGTCCAACCCCAGTAATACTAATTAGTTTTGCGCGCCGCGAGGCTATAAAGTTTCGTGGCTCCCAAAAGTTCAGGTATCCATCACGCAACATCTGACTAAAGGAGCATTAAATAATCATGTCAACACTAGTGCATCCACATGGCGGCGGTGAGCTCAAGCCCCTGCTGCTGCAAGGCGCGGCGCTGACGGAAGAGCGCAAGCGCGCCCAGACCCTGCCCAAGGTCCGCATCGCCTCGCGCGAGACCGGCGACCTCGTCATGCTCGGCATCGGCGGCTTCACGCCGCTCGACGGCTTCATGACCCGCGCCGATTGGGAAGGCGTGTGCGACGGCATGAAGCTGGCCAACGGGCTGTTCTGGCCGATACCGATCACCCTCTCCACCGACAAGGTCACCGCCCAGGGCATCAAGACCGGCTCCGAGGTGGCGCTCGCGGACAGCGAATCGGGCGAGATCATGGCCACCATGAAGGTGACCGAGAAGTACGCCATAGACAAGGCCCACGAGTGCATGATGGTGTACAAGACCGCCGATCTCGAGCACCCGGGCGTGAAAATGGTGATGGACCAGGGCGAGGTGAATCTCGCCGGGCCGGTGAAGGTGCTGTCCCAGGGCGGCTTCCCCGAGAAATACGGCGCCCAGTTCATGACCCCGGCCCAGACGCGCGAGTTCTTCAGATCCCACGGCTGGTCCACCGTGGCCGCCTTCCAGACCCGCAACCCCATGCACCGCTCGCATGAGTACCTGGCCAAGGTCGCCATCGAAACCTGCGACGGCGTGCTGATCCACTCGCTCCTGGGCAAGCTCAAGGCCGGCGACATCCCGGCCGAGGTGCGCAGCAAGGCGATCGGCGTCCTGATCGAGAAATATTTCGTCAAAAACACCGTGGTGCAGGCGGGCTATCCGCTCGACATGCGCTACGCCGGGCCGCGCGAGGCGCTGTTGCACGCCCTGTTCCGCCAGAACTACGGCTGCTCGCACCTGATCGTCGGGCGCGACCACGCCGGCGTCGGCAGCTACTACGGCCCGTTCGACGCGCACAAGATCTTCGACGAGATCCCGAAGGACGCGCTCGAGACCAAGGCGCTCAAGATAGACTGGACCTTCTGGTGCTACCAGTGCGGCGGCATGGCCAGCGCGCGCACCTGCCCGCACGAGGACAAGGACCGGCTGCTGCTCTCGGGCACGAAGCTGCGCAAGATGCTGTCCGAGGATCAGGAAGTCCCGCCCGAGTTCTCGCGGCCCGAGGTGCTGGCGATCCTGCGCGAGTACTACGCCGGGCTGACGGAGAAGGTGGAAGTGAAGCTGAGCGGCCACTCGGCGCGTTAAGCCCGAAACACGCGAGCCAGTCATTTTATATTTGCGGCTTCATGGATACGTTTGCTTGTGTTTATTAGTTTTTAATTCAACTCTGATGGAGGGCAATCATGCCGACATTCGTTCGTACCGATAAGTGCGATGGCTGCAAGGGTCAGGACAAGACCGCCTGCATGTACATCTGCCCGCACGACCTGATGATGCTCGACAAGGACGGCTCCGCGACCGGTCACGCCATGAAGGCCTACAACCAGGAGCCGGAGCAGTGCTGGGAGTGCTACTCGTGCGTCAAGATCTGCCCGCAGAACGCGATCGAGGTGCGCCACTACGCCGACATCGTGCCGCTCGGGGGCTCGGTGCAGCCGCTGCGCGGCAGCGATTCGATCATGTGGACCATCAAGTTCCGCAACGGCACGCTCAAGCGCTTCAAGTTCCCGACCCGCACCACGGCCGAGGGCTCGATCAAGCCGTACGACGGCAAGCCGGTCGCCAAGATGGCCGACATCGGCAAGACGACTCTCTTCACGACCGAAGTGATGGGCGGTTACCGCGCCGGCAAGAAAGAAGAGCTGATCCGTCTGAAGTGACGGAGCGGCGGAAATTCAACTAGCACTGAACAAGGGTAAATCACCATGGCTCAAGGTACTTTTGGCAATCCCGAGATCGTTCAGGAAGAGGTGGACATCCTCCTGATCGGCGGCGGCATGGCGTGCAGCGGCGCGGCGTACGAGATCGTACGCTGGGCCGAGGCCGCCAAGGCCGAAAAGGGCGTCAACCTCAAGATCAAGCTGGTGGACAAGGCCGCCATGGATCGTTCCGGCGCGGTGGCCCAGGGCCTCTCCGCCATCAACACCTACATCGGCCCCGAGCAGGATCCGGCCGACTACACCCGCATGGTCTCCAACGACCTCATGGGCATCACTCGCGACGACCTGGCCTACGACCTGGGTCGCGTGGTGGACGACTCGGTGCACCTGTTCGAGGAGTGGGGCCTGCCGATCTGGAAGACCGACGCCCAGGGCGTGCGCCACGACGGCGCCGAGTCCATCCGCGAGGGTCTGCCGGCGCTGAAGGACGGCGGCAAGCCGGTGCGTTCCGGCAAGTGGCAGATCATGATCAACGGCGAATCCTACAAGTGGATCGTCGCCGAGGCCGCGAAGAAGGCGCTCGGCAGCCAGAACATCCAGGAGCGCATATTCATCGTCAAGCTCGTCAACGACAAGAACGACCCGTCGCGCATCGCCGGCGCGGTCGGCTTTTCGGTGCGCGAGCACAAGCTCTACGTGTTCAAGGCCAAGGCGATCCTGCTCGCATGCGGCGGCGCGGTGAACATCTTCCGCCCGCGCTCGGTCGGCGAGGGCACGGGCCGCGCCTGGTACCCGGTGTGGAACGCGGGCTCGACCTACGCCATGGCCGCCGAGGCCGGCGCCGAGCTGACGATGATGGAGAACCGCTTCGTGCCGGCCCGCTTCAAGGACGGCTACGGTCCGGTGGGCGCGTGGTTCCTGTTGTTCAAGGCCAAGGCGACCAACGCCTACGGCGAGGACTACATGACCAAGAACAAGGCGCTGCTCGATGACTATCCGCCCTACGGTCAGGCGGCGGTGCCGGCCTCGTGCCTGCGCAACCACCTGATGCTGAAGGAGATGAAGGAAGGCCGCGGCCCGATCTACATGGACACCGTCACCGCGCTCGCCAAGCTCAGTGCGACGCTGACGCCGAAGGAGGTGAAGCACCTCGAGGCCGAGGCGTGGGAGGACTTCCTCGACATGTGCATCGGCCAGTGCGGCGTCTGGGTCGGCGAGAACATCGAGCCGGAAAAGAAGAACTCCGAGCTCATGCCGACCGAGCCGTACCTGCTCGGCTCGCACTCCGGCTGCTGCGGCATCTGGGTGTCCGGTCCGGAAGACCTCGGCGCGCCGACCGCGAAGGACGAGGAGTATCCGGACGTGCCGGCGAGCCAGCCGCGCGGCTGGAACTGGGGCTATCGTTCCATGACCACGGTCAAGGGCCTGTTCACCGCCGGCGACGGCGTGGGCGCATCGGGCCACAAGTTCTCCTCCGGTTCGCACGCCGAGGGCCGTCTCGCCGCCAAGGCGATGGTCAAGTTCGCCCTCGACAACAAGGACTGGAAGCCGGAGCTGGATACCCCGCCCGAGCAGTTGGCCGAGGAGATCTACAAGCCGGTGCGCAACTACCTGCAGCACAAGGACTACACCACGGCGATTGACGTCAACCCGCACTACATCGTGCCCAAGATGCTGCAGTTCCGGCTGCAGAAGATCATGGACGAGTACGTCGCCGGCGTCGCGACCTACTACAACACCAACGACAAGATGCTGAAGGTGGCCGAGGAGAAGCTGGAGATGCTGAAGGAAGACTCCTTCAAGATGCGCGCCAAGGACCTGCACGAGCTGCTGCGCGCGTGGGAGAACTACCACCGCATCCTCACCGCCGAGGCGCACATGAAGCACATTCAGTTCCGCGAGGAGTCGCGCTACCCCGGCTTCTACTATCGCACGGACAAGAACTTCGTTGACGAGAAGAACTGGAAGTGCTTCGTGAACTCCATCTATGACCGCAAGACCCATAAGTGGACGCTGTTCAAGCGCAAACACGTGGACCTGGTGGACAAGTCCAAGCTGTTCAAACCGGCCGCCCACTAGGGAAGCTCTGATTAAGTATGATTATTTGACGCAAAGACGGTCGCTCCCGACATCCTGTCTCGCGCGACATTCGTACGTCCCTGTACAGCACAAAGGGCGCAAAGAAAAGCATCGGATAATAAACAGCAAAACCTTTGCGTCACTATGCTGTACAGGGACGTACTAATTTCCACGTCGCGCCCGGCCGGCGCATGCGATTGTGAAGCACTGCCGGGCGCCGCGCGGCGCCCGGCTTTTTTATGGAGGCGAATCCGGGGCTCGAAAAAAACCGCTTCTCATGTAGGTTGGGTTAAGGCGCGAAGCGCCGAACCCAACAAAATCGTACCATGGACAAGATCACCAACCTCATCGGCGCGTCGCCCTTTCCCCAAAACCCGGTCGTGCCGCAGATGCTCGAAGGCTCGGCCACGATCCGGTTCCGCTGCCGCAAGGGCATCGCCTGCTGGAACGCGTGCTGCGGCAACATTGACATCGCGCTCACGCCCTACGACATCCTGCGGCTCAAGCGCCGCCTCGGGCTGACATCGAGCGAATTTCTGGTGCAGTACACCCTGCCATATGAAATGGAGAAGGATGGCATCACCGGCGTGAAACTCAAGCCGGTGGAGAATGGCAGCGCCTGCCGGTTCATGACCGCGGACGGCTGCGACGTGTATAGCGACCGTCCCACCGCCTGCCGCTACTACCCGGTGGCGCTGCTGTCCATGCGCCGACAGGATGAATACACTGACCGCAGCTCCTATGCGCTGGTGAAGGAAGACCATTGCCTCGGGCACAACGAGCCGCGACCCGTCACCATTGACGAATACCGCAAGGAACAGGGTCTGGATGAGTACGACGAGCTCGCGCGCGGCTGGCGCCAACTGATCCTCAAGAAGAAATCGTCGGGGCCGACGGTCGGCAAGCCGTCCAAGCGCAGCCTCCAGCTGTTCTTCATGGCCTGCTACGATCTCGACCGCTTCCGCGAATTCGTGACCAGCCCCGGCTTCCGGGAGGCGTACGACATCGAGCCCGCGTTCATGGAACGGCTCGGCGCCGACGATGTCGAGCTGATGCAATTCGCCTTCCGCTTCCTGCGGCAGGTGATGTTCGGCGAGGAATCCATCAAGCTGAAGGCCGACGCCGTCGAGAAGCGCCTGGCGCGGAAACGGGAACGGGAGGAACAGGCCGGGAGCAAGGATGTTCCGACGGGGGGAGAGTAGGCCCGCGTTCCTTCCGCTGATTCCCCCCTAACAAGTTGCTGAAACCCGGACCTGCCCAGTTTTAACAGGCTTGCGCCTGCAAACATGGCGCCTTAAACTTAGCTAAGTTAGCTAGGAGGGCGGCTATGGGGAAAGTCAATATCCACGATGCCAAGACCAATCTCTCGCGCCTGATCGAACAGGCCGCGAAGGGCGGAGAGGTCGTTATTTCCAAGGCCGGTGAGCCGGTGGCCAAGCTGGTGGCGATCAAACCCGTCGCGCCTCGCCGTCGCAAAGGACTGCTCAAGAACAAGATCAAGATACGTCCCGGCTTCTACAAGCCCCTGCCGGAGGAAGCGATCGCCGCCTTTGAGGGAAAGACGGCGAAATGAGGGTATTGCTCGATACCCACATCCTGCTCTGGTGGCTCATGGATGACCGGCGGTTGCCGAAGGACGCCGAGCGCATCATCAGGGACCCGGATAACTCCATTTTCGTCAGCGCCGCTTCCATTTGGGAAATTGCCATCAAGGCTTCACTCGGGCAGATCGAGGCGGATCCATTTGCGATCCAAGCGGCCATCGAACCGAGCGGCTTCGCCGAGCTTCCGATCACGGGAAAACACGCCGCGCAGGTGGCGCGGCTCCCTCCACGTCACCGCGACCCGTTTGACCGCATGCTCGTTGCCCAGAGCCTCGCCGAACCCATGCGCCTGTTGACCAGCGACACGGCGCTTGCCAAGTACGGTGACATCATGCTGATGGTTTGATCATGAAAGTCGTCACCATGACCGCCCCCGGCGGGCCGGAGGTGCTGAAGCTCCAGGACCTGCCCGACCCGAAGCTCGCGCGCGACGGCGATCTCCTCGTGCGCGTGCAGGCGGCCGGGGTGAATCCGGTGGACACGAAGATGCGCGCGAAGCCGGGCGGCTATCCGGCGCCGCTGCCGCCGGTGCTGGGGTGCGACGGCGCCGGTATCGTCGAGGCGGTTGGAAAAACCGTCACCGCATTCAAGCCGGGCGATGAGGTGTATTACTGCCAGGCGCCGCATCACGATCGGCTTGGAAATTACGCGCAATATGCGCTCGTGGATCACCGGCTCGCGGCGCATAAACCGAGAACGCTGTCCTTCGAACAGGCGGCCGCGGCGCCGCTCGTGTTCATCACCGCGTGGGAGTCGCTGCACGATCGCATCCAGCTCAAGCCCGGCGACAAGGTTCTGATTCACGCCGGCGCCGGCGGCGTCGGGCATGCGGCGATTCAGCT
>Ga0155210_1001_pt2 | contig 11138 bp, 8 predicted proteins | sample RifCSPhighO2_02_FD_106178 | JGI IMG/M metagenome (GOLD analysis project Ga0155210, IMG submission 106178) | Candidatus Muproteobacteria bacterium RIFCSPHIGHO2_02_FULL_65_16 | reverse complement strand
GCCGCCAGCAGCAGCAACACCGCCGCCACCGGCCACAGCACCGGCCGGTTCCAGGCCGCGCGGTCACGCGCGCGCGGCGCGGGCTCGAGCCGCAGGTACTTGAGCGTGTTGTTCGCCATGTTGTTGGGCTTGGCGTTGAGCACCCAGGCGTGCTCGAGCGTGAACAGCTTGGGGTGCACGCCCCAGGCCCAGGGCGCGTCGCGGCGGGCCACGTCCAGCATCCGGCGGATGATAGCCAGCCGCTCGGGACCGTTCTCCATGTTCTTCATGCGCTCGAACAGACGGTTGAACTCGGGATTGTCGTAGTTGGCGGCGTTCTCGCCGTCCGCGCCGACCTTGCGGTTCGGGCCGTAGAGCAGAAACAGAAAATTCTCCGGGTCCGGGTAGTCCGCGTTCCAGCCCCACTCGAACAGTTGCGCGTCGCCCTTGCGCATCTTTTCCTGAAAGCGGTTGTAATCGGTGGCGCGCACCTCGAGCTGGACGTTCAACTTCTGCAGCTGCTTGCGCATCCAGTCGAGGCGCGCCTTCTCCTCCGGGCCGGTGGCCGCGGTTTCGAAATAGAGCGTCAGCGGGGCGCCGGTGCGCGCGTCGCGTCCGTCCGGATAGCCGGCCTCGGAGAGCAGCCGGCGCGCGAACTCGATCGGCTTGCGCCGCGGTACGCCGCGCACGCAGTCGTACACGTGCGGGTTGCTGCCGGCGCAGCCGTCCTCGTAACCGAAAATGCCGGGCGGCAGCGGGCCCTGGGCGGCGATGCCGCGGCCGTTGCGGAAGATCGAGATCTGCTCCTCGTAATCAATGGCGATGGAGACGGCCTGCCGGAGCTTGCGCGCGCGCTCGCCGTAACCGCCGACGACCGGGTCGAGCATGTTGAAGCCGAGATAATAGGTCGAGGCGGCGACGCTCGTGAGCAGGCGGATGCCCTTCTGCTTCATGGACTCGGTCACGTCGGTGTCGCCGCTGCCGGTGAGGCGGACCGCCTGGTCGAAGCTCTCGGTAAGCACCGCGGAGCGGTCGTAGTAGCCCTGCAGGAACTTGTTCCAGTAGGGGATGCCCTCCTTCTCGCGGCTGAACACCACCTTGTCAATGAACGGCAGTCGCTTGCCGGCGTCGGCGAGCAGGCCCCGGCCCGCGTCCGCCGGCTCGCCCGCGCGCGGGTAGAACTCGTCGTGATAATTGGGGTTGCGTTCGAGCACCATCCGACGGTTCGGGTCGTTGACCGTGAGCATATACGCCCCGGTGCCGACGGGATACCAGTCGAGCGTGAGATTGCGCGCCTGCATGCCGGGCTGGGAGAAAAAACGTTCGGCCTCGGGCGGCATCGGGGCGAAAAACGGCATCGCCATCCAGTAGCGGATCTGCGGGTAGACGCCGCGGATCTTCACGCGATAGGTATAGCGATCCACCGCCTCGGCGCCCGCGAGCGGGTAGCGCGCCAGATCCAGATACACCCCGTCCTCGCGCCCGCCGGCGACATCGGCGTAGGCCCGCGTCAGCGTCGCGGCGTAGTCCTTCATGCCCACGATGTATTCGCCCATGACGCTCAGGATGGGCGAGTGAAGCTTGGGGTGCGCCAGACGCTTGATCTGGTAGACATAATCGGCGGCGACCAGCTCGCGCGTGCCGGTCCGCGGAAAGTCGGCGATGGCGTATTTGCCGGCGAGCGCGCGCTCGTCAAGCGCGTGGTACAGAAGCTTGCCCGCGGCGTCGCGGGCGAAGGCCGGGTGCGGCTGATAGTAAATCCCCGGCCGGATGCGTATCTCATAGACGCTGTAGGCGACGGCGGCGGGCGGCGCGTCCGGCGGCAGGCGCCGACCCTGGGTGTCGAGATACGCCGGCCGCGGCAGCGCGACGGCGGTCAGCGGCGCGAGCGCGTACGGCCGCTTGAGATAATGGTACTGGAACGGCGGCTCGTAGATCTGGGCGATGAAATCATATTCGTTGGAGCTGTAGGCGCGCGCCGGATCGAGATGCTTGGGGCGCTCGCGGAACGCCGTGTACAGAATGTTCTTCCCTTCCTCCGCCGCCGGATACGGATTGTTCCACTCGGCCCGGGCGTTGCAGGACAGCGCGGCCAGCGCGAGCAGCAACAGAGCGCGCCTGTATGAATTCGTTTGGCCCATGTCCGTCAAGAAGTTCCGATTAAGTAAGTATGATTATTTGCCGCAAAGACGCGAAGGACGCAAAGAAAAGCATGGATAATCATCAATAGAAGAATCTTTGCGCTCTCCTGCAGCTCGCAGCGCTCCGCCGCACCCCCTTCCCGCAGGCGGGAAATTCCGCTACTGTAGCGGCTGAATTTGCTCGGACGCAATACCGACAGACCCGTTATTGGTCGGCGCCGGCAGGGAACATAACAACTCTAACGCAAAAGCCGTTGTGGAGATGACAATATGGGATTTCTGACAGGTAAACGGGCGCTGATCGTCGGCGTGGCGGGCGACCGCTCCATCGCCTGGGGCATCGCCAAGGCCATGCACCGGGAAGGCGCCGAGCTCGCATACACCTATCAGAACGACAAGCTCAAGGAGCGTGTCGAGAAGCTCGCGGCCCAGACGAAATCGGACATCATCCTGCCGTGCGACGTGGCCAGCGACACGGAGATCGAGGCGGTGTTTTCACGCCTGGACGATTACTGGGACGGCCTCGACATCATTGTGCATTCCGTCGCCTTCGCCCCGCGCGAGCTGCTGTCCGGAAATTTCGCCGATGTCACGACGCGCGAGGGATTCCGGGTCGCGCACGAAATCAGCTCCTACAGTTTCACCGCGCTGGCCAAGGCCGGGCGCGCCATGATGCAGGGGCGCAAGGGGGCGCTGCTCACCCTGACCTACATCGGCGCCGACCGCTCCATACCAAACTACAACATCATGGGCCTGGCCAAGGCCAGCCTCGAGGCCAACGTGCGCTACCTCGCCCAGGCGCTCGGGCACGACGGCATACGCGTCAACGCCGTCTCCGCCGGCCCGATCCGCACGCTCGCGGCCGCGGGCATCAACGACTTCAAAAAGCTGCTGGATTATAACGACCTGATGGCGCCGCTCGGACACGGCGTGACGATTGACGAGGTCGGCAACGTCGCCGCCTTCCTGTGCTCGGACCTGGCCTCCGGCATCACGGGCGAGATCACCTATGTGGACGCCGGCTTCAACACCGTCGCCATCGGCCTGGACTACGGCAAACTGCTCAAGCCCTGAGGCCCCCCGACGTCCGCGCCGCGGCGGAAAAACATCAAGGGCGCTGCGAACAATTCCTGAAATTATGGTTTTCACCGCAGAGGCGCAGAGACGCAGAGAAAATCCGTCTTTGTTTCAATAACTCCGCGCCTCCGCGTCTCTGCGGTGGATTTGGCGACCGCTGATACGGCTGCGTCAGAGCCGGTCCTGATAAATCTTGATGTCCACCTTCTGCCGCAGGCCCGCGCGATAGAGCGCGTAGTATTCGATCCCGCGCCGGCTGAGCAGCAATCTCCGCGCGCGCTCACGCAGCGCCGAGTCGGCCTTTTCCGGCCGGCCCTCGAGCACGCGCTTTAAACCAAAAACGGCGTAGCCCTGACTTCCGAGATCGGCGAGTCCGTACACCGCCCTGCCCGTCTGGGGCCGCGGCGCGCGGAAGGCGGCCTCGACGACGCGGCGATCGCGGCCGTCCAGCCGCTCGCGCGTCACGAGCCTGGGTCCCTGGTATTTGAGCGCGTGGCTCCGGGCCAGGGCCTCGAGCGCGGCGCCGGCCTGGAGCTGCTTGAGCCAGTCTGTCGCCGCCGCCCGCGCCAGCTCGCCGGCCTGCTGCAACCTGAGCGTGCGCTCGATCTGGGCGCGCACCTCCGCCAGCGGCCTGAGCGCCGCCGGCCGGTGATCCAGCACGCGCACGGCCACCATGGTCTCGGGATTGATCTCGACGGCATCGCTGTTGCGGGTCTTGCCCAGCACCTCCGGATGAAACGCCGCCTCCACCACCTTGGGATATGCCGCGACGCCGGCGCCGCCGGCGCGGCCGAACCATTCGCTGCGCTGGATGGCGAGTCCGAGCGCCTGCGCGGCGGGCCCGAGGCCTTCCGGATGCTCGTAGACGAGATTGCGGAACTTCTCGGCTTCCTCGAGGAAATGCTCCTCGCCCCGGCGCTTGCGCACGAGGTCGGTCAGCTCCTTGCGCGCTTCGTGCGGGGGCTTGCGCGCCTCCGGCGTGAAGCCGGTCAATTTGGCCAGATGAAAACCGAACTCGGTCCGCACCGGCTGACTGATCGCGCCCGGCCTGAGAACGTAAATCGCGGCTTCGAGTTCCTTGGGCAGCACCCCGCGCCCGATCTCGCCGAGATCGCCGCCCTTGGCGGCGGAATCGGGATCCTGCGAGTGCTTCCCGGCGAGCGCGGCAAAATCGGCGCCGGCGCGCGCCTGGCGCTCGAGCTCGCGGATCCGGCCCTGGGCGCGCTCGACCTCTTCCTTGGCGGCGTTCGCCGCCACCGCGATCAGGATGTGGCTGGCGCGCCGTTTTTCCGGGCGGGTGTAGCGCGCGGCCTCCTCGGCATAGGCCTTGCGCAGCTCGTCCTCGCTCGGCTGATACTTTTTGACGAAATCCTCGGCCGCCAGCCGCAGGTACTCGACGCGCACCTCTTCCGGCGCACGGAAGGCGTCCGCGCGCGCGGAATAATATTCTTCTATCGCCTTGGGGGTGACAACGGCCTTGCCCGCGAACCGCTCGGGGTCCACCACGGCGTAGACCACTTCGCGCTCCTGCCGCCACAGGCGCAGGAGCGCGGTGACTTCGGCCTCGGTGACGATCGCGGTTTCGCCGAAGGCGGCCTGCAGCTGGCCGGTCATGTTTTCCTCGCGCAGCCGCGCCTCGAACTCGACCGTGCTCATGCCTTCGCGGCGCAGCAGCGCCTCATAGAGCTGGGGATCGAATTTGCCGTCGCGCTGGAAATAGGGCTTCTCCCGGATCAACCGGCCGAGCCGCTCGTTGCTGATGCGGTAACCGCGCGCCCGCGCGTCGCGCACCAGCAGCGCCTGATCGATGAGCCCGTCCACGACCAGCGCCTTGAACTCGCGGCTGTCGAACACGGCCGGGTCCATGCGGCCGCGGAACTGGTCCATGGCGGCGCGGTAATCGCGCTGGCTGATCTCCACGCCGTCGGCGGTGGCCACATTGACGCTCGACCCGCCCTCAAAATAGGAATTGATGCCCCAGAGCGCGAACGGGATGACGACCAGCAACAGGATGACGGTGGCGATGACGCCCTGAATCTTTTCGCGGATCTTGGTCAGCATGGGCGGGTACTTTACCGGATGCGCCGCGGGAGTGGCAACGGAAAAGCTAATAACTATTAGCTGATAGCTAAAAAGGCGAGGCGGCGGCCTCGCCTTCTATTCTTCTATATGGCGGAGCGGACGGGACTCGAACCCGTGACCCCCGGCGTGACAGGCCGGTATTCTAACCAACTGAACTACCGCTCCGGATCACAGAAAGGACTGAGGACCGAGTGCTGAGGACTAAGGGCGAAGAAAGACAGGCATTCACTTCTCAGTCCTTAGCGCTCAGTCCTCAGTCCTGTCTTTGGCTGGTGGGTGCTGAGGGGCTCGAACCCCCGGCCTTCGCCTTGTAAGGGCGACGCTCTACCAACTGAGCTAAGCACCCGGGGAGCCGCGCGCGCCAACCAAAGGCGCGCTAGTTTACGGCATCCTTCAGGCCTTTGCCAGCCTTGAAGCGGGGATTCTTCGACGCCGCGATGGCGATAGCCTCGCCGGTGCGCGGATTGCGTCCCGTGCGCGCGGCCCGGTTGCCGACGGAAAAGGTGCCGAAGCCGCTCAGCGTCACCGCGTCCCCGTTGCGCAGGGAGTTGGCGATGATGTTAAACACCGCCTCGACCGTGCGCATCGCCGAGGCCTTGTTCAAGTCCGTCGCCTGCGCCACTTTATCAATGAGTTCGGTCTTGTTCACGTTGGCATCCCCTTGTGGTGTGTGGTGGAAGAGTCGCCGATGGAGCGCGACCAAAACACGACGTGCGCACGTTCCAGCGCGCGACTTTTATAACAAGCCCCGGAAAACCCTGTCAAGAAACAGCGGACGAACGTCAGTGGGTCGTGACGGCGCCGACCGCGTCGGTCTTTTCCGCCGGCGCCGCCTCCGCGGCCTTGCCCTCTTCCAGCGGCTCGGGCATGCGCTCGAGCGTGGCCTCCAGCACCTGGTCAATCCACCGCACCGGGCGGATGTCGAGGCTGTCGCGGATGTTCTTGGGGATCTCCGTCAGATCCTTGCGATTCTCCTCCGGAATCAAGACGGTCTTGATCCCGCCGCGATGCGCGGCGAGCAGCTTCTCCTTGAGCCCGCCGATCGGCAACACCTCGCCGCGCAAGGTGATTTCGCCCGTCATGGCGACGTCGGCGCGCGCGGAGATCTTCGTCAGCGCCGACACCATGGCGGTGCACATGGCGATGCCCGCGCTCGGGCCGTCCTTGGGCGTCGCGCCCTCGGGCACGTGCACGTGGAAATCGTGCTTCTGGTAGAAGTCCACGGGGATCCCGAGCCGAGCGGCACGGCTGCGCACCACGCTCATGGCCGCCTGGATTGACTCCTGCATGACCTCGCCGAGCTTGCCGGTGATGGTGAGCTTGCCCTTGCCCGGCACGATCACGGCCTCGATCGTGAGCAGCTCGCCGCCGACCTCGGTCCAGGCGAGGCCGGTGACCTGGCCGACCTGGTTGGTCTTTTCGGCGATGCCGTAGCGATAACGGCGCACGCCCAGATATTTCTCGAGCGCGCGCGCGGTGACGGCGACCTTCTTGCCCGCCCCCGCCTTTTTGAGCAACAGGTCCTTGGCGACCTTGCGGAAGACCTTGGAGATCTCGCGCTCCAGGCTGCGCACGCCGGCCTCGCGCGTGTAATAACGCACGATGTCGCGGATCGCCGATTCGGCGACGGCGATCTCGTCCGGCTTGAGCCCGTTGTTCTTGAGCTGCTTCGGTATCAGATATCTGATCGCGATATTGACCTTCTCGTCCTCGGTGTAACCGCTGAGGCGGATGACCTCCATGCGGTCGAGCAGCGGCGCCGGGATGTTCAGGGTGTTCGCGGTGGCGATGAACATCACGTCCGAAAGGTCGTAGTCAACCTCGAGGTAGTGATCGTTGAAGGCGTGGTTCTGCTCCGGGTCGAGCACTTCCAACAGCGCCGAGCTCGGGTCGCCGCGGAAGTCCATCGCCATCTTGTCCACCTCGTCGAGCATGAACAGCGGGTTGCGCACCTTCACCTTGGACATGTTCTGGACGATCTTGCCCGGCAGCGAGCCGATGTAGGTGCGGCGGTGGCCGCGGATCTCGGCCTCGTCGCGCACGCCGCCCAGGGACATGCGCGTGAACTTGCGATTCGTGGCGCGCGCGATGGACTGGCCGAGCGAGGTCTTGCCCACGCCGGGCGGGCCGACCAGGCACAGGATCGGGCCCTTCGATTTGGTCACGCGCTGCTGCACCGCCAGGTACTCGAGGATGCGCTCCTTGACCTTCTCCAGGCCGTAGTGATCGGCCTCGAGGATCTCCTCCGCCCTGGAGAGGTCCTTCTGGATCTTGGTGCGCTTCTTCCACGGCACGTTGAGCAGCCAGTCAATGTAGTTGCGCACCACCGTGGCCTCGGCCGACATCGGCGACATCATCTTGAGCTTGTTGAGCTCGGCCTCGGTCTTGGCGCGCACGTCCTTGGGCATGCCGGCCTTGGCGATCTTGCGCGCCAGCTCTTCGGCCTCGTTCGGCGTCTCCTCGAGCTCGCCGAGCTCCTTCTGGATCGCCTTCATCTGCTCGTTCAGATAATACTCGCGCTGGCTCTTCTCCATCTGGCGCTTGACGCGGCCGCGGATGCGCTTCTCCACCTGCAACAGGTCAATCTCGTTCTCGATGACCGAGAGGATGCGCTCCAGGCGCGCGCGCACGTTCTGGATCTCGAGGATCTGTTGCTTGTCGTCGATCTTGAGCGAGAGGTGCGCGGCGATGGTGTCCGCCAGGCGCTCCGGGTCTTCGATGCCCGAGAGCGAGGTCAGGATCTCGGGCGGGATCTTCATGTTCAGCTTGACGTACTGGTCGAACTCGGCCAGCACCGAGCGCATGAGGGCCTCGCCCTCCTTGTCGGTGAGCGGCTCGACCGCGAGCAGCGCCACCTGCGCGGCGAAATACTCCGCGGTCTCGTGGTACTGCTGGACGACGCCGCGGCGCTCGCCCTCGACCAGCACCTTGACCGTGCCGTCCGGCAGCTTCAGCAGCTGCAGGATGCTGGCCACGGTCCCGATCGTATGGATGTTTTCCGTCGTCGGGTCGTCGTCGGAGGCGCTTTTCTGCGCCACCAACATGATCTGCTTGCCCGCCTCCATGGCCTGTTCCAGGGCGCGGATGGACTTGCGCCGCCCGACGAACAGGGGGATGACCATGTGCGGGAACACGACGACGTCGCGCAACGGCAACACCGGCAGTGTCGTTTCCGATCCGGCGACGATGTTGGGGGGTGTCTGTTCGCTCATTATCCTATCCTGCATCCTGTTCGGTCGTTGATTCAAGTGTGGGGCCAAACCACCGGGATTTCAATGTAACCCCGACAATCAGTGCAAATTACCGGCCATGTTTCGATTCATAGCCGAAACTCAAAATAAACCCCGCCATGGGCGGGGTCTATCTGGATCGCCGCACGACCGCGCCGGTCACGAGCCACCCGTGGCGCGCCTTCTGGACTGGTCCTCGCCGTCGGCGTAGATCAGCAGCGGCTTGGCGCCGTCGGTGATGACGCTCGCCTCGACCACCACCTTTTTGACGTTATCGAGCGACGGCAGCTCGAACATGACTTCGAGCAGGGCGCGCTCGAGGATCGAACGCAGTCCCCGGGCGCCGGTCTTGCGGTCCATGGCGCGCTTGGCCACGGCGTTGAGGGCCTCCTCGCGGATCTCGAGATCCACGCCTTCGAGCTTGAGCAGCTTCTGGTACTGCTTGACCAGGGCGTTCTTCGGTTCCGTCAGGATCTGGATCAGGGCCGACTCGTCGAGCTCGTCCAGGACCGCGACCACCGGCAGGCGACCGACGAATTCCGGAATCAGGCCGTACTTGATTAGGTCCTCGGGCTCCACCGTGCGCAGGACGTCGCCGACCTTCTTGGCGTTCGACTTGCTCTTGATGTCGGCGTTGAAGCCGATGCCGCTCCGCTCGGAGCGCGACTGAATGACCTTATCCAGCCCCGAGAAGGCGCCGCCGCAGATGAACAGGATGTTGCGCGTGTCCACCTGCAGGAATTCCTGCTGCGGGTGCTTGCGGCCGCCCTGCGGCGGCACCGAGGCGATCGTGCCTTCAATCAGTTTTAGCAGCGCCTGCTGCACGCCCTCGCCCGAAACGTCGCGCGTGATCGAGGGGTTCTCGGACTTGCGCGAGATCTTGTCAATCTCGTCTATGTAGACGATGCCCTTCTGCGCCTTCTCGACGTCGTAGTCGCACTTCTGCAGCAGCTTCTGGATGATGTTCTCGACGTCCTCGCCGACGTAGCCCGCCTCGGTGAGGGTGGTGGCGTCGGCGATGGTGAACGGAACGTTGAGGACGCGGGCGAGCGTTTCCGCGAGCAGCGTCTTGCCGGAGCCGGTGGGGCCGACCAGCAGGATGTTGCTCTTGGAGAGCTCGACCTCGCCGACCTTGCCTTCGTTCTCGATGCGCTTGTAGTGGTTGTAGACCGCGACCGACAGCACCTTCTTGGCGTCGGACTGGCCGATGACGTACTCGTCCAGGATCTGGTTGATCTCGCGCGGGGCGGGGAACTTCTTCCTTCCCTGGGTCGCGCCTTTCTCCTCCTGCACCTCCTCGCGGATGATGTCGTTGCACAGCTCGACGCATTCGTCGCAGACGAACACCGAGGGACCGGCGATCAGCTTGCGCACCTCGTGCTGGCTCTTGCCGCAGAAGGAGCAGTACAGCAGCTTTTCGCCTTTTCCGTCTCCCCTGCCGTTGTGATTGTCGTCAGCCATCCTTAATCCTCGCGATTGATCAAGGGACACGCGTTTAGCGTGCGGTTTTTCCGGAAAATATGCAAGGGTGCACTCTAAGACTTATAGCATAGACCTCGAAAATTTCACCCATTTCAGGTACGTTTTTCGATGACCGTATCAATCAGCCCGAAGGACATGGCCTCCGACCCGTCCATGAAATAGTCCCGGTCGGTATCCTCCTGGATCCGCTCCATGGTCTGGCCGGTGTGTTTGACCAGGATCTGGTTCAGGCGTTCGCGCACGCGCAGGATCTCCCGGGCATGGATGTCAATGTCCGCCGCCTGCCCCTGAAAGCCGCCCATCGGCTGATGGATCATCATGCGCGCGTGCGGCAGCGCGAAGCGTTTTGCCTTGGCGCCGCCCGCCAGAATCAGCGCCCCCATGCTCGCCGCCTGGCCGACGCACACGGTGGAGACGTCGGGCTTGATGAACTGCATGGTGTCGTAGATGGCGAGCCCGGCGTTCACCGCCCCGCCGGGGGAGTTGATATACAGGTGAACGTCCTTGTCCGGGTTCTCGGATTCCAGGAACAGCAGCTGCGCCACCACCAGATTGGCCATGTGATCCTCGACCGGCCCGACCAGGAACACCACCCGCTCCTTGAGCATGCGGGAATAGATGTCGTAGGCGCGCTCGCCCCGGCCCGTGGTCTCGATCACCATCGGGACCAACCCGAGCGCCTGCGGATTCAGGGCGCCATCATGATTTCTGTAATCTGACATAGACATTCCTTCCTTTGCCAACGGCGTCACGTTGTGGTCGGCTCCATCCCCAGCAGCTCCTGGAAGCCGACCGCCCTGTCCACGACCTCGGCCGTGGCCAGCAGATCTTCCACGATCTTCTCTTCCAGCACCAGCGACTCGACCTCGGACAGCTTCTCCGGGTTCGCGTAGTGCCAGCGGATGAACTCCTCGGGCGACTCGTACTCGGCCGCCATCTGCTCGAGCCGCGCGCGCACGCGCGCGGGGTCGGGCCGGATATCGCGCGCGCGCAGAATCTCGGCGAAGACAAGACCGAGGGCCACGCGCCGGCGGGCGAACGGTCGCAGCCGCGCCTCGTCCTCCGTCCGCGGCGCCGCGCCCGCGGGTCCGGCGGCGCGCGAAATCTCCCGCATGCGCGCCAGCTCCGCCTGCAACAGGCCTTCCGG
>Ga0155210_1052_pt1 | contig 11220 bp, 12 predicted proteins | sample RifCSPhighO2_02_FD_106178 | JGI IMG/M metagenome (GOLD analysis project Ga0155210, IMG submission 106178) | Candidatus Muproteobacteria bacterium RIFCSPHIGHO2_02_FULL_65_16 | reverse complement strand
CGCCACGCCCGCACTTCCATTATCGAGGATTAGCTATGACACTCCTGTTTACTGAAACTGTTCTGGGGCCGCTGAAATTGCAGAATCGCCTGGCCATGTGTCCGATGACGCGCAACCGCGCCACCGACAACACTCCCAACGCGCTCATGGCGCAGTACTACGCCCAGCGGGCCTCCGTCGGACTCATCATCACCGAAGGCACGTCGCCGTCCCCGAACGGGTTGGGTTATCCGCGGATTCCGGGGATATTCTCCCCGGCGCAGGTGGCGGGGTGGAAGCCCATTACCGACGCGGTGCACGCGAAGGGAGCGAAGATGTTCGTGCAGCTCATGCACTGCGGGCGCATCGCCCATCCGCTCAATCTGCCCGCGGGGGCGCGCCTGCTGGCGCCGTCGGCGGTGGCGGCCGCCGGCGAGATGTACACGGATGCCGCGGGCCTGAAGCCGCACCCCGTGCCGCAGGCGATGACCGAGGCGGACATCAAGGCCGCCATCGCCGAATTTGTCCAGGCCGCGAAAAACGCCGTGACGGCGGGATTTGACGGTGTCGAGCTGCACAGCGCGAACGGGTACCTGCTGGAGCAGTTCATCCGCCCGAACTCGAATCAGCGCACGGATCGTTACGGCGGTTCGATCGAGAACCGCGCGCGCTTTGTGCTCGAGGTGGCCGATGCGGTGATCGGCGCGATCGGCAAGGACCGGGTCGGCATACGGCTCTCGCCGTTTGGGGTGTTCAACGACACGCCGCAGTACCAGGCGATGGCAGCGGATTACGCCTATCTGGCGCAACAGCTCAACGCCCGCGGGCTGGTCTATATCCACCTCGTGGATCACTCGCCGATGGGTGCGCCGCCGGTGCCCGCTTCAATGAAGGCGACCTTCCGCAAGACGTTCACGCGCACGCTGATTCTCTCCGGCGGCTACGATGCCGCACGCGCCGAGAGCGACCTGGCCGCGGGCAAGTGCGATCTGATTGGCGTCGGGCGGCCGATCCTCGCCAACCCGGACCTGGCGGCGCGGTGGAAAACCGGCGCGGCGCTGAACGCCCCGGACATGGCTACGTTCTATACGCCGGGTCCCAAGGGGTATACCGATTACCCGGCGCTGAAGGGATAGGGGAGGACAACGTCATAACACATTTAAGGAACCTCTAAAAATTGCCTCTCATGTAGGTTGGGTTAAGCCGCGTAAGCGGCGAACCCAACAAAATCATATTGTTCGGCGCTATTCGGTGGATTCGCTGCGCTTAATCCACCCTACATTTTTTGAATTTTTAGAGGCTCCCTTTAATTTCAGGGCTGTAAGGATTCACACCTTTCCACCGGTGCTCGGCAGCTGGGTGGGACTGATTGTCTGAATGTCTTCGCGGTGCTGCTGAGGATGTTGCAGGCCGTTAACCCTGAAAAGACCGAAAACTGTATTTGACATAATATACATTATACGAATGTCATGAGACGGGATCGGGGATAGCTCATTGCTTGGCAGGTTACGAATGCTATAGGGTTTATCGGGGTGTACTCTGTCACATTAACTCCTGAGGGGGCGCACAATGCGTTTGATCCAACGTCTCATGTTCTTTTCGTTCTGGCTGGCGGCCGGATTGGCGCCCACGACCGCGGGCGCGCATGACCTGGTGCTCAAGGAGCCGGACAACATCCGCGTCGGCGCCTGCAGCGAGCAGATCAGATTCCAGGTGGAATTGAACGACGGCGGGCACAAGCACAACGCCGGCCAGGCGCCCGCCGCGACCTATCGGGTCATAGTCTATTCGCCGGCGCGCCGGAAAATAATCAAGACCTTCGACGTGACCGACCACAAGCTGGGCGACACCAAATTCTTCGTCGTGCCGTCCGACAGTCTCATCTGCGATCGCCAGCTGGAAATACGCGTGGATGACCAGAATCGGGTCGAGGAGACAAACAAAAAGAACAACGCGGCGGATATCAAACTGGAGGTGTCGCGCACCGGCGGCGACAACCCGTGCGCGGCGGCCCCGGACAAGTGCCGTTGATTAGATGAGTTTTTGACGCAGAGGCGCGGAGGCGCAGAGAAATGAAAGCATTGTGTTTAATTCCTGGACACCGGCTTTCGCCGGTGTGACGACTTAATCAGAACTTCCTTTAAGGAAACTCTGAAGAGGAACGCAAAGAATTTTCTGTTGATTATCCGATGCCTTTCTTTGCGTCCTTCGCGTCTTTGCGGCAAATAATCATACGGCGCGGTTGAACAAAGCAAAAAAATTGCGCGTGGTCTGGTCGGCGATATCGGCGAGCGTGACGCCGCGCACTTCGGCCAGGCATTCGGCGACATAGCGCACAAAGGCCGGCTCGTTCGTCCGGCCGCGGTGCGGCACCGGGGCGAGATACGGCGCGTCGGTCTCGATCAGCAGCCGATCGGCGGGAACCTGCCGCGCCACCGCGCGCAGGGCGTCGGCGTTGCGGAAGGTCAAAATCCCGGAAAACGATATAAAAAACCCGAGATCCAGGGCCTCCCTGGCCACCTCCCAGGTTTCGGTGAAGCAGTGCATCACCCCGCCGATCGCGGCGGCGCCCTCCTCGCGCAGGATCGTGAGCGTGTCTGCGGCCGCCTCCCGAGTATGCACGATGAGCGGCTTGCGACATTGTTTCGCCGCCCGTATATGCCGGCGAAAGCGCTCCCGCTGCCAATCCATATCGCCCGTGCTGCGGTAGTAATCCAGCCCGGTCTCGCCGATGGCGACCACCTTCTCGTCCAGGGCGAGGCGCGCCAGCTCCTCCGCCGACGGCACCTCCCCCTGCTGTTCGTTGGGATGGACGCCGACGGAGGCATAGATATTGGCGTGCGCCCGGGCGAGCGCGCAGACCGCAGGGAATTTCTCCAGCGTCACCGCCACGCACAGCATGTGCCCTACCCCGTTGTCCCGGGCGTTTTGCAGGACCTGGGGAAGGTTCGCGTGGAGCGGCTCGAAATCGAGGTGGCAGTGGGAATCTACGAGCGTCGGCACGCTACATCGTATGCGTCGGCCGGTCGGAGTTGAGGTGACCGGCGAGCAGGGTTTCGATCTTGGTGCGCGCCACCCCGGAATCCTTTTCGCTGAACTGGATGCCGACGCCGGCGGAGCGCCCGCCTTGCGCGCCGTGCGGCGATATCCACACCACGTGCCCGGCGACGGGGATCTTCTCCTTGCTGTCCATGAGCGTCAGCAGCATGAAGACCTCTTCTCCCAGCTTGTACGGCCTGGTGCTGGGGACGAAGATTCCCCCGCCTTTGACGAACGGCATGTACGCCGCATACAGGGCGTTTTTGTCCTTGATGGTCAACGACAGCACGCCCGGGCGCGCCGCCGGGACGGCGCGGATCGGTCCGGGAGGAAGATTGGGCGGTTTGACTACCGGCTTGGGGCGATCGTCCATTGCTAGCTTAGTTTAGATGATCCACGCGCCGTGCAACTCCAGCGTATGAGCACGTCTTCCAGCAGCAAAAGCTCGTCGAGCGGCCCGTTTAACAGCTTTCTAGACCCAGAAACTACATCAAGAAATCCGAATAACTCTTTAAAGTTTAACCTATTTATGAATGGGTGCAAGTAGGCCGGCGCACCCGCGACGGCACCGGCGCCGGACAGGCCGGTCTGCAAAAGCTCGGCGACGAATCCGTAGAGCCAGGCCAGGCACCGCTCCGCGCCCATGGCCTGCCAGCGCGCGGCGCAGGCGACCGGGGATTCGCGCCGCGCGCTCACGGCCTCGAGGTCGCGCAGCAGTTGTTCGCGCTGCTTCAAAAAATCCGCCGTCCCCAGCTCCAAGGCCAGCAACGGCGCCCCGGCGGCGATCTCGAGCAACTGCTCGTGTTCACCCACGCCGCCCGGGCAGCGGGACTTGAGCCATGCCAGCGCCTCGGCGCCGGCCGGCGGCCGGAACTGTATGGCCGCGCAGCGACTGCGGATGGTGGCCGGAAGGCGCGCGGGCTCGTCGCTTACCAGGATCAGCACGCTGCCAAGCGGCGGCTCCTCCAGTTGCTTCAACAGGCCGTTGGCCGCGTGCAGATTCATGGCATCGGCCGGGGTGATGAGCGCCACCTTGTGCGCGGCGGTGTGCGGTCGCAGCGCCAGGAAATCGCCGAGCGCACGGATCTGATCAATGCCGATGCCCTTGCCCTCCTCCGCGGGCGCGACCTGCGCCAGATCCGGGTGGGTGCCGGCGGCGAGCAACCGGCAGCCCTTGCAGTCGCCGCAGGCGTCGCCGGCCGGCGCCGGGCGGTCACACAGGAGCGCCCATGCCAGGCGCCGGGCGAAATCATGCTTGCCCAGGCCGGGCGGTCCGTACAGCAGCAGCCCGTGCGGCAGGCGATCAATTGCGGTTATTAGCCGCGCCCAGGTCGCGCCATGCCACGGATGGCGTTCCGGCGGCGGATATTCCCGCCGCGCCGCCGGCGCTTCGTTATCGGCCATGCACCACCTCGTGCAGTGTGGCGGCGATCCGTTGCTCCACCTGCTCCCGGCTCTGGCCGGCGTCAATGACACGAATCCGCTCCGGCGCGCGCCGCGCCAGGTCGAGATAGGCCTGGCGCACGCGCGCGAAGAATTCCCCGTTCTCGCGCTCGAACCGGTCCGGCAGGCCGCGATTGCCGGCGCGCGCCAACCCCACCTCCACCGGTACATCCAGCAGCAGCGTGAGGTCCGGGCGCAGATCGCCCTGGACCCAGGTTTCGAGCAGCGCGATGCGCTCGGGCGCGACCCCGCGGCCCCCGCCCTGGTAGGCGTAGGTGGCGTCGGTGAAGCGGTCGCACAGCACGGTCTTGCCCTGCACCAGCGCCGGCCGGATGATCCGGGTGAGATGCTCGGCGCGGGCGGCGAACATGAGCAGCGTCTCCGTTTCCGGGGCGATATCCAGCTCGTGGCGATGCAGCAGCAGCTCGCGCACGCGCTCGCCCAGCGCCGTGCCCCCCGGCTCGCGCGTCACCAGCACGCTGTGGCCCGCCTGTTGCAGCCACTGCCGGACAAAGGCGAGGTTGGTGCTCTTGCCCGCACCCTCCCCGCCTTCGAGCGTGACGAAGAATCCGCGCTTCTTCATGGCGCCTGGCCGCCCCGCCCGGCGCCGGAAAAAGAAGAAAAATTCTGCCGCCGGCCCTTCAACTGGTACTTGATCACGGCCTTGTTGTGTTCTTCCAGCGTGTTCGAGAATTCATGGCTGCCGTCGCCGCGGGAGACGAAATACAGCGCGCGCGTGTCCGCCGGATGCAGCACGGCGTTCAGCGCCTCGCCCCCGGGCATGGCGATCGGCGTCGGCGGGAGCCCGGCGCGGGTGTAGGTGTTGTAGGGCGTGTCTTTCTTGAGATCACGCAGCCGGATGTTGCCGTCGTAGGCCTGCCCCAGGCCGTAAATCACCGTCGGATCGGATTGCAGCCGCATGCCGCGGCGCAGGCGGTTGATGAAGACGCCGGCGATCTGCCGGCGCTCGTCCGCGCGCCCGGTCTCCTTTTCCACGATCGAGGCCATGATCAGGGCCTCGTCCATGCTCCGGAATGGAAGCTCACGGTCGCGGTTTTCCCATTCGCGCCGCAGGGTGTCGTCCATTTTGGCATAGGCGCGCGCGAGAATCTCAAGGTCGCTCGCGCCGCCGGTGTAGTAGTAGGTGTCCGGGTAGAACCGGCCTTCCGGATGCGCGCGCGGGTGATTCAGCCGCGCCATGACCTCGCCCGGGGCGCGCCCGGCCAGCGTCTGCTTGAGCTGCGGCGCCTGCGCCAGCGCCCGCAGAAACTGCCTGAAGGTCCAGCCCTCGACCAGCACCAGCGGATATTCCACCACCCGCCCGGCCACGACCTGATCGAGCAGCGCGCGCGCGGATATCCCCTTGCGGAACCGATACTCCCCGGCCTTCAGGTCGCGGCTGTGGCCGGTGAGATAACCGAGCCAGACGAAGGTATGCGCCTCGGCGAGCACGTCGCGCCGCTGCAGCTCGCGCGCGAGCGCGCGCAGGCTGGTCCCGGAGCTGACCACGAAGGTGTCCGGGCCGGGATTGAGCGCGTGGTTCCAGGACCAGAACAGGTAGACGCCGGCGGCGAGCGCCAGCGCCGGCGCCGCCAGCCACAGGCGCCTAACAACGGGCGGCAGGGCAAACGGCATCGCCGATCGCGTCCCGGATGCTGTGCGTGACTTTCCCCACGGGATAGTCGCGGTTTTCGAACCTTTTAACCGGCCACAGGCCGATCACGCTGTTGGTGAGAAAGATCTCGTCCGCCGTCAGGAGGTCGGCCGGGGTGAGCGTGGTGACATGGACCGGCAGCGCGAGAGCGCGCGCCTTTTCCAGCACCAGGTCGCGGACCACGCCCGCCACCCCGCAGCGGGACAGATCGGGCGTAAGCAGCGCGCCGCGTTGAACCAGAAACAGATTGCTCATGGTGCCCTCGATCACGTGCCCGTCCTCGTCCAGCATCAGGCCCTCGGCATATCCATCCTTCCATTCACCGCGCGCCAGCACCTGCTCCAGCCGGTTCAGGTGCTTGATGCCCGCGAGCCGCGGATGGCAGGCGAGCGTCGTGCGGCATAATCGCACATCCACGCCGTCCTGTGCATGCGCCGGCGGGTGGTCCGGCCACGGCGCCAGGCTCACAACCCGGGTCGGCTCCGCCTCGGCCGGCGCGTAGCCCCGCTCCGAGCCGCCGCGCGTCAGCACGAGCTTCAGCACGCCGCGCGCAACCCCCCGGCACAGTCCATGCGCCTCCGCCCGCCACAACGGCTCCGGCGGCGCGGCGATCCCGAGCCGGGCCGCGTCGCGGGACAGACGCTGCATGTGCCGCTCCCACAGCAGCGGCCGGCCCGCGCACACCGCGATGGTCTCGAACAATCCGTCGCCGTACTGGAAGCCGCGGTCGCGCACCGGCACCTGATCGCCCGCGCGCCCGTTGATCAGGCAGACGACGGCGCTCATGCCGCGATCCCCAGGGCCGCGAGCAGCCCCCTGGCCTTGGCGCGCGTCTCCTCAAGCTCCCGTTGCGGAACGGAGTCGGCGACGATGCCGGCCCCGGCGCGCAGGCTGACCTCGTCTCCGTTTTGCACCAGGGTGCGGATCAGGATATTGAGGTCCATGCTGCCGTCGTGATTGATATAGCCCATGGAGCCGGTGTAGGCGCCGCGCGGGCCGCGCTCGAGCTCGGCGATGATCTGCATGCAGCGCAGCTTGGGGCAGCCGGTGATGGTGCCGCCGGGGAAGACCGCGCGCAGCACCTGCGCCGGCGTGATCCCGGGGCGCAGTTCGCCGCGGACCTCGGAGACGATGTGGTGCACATGCCGGTAGGACTCGAGCGTCATGAACTCCGCCGCCGTCACCGTCCCGGTGCGGCAGATGCGCCCGAGGTCGTTGCGCTCGAGATCAATCAGCATGACGTGCTCGGCGCGCTCCTTGGGATGCAGCAGCAGCGCGCGCGCGAGCGCCTGGTCCCGGACGGGATCGGCGCTGCGCGGATAGGTCCCGGCGATCGGGCGCGTGCGCGCGGTTCCGGCGCGCACCTCGACCAGGCGCTCCGGCGACGAGCTTATGACCGCGCGCCCGCCGGGGAAGGTCATGAGGCCGGCGAACGGGGCCGGGTTGGCCGCGCGCAGGCGCCGGTAGAGATCGGCCGCGGCCGCGGGCGCGCGCAGGCGCGCGCGCCAGGCGCGCGATAGATTTACCTGGTACACATCGCCGGCGGCGATGTATTCCTGAACGCGCTCGACGCCGCGGATGAAATCCGCCGGCTCGTCCTCGGCGATCTCGGCCGCGGCCGGCGGCGGCGCGGCCGGGGGCGCGCGCAGCGCGCGCAGGTCCGCCTGCATCGGCGCCAGCCATTCGCGCGCGCCGCCGGGCTCGCAGACGAGATGGGTCAGCCGGCGCGCGTGATCGCGGATGATCGCCGCCGGGAAACGCGTGGCGCAGGCGACCGGCAGCGTCGGGTCGCGCGCTATGCCGGCGAGCCGTGGCTCGATCTGCGCCGCCGTCTCGTAACCCAGAAACACGAACCAGCCGCCGGTGAACGGCAACTCATCCCCGCCCGCCGCGCCCACCCGCGCCGCCTCCCGGCGCCAGTCGCGCTCGAAGGCCTCCAGGAAATCACCGCGGCCGTGATCGCCGCCATTGCCCGTAAGCAGGTCCGCAGCCGTGAGCGCGAGCGTCTGCTGTGGAAAGGCGAAGAGGATGTCGTAACGCGCCTGCGCGGCGCCGTGGGCGACGCTCTCCAGCAGATGCGGGTAACGTTCGGGCCGGAGCTGGTGCAGCAGCGTGAGATCGGGAAACGCCGCCAGGGTACAGCCGATACGCCCCGCGGAGAGGAGCGGTGAGTCTTGGGCGCGGCGCGCGCTCACATGAGGCGGCGCAGGATGATGGTGCCGTTCGTGCCGCCGAAGCCGAAGGAGTTGGAGACGGCGACGGCGATCTTCATCGCGCGCGCGCTCCCCGGGACGTAGTCCAGGTCGCACTCGGGGTCGGGGGTGGTGAGATTGATCGTCGGCGGCGCCACCTGGTGCTGGATCGCGAGCGCCGTGTAGATCGCCTCGACCCCGCCGGCCGCGCCCAGCAGGTGCCCGGTCATGGACTTGGTCGAGCTCACGGCCAGTTTCTTTGCGTGCGCGCCGAAGGCGGTTTTGACCGCGAGCGTCTCGGCGCGGTCGCCGAGCAGCGTGGACGTCCCGTGGGCATTGATATATTGCACCTGCTCCGGGTTGACGCCGGCGTTGCGCATGGCGTTGCGCATGCAGCGCGCGGCGCCCTCCCCGTCCGCCGGCGGGCTGGTCATGTGGTAGGCGTCGCCGCTCATGCCGAAACCGATCAGCTCGCAGTAGATCCTGGCGCCGCGGCGTTGCGCGTGCTCGTACTCCTCCAGCACCACGATGCCGGCGCCCTCGCCGAGCACAAAGCCGTCGCGGTCCTTGTCCCACGGGCGGCTCGCGGTCTCGGGGCTGTCGTTGCGCGTCGAGAGCGCCTTGGCGTTGCCGAAGCCGGCGAGCGCGGTCGGGGTGATGGCGGCCTCGGCGCCGCCGGCGATCATGACGTCGGCGTCACCGTACTCGATCAGGCGTCCGGCGTCGCCGACGGCGTGGGTGGCGGTGGCGCAGGCGGTGACCATCGAGAGGTTCGGTCCCTTGAGGCCGAACATGACCGAGAGATCGCCCGAGATCATGTTGATGATGCACATGGGCACGAAGAACGGCGACACGCGCCGCGGGCCGCGCTCCTTGATGGTCAGCGTCATCTCCTCGATGGTGCTGACGCCGCCGATGCCGGCGCCGATGTGGACGCCGATGCGTTCGGCGTTGGCCTCGGTCACCGCCAGCCCCGAGTCCTTGATGGCCTCGATCGCCGCCGCCATGCCGAGCTGGATGAAGCGGTCCATGCGGCGCGCCTCCTTCTCCGACACGTATTGCGCGGGGTCGAAGTTCTTCACCTCGCCGGCGATGGCCGAGGGATAACCGGTGGCGTCGAAATGCGTCACGCGCCCGATGCCGCCCCTGCCCGCGGTGATGTTGCGCCAGTTCTCGGCGACACCGATGCCCAGCGGGGAAACGATGCCGAGGCCGGTGATAACGACGCGCCGTTTGCTCAAGCCACGCCCTCTTGTGTGCGATCCTGGATGAATCTTCCGCCCCTCAAAACCAAGAGGCCGCCGCCACGCGGGTGACGACGGCCCCTTCGCGGCGGGCGAAAATCAGTTCGAATGCGAATTGATGTATTCGATGGCTTGCTGCACGGTGGTGATCTTTTCCGCTTCCTCGTCGGGAATTTCGCAATCGAATTCCTCTTCCAGGGCCATGACCAGCTCCACCGTGTCCAGTGAGTCCGCGCCCAGGTCGTCCACGAAGGAGGCGCTCGATTTGACATCGTTCTCGTTGACGCCCAATTGCTCCACCACTATTTTCTTGACGCGCTCTTCGACACTGCTCATAGGTGCTTTTTCCTCCAAGAATTGATCATACCGGCCTTTCGCGGGCGCATAGTTAACACCATTTGCCCGGGATCGTCCAGCCGCGCGGCGAACCCGCCCAAAACGCGGCGGATACGGCATTTTTCCGCCGCCACGGCGCGCTCCAAGCTCCGCCTAGCCCATGTACATGCCGCCGTTCACGTGCAGGGTCGTGCCGGTGATGTAGGCCGCCTGCGGCGAGGCGAGAAAGGCCACGGCGTGGGCGATGTCCTGCACCAGTCCCAGCCGCCCGAGCGGAATCAATTTGAGCAGCCCGTCCCTGGCTTCTTGCGGCAACGCGCGCGTCATGTCGGTGTCAATGAAGCCGGGCGCGACGGCGTTGACGGTGATGTTGCGGCTGCCGATTTCACGCGCGAGCGCGCGGGTGAAGCCGATGATGCCGGCCTTGGCGGCGGCGTAATTGGTCTGGCCGGGATTGCCGGTCGCGCTGACCACGGAGCTGACGCTGATGATCCGGCCCTTGCGCGCCCTGGTCATCGGGCGCAGGCAGGCCTTGGTCATCCGGTAGACGGACTTGAGATTGGTGTCCATGACCGTGTCCCACTGCTCCTCCGTCATGCGCAGCAACAGGTCGTCGCGCGTGATGCCGGCGTTGTTGACCAGTATCGTAGGCGATCCCACGGATTTTTCCAGGTCGGCGATCACATTCTCGATCACGGCCGGATCGGTGACGTTCAGCACCACGCCGCGGCCTTTTATGTTGTTTTCTTTCAGGGCGTTGCCGATTCTTTCCGCGCCCTCGCTCGCGGTCGCCGTGCCGACGACCGTCGCGCCCCGGCGCCCCAGCTCCAGAGCGATGGCGGTGCCGATGCCGCGGCTGGCGCCGGTGACGAGGGCGATTTCACCATTCAATGACACGGTTCTTCTCTCCAAAGTATTTGACGTTGTTCTTGCCGCCGGGGCGCGAGAAGCTGGATCAGCTATTAAGCTATCAGCTAACCGCCAGCGGCTTTATTCAGCGCTTCCGCGAGCGTGGCCGGATCGTACACCGGCAGTGTCACGGCGCGCTTGTCTATGCGCCGGTTCAGGCCCGCGAGCACCCTCCCGGGCCCGCATTCTACCAGCTCGTCCACGCCCGCGGCGGTGAATTTCTGGATCGTCTCGACCCAGCGCACGGGCGATTCGATCTGGCGCACGAGGGCGTCGCGTATGGCCTGCGGATCGGTCTCGGCCTGCACGTGGACGTTGTGCACCACGGGAATTTTCGGCGCCCGGATCGCCACCGCGCGCAGGCGCTGCGCCATGCGCTCGGCCGCCGGGCGCATCAACGAACAGTGCGACGGAACGCTGACCG
>Ga0155210_1079_pt4 | contig 11577 bp, 13 predicted proteins | sample RifCSPhighO2_02_FD_106178 | JGI IMG/M metagenome (GOLD analysis project Ga0155210, IMG submission 106178) | Candidatus Muproteobacteria bacterium RIFCSPHIGHO2_02_FULL_65_16 | reverse complement strand
AGATCGCCGCCGACGGCCTGCAGCGCCTTGTCCAGCAGGCGCCCGCCGAGCCGGACGGCCTCGCCGAATTTCTGGTTCTTGAGGAAACTCCGGATATGCGCGCGCGCCTTGCTGGTCACGACGTAGTCGAGCCAGGTCGGGCTCGGGTGGCTCCACTCGGAGGTGATGATCTCGACGTGGTCGCCGTTGCGCAGTACGGTGCGCAGCGGGACGAGCTGGTGGTTGACCTTGGCGCCGACGCAGCGGTTGCCGATGTCGGTGTGCACGTCGTAGGCGAAGTCAATCACGGTCGCGCCGCGCGGCAGCTTCTTGATCTCGCCGTTGGGCGTGAACACGTACACCTCGTCCGGGAACAGGTCAACCTTGAGGTGCTCCAGGAACTCGCGCGGGTTCCCGGCCTCGAGCTGGGTCTCGAGCAGGTCCTTGAGCCAGCGCAGCGCGCGCTGCTGCACCTGGTCGGTCTCGGAGTCGCCGCTCTTGTACAGCCAGTGCGAGGCGACGCCGGCGTCGGCCACGCGGTGCATGTCGCGCGTGCGGATCTGCACCTCGATCGAAACCCCGAACGGACCGAACACCACCGTGTGCAGCGACTGATAACCGTTGGCCTTGGGGATGGCGATGTAGTCCTTGAAGCGCCCGGGGATGGGCTTGTACAGGTTGTGGATCACGCCGAGCGCGCGGTAGCAGGTGTCCACCCGGTCCACGATCACGCGAAAGGCGTAGACGTCGTAGACCTGTTCGAACGACAGGTGCTTCTGCAGCATCTTGCGGTAGATGCTGTAGACGTTTTTTTCGCGCCCGGTGATCTCCGCCTCCAGCCCCTCCTCGCCCAGCCGGCTGACGATCGCGCCACGCACCTTCTCCACGATGGCCTTGCGGTTGCCGTGGCGCTTGCGGATCGCCTCGGCGAGGGCGCGGTGGCGCAGCGGGTAGAGCGCGGCGAGCGCCAGGTCCTCGAGCTCGACGGACCACTGGCGCACGCCCAGGCGGTTGGCGATGGGCGCGTAGATCTCGAGCGTCTCGCGCGCGATGGCGCCCTGGCGCGCGCGCGGCAGGGCGCCCAGGGTGCGCATGTTGTGCAGGCGGTCGGCGAGCTTGATGAGGATGACGCGGATGTCGCTCGCCATGGCGAGCAGCATCTTGCGGAAGTACTCCGCCTGCGCCTCTTCCTGGGACTGGAATTCGATGCGGGTGATCTTGCTGACGCCGTCCACGAGTTCGGCGACGTCCTTGCCGAACTGTTCGGCGATGCGTTCCTTCGCGGTCTGCGTGTCCTCGATCACGTCGTGGAGGATGGCGGCCATGACGCTCTTGCCGTCCAGGCGCATCGCGGCCAGGATGCGCGCGACCTCGAGCGGATGGTAGATGTAGGGTTCGCCGCTCTGCCGCACCTGGCCCTCGTGGGCCTCGGCGCTGAACAGGTAAGCGCGGTAGGTGTCGGCGACGTCGCGCGGCTCGAGATAGGTCTCGAGCACGTCGCACAGGTCGCTGATGAGAAATTGGCGCCCGGCCGGACGCGGCCCGGCGGCGCGCGGCGGCCGCTCCCCGCGCCCGGTCGCGGCCGGCGCGGACGCATCCACCGCGGGGGATACGGGATCAGGCCTTGACGCCGTCTCCTTGGTCGGAGGCCGGGCCGGGGACGATCCCGCCCGCTTGGGTTTGGTCGGATGTGTCTTCATCGGCCTCGAGTCCAGCCTGCATCGGCTCCTCGTCCAGGATGGCGTTGGTGACGAAACCGCCGGCGATCTCGCGCAGGGCGATCACGGTTGATTTGTCGTTCTCCCGCCCGACACAGGGCTCAGCGCCCTGCGTCAGTTGGCGCGCGCGCCGGGCGGCGACCAGCACCAGTTGGAAACGGTTTTCCACATTCTCCAGACAATCTTCTACGGTAACACGGGCCATGTTCTATCCTGTATGTAAATTTAGTGAAGCCGGCGGCCGCGTCCGCCCGGACGAAATATAAACGGGGCAAGGCGCGGCCATAGCTGATTGCTTTTATCTTACTGATATTATGGGTGCTTTTCCAGCTATTCGCGCAAAAGCGCCGCAACATCGAGGTTTGGCGGCCGGACCTCATCCCCCCGTCCCCGGATAATCGCGGTCAAATCCTTCATGGTGGCGGCGAAATCGTCGTTGACCACCACGTAGTCGAACTCGGTGTAATGGCGCATCTCGGCCACCGCCTCGCGCATGCGCCGCGCGACCACCTCCGCGGAATCCTGGCCGCGCCGGATCAGGCGCTCCTCGAGCGCGGCGCGCGTCGGCGGCAGGATAAAGACGCTGACGGCCTCTGGCATCAGCGCCTTGACCGCGCGCGCGCCCTGCCAATCAATATCCAGGATCACGCTCTTGCCCCGCCTGAGCAGGTTCTCGATCGCCGCGCGCGAGGTGCCGTAGTGATTGCCGAACACCTGCGCGTGCTCCAGGAAGCGCCCGGCCGCGACCATCTCCTCGAACTCCTTGCGGTTCACGAAGTAATAATGCACGCCGTGCCTCTCGCCCGGGCGCGGCGCGCGCGTGGTGTGCGACACGGAGAACTCCAGATCCGGCAGGCCCTCGACGAGCGCATTCGCCAGGCTCGTCTTGCCGGTGCCGGAGGCGGCGGAGAGGATGAAAAGTTTGCCTTGGCTCATAAAAAGCGAGTTTCAAGTTACAAGTTGCAAGTGGCAAGAATCGGAAGGGTTGGTTCTTGCTACTTGGAACTTGCTACTTGCCACTGGTGTTATTCGATGTTTTGAACTTGCTCGCGCAGCTGCTCGATCAGCACCTTGAGCTCGACCGAGACGTTGGTCATGCGGATGTCCACGGATTTGGAGCCGAGCGTATTGGCTTCGCGGTTGAGTTCCTGCATCAGGAAATCGAGCCGCCGGCCGATGGGGCCGGACTGGCCGAACACGCGGTGGATCTCGGCAAAGTGCGCCGTGAGGCGATCAATTTCCTCGGTGACGTCGGATTTCTGCGCGAACAGGACGACCTCCTGCTCAAGGCGCGCGGGGTCGAGCTGCTGTTTGATTTCTTTCAGGCGCGCATCGAGGCGCTCACGGAATATCCGCGTTGTCTCCGGGAGCAGTGCCTTCGCCTGCACCACCAGCTGTTCCATGGCTTGCAGCCGCTGGAGCATGAACTCCTGCATCCGGGCGCCTTCGCGGCTCCGCGTATTGACGAGGTCGTCAAGCGCGGCGCCGAGCGCTTCGAGGGCCGTCGCGCCCAGGCTATCCACGTCGAGCGGTGGAAGCCTGATGACGCCGGGCCAGCGCAGCACGTCAATGGCGCGCAGCGCCGAAATATCGGGGGCCATGCCGCGCAGGCGGCCGGCGGCGACCAGCAGCCGTTGCGCCTGGTCCTCGTTCATCTCGACGGCGCCGGCCACGGCCTCGCCCGGCTGAAAGCGCATGGTGCCGTCCAGCTTGCCGCGGCTCAGGCGCCGGCCGATGAGGTCGCGCGCCGCCGGCTCCAGGGCGCGCAGCTCGTCCGGCAGCCGCAGGGCGATCTCGAGATAGCGGTGGTTCACGGAGCGCAGCTCCCAGGTCAGCGCGCCCCCGGGCGTCTCGGCCTCGCGCCGGGCGAAGGCGGTCATGCTGTGGATCATGTCGTTGTTATTCGGGAGTTGATGGCAGGCCGGATGGTAAACCGAAATCCGCGGCGGCGGAACGGGGCCCGGCCGCGGCCGGGCCCCGCCAGCGGTTATAATTAGCATTAGCAGGTTGCTGAAAAACTCGTTTTTCGGCAACCGCCGGCAACAACGCAATCCGCGCCGAGCCCCGAGATGGTTTTGAAATGGCCGTAAAAATCGAACACGCCCTGCCCGTCGGCTACCTGCTGCTGCATTACCGCATCGCCAAGACCATCGGCAGCGGCGGCTTCAGCATCGTGTATCTGGCCTATGACATCAAAAACGGCCGGCCGGTCGTCATCAAGGAATACCTGCCGAGCAACCAGGCCACGCGGCTCGAGGACGAGACCGTCGAGAGCCTGTCGGAGGGAAGCGCCACCTTCCACCAGGGGATGAAGCGCTTCTTCGACGAGGCCGCGGCGCTGGCCCGGATCGTCCACCCCAACATCGTGCGCGTCCTCGATTTCTTCCGCGAGAACAACACCGTTTATCTCGTGATGGAGCATCACAGGGGCAAGGACCTGCGCTGGTACATCAAGCGCCGCGCGCGCGGCCTGAGCGAGAAATTCATCCGCACCGTGTTCCCACCGCTGCTGCACGGTCTGCGCGAGCTGCACAACAACAATCTGCTGCACCTGGACATCAAACCGGCGAACATTTTTCTGCGCCAGGGCGGCAATCCGCTCCTGCTCGACTTCGGCGCCGCGCGCGAGTCCTTCGTCGCCGGCAGGGCGTCCGGACCGCACACCATGACCCTCGGCTTCGCGCCCATCGAGCAGCACCGCCGGGGATACCTCGGCCCGTGGACCGATCTCTACGCCATCGGCGCCACCATGTGGGCGTGCATGAGCGGCGAGGCCCCGCCGCCGGCGACCGAGCGCGCCGAGGAGGACACCTACAAGCCGGCGGTACGCGCCTTCGCGCGGCGCTATTCACCCCAGCTGCTGGAGGCGGTGGACTGGTGCCTGCACATGAACCAGCTCGAACGGCCGCAGAAGGTGGATGACCTGCTCGATTTCATGAACCAGCCGCGCCCCGAGGTCGAGGACGAGGAACCCCGGGGGTATCTGGCGCGCCTCGGCCTCAGGCTCCCCTGGGGCGGGAAGAAATCGGCGTGAAATACCAGGTGGCGCAATACAGCCTGCGCGGCGGCAGGCCGGCCAACGAGGACCGCGTCGGCGTGGCCGAGCGCGACAACGCCGCGCTGATGATCCTCGCCGACGGCCTCGGCGGCCACAGCGGCGGCGCGCTCGCGGCCGAGGCCCTGGTGCAGACCCTGCTGCACGCGTTTCAGAGCGTGCGCCAGACCGTCATCACCAACCCGTCGGCGTTTCTCGCCCTGGGAATCGTGCAGGCGCACAAGGCGATCGTCCGGCTCGGCCGGAGCCACAATCCGCCGCTCGAACCGCGCACCACCTGCGTCGCCTGCCTGGTGCAGAACGGCTACGCCTACTGGGCGCACGTCGGCGACAGCCGGCTGTACCACTTCCGCAACGGCCGCGTCATCGAGCGCACCCAGGACCACAGCGCGATCGAGCAGTTGCGGCACGACGGGGTGATCAGCGAGGAGGAGATGGCCGAGCATCCGCAGAAGGGCCGGCTGCTGAAATGCGTCGGCGGCCCGCACGAGCCCTCGATCAGTCTCGGCCGGGAAACCCTGCTGAACCGCGGCGACGTGCTGCTGCTGTGCTCGGACGGCCTGTGGGAGGCGCTGCCGCCGGAGGAGCTGGGCCGTTACCTGAGGCGCGATTCGCTCGAAGAAGACATCGAGGAGATGCTACACGCGGCGGAAACCAGGATGGGCCGGGGTTGCGACAACGTCAGCGCCGTCGGCCTGCGCTGGGAGGACCAGGTCAGCGCGAGCCCGCCGCTGCAGGGCGACGCCCCGGCGCAGGTGGACCAGCAGACGCTCCGCGAAGGGGCGGCGCGCGGCACGGTGCTGAAACAGCGTGGCAAAAAGAAACCGCGCGCGGACAAAGAGCGCCACGAGACCCTCGACAGCGGCATCAAGGAACTGGAAGAATACCTGAAACGCTTCGAACCGAAATAAACCCCATAACCTGCACCCTGATTTCGCCATGAAGAACTCCATACGACCGAGCGGACGCGCCCCGGACCAGTTGCGCGACATCCGCCTTACGCGCAACTACACCAAGCACGCCGAGGGCTCGGTGCTGGTCGAGTTCGGCGACACGCGCGTCATCTGCAACGTCAGCGTCGAGGACAAGGTGCCGCCGTTCCTCAAGGGCAAGAACCAGGGTTGGGTGACGGCGGAATACGGGATGCTGCCGCGCTCGACCAATCAGCGGATGCAGCGCGAGGCGGCGCGCGGGCGGCAGGAGGGCCGCACCCAGGAGATCCAGCGCCTCATCGGCCGCTCGCTGCGCACGGCGGTGGACCTGCGGCTGCTCGGCGAGCGCACGTTCACCGTGGACTGCGACGTGATCCAGGCCGACGGCGGCACGCGCACCGCCTCGATCACCGGCGGCTGCGTCGCCCTGGTGGACGCCATCCGCCGCCTGCAAAAGCAGGGGCCGCTCGGGCAAGACCCGCTGCGCCATCTGATCGCGTCGGTGTCCACCGGCGTCTACCGCGGCGCGCCCATTCTCGACCTCGACTACGCGGAAGACTCCAACGCCGAAACCGACATGAACTTCGTGATGAACGAGGAGGGCCGCTTCATCGAGATCCAGGGCACAGCCGAGGGCAAGACCTTCGACCGGGAAGAGATGCTGGCCATGACCGACCTGGCCGAGGCCGGCATCAAACAACTCATCGCGCGCCAGAAACAGGCGCTGGGGATTGACTGAGAGCTCCAAGCGCCAAGCTGCAAGCGACAAGCGTTCGGCTTGAAGTTTGCGGTCTATAGTTTGAGGCTGGGGGAAACCATGACCGAACGCATCGTCCTCGCCAGCTCCAACCCCGGCAAGGTGCGCGAGATCGGCCAGATGCTCGCCGGGCTGCATCTCGCCGTCGTGCCGCAGTCCGACTTCGGTGTCCAGGAGGCGGCCGAGACCGGCCTGACCTTCGTCGAGAACGCGATCATCAAGGCGCGCAACGCCGCGCAGCACGCCGGCCTGCCCGCGATCGCCGACGACTCCGGCATCGAGGTGGACGCGCTGAACGGCGCCCCGGGGATCTACTCCGCGCGCTACGCCGGTGAGGGCGCGAGCGACGACGAAAACCTGCGCCGGCTGCTCGCGGATCTCGTCGCCGTGCCCGCGGAAAAACGCACGGCGCGCTTTCAGTGCCTGATGGTTTATATGCGCCACGCGCTCGACCCCACGCCCGTCATCTGCCAGGGCACGTGGGAGGGGCGCATACTGTTCGAACCGGTCGGGGCCAACGGCTTCGGTTACGACCCGGTGTTTTTCGTGCCGACGCACGACTGCTCGTCGGCGCAACTGCCGCCGGAGGTCAAAAACCGGTTGAGCCACCGGGGCCAGGCGCTGCGGCTGCTGGTCGCCGCCCTCGATCGCATGTATCCGGCGGCGCCCGGGCGGGCAAGGAAAGGTTAAGGGTGTCTCTAAAAATCCCGTTTTACCGACCGAACATCGAGTTCACCGCGGAGACGCAGAGGCGCGGAGCGATTGAAACAGAAACGGGTTTTTCTCTGCGTGCTCCGCGTTCTCTGCGGTGAAAATAGTGCCTTCAGCAATTTTTCGAGGTTCCCGTTAGCCTGGCGCGCGGGCGCCCTTCTTGGCCGCGGCGGCGAAGCGCCGGTCCCAGTGCTTGAAGCGCCGGCGGCAGTAGTCCCACAGCGCCTCGTAGTCGGGGAAGAACAGATCGAAGTCATCGGCTCCGGCCGGCCCCTCGAACTCGCAGTCCGCGCTCGAGTGCTCGCGGCAGACCTGCGGCCGGGTTTCATAAATGCCGCAGCGGCCGCCCGGCAGCAGGTGCCGGCAGCGGGTGTTCACCAGCAGGAACCAGCCGTCCGAATCCTTGTACACCTGGGTGTTGTGGTGCGCGATCTGCCACAGCAGCAGATCGAAGTCCTCCATCGAGCGCGGACCGTCAATCTGGTGGGTGAAGTAGGCGCAGCAGGTCGCGCCGCGGCAAAAACCGCACTTGTTCTCCGCCGTGATGGGGATGCCGTTGAAGGAGTGCGGCTCGATCGTCTTGGTCATGATGTCAGTCCCGCGGGTATCTCGCCGGGCCGCGCGCGCCGGAACCACTGCTCGTAGGCCGCGGCGCGCGGCTCGCCTTCGCCCGGGGCCCAGGCGGCGAAGTCCTTGTCCGTGAGCGGGACGTAAGGCCCGGGCTTGACCTCGAACAGCAGCGTGCCCGGCTCGAGCGCCGCAAGCGTGTGCCACGTCCCGCCCGGCACCTCGATGAGCCGCACCGGACCCGCGGCGGCGAGCTCGTGGCGCGCGGCCACGCGCCCGTGGTCGTCGAAGGCGAACAGCGCCGCCCGCCCCCTGAGGATCAGGAACAGCTCCCAGCGGCCGGCGTCGTGGCGATGGGGGCGCACATAGGTTCCGGGCTCGAAGGCGTTGAGCAGCCGCTGCACCTGGTCCGTGAGCGCCGGGTGCAGGTTGCGGTTCATGCGCCGCCGCCCGGCCGCGCGCGCCGCGCGCGTCAGGTCGTCCAGATCGTCATTGGTGATGGATAGCATAAGGGGGCTCTACCCGGCCGCCGCGCCGCCGTGCGCCGAAAGGCGCGCATTATAGCCACGCGCGCCGGGGAACACGAGCCGCGATCCGGCCCAGGTTGATGCGACCACATTAACAATGTTGGAATACAATAAGCGCATGCAAGACAGAACCGGAGCCGGCACGTGAAACTGAGCGCCAAGGACTTCAAGGCCTGGCCGAACAAGTGCGTCACCCTCCTCGGCATGTCCGGGACGGGCAAGACACGCCTGGCGATCAAGCTGCGCAAGCGCAACTGGTTCCACTTCTCGGGCGACTACCGCATCGGCACGCGCTACCTGGACGAGGCGATCCTGGACAACATCAAGAGCCAGGCGATGCAGGTGCCGTTCCTGCGCGAGCTGCTGCGCTCGGATTCGATATTCATCAATAACAACATCACGGTGGATAACCTGAAGCCGGTATCGAGTTTTCTCGGCAAGCTCGGCGATCCCGAAAAGGGCGGGTTGGGCCTGAAGGAATTCAAGCACCGCCAGGAGCTGCACCGGCAGGCGGAGATCGCGGCCATGAAGGACGTGCCGGAGTTCATCCGCAAGAGCCGGGAGATCTACGGCTACCGCCATTTCGTCAACGACGCCGGGGGGTCGCTGTGCGAGCTCGACGACGCCGAGGTGCTGCGCGTGCTCGCCGCGCATACCCTGATCCTGTACATCAAGGCCGCGGACAAGGACGAGCAGGAGCTGATCCGGCGCGCGGAGGAGGACCCGAAGCCGCTCTATTACCGCGAGGCGTTCCTGGACGAGCAGCTCGCCGTCTACCTGACCGACCGCGGGCTCGCCTACGCGGCGGAGATTGATCCGGACGATTTCGTCCGCTGGATGTTCCCGCGGCTGTTCTACGCGCGCCTGCCGCGCTACCAGGCGATCGCCGATCAGCACGGCTACACCGTCACCACCGACGAGCTTTCGCAGGTGAAGGACGAGGCCGGCTTCCTGCGCCTGGTGGAGAAGGTGCTGGAACAGCAGGCATAAAAATAAGGCAACAACTCAACGCGAAGGCGCAAAGGCGCAGAGAAAGGTCATGGTTTTCGATTCGGCAACTTTGCGCTCTTTGCGCCTTGGCGCCTTGGCGTTGGGTTTTTTCGCCCCGACCGGTGACTCCTACGTGGGCCTGTTCCGGCCATGCCCCTGGTAGCCAGCACCGATCTGCCGACCTTCGCCCGCCTGAAACAGGAGGGCGAGACCGTCGTGCCGCGCGACGTCGCGCTGCGCCAGGAGATCCGCGAGCTGCACATCGGGCTGCTCAACATGATGCCGGACGCGGCGCTCGAGGCGACCGAACGGCAGTTCTTCCGGCTCGTGGGCGAGAGCAACCAGATCGCGCAGTTCTACATGCACCCGTTCACGCTCAAGGAACTCGCGCGCGGCGGCGCGGCGGCGGACTACGTCGGCCGGTATTACGAGACCTTCGACCAGCTGAAGGAACAGGGGCTGGACGCGCTCATCATCTCCGGCGCGAACGTGACGCAGCCGGACCTGGCGCTCGAACCGTTCTGGAAACCGCTCATCCAGGTCATTGATTGGGCGTACGAGAACGTCACGTCCACGCTGTGCTCGTGCCTGGCGACGCACGCCGTGCTCCAGTTCCGCTACGGCCAGAAGCGCCGGCACCAGGGCTTCAAGCGCTGGGGCGTGTATTCGCACCGCGTGGTGGACCGCCGGCACCCGCTGGTGTCCGATGTGAACACCCGCTTCGACGTGCCGCACTCGCGTTTCAACGACGTCAGCCGCGCGCAGTTCGAGGCCGCCGGCCTGCACATCCTGGCCGAGAGCGCGGTCGCGGGCGTGCACCTGGCGACGAGCGAGGACGGCTTCCGCATCGTCTTCTCCCAGGGCCACCCCGAGTACGACACCGTGAGCCTGTTCAAGGAATACAAGCGCGAGGTCACGCGCTTCGTCAACGGCGAGCGCGCCGACTACCCGCCGCTGCCGGAGCACTACTTCGCCCTGAAGTCCGAGGCGATCCTCGAGGAGCACCGGGAGCGCGTGCTCGCCGCCAAGGCCCGGGGCGCGCCGGTCCCGGACCTGCCCGAGTCACACATCGGCAAGGGCCTCGACAACACCTGGCACGACACCGCCGAGGCCGTGGTCAATAACTGGATCGGCAAGGTCTATCAGATCACCAACAACAGCCGCGGGAAGCCGTTCCAGGAAGGGGTGGACCCGAAGGACCCGCTGGGGCTGCGGAAGTAGTCCGGTCCGATACCAGCCGCGGCTCGAACGCGGCAACGTGAACAGCGGCGTCGGACTGGCGGAGCCGCTGTCAAACCCGACAAAACCTCGGCATGCCCAGCTCGTCTGCACGTGGACACCTGCGCCGGGTGGCGCGATTCGGCTTCACGGCCCGGCCGCCGTATTCGTTCGCGCTCACGGTCCGCAAGCCAGCCGGCTGGCACTGGCTGACGCCGGGCGAGGTCTGGGACGACGCGGCCGGAACACTGTTCACCGGGCTGCGGCTCGACGACGGTCTCGCGGTGGGCGTCAAGGCCTGGGGCCGCGGCGCCGTCGCCAGGCCGCGGGTCGTGGTCGAGGCGTTCGCCGCGCGGGTGCTCAGCGCGGCCGAGCGACGCGCACTCAAACGCACGCTGGGGCGCGCGCTGGACGTGGATGCCGACATCTCCGGTTTTGTCCGGCTCGCGGCGCGCGATGCGGTGCTAAAGCGCATCGCCCGGCCGCTGCACGGCATGCACGAGGGCTTTGGGGGCGGGCTGTGGCCGCTCCTGATCCTCGCGGTCACGCTGCAGATGGCGCCGATCAAGCGCAGCATGACGATGCTGCACGCGCTGCTCGATCACTACGGTCAACGGCTGCGCTTCGACGGCCGCAGCGTGCGGCTCTGGCCGACGCCGGCGCGCATCGCCGCCGCGCCGCTGCGCGAGCTGAAGGCGCGCTGCAAGCTCGGCTATCGCGCCAGGGTGCTCAAGGCAATCGCGCGCCAGTTACTGGCCGGCTTTCCGTCACTCGAAGAGCTGAAGCAGATGAGCCCGGAGCAGGCCACGGAAAAACTTCAGAAGCTGTACGGTGTCGGCGAGTACTCGGCGGCCATGGTCACGCCGCACGTGTCGTTCCCGCTCGATGTCTGGAGCGTGCAGATCTTCGCCCGGCTGTTCGGCATCCGCATCCCGAAGGACCGCGACCCGCGCGCGCTCATCCCGCGCGTCGCGCGCGCCGCCGAGCGCCGCTGGGGCGCGTGGCGCGGGTTGGCGCTGGTGTACGTGTTGAACGCCCTGGACCGGCTCGGCGGGAAAAGCTAGGGAAGCTCTGAATTAAGTAGTAAAGCTGTCATGCCAGCGAAAGCTGGCATCCAGAATCG
>Ga0155210_1123_pt2 | contig 11679 bp, 8 predicted proteins | sample RifCSPhighO2_02_FD_106178 | JGI IMG/M metagenome (GOLD analysis project Ga0155210, IMG submission 106178) | Candidatus Muproteobacteria bacterium RIFCSPHIGHO2_02_FULL_65_16 | reverse complement strand
GCGCTTCATGGAATCGAAGAATTCGGCGTTGTTCTTGGTCGCGCGCAGCTTTTCCAGCAGGAATTCCGAGGCCTCGAGCTCGTCCATCTGGTGCAGCAGCTTGCGCAGGATCCAGATCTTCTGCAGCTCGTCCGGGGCCAGCAGCAGCTCCTCGCGCCGCGTGCCCGAGCGGTTGATGTTGATCGAGGGGTAGCTGCGCTTCTCCGCCAGGCGCCGATCCAGGTGGATCTCCATGTTGCCGGTGCCCTTGAACTCCTCGTAGATCACGTCGTCCATCTTCGACCCCGTGTCTATCAGGGCCGTGGCGATAATCGTGAGTGAGCCGCCCTCCTCGATGTTGCGCGCGGCGCCGAAAAATCTCTTGGGCCGCTGCAGGGCGTTGGCGTCCACGCCGCCGGTCAAGACCTTGCCCGACGCCGGAACCACTGTGTTGTAGGCGCGCGCCAGGCGCGTGATCGAGTCGAGCAGGATCACCACGTTCTTCTTGTGCTCCACCAGGCGCTTGGCCTTCTCGATCACCATCTCCGCGACCTGCACGTGGCGCGCGGCCGGCTCGTCGAAGGTGGAGCTGATCACCTCGCCGCGCACCGAGCGCTGCATCTCGGTCACTTCCTCCGGGCGCTCGTCTATGAGCAGCACGATGAGATAGACATCGGGGTGATTGCCCGTGATCGAGTGCGCGATGTTCTGCAACATCACGGTCTTGCCGGCCTTCGGCGGGGAGACGATCAGCCCGCGCTGGCCCTTGCCGATGGGTGAGATCAGGTCAATGACGCGCGCCGTCATGTTCTCGCTCGAGGCGTTGTCGCGCTCGAGCTTCATGCAATCATTCGGGTGGAGCGGCGTTAAATTCTCGAACAGAACCTTGTTCTTGGCCTCATCCGGGTTCTGGAAGTTGATCTCGTCTACCTTGAGCAGGGCGAAGTAGCGTTCGGATTCCTTCGGGGGGCGGATGTTGCCTTTGACGGTGTCGCCGGTGCGGAGGTTGAAGCGGCGGATCTGGGAGGGGGAGACGTAGATGTCGTCGGGGCCGGCGAGGTACGAGGCGTCGGCCGATCGCAGGAAGCCGAAACCGTCTTGCAGGATCTCGACCACGCCCTCGCCCAGGATGTCCTCGCCCTTGCGCGCCTGGGCCTTGAGGATGGCGAAGATCAGGTCCTGCTTGCGCAGCCGGCCGCCGCCTTCGAGGTCCAGGGCCGCGGCCATTTCGGCCAGCTCCGTGGCCGGCTTCTTTTTGAGTTCAGACAGGTTCATCAAGGTTGAGGTCATATCAGTCACCGCCTCCGGGCGCACGAGGACCGAAAATGGTCCGCCGTTTTGGTCCGGGGATCAGAAGAACAGATCAGGCTTGCTAAGAGCAGGAACGATCTTGGAGTTTTTTGTACTTACGCAATTAACATTAACACCTGTTTCGGGGTTCGTCCAGTCCGTCAGTCAGGAAAAAACCGTCACAGGTTGCCGTCAATAAAGGCCGACAGCTGCGACTTGGACAGCGCGCCGACCTTGGTCGCCTCGACGCCGCCGTTCTTGAACAGCATCAGGGTCGGGATGCCGCGGATGCCGTATTTCGGCGGGGTGGCCGGGTTCTCGTCAATGTTGAGCTTGGCGACCTTGATTTTCCCCGCGTATTCCCGGGCGATCTCCTCCAGCACCGGGGCGATCATCTTGCACGGACCGCACCACTCCGCCCAGTAGTCCACCAGCACCGGTTTTTCGGCCTTGAGCACCTCGCTCTCAAAGCTGTCATCGGTAATGTTGACGATCCCTTGAGCCATGATTGGAATGCCTCCGTTAAGTCCGTAAGTCCGGGAATCGGCCGCGAACCGGCCGGGATGAATGGGTAGAAATCGGGCTGGGCGGTATTTCTTCTGTATTCATAGTTTGAGCGAAAGGACCCGCCGGATGCAAGTCGGGCCGGATTTTGCCGGCCGATAAAGGGGTTGCGGCGCATAATGGGCGCCGGCGCGGGCCGCGCGCACCCGATTTGGCGTCCTATCGGCGTGCGCGCCGCCGTCATGGTTCTGTTCCCGGCGGGCCGGGCCTGTTATCCTTGTATGCGCTTAATGAGTGAACACCACCTGACCGATAAGCGGTTCGAGAGTCTCGGCCTGCCGGAAGTCCTGCTCCGAGGCGTCCGCGAGGCGGGCTTCGAATTCTGCACCCCAATCCAGGCCGAGGCCCTGCCGCTGGCGCTCGGCGGCCAGGATGTCGCCGGCCAGGCCCAGACCGGCACCGGCAAGACCGCGGCCTTCCTGCTCGCCGCTTTCAATTACCTGTTGCAACATCCGCCCACGGACCGGCGTCCTACTCAGCCGCGCGTCCTGATTCTCGCGCCCACGCGCGAACTCGCGGTGCAGATCCACAAGGACGCCGAGGCGCTCGGAAGATACGCCGGTTTTCGCCTGGTGCTCGTCTTCGGCGGCACCGGTTACGAATCCCAGCGTCGCGAACTCGAGGCCGGGGTGGACGTGCTGATCGGGACGCCCGGGCGCACCATTGATTACTTCAAGCAGCGCATCTTCGATTTGGAGGCGCTGCAGGTGATGGTGCTCGACGAGGCCGACCGCATGTTCGACCTCGGCTTCATCAAGGACATCCGGTTCCTGCTGCGGCGCATGCCCCCGCCCACGGAACGACTCAACATGCTGTTCTCCGCCACGCTCTCCTACCGCGTCACCGAGCTCGCCTACGAACACATGAACAATCCCCAGTTCATCCGCATCGAACCGGACAAGCGCACCGTCGACAAGGTGGAGCAGGTGCTGTACCACGCGGCCGTGGAGGAGAAGATCCCGCTGCTGGTGGGGCTGCTGCGGCACATGGATCCCACGCGCAGCCTGGTGTTCGTCAACACCAAGGACATGGGGGAACGGCTGGCGGCCTGGCTCAAGGCCAACGGCTTCAACGCCGCGGTGCTGTCGGGCGACGTGCCCCAGAACATCCGGTTGCGGCTGCTCGCCGACTTCACCGAGGGCCGGTTGCCGATCCTGGTGGCGACCGACGTCGCCGCGCGCGGCCTGCACATCCCGGACGTCTCGCACGTGTTCAACTTCGACCTGCCGCAGAACGCCGAGGACTACGTGCACCGCATCGGCCGCACCGCGCGCGCCGGCGCCAGCGGCGACGCCATCAGCTTCGCCTGTGAGAAATTCGTTTTTTCGCTGGTCGAGATCGAAGAATATCTCGGCCACAAGCTCCCGGTCGCGCGCGTGACGCCGGAGCTGCTGCCGACGCTCGAGGCGCCCGCCTGGCGCGAACGGCCTCCCCGCCACGAGCGCGAGCACCACGGCCGCGAGCGCGGCCGCCGCGGCGGCGGCCATGGCGGCGACGGGAGACGGGGAGGTGGACGGCGCGACGAGCGCCCCAGCGCCGAACGACCGGCCGCCCCGCCCCCGGCGGGCGAGCCCAAGCGCCCGCCCGCGCCCCGGCCCGCGCCGCCACAGCCGGAGGCAAGGGGCGGAAACGAACACAAGGCGCAGCACCCGCAGCCGGCGAAGGCCGCCAAAAAGCCCGTGCGCCGCCTCGGCGGCCAAAAGCCGGTGATCGGATAGCGTGCCGCATATTTAAACCGCCAAGGACGCCAAGTAAATTCTTTATCCGCAGATTTCGCCGATTGGCGCGGTGGAAAATAAGCGATCAGCTATCAGCGATTAGCTAAAAAATAAGCTGTCAGCGATCAGCTATCAGCTAAAGCATGATTTTCACCGCAGAGGCGCAGAGGCGCGGAGAGAATAAGCTATCAGCTAAATAAGCGATCAGCTGTCAGCGGTCAGCTTGAATCGTGCCCCCAAGGGCTCGCAGAACACCGAAGGGCACCAGAAGCACAGACCTGAGATGTGTGGTTTTCTTGGGGTCCCCGTATGGCGCGCCCGCGCACCGCAAGGTTCCGGGCAAGCGCCCCGAAGGGGGCGCAGACAGGATGTCTGCGCCTGCCCAGCGCGAGATGGATCTCGCGTAGGGGCAGCGCCGGGTCCCGGAACCGCGGATGGAAGGGGTGAGCCGGATAAAGACGACGGTCCGGTGGACCGTCGTCCCGGCGAACGGGCGCACAGGGACTGTGCGCCCCGGGCTTTTCGCGGAGCGGGACGCGCAGCGAAAAGTCGCGCCATCCGGGGTGTCCTTTCTTTTGGTGACTTTTCTTTGGACAAGCAAAGAAAAGTCACCCTGGGTGCGGGGCGGGAGCATCCCGCATTCATATAAACGCCGCCTGAAGGGCGGCTCGACCCGAATAGGGCTCGGGTAGCCAACGTTTTTAAACAGAGATTTATGGATAGTGAGTGACCGATGCCGGAGCGGACAGTCCGCCAAGGAGAATTGACGATGAAAACGAAACTCACATTGCAGTCATTCGCGCCGATCGCGGTCGCGGCCCTGCTCGCCGCCTGCGCCGGACCGACGCGGCTCGAAAGCGATATCGGCGTCAAGGGCGCGCCGGACTGGGTGAACAAGGGCACGGCCTATGTCAACGACAAGGGCGGACGCCTGTTCCACGGGGTCGGCGCCGCCGCGCCCATGGGCGATCCCTCGCTCCAGCGCGCCACCGCCGACGACCGCGCGCGCGCCGAGGTGGCGCGGATCTTCTCGTCGTATCTCGACGTGGTCTCGAACGACTACCAGGCCGCGGTCAAATCCGGCGGCGCGGCGGCCTCCGAGGAATCGGTGTCGCGCCAGATCAAGAATTTCACCCAGGTCAATCTCGCCGGCGCCCGGATCATCGCCCGCTGGCAGGACAAGAAGACCGGCACGGTCTATGCCATCGCCGAGCTCGACGCCAAGGGCATGAAGGACACGCTCGGCCTCGCGCGCGAGATGAACGAGGACATGCGCCGCTACATCCGCGACAACGCCGACAACATCTTCGACCGGGTCACCAAGGAGAAAAGCCCATGACGCCGCTTCTTCCCATCCGCGCCGGACTGATCCCGGCGCTCGCCGCCGCGGCGCTGCTCGTCGCCGGCTGCGCGACCTCGGTCGAGCGCATCGAAACCGGCGAGGTCAAGGACCTCTCCGGGGCCTGGAACGACACCGACTCGCGCCTGGTGTCCGAGGAGATGATCCAGGACGTGCTGGCGCGCGAGTGGCTCACGGACTACACGCGCCAGCACAAGCGCCAGCCCGCGGTGATCGTGGGCGAGGTGCGCAACCTCTCGCACGAGCACATCAACGTCAACACCTTCGTCGCCGACATGGAGCGCGCCCTGATCAACTCCGGCAAGGTCAAGTTCGTCGCCTCGTCCACGGAGCGCGGCGAGGTGCGCGAGGAGCGCAAGGAGCAGGAGCTGCACGCGCGCGAGGACACGCGCAAGCCCATGGGCCAGGAGTTGGGCGCGGATTACATGCTCAAGGGCACGATCAACACCATCATTGACGTCGCGGGCAAGACCCAGGTCCGGTATTACCAGGTGGACCTGACCCTGATCAGCCTGGCCGACAACGGCAAGGCCTGGGTCGGGCAGAAGAAGATCAAGAAACTGGTCAAACGCAGCAATCTCCGGTTCTGATCCGCATGCGCGCCCGTGCGCGTGAACCGGGCGGCGGCGCGCCCGCATCCGGCGCCGTCACGCCGCGGCTGGCGCTGGTCGCAGTCCTGCTCGCGCTCGGCGGCTGCGCCGGTTACAGCGATTCCTTCGATCCGATCGCGGCCAGCCTCGCGGAGCAGCGCTACGACCGGGCCCTGGAGGCGCTGGAGCGGCGGCCGCCCGCGCGCCGCGACCAGGTGCTGTACCTGCTCGACCGCGGGATGCTGCTGCGCATGAACCGCGATTTCGCCGGCTCGAACCAGGCGCTCGAGGCGGCGCAGGCGCGCATCGCGGAGCTCTACGGCAAGAGCGTCAGCGAGGAATCGCTGGCGTTCGTGATCAACGACGCCACCCGCAGCTATGTCGGCGAGGAGCACGAGCAGGTGCTCATGCACCTGTACAAGGCGCTCAACTACCTCGATCTCGGCGCGCGCGACGAGGCGCGCGTCGAGGCGCTGCAGGTGGACGTGAGGCTCAGGGAGTTCGGCGAGAAGGTCGGCTACGCCGAGGACGCCTTCGCCCGCTATCTCACGGGCATCATCTACGAGGAACGCGGCGAGTGGAGCGACGCCATGATCGCCTATCGCAAGGCCTACGACGGCTACCAAAAGTACCGCGCCGACTATGCCGTGGACATCCCGCAGTTCCTGAAACAGGACCTGCTGCGCCTGGCGAGCCGTCAGGGACTGCGCCAGGAGCTGGCGCGGTACAAAAAGGAATTCGCCCTGGACCGCTGGATGAGCCTCGATGAGTTGCGCGCGCAGGGCGAGCTGATATTCATCCTGCACGCCGGTCTGGCGCCGATCAAGCGCGAGCACGCTGTCACCCTGCCCGACCCGCAGAGCGGACACCTGGTGCGCATCTCCCTGCCGTACTACGAATCGCGCCCGGCGGACGTCGCCCGCGCGCGCCTCACGGTCGGCGGGGCGGAGGTGGCGACCGCGCTGGTCGAGGACGTAGAGGCCATCGCCCGGAAGAGCCTGGCGGCCAAGATGCCGGCGATCAGCGCGCGCGCCGCGGCGCGCGCCGTGGTCAAGAGCCAGCTGGCGCGGGCCGCGCGCGAGGGCGGGCGCGGCGGCGGCGATCGTGACAACGCCCTGGCCGCGATCGTCCTCGGCCTCGGCGTCGAGGTGGCCTCGCTTCTGACCGAGCGCGCCGACACCCGCGGCTGGCTCACGCTGCCGCACGACATCCAGCTCGCGCGCCTGCCCTTGCCGCCCGGGAGCCACAAGATTAAAGTGGATTTGCTGGACCGGAACGATCAGGTCGTCGCCGTGCGCGAGTACGCGGACGTCGTGATCCGCAGGGGGCGGAAGACCTTCATCTCGCAGCACTGGATTTCACCCCGGCCCTACACCTGGAGGACGCCATGAGAAACACCCTGGTCATCGTCGCCGCCGTGGCCCTGCTTGCGGGTTGCGCCTCCGGGCCCGACTGGCTGACGGGCGAGAGCGATCGCTACCGGAGCGCGCAGTATCTGCTCGGGCGCGGCGAGGCGGCGAGCCTCGAGGAGGCCAAGGACCGGGCGCGCGCCGACCTCGCCAAGATCTTCGAGGTCACGGTGGCCGTGGACACCGAGGACATCCAGACCTACAAGACCGCCGGCCGGGAACGGCCCGCCGGCGAATACGCCGCCCAGGCGCGCCGGCGCATCACCACGCGCGCCGAGCGCATCGTCCAGGGCATACAGATCGCGGAGCTGTGGCAGGACCCGGACAGCGGCGCGCACTACGCGCTCGCGGTGCTGCCGCGGGCGCAGGCCGCGGCGAGCCTGCGCCAGGAGATCGAGCGGCTCGACGCCGTCACGCGCGACGAGCTCGAGCGCGCACGCATGACCGGCGATCTGCTGCTCCGGATCGGCATCGCGAGCCGCGCCTACGAGGCCCAGCTCGAGCGCCAGTCGTATCAGAAATCGCTCAAGATCGTGGACGTCACCGGCCGCGGGATCGCGCCGCCGTGGGAGCTCGACCGGCTGCGCGCCGACCTGGGCGAGTTGCTGGGCCGCGTGCGCGTCGCCCCGCGCGTCGTGCGCGACGACGCCGGCGGCCTGGACACGGTCGCGGGCGGCGCGCTCGCCGCCGCCGGGTTCCTGATCGAGACCGGGCAGAATCCGGGATACCTGCTCGAGACCGCGCTTGAGCTCGACGACCTCGGGCTCCGGGACGGCTGGTTCTGGACGCGCGGCGTGATCGAGGTGCGCCTCGTGGAGGTCGCCGGGAGCCGCGTGCGCGGCACCCAGCGTTGGGCCATCAAGGTCGCGGCGACCGACCGCACGGCCGCGCGCCGCCGCGCGCTCGATGAGGCGGACAAGATCCTCAAGCGCGACCTGCGCGCCACGCTCATCGGCTTCGCCGCCGCGAAGTGACGCGCCCGGCGGCCGGTCTTCAGCTCGAAGATTTTAGCTGATGGCTGCTTGCTCTCAGCGCACTTCACCGAGGAGCGTCTCCGTCATCTGCTGCGCCTGCACGCCATAGCCGCCGCCGAAGAGGTTCAGATGATTGAGCACGTGATAGAGGTTGTATAGCGTCTTGCGCACCGCGTAGCCGGCGTCGAGCGGCCAGCTCTCGCGGTAGGCGGCGTAAAAACCGGCCGAGAAGCCGCCGAACAGCTCGGTCATCGCCAGGTCCGCCTCGCGGTCGCCGTAATACACCGCCGGATCGAAGATGACCGGCTCGCCGTCGCCGGTGGCGGCGGCGTTCCCGCCCCAGAGATCGCCGTGCAGCAGCGCGGGGACGGGCGTGTAGTCGGCGAAGAACGCCGCAAGCCGCTCGAGCAGTTGCTCGCCCTGGTGTTGAAGCCGGCCGCCGTAACCGTTGCGGGCCGCGAGCTCGAGCTGAAACCCGAGGCGGTGGCGGCGCCAGAATTCGATCCAGTCGGCGCCCGGCGTGTTGATCTGCGGCGTCGAGCCGATGGTGTTGTCCCGGCGCCAGCCGAAGGTCTGGCTCGTCACCCGATGCATCTGCGCCAGGCCGTGCCCGAGTCGTTCCTGGGTGCGTTGATCGCCCCGCCCCAGCGCCAGATATTCCAGCACCAGATACGCCGCACCGTCCGCCGTCCCGCAGCAGATCGGCTCCGGGACCCGCACCGCCCGCGCCGCGGCCAGCTCTCTCAACCCCTCGGTCTCGGCCTCGAACATGCAAAGCCCGGCGACGTCGTTGAGCTTGACGAAATAGCGCCGGCCGTCGCCCTCCAGAACCACGGCGCGGTTGATGCAGCCGCCGCCGGCCCGGCGTTCCTGTTTGGGCGCGAACGGTGCGCCTGTGGCCGCCGCAATCGCCTGCGCTATCGCTTCCCACCTAGACATCTCTGGTTTTCCGATGAAAATCAAACAGATAATAATGTAATCGCAACCCTCCGTCCCGAAAAGCCGCGCTGCGTCGTGATTAAACCGCCCCGGCCGCGGTTCAGGTGAGCGCATGCAGCCCAAGATTCTGTTTTATCTGCGTTAATCTGCGTAATCTGCGGACAACTGCTTTTTTGTGTTGGAAGGTTCTGGTTTTGCGGCTGACCGCTGTTCAGGCGAAATCATCCGTTGAAGAACAACATATAACTCGTTGAAAAGTGCCGCCGGAACATGGCACTGGAATTGCAAGTATTCATTCAGCCCCATGAGGGTGAATGGGGAGGTAGAACGCCTTCAGGGTGGGACGGATTCAACCCGGCGTATGTCAGTGTGCCGGCCCGCACGGCGGGCCGGAAAGAGCGCAAGAAATTTCATGATAAGCACGCTGCTGGCCCGGTTTTCCATGCGTACCAGCCTCATCGCCACCATTCTGGCGATGAGCGCCCTCGGTCTTGTCCTCACGCTTGTCTTCGGCGAGATCTACCGCGATTTCGCCAACGAGAGCCAGCGCCAGATCATCGTCGAACAGGCGCGGTCCGTGATCGTTCACGCGCGCAAGCATTTCGAGGTGGAGATGCAGGGGGTCGCGGCCGCGGCCCGGCAGGACCGCGAACTGGTCGCGGCCGCCCGCAGGGGAGACGCCGCGCCGGCGCGCGCGCGTCTGGCGGACCTGGCCCGGCGCGTCTGGGCCGTACACGAGAGCGGGCGCCCCGTGCTTGCGGTGTTCGATCCCAACCACAAATCCCTCGCCGTCTCGATTCCCGGCGGACCGGAGCGAAAAATCGGTTCCGTCATTTGTAACAACCAGCACGCGCCGTCGTTCGCGGCCGGACCCGGCGCCATGCCGCGGATGGTTTCGGGGCTATGCGTGGACGGCGGCGGCTTGTATCACGTCGCCGTCATTCCCTTGGGCGACGGTTCGGGCTATCTGCAAGCGGTTGCGGAAATGCTGCCGTATCTCACGATCCTCGAAAGAGACATGGGGTTGCCCTTGCGGCTCAGTCTCGCCGACGGAACGGTGTTGCACAAATCTCCCTCCTGGCCGGCGGCGGAAGCCGACGAGCACGCCCTGATGGGCGAGCTGCAGCTGAATGCCTACGCCCCGAAGCGGGCGGTGGTGAATGTGGCGGTGTCCAAGAACGTGCGGGAATTCCACGAGCAGCTGGAAGCAACCAAATACGCCGTGATGGGGGTCGCGGTTCTGGCGACGTTGCTGGCCGGATTCATCGGCCTGCAGGCCCTGCATGCGACCGCGATCAAGCCGCTGCGCGTGCTCGCCGCCCAGTTGCGCCGGATCCAACAGGACAAGGGCGAGTTGGGCAAGGAGGTGCACTTGAACGGCAACGCCGAGATCGTCGAGCTCGGGACCGGATTCAACGCCATGACGACCCGGCTCAGGGACCTGTATGAAAAGTTCGAGCGCATGGCGTTCACCGACGCGCTCACCCAGCTTCCCAACCGTGTCATGCTGCTGGAGCGCCTGCGCCGGGAGATCGTGCAGGCGCGGGATGGGCAGAAGAGCTTCGCGCTGCTCATCATGGACCTCGATCATTTCAAGGAGATCAACGACACGCTCGGCCACCATATCGGGGACGTGCTGCTGCAGCAGATCGGCGTGCGCCTGCGCGCCAAGCTGCGCGAGTCCGACATGCTGGCGCGCATGGGCGGCGATGAATTCGCGCTGATTCTGCCGCACGTGGACGACAAGCAGGCGGCCATGGCCGCGCGCATGCTGCTGCAGGGGCTGCGCGCGCCGTTCATGGTGGACGAACAGAGGCTGGATGTCGGCGCCAGCGTCGGCATCGCGCTCTACCCCGACCACGGCGTGGACGCCAACACCCTGATCCAGCGCGCGGACGTGGCGATGTACGCGGCCAAGCGCGGCAACGGCGGCTACGCCTTTTATGACGGCAAGCAGGACAAGCACCACCCGCGCCACCTGGCGTTTTTGGGCGAGCTGCGCCACGCCGTCGAGCAGGAGCAGTTCACGCTGTATTACCAGCCGATCGTTGATCTCCAGACCGGCCAGGTGTGCGCGGCGGAGGCGCTCGTGCGCCTGCCCCGGCCGCAGGAGGATCTCATGCTACCGGACCGATTCATCCCGTTGATGGAGCAGACCGGAATGATCCGCGGCCTGACCCCGTGGGTGCTGGGCGAGACGTTGCGGGAGGGCGCGGTGCTGAATGGAAACGGGACGCCGCTGATCATCTCCATGAACCTTTCCATGCGCGATCTGCAAGACCCGTTTCTCGTGGATTCCTTTTCCGAGATGCTGGCCTCGCACAAGTCGGCCGCGGAGTGGCTGCAGCTGGAGATCACCGAGAGCGCCGTCATGACCGATCCGGCGCACGTGCTCGAGGTGCTCAAGCGCCTGTCCGCCATGGGCCTCAAGCTCGCGCTCGACGACTTCGGCACCGGCTATTCGTCCATGACTTATCTTAAGAAGCTGCCGCTGGACACGATCAAGGTAGACAAGTCTTTCGTCATCGGCATGAGCGGCGACGCCAACGACGCGGCCATCGTCCGCACCAGCATTGATCTGGCGCACAATTTCGGTCACACGGTGATCGCCGAGGGCGTGGAGAACGCGGAGGCGCTGCAAAAGCTCAAGGACTTCGGCTGCGACATGGCACAGGGGCTTTATATCAGCCGCCCGCTGCCGGCGGCCGAGCTGCAGGAATGGCTCGCCAAGTCGTCCTGGGGACCGCGCAAAAAAACCGTGAAATACCGCTATCAGCACCACCACTGAAGTTTCGGCGCGGCCGGCGAAGTAAAACCGTCACGAACGCCGCCTGCCGTCATTCCGGACAAGGGCGC
>Ga0155210_1028_pt3 | contig 11768 bp, 9 predicted proteins | sample RifCSPhighO2_02_FD_106178 | JGI IMG/M metagenome (GOLD analysis project Ga0155210, IMG submission 106178) | Candidatus Muproteobacteria bacterium RIFCSPHIGHO2_02_FULL_65_16 | reverse complement strand
GGATCGCGGGCTCAGGCGTCATGCGGTTTGCGGCGACGGAACGGACCGCCGCCCCAATAAAGGCGATCGGGCATGGGTTGTCCCATCCCCAGGCGGTGACCGGCCTTGAGGGTATTCCAGGTGTAGCGCAGGGCCTCGATCACCGCGCTCGCCGGTTCCAGGCCGTGGGCGAAGCCGGCGGCGCAGGCGGCGGCCAAGGTGCAGCCGGAACCGTGGAAACCACCCGGCAGGCGCTCGAAGGCGAAGCTCTCCAGTTGGCGCATGTTGCCGTAGAAACGGTTGACGACCTGGGGTGTGTTTTCATGCGCGCCGGTGATCAGGACGTAGCGGCAGCCGAGCGCCATCAGCTGCTGGGCGCAGGCGTCGAGCGTGTCCGCGTCGGGCGCGAGCCCCCGCGCCTCGAGGCTGTTGGGCGTCACCAGCGTGGCGCGCGGGAGCAGCAGCATGCGCAGCACGTCGTCCAGCGGCTCGTCGGTGAGCGGGTCGCCGCGGCCGGAGGCCTGCACCGGATCCACGATCAGCGGGATGTCGGGGTAATCCTCGGCGATGCTGGCGACGGCGGCCACGGCCGCGGTGCTGCCGAGCATGCCGGTCTTGAACGCCGCCACCGGCATGTCTTCGAGCACGGCGCGCGCCTGGGCGATGACCAGCTCCGCATCCACCAGGCTGAATTGCTTGATGCCGGCGGTGTCCTGGGCCGTGACCGCGGTCACGACCGGGGCCGGATGGCAGCCGAGGCTCGCCAGCGTCACGATGTCGGCCGCCACCCCGGCGCCGCCGGTCGGGTCGGTGCCGGCGAAGACCATCACAACCGGAGGCCGGTCGGCATTCATAGATTCTGCAGCACCACTTTTTTGAGCGCCGCAATCAGGCGCGGGTGGTCGTTCAGGGCCGGCGCCACGCGATAGTGCGCGACGCCGTGCGCGCGCGCCTGCTCCGCGTAGAGCACGCCGAGCTCGTACAGGGTCTCGAGGTGATCCGACACGAAGGCGATCGGGTAGACCAGCATTTGCTTCGCCCCGGCCTGTCCCTTGGCGCGTATCACGTCGTGGATGTACGGCTGGAGCCATTCCCGCGGCCCGACGCGGCTCTGGTAGCACAGCGTGGTATGCGGCCAGCCCAGTTTGGCACGCACGGCTTCATAGGTGTCCCGAATCTGGCGCTCGTAGGGATCGCCGGCGTCAACGATCTTGCGCGGCAGTCCGTGGGCGGAGAACAAGACCTCGATCCGCGCCGGATCGGGGTCGGGAAATTTTTTCACCTCCGCGCGCAGCGATTCCACTATGGCTTGTTGATAATCGGGCTGGTCGTACCACTGGCGTACGAAGCGGATCTGCGGCTGATAGCGCCGGCGCCGGCACGCGCGCGTGAAATCATTGTACGAACTGCCACCGGTGGTGAGCGAGTACTGCGGGTACAGCGGCAGCAGTACCAGGCGCGCGTAGCCTTTGGCCTTCAGCTCGGCGACCACCTCGCGGCTGCGGGGGGACCAGTAGCGCATGCAGACAAAGACGGCGACGTCGCCGGCGTCGGCGAGCGCGAATTGCAGCGCGATCGCCTGGGCCTGGGTGTTCTCCAGCAGCGGCGATTTGCCGCCGATGGCGGCATAGCCCCTGGCCGCCTCCGGCGCGCGCCGCCAGGCAATGACGGCGGCGAAGATTCTTTGCGTCAGAAAACCCAGGGGAAACTTGAAGATGTCCGGATCGGAGAAGAGATTGAGCAGAAACGGCCGCACCGATTTCAGGGAGTCCGGCCCTCCCAGATTGAAAAGGACAACGGCGGTGCGCTCGCCCATGGGTGAGGCATTCTACCCCATAACCGCCGGTTTTCATTATCATTTTGCCGCCGGTGCACCGCGCGCATGACAGCAGGACGGTGCTGGCCTATATATCTAAGCTGTTGAGGCGTGAAACCAGATATTGCGAGGATAACGATGACGCCCGAGTTCAGGGAAAGGATACTGAAGCAGTTGCGTCAGCCGTGCCCCAGGGCGGATATGCTGATCGAGCGCCATCTCGGCGCTCCCGGCGGCGCGGACGGCTGCCGGCCCTATACGCGCGACGTGGAAACGGCGTTGACGTTGCTGCCCGAAGGCGTGCACATCCTGTGCGGGCGGTTCGAGGATGGCAGGCTCTTTTGGTGTGACGTGGGTTTCCGGCCGCAGGTGCAGGCCTGGGGCGAAACCATGGCCGCGGCAATCGCCGGCGCCATCTTCGCTTATCTGACCCATCCCGAGGTGCGCGCTTCCGCCCCGATGCGGGGCACGGCCGGCGGCTAGGAACCTCTGATCAGATACCGATTCGTCATTCCGGCGCAAGCCGGAATCCAGATAATTCATAAACTTCCTGGACCCCGCTTCCGCCGGGGTGACATGGTCAGGGATTCCCTAGGGAAGCTCTGATTAAGTCGTCATTCCGGCGAAAGCCGGAATCCAGGCTTTGAAGAAGCATCGGCCGTAAGGCCGATTCTGGATGCCAGCTCTACTACTTGTTCAGAGTTTCCCTAGATTCTACGCGCGGGAGACCGGCCGGAGTACACGCCCTCGATCAGGCGGTTTTTTTCTTTTCCACCACGAGCCCGTAACGCTCCAGCTTGTAGTGCAACGTGTTCGGCCTGAGCCCGAGTATGCGCGCGGCCTTGGATTTGTTGCCGTTGCAGCGCTCCAGCGTCTGCTTGATGATCTGCGCCTCGAATTCGCTTACATATTCTTCAAGCGTCTTGGTCTCCGGCTGAGACTGCGGCTCGGCGCCGGGGGCTGACGCCCTTTCGCTCGCCGCGGCTGACGGCCCGAGAACCAATGTTTGCAGACTGCTCAAATTATCAGTGAGCAGGCGCGAATTCTGCTCGCGCAGGCTGCTGTTTTCATCCTTGACTGCCATAAGATTCTCCTCGGTCTTGTGGAGACGCTGCTCGAGTATGCGCATATGCCGCTGGGCGTCGGCGAGCTGCGTGCGCAAGTGGATCATCCTGTCCAGGAACAGCTCGGCCATCTTGTCGAACAGTTGCTCGACCATCTTGAAATCCAGCGGCGTGTAAACTTGCTCGCTGAAGGATTCGCCGAGCAGCATCCAGCTCGCGGCGGCCCGGCTGTGCGGATAGAAGGGCACGATGGCCGCTATGCCGTATTGCCGCATGAGCGCGTGGGTATCCGGCATCGAATCCGCGATTTCGTTGGCCACCGTGATGCGGTCAATGCCGCGCAGCCCGTCCTTGGGAAACTCGGTCATGCGCGCCCCGCCGCCGGTGAACGCCAACACCGACCTGTTGCCGCCGACCAGCGCCACCGGACAGCGCAGCGTCTCGGCCAGGCGGCCGATGGCCTGATTCACCGTGCCGAGATCGGCGATCTCCGCGACCAGCGCACGAATGCGCTCGTAGAACGCGGACTTGCGCTTCCGCACCTTGGACCAGGGGATGAAGAACTGGATGTCGAACAGGCGGTGCTGGTGAATGGCGTAAACCGTAACCGCAAGGAAGAAGGTGATGGCGACAGGGTTGATGACCGTCGCGTTGAACAGACGAACGTTGAAATGGAGCATGGCGAACACGGTGATCATGACGGCCGCCATGGGAATGATGGCGAGCAGCATGATTGTGGCCTTCGCCCGTTTTGGCGAAGTGTCCTGGTGGCGCGCACCGCGCGCGAAGATTCCCACGGCACAGAAGAACCCGCCGACTACAAACACCTCCAAGGCTGGAAACAGCGGGCCGGGAACCCGTGTGGCTGTGTAACGTAGGCGCACGAGATCGGCTATGACCCAGGGTGTGAAGATCAGTAAAACTACGAGGATGACGGCGTATGAGTAAATGCCCGCCAAGACATACTTGGTCCACACGTCCTCATTGCGGAAAGACATGGATATTGCCAGATGCAGCAACAGCGCAACGGCAATGACGAGGGCCGCGTAGAAAACAGTGAATTCAAGGTAAGGCATTGCGTCGCGCGCGAGCGTGTAGAAATGTGATATCTCGGCGACATTCTGGATCGAGAGCGCAAACAGAAAATAGAGATATAACCGCATCAGGTGGGTGTGTACGCCGGAGGCGCGCGCGTACACGAAAATCCCGATCTTGAATAGCAGCGCGATGATCGCCGGCAGGCTGACGAGCAAGGGGCTCGAGTCCATGTCTTGATCCTGTCTTCCCTAGAGAAGTGACAATAACAACAGAGGTGGGCCATGCGCCCGCCCCCTTAAACAATAGTACAGATCAGGCCGCATCCCAAATCAACCCGGCTTGGCTGATGGCCAGCCCGCTGCCCGAGCCGGACAGGAACAGCTTATGCCCGGGCGCGACTTCCTTATTTTTCGCTAAGTTATATAGATTTATTGGAATATTGGCCGTAATCATATTGCCGAACCGGGTCAGGGTATTGGGCATGATGTCGAGCGAGATCCCGGCGTAGCTGGCATGCTGGCGGAAGATGCGGATGCCTACCTGGTGGTGGATGAACCTGGCGATATCCCGCGATAGCCACCCCAGTCGGTTCATGAACTCGCGGAACATGGCGCTGTGTAGACGCTCGTTGTGCATCACCAGGGTCGGCATGTCGGTGCACATGGCGTTTTCCTGCCCGTGGCGGCCATAGACGCAAAGCCCTGAGATTTCGCCGTAGGATTGCAGCATGAACCCCATGAAGCCCGTGTCGGGGTCAATCTTGGGCCCCATGATGAGTGCGGCGCCGGCGTCGCCGAGTGTCAGTCCGGCGGCGAGCTTGGTGAACGTCTCACGGCTTGTGGTTACCCTAAGCTCCTCGATGGCAAGCTGCCCCATGCGCGAGCCCTGCTCTCCGGTAACGACAAGGCCGCGACGCACCTGGCCGGTCGCAATCAATGCATCCATGAGGTGGACGCCGTTCATGAAGCCGTGGCAGGCGTTGGTGATGTCGAACGCCACGGCATTCTCGGCGCCGAGCTTGCGTTGCACGATGTGGGCAGTAGCGGGTTCAAGATGATCCCGTGCTAACCCTGTGTAGATAATTGCGTCAAGCTCGGCGGTAGTAAGGCCGGCGAGGTCCAGCGCCTCCTTGGCTGCGCAGGTCGCCATGTCAGAGGGCAGTGTATCGGCCGGCGCAACCCGTCGTTCGCATATACCCATAGCTTTCTCGAACCAGTTGGTCGGTATGCCGAAGCGGTTCTCGGAGTCGAACTGCTGCATGATGTCGCGCATGCGCACGCGCTCTTCGGGAAGATAAACGCCGGTGCTGATCAGACGGGAATGGCCCTGGGTGTACATATACATGCCGATCCTCCTGGTTCGTGTTGATGGATTCAGGCCTTGAACCAGGAGAGCGGTACGGAAATCCTTTCCTGACTCAAAAACCCGTGCGGGTGTTTGAGCAACGACCCTGTTACAGCCAGTAACTACTGGCCGTATCTCTATCATTCAAAATTTTGAAAGATTTTAACAGCTTGTTTGTAATTATTGTTTTTTGTCAGTGGCTTATCTGTGGGGGGGTCGGGATTAAATTGGATTGGAATGATGGTTGGGATGGCTGGAGGCTTTCAGCGCTACAAACTCGTATCAGCTTTTTAATCCTCCCAGTCCTGAAAGGCCGTAGCGCTCAATCTTGTAGTGCAGCGTGTTGGGGCGGACGCCAAGTAAACGCGCGGCTTGCGCCTGATTGCCGTTGCAGCGCACCAGGGCCTGCCGGATGAGGGCTTCTTCATATTCGGCGATGGAGGCGGGCAACGCCTTGGCCGGATCGGCCGGCGCCGGCATTGCGGAGGGAGCGTGCGCCGACATATCGTATCCTGTATGTAGCAAGGCGTCGTGGTTCTCAGACGAGCGTGGCTGTGCTTGCGGCCGCCCGGACTTCACGCTTATTTCCAGCATCTTGTCCAGGAACAGGCCCGCCATCTTGCGAAAGAGCTTCTCGACCTCCTCGAAGTCGCGTGGTGTGTAGACTCGACGGCTGAATGACTCGCCGAGCAGCAGCCAGCAGCAGGCGCGTTCGCTGCTGCAAAAGAACGGAACGATGGCCGCGACGTGATATTTCTTCATCAGTTCGTATACATGCGGATTCAGATCTCTGATCTCCCCGGCCACCACCATTCTTTCGATGGCTTTCAGCTCCGATCTGGGGAAGTGAATCTGATCACCGTGGCGGTACACGCCGGCGAGGGCCGATGTTTCGGCGCCGAAGAAAGTCAGAGGGCATTTCAATATTTCAGAAAGACGGGAAAGCGCCGCCTGGATGGTGCTGTACTGGTGCACATCTCTCCCCAAAGCGGCCAGGTTTGAATACAGCTTGGTTTTGAATTTCCGCGCCTTGGTCCAGGGAATATAGAAATCCGGCTCGACGATACGCCGATTATGCAGGGCGTAACCGACAGCGGCCAGAGACAACGCGACCAAAAGCGGAGGGGTAACCGTGGCGTTGAACAACCTTATTTTAAGCTCCAGCAGGACGATTATTGTGATAACAAGCACCATCAATGGCATGGCGGTGGCGATCCAAATCTTGCACTGGACGCGCGCGATGCTGGATTGTTCAGTCCTTAAGCCCCAGACAGGAAGAAATATCGCCGTCAGGCAGCTTGCCAAGATGAATCCGTCGAACATCCACATAAGGGGCCCCGGGATGCGTAACGAGGTATAGCCGTTGAGATCCTGAAAGCCCGCGACTATCCATGGGGTGAATAGCAAGAGTGCTGCCACGAGCAATGCATAGCCGTAGATAAGCGCGTAAAGAAGCAAGAAGCGGGAGGTGCGATAATTATCGAAACTGATTGAAATGGTGATGCGCATTAACAAAGCCAGCATCAGGGCGCTCGTTATATAAAACGTTGTCCCTCCATAATGAAAGCCGTTTTCAAACGGTTTCTGCAAAATCAGCAACTCGGCGATATTTTGCAATAACGACAGGATAACGATAGCGCGGAAGATCCGCGTCTGGGTGTTTTGTATTTCCGCGTGCCGCGAGAAATAGAGGATGAAGACCTTGGCGAACAGCGCCAGGATGGCGGGTATGCTGTAGACGTAAATGATCATCTGCTGGTTTTCCTTCCTTATTAATTATCTGGCCCAAGAAAAACCAGGTCTTGGCGCCAGGAAAACTCCGCAAACTTACGGGTATCATTCTCACCCCGGGCGGGCTGAAAATACAACCGGTTTGCGCGAAGCCCAGGAATGGCGGCGTTATAAAGCCGACAACCGGACACACGGTTTAAGCTTGCCGGCGGCCGCAGTGGACGACCCGGGGCTAACGTGTTGAAATCTTGCGGTATTGCCGCCCAGGCTGAATTGGATTCCGGCTGTGTCGGCTATGCTTGGCGCAGGGCCATTTTTTCAGGCCGGCGGCGATTGCTTCAGCCGGGCGGACCATGGCTGTCAGATATAGCAGGTTGTTGAAAAACTCGTTTTTCAACAACCTGCGGTGCGGTACATGGATGTACCGCCATTTTTCAAAGGCGTTATACCTTTGAAAAATGGAGAAAAGCAAAAATCACACTTTTTGCTTTTTGAGTTGAAAAAGGCCATGGAAGGACTTTTTCAACAACCTGATAGGGACAAAATAACAATGCCGAAGAAGGAAGCATGAGCGCCTTACTGTGTGTCATCGCGGTGGTTGGGGTGGCCTGGTGTTTGGCCTACTGGCGCGCGCCGCTGCTCGTCTGGACCGCCGCCGCGGCCGCCGGTCTGGTGGCGGCCTTTGCCTACGGCGCGCCATCGCGCCTGGTCGCGGTCGCGACGTCGGTTCTCTTTCTGGCAATCGCCCTGGCGCTTAACCTGCCCGCGCTGCGGCGCGTGCTGCTGAGCGCGCCGCTGCTCGGGATCTTCCGGCGCATCATGCCCGCGATGTCGGACACCGAGCGCGAGGCGCTCGAGGCCGGCACGGTGTGGTGGGAGGCCGAGCTCTTCGGCGGCCGGCCGCGCTGGCGCAAGCTCTTTTCCATCCCCGCGCCGCGCCTCGCGGCCGAGGAGCGCGCCTTTCTCGACGGTCCGGTCGAGGAGTTGTGCCGGCTGATTGACGACTGGCGCATCACGCATGAATTCCACGACCTCCCGCCCGAGGTCTGGCGTTTCATCAAGGACAAGGGATTCTTCGGCATGATCATCCCGAAGAAGTACGGTGGCCTCGAATTCTCGGCCCAGGCGCATTCGGCCGTCGTGACGAAGGTCGCAAGTCGCAGCGTCACCGCGGCGGTGACGGTGATGGTGCCGAACTCCCTCGGGCCGGCGGAGCTGCTGCTGCATTACGGGACCGAGGAACAGAAGAATTATTACCTCCCGCGCCTGGCGCGCGGCGCGGAGGTGCCGTGCTTCGCGCTCACCAATCCCGAGGCCGGGAGCGACGCCGGCAGCATGCCCGACCGCGGCGTGGCGTGCCGCGGCGAGTTCGAGGGGCGGAAAAACGTGCTCGGCATCCGCCTCAACTGGGAGAAGCGCTACATCACCCTCGGCCCCGTCGCCACCGTGCTCGGGCTCGCCTTCCGCCTGTTCGACCCGGAACACCTGCTGGGCGCGAACGAGGACATCGGCATCACGCTCGCGCTCATCCCCACGACCACGCCCGGCGTGAAGATCGGCTCGCGCCACAATCCCCTCGATATCGCCTTCCAGAACGGCCCGAATTGGGGTAAGGACGTGTTCATCCCCATGGACTGGGTCATCGGCGGCCAACAGCGCATCGGCCAGGGTTGGCGCATGCTCATGGAGTCGCTCGCCGCCGGGCGCTCGATCTCGCTGCCGGCGCTGTCCACCGGCGCCGGCAAACTCGCCTGCCGCGCCACCGGCGCCTACGCCCGCATCCGCAAGCAGTTTAAATTACCCATCGGCCGCTTCGAGGGCGTGGAGGAGGCGCTCGCGCGCATCGCGGGCTTTACCTACATGATGGACGCGGCGCGCACCGCCACCGCGCAGGCGGTGGACCTGGGCGAGAAGCCGTCGGTCGCGTCGGCGATCGTGAAATATCACCTGACCGAGCACATGCGGCGCGTGGTCAACGACGCCATGGACGTGCAGGGCGGCGCCGGCATCTGCCTCGGGCCGCGCAACTTCATGGGGCGCGCGTACCAGGCCCTGCCCATCAGCATCACCGTCGAGGGCGCGAACATACTGACGCGCGCGCTCATCATCTACGGCCAGGGCGCGGTGCGCTGCCATCCGTATGTGCTGAAGGAGATGCGGGCGGTGGCCGACACCGATCGCGCGCGCGCCCTGAAGGATTTCGACCGGGCGATCTTCGGCCACGTCGGCTTCACGATCTCGAACGCCGCGCGCGCGCTGTGGCTCGGGTTGACGGACGCGCGCCTCGTGCGCGTGCCGGCCAGGGGCCCGGCGCGGCGCTACTGCCAGAGGCTCACGCGCATCTCCGCCGCCTTCGCCTTCATCTCCGATCTGGCGATGCTATCGCTCGGCGGCGCGCTCAAGCGCAAGGAAAAGATCTCGGGCCGCTTCGCCGACGTGCTGAGCTTCATGTACCTGGCCTCGACCGCGATCAAGCGCTTCGCGGATCAGGGGCAGCAGGCGGCGGACGTCCCGCTGCTGCGCTGGGCGTGCGACTATTGCCTGAACGAGGCGGAGAAGGCGCTGGTGGTGATTCTCAAGAACTTCCCCAGCCGGTTTCTGGCGTGGCTCATGGGCGGACTCGCGTTCCCCACCGGGCGGCGCTACCCTGTGCCGGGGGATGCCATGGGTCACGCCGTGGCGAAGATCCTGCTCGAGCCGTCGGAGGCGCGCGACCGGCTGACGGCCGGTATTTTCATAACGCGCGATCCGAACGACGTGCTCGGGCGCCTGGAGGACGCGTTGCCCAAGGTGATCGCCGCCGAGCCGCTGGAGAAGAAGCTCCAGGCCTTCGTCGAGGCCCATCCGCTGCTGCTCGGGGACATCGAGGCGCAGCTGGAAAAGGCCGTGGCCGCGAATCTTCTGAGCGCCACGGAGGCGGGGGTCGTCCGCGCCGCCGCCGCCGCGCGCCGGGCGGTGATCGCGGTGGATGATTTTGAAAAAGAAGCTTTTTAGCTATCAGCTATCAGCTATTTGCCAAGGAGCCTGACTCATTAAAAGCTATCTCAAAAACACCCGAACCGCAGATGAACGCAGATTATAAAGCGATAAACGCGGATTCATCGCGTGAATTCCTCGTATATCTGCGTTCATCCCTGGGAATAAATCCGCGTTAATCCGCGGTTAAAGTATATTGAGGTAGGTTCCAGTCAAAGTAGGTTGGGTTGAGCGAAGCGAAACCCAACAAATCGTTGGGTTACGGCGCTTCGCGCCTAACCCAACCTACATTGAAACCATTTTGAGATAGGGTCTGGTCACGGAGACAGCAGTGCCATGAACAAGGTCTATGTCGTTGACGGCGCGCGCACGCCGCTCCTCAAGGCGCGCCCGGAGCCGGGACCGTTCTCCGCCGCCGATCTCGCGGTCGCCTGCGCGCGTCCGGTGTTGCTGCGCGCGCCGTTCGCGCCGGGCGAGATTGACGAGACCATCGTCGGCTGCGTGATCCCGGCGCCGGACGAGGCCAACATCGCGCGCATCGTCTCGCTGCGCCTCGGGCTCGGGCGGCACGTGCCGGCGTACACGGTGCAGCGCAACTGCGCCTCGGGCCTGCAGGCGCTGGCTTCGGCCTGGGAGCGGATCGCGCTCGGGCAGGCGCAGCTGGTGCTCGCCGGCGGCACCGAGGCCATGAGCCGCGCGCCGATCCAGTGGAATCCGGCCATGGCCGGCTGGCTCGGCGGCCTGCTGCGCGCGCGCGGCGTGGGCGCGCGCGTAAAGGCCCTGGCGCGACTCCGCCTCGGCTATCTCAAGCCGGTGTATTCGCTGCTGCTCGGGCTCACCGATCCGCTGGTGAAGCTGTCCATGGGCCAGACCGCCGAGGTGCTGGCGCATCGCTTCGGCATAACGCGCGAGCAGCAGGACGCGTACGCGCTGCAGAGCCACCAGCGGCTGGCGGCGGCGTTCGACGCCGGCCACATGGAGCACGAGGTCGAGATCCTGTTCGACACGCGCGGAAACATTTACACCGAGGACGACGGGCTGCGGCGCGACACCGACATGGACAAGCTCGCCCGGCTCAAGCCGGTGTTCGATCCCAAGTACGGCCTGGTGACCTCGGGCAACAGCTCGCAGGTCACCGACGGCGCGGCGATGCTGCTGCTCGCGGGCGAGGACGCGGTCAAGCGCCACAAGCTCAACGTGCTCGGTGAGCTGCTCGGCCACGAGTGGGCCGGCGTGGACCCGAGCCAGATGGGCCTCGGGCCGGTGCAGGCGGTGGCGAAGCTGCTGGCGCGCTTCAAGCTCAAGATGGCGGACCTCAAGCAGATGGAGCTCAACGAGGCGTTCGCGGCGCAGGTGCTCGCCTGCCAGGCGGCGTGGGACAGCCCGGAGTATGCGCGCGCCGAGCTCGGGTTCGACCGGCCGCTCGGGCGCATGGACCCGGAGCGGCTCAACCCCGAGGGCGGGGCCGTGGCCTGCGGCCATCCGGTCGGCGCCAGCGGCGCGCGCCTGGTGCTGCACCTGTTGCACGCGCTCCGGCGCAAGGGCGGCGGGCACGGCGTGGCCACGCTCTGCATCGGCGGCGGCCAGGGCGGCGCGATGCTGGTGCGGACCGAGGGGGGCGCGGCATGAACCACTGGCGCCTCGAGGGCGACGACGATTTCGCCGTGCTCACGCTGGACGTGGCCGGCCAGTCGGCGAATGTCCTGTCGCAGGAGGTCCTGAACGAATTCAATCAGGCGCTCGGCGAGGTCGAGGGCCGGCCGCTCAAGGGCCTGATCATCCGCTCGGGCAAGGCCAACGGCTTCGTCGCCGGGGCCGAC
>Ga0155210_1005_pt2 | contig 11802 bp, 16 predicted proteins | sample RifCSPhighO2_02_FD_106178 | JGI IMG/M metagenome (GOLD analysis project Ga0155210, IMG submission 106178) | Candidatus Muproteobacteria bacterium RIFCSPHIGHO2_02_FULL_65_16 | reverse complement strand
AGGAGGTAACGTGGAAATTTTGGGTTATGCCGGATATGCGGTACTGTGTTTTCTTGCGGTCACTTGGACTATATGGTGTTCGAGTCAAATTAGATGCCGGAGTCCCAACCATCTTTGGCGCGTTGTTCTTCCTGGTCAGTGCGGTGGTTCTAGCTATCCTTGGGATAAACAAGCTTCATTCCCTGTGGCTAATTCCGGCCGGGTTTGCAGTCTCCGCACTCGTTGCGCCAATTGCTCTTAGCATTCCCGTAATCTCGCTACCGTTCCGTATACCAGCAAGCATATTCGCGGGCATTGTGCGCGTAGGGATACCATCTCACAAAATAAAAGCAGCTCAAGAAGCGGGAATGCGAGAAGCGATTGAGCAATTTGCCCAGCAGCGCTCGAAGAGCGAATAGTTGTTGAACGCTTAAAAGCATGGGCACAGCCATTGCTTGGATACTCGGTATTGCCACAGTACTCGGCGGCATTGCTGCTATGGGGGAATGGGGTCAGGTCTTGCCTTTTGCCTCCCCCGCCCGCGCCAGTTGCGCTAAACTCCGCCCATGGCCCGACCCCTGCGACTTGAATTCCCCGGCGCGCTCTACCACGTGACCTCGCGCGGCGACGGCCAGGAGGCGATCTATCGGGACGACCAAGACCGGCGCATGTGTCTTGAGGTGCTCGCGCACACGGTCCGGCGCTTCCACTGGAGGGCGCACGCCTACTGCCTGATGGGCAATCACTACCACCTGCTGGTCGAAACCCCGGATGCCAACCTCGCCCAAGGTATGCGCCACTTCAACGGGGTCTACACCCAGCGCTTCAACCGCCGCCACGGCCGCAGCGGGCATGTCTTCCAGGGCCGCTACCACGCCGTCCTGGTGCAGAAGGACAGCCACCTCCTTGAACTCGCCCGCTATATCGTGCTCAACCCGGTACGTGCCCACATGGTCCGCAGCCCCAGAGACTGGCCCTGGAGCAGCTATCCGGCCACCGCCGGGCTCAGCGCCGCACCTAAGTGGTTGGAACCGGACTGGATCCTCTCGACCTTCGGCCACAGGAAATCACGCGCCCAGGAGCGCTATCGCGCCTTCGTGGCACAAGGCAAGAATCAGCCCAGACCATGGGAACAGCTCAAGAACCAGATCTACCTCGGCAGCGAGCAGTTCGTGGACAAAATGCAGCGCCGTCTCAGGCCCGAGAAGGACTTAAGCGAAATCCCGTCCGCCCAGCGCCGCCCCCTCCCCAAGCCGCTCGATCACTACGCGCGCCGCCACCGCGACCGCAACGAAGCCATCCTCCGGGCCTACGCAAGCGGGGGCTACGGCCTGAAGGCGATCGGCGCGCACTTTGGATTACACTACTCCCGCGTGAGCCGGATCGTGGCGGCGGGGGAGAAGGCAAAAGGCAAGACCTGACCCTCACATCACGTTAGGCGCAATTAGAGGATGGTATCAAATGGCAACACATACGATGGTGCGGCGGTATATTGTAACTTTTACGGTCGCGGGCGTTATCCTTGCCTTTCCATGCGCCGGAATTGCGCGTGACTATATTCCGGCTGAGTGTCCTGTTGTTGTGAACACCGAGTCAGGCATCTATCACACACGCAGGAGCGCGAACTATCGCATGATGCTTCTGGAAAACAAGGGCAAGGGAATGAAAGATAATCGTAAGTGCTTCAAGACCGAACTTGAGGCAAAAACGGCAGGTTACAGAAAGGCAAAGTAGGTTAAACGTTGCGCAGCCGAAGGCGACAAAGACTTCTGACGAAGGCACTTCGTCCCTGATCAAACAGTAACGACGAACGCAAGTGATTCATGAATGAGATACACACTGACGCCAGGCCCATTGTTCGGAATCTCGTGCTCATTGGCGTGTTTGCGTATCTCGTCGGGGGATGGATGGTCGTCGGCGGATTGTTCGCCCCTGATATCGTGCCCAGAGCGCGCGTCCCGGGATGGGTGTTGGGGCTGATCGGAGCCCTTTTCCTGCTGACGGGGTGGTTGGCGTTTTATTACGGGCCGCGTTGGTACCGGCGGGCGAGCTGGGTCGTGCGCACGGTCGCGCCGACGACCATGCACCTTAAGGTTCAGATCCGTCGCGACGCCGACAAGTCGCGCTCGCTCTCCGCCCTGCTCTCCCCCGTGAGCACCGACGCCGCCGCGCCCGCCGCGAGCCTCAGCATGCAGTGGCCGAGCTGGGACGTCGAGTCGCTGCCCGAGGGGCCGGTCGAGGTGTTTCAAGATCCACGACCGGGAGGACCGGTTGTCATTCGAACCAGCCGCGGCTGGCTTTGGCCGGCGCCGGGGGCGGGATTCAAGCGCCATCGCACGGCCCGCGGCCCATAGACGCATATGGTGATTGGTATGGCTTGTTTACCAGACTGTGTTACTATAACCAAATGGCGATGGCGCGCTTTGACTGGGACGAAAGGAAAAATCACGAGAACCAGAAGAAGCACGGTGTCTCCTTCGATCTGGCTCAGCTGGCGTTTACAGACCCCGGGCGCGTCATCGCCGAGGACCTGGCCCATGCCCAAAGCGAGAAGCGATATTACTGTTTTGGGCGGGTGGGTTATGGAGTTTTAACCGTACGCTTCACCTATCGTGACGGCATCATTCGAATCATAGGCGCCGGTTACTGGCGCAGAGGCAAGAAGATCTATGAAGAGCAGAGTTAAATATACAGACGAGGCGCTTGGCAAACTGAAGGTTGTGGAGGATTTTCTTCCCCGGCCGGAGGAGCTGGTTTTTAAAGAGGACAACGTCAAGATCACGATGTCGCTGAGCAAATCCAGCGTGAGTTTTTTCAAGACCGAGGCGAGGAAGCACCACACCTCCTACCAGGCAATGATTCGCCGGCTTCTTGACCGTTATGCCGCGCAATACACCAAGCCCGTAGCTCAGCCTTCAAGCGGTCGCGGCAGACGATGACACACCGCTAGAGGGGGCTCACGCGTATTTGTTTCCACGGACGAGAATCAGCGGGTCCAGGTCATTGAAAAATTTCTCCCGGTCGCATTACACTTCCGACATCGCCAACCGCAACGGAGTGGCGTCATGGACCGACTTCCAAGGATTGTGGCACCGGGGCAGCCCCCGCGCATCATCCAGCGCGGCAACAACCGTGGACCGCGCTTCTTCGCCGACGAGAATCACAGCATCCATCTGGATAGCCTGAAGGACGCCCCAAGCCGGCATGGCTGCCGGCGCTATGTGCGCTACATCAACCACGCCTACCGGCGCACTGACGCGCTGTGGGAAGGTCGCGATTCAAATCAGCGTCGGTCGGCTCACTCTGATCGCTTGATCCCATGAATCAACTGTCCCTAGCATTTTCGTTTGCCGGCGGAGTCGTCTCCTTCCTTTCGCCCTGCGTCTTGCCGATCATCCCGGGCTTCCTGGCTTACCTTGCCGGCGCCTCATTCCAGGAAGCGGAAGCCAAGCGCAAGGAGATATTCCTGAACAGCGTATTCTTCGTGTTGGGGTTTTCCGTGGTGTTCGCAATTCTGGGGGTGATCCTGAATTCCATCCTCAAGGCGGTGGCCGCCGATGTCCAGATCTGGCTTTCCAGAATCGGCGGGGCCTTCATCATTTTCTTCGGGCTCTACCTCACCGGCCTGATCCGGGTGCCGTTCCTGGAACGGGAGTACAAGCCCGAGGTGCAAGCCCGGTTCGCGTCGCGCTATTTTACTTCCTTCGTCTTTGGCGCGGCATTCGCCGCCGGCTGGACGCCATGCGTGGGCGCCGTGCTCGGAGGAATTCTGGGCCTGGCGGTGACCGCTCCCGGATCGGCCCTTACATTCTTGTTTGCATACTCGCTGGGCCTGGGACTGCCTTTCCTGCTGGTGGGCCTGTTCACTCCTCAAGCATCCGCGCTCATCAGGCGTTACGCCTTCCTGCTGCGATATCTGAACATCGTCTTCGGATCCGCGCTGATCGCCCTCGGTGTCCTGGCCTTCACGCAAAGCCTCAACCTGATCGCCAATTTCGAGTTTCTTAACCGCTGGCTGCTGCGCTGATGATAAACAGCAGAATCATCCTGCTCGCACTCGTCCTGGGCGTAATCGCGGCAGCGATTTTTTATCTGGAATCGCGGAAACCGCCGCGCTCGACCGGGGGGCGGACGGCAGAAATTGCTCCACCGGCCACATTTGCAACCAAAGAAAGACAGGCGGCCCGGGCGGAAAAATCAAAACAATACCCGGCGGCGAATGAGATTGTCAGCCCGGATGGTTTCATCAACACGGATTCGATATCCGTTTCCGAATTGGTCGGCAAAAAGGTCGTCCTGATTGATTTCTGGACCTATAGCTGCATCAATTGCCAGCGGACGATTCCCTATCTCAATGCGTGGTATGAAAAATACAGCGACCAGGGGCTGGAGATCATCGGCGTGCACACCCCGGAATTCAGATTCGAGCAGAAATATCAGAACGTAGCCGCCGCCGTCAAAAAATTCGGCGTCAAATATCCGGTCGTGCTGGACAATCAACGCGCCACCTGGAACGCGTACAACAACCGCTACTGGCCGCAGAAATACCTGGTGGATATTGACGGCTTCATTGTTTTCGAGCACATCGGCGAGGGCGGCTACGCCGAAACGGAAAGGAAAATCCAGCAACTGCTGGAAGAAAGGATGGCGGCGCTCGGTATTCAGAGGGCGATCGCAAAGGAAATCGCCAGACCCAAGGGAGCGCCGGAGGTTGACTTCTCGAAGGTTGAAAGCCCGGAAATATATTTCGGCGCGGCACGGAATAGATTCCTGGCCAACGGCCGGCCGGAACAGCCCGGCAGGCAAGCATTGAAAGAGCCGCCCAAGATCGCCGCCAATCAGCTCTATCTCGTCGGCGATTGGGATTTCCAGGATGAATTCGCGGAGAACAAAAGCGGAAATGCAAAAATCATTTTCCGCTACCGGGCCAAGGACGTGTATCTGGTTGCAAACTCTGAAAATGGGGTTGAAGTCAAAATCCTGAGGGACGGCAAGGTTCCGGTGGCCGGCGCCGGACAGGATGTGGCGCGGGACGGCTCAGGCTCCGTCCATATCAGGGAAGACCGGCTCTACAGGCTTATCGAGGATACGGGCTACGGCGAGCACACCCTGGAGATAATTGTTAACAACCCAGGGCTTCGGGCATTCACTTTTACTTTTGGATGATCACGGAAATCCGGGGTGGATAAATGATCGGGCGGGGCTTATTTCTCCCGCCCGCCCTCGGGGCGCATGTGCGGGAACAGGAGCACGTCGCGGATCGAGGCGGAGTCGGTGAAGAGCATCACCAGGCGGTCAATGCCGATGCCCTCGCCCGCCGTCGGCGGCATGCCGTGCTCGAGGGCGCGGATGTAGTCCTCGTCGAAGTGCATGGCCTCCTCGTCGCCGGCCTCCTTTTCCTGCACCTGTTTGCGGAAGCGCTCGGCCTGGTCCTCGGCGTCGTTCAGCTCCGAGAAGCCGTTGGCGATCTCGCGGCCGCCGATGAACAGCTCGAACCGGTCGGCGAGCGACGGGTCGTGATCGTTGCGCCGCGCGAGCGGTGAGATCTCGGTCGGATAGGCGGTGATGAAGGTCGGGTCCCGGAGCCGGTCCTCCACGGTCTTTTCGAAGATCTCGAGCTGGATCTTGCCCGGACCGTAATTGTCCTTGACCGGGATGGCGAGGCGCGCGGCGTGGCGCGCGAGCGTGGCGCGCGACGCGAGATCGGCGCCGGTCAGCTCGGGGTTGAATTTCTGGATCGCCTCCCCGAAGGTCAGCCGCTGGAACGGCTTGCCGAAGTCGTGCTCCTCGCCCTGGTAGCGGATGGTCGTGACGCCGAGCGCGTGCCGTGTCAGGCCGCGCAGCATCTCCTCCGTTAGATTCATCAGGTCGCGGTAGTCCGCGTACGCCAGATAGAACTCGAGCATGGTGAACTCGGGATTGTGGCGCGTGGACAGGCCCTCGTTGCGGAAGTTGCGGTTGATCTCGTACACGCGCTCGAAGCCGCCGACGATGAGGCGCTTGAGATACAGCTCCGGCGCGACCCGCAGGAACAGGCTCATGTCGAGCGCGTGGTGATGGGTCACGAACGGCCGCGCCGCCGCGCCGCCCGGGATCGCCTGCATCATCGGCGTCTCGACCTCGAGGAAGCCGCGCGCGTCCATGAAATGGCGGATGTAGCGGACGATCTCGGTGCGCATGCGGAAGGTCTTGCGCGCGACCTCGTTCATGATCAGATCGAGATAGCGCTGGCGGTACTTGAGCTCCTGGTCCGCGAGGCCGTGGTACTTCTCCGGCAGCGGCCGCAGCGCCTTCGCGAGCAGGCGCACATCGTCGGCCTTGACGGAAAGCTCCCCGGTCTTGGTCTTGAACAGGACCCCCTCCGCGCCGAGGATGTCGCCGATGTCCCACTTCTTGAACTCGTCGTACTTGCCGGCGAGCGCGTCCTGCTGGAGGTAGAGCTGGATCTGGCCGGACATGTCCTGGAGGTGACAGAAGCTCGCCTTGCCCATGACGCGCCGGGTCATCATGCGCCCGGCGACCTTCACCCGCACCGGGTCGGCCTCGAGCGCGGCGTTGTCCTTCTCGCCGTACTCGGCGTGCAGCTCGCCCGCGATCACGTTGCGCTTGAAGTCGCTCGGAAAGGCGACGCCGGCGCGGCGCAGCTCGGCGAGCTTGGCGCGCCGCAGCGCGATCTGCTCGTTCTCGTCAATCGGCTGGTCGGAAGACATCGGCTCAGACCCCCGCCTTCAGGCTCGCCTCGATGAACTTGTCGAGGTCGCCGTCCAGCACCGCCTGCGGATTGCCGGACTCGACGCCGGTGCGCAGGTCCTTCACGCGCGACTGGTCGAGGACATAGGAACGGATCTGGTGCCCCCACTCGATGTCGGTCTTGGTCGCCTCGAGCTTCTGCTTCTCCTTGAAGCGCTGTTGCATCTCGCGTTCGTAGAGGCGCGACTTGAGCATGGCCATGGCGGCGGCGCGGTTGCGGTGTTGCGAGCGGTCGCTCTGGCACTGCACCACGATGTTGGTCGGCAGGTGCGTGATGCGCACGGCGGAATCGGTGCGGTTGACGTGCTGGCCGCCGGCGCCGCTCGCGCGGTAGGTGTCAATGCGCAGGTCGGCCGGGTTGATCTCGACCTCCACATTCTCGTCCACCTCGGGATAGGCGAACACGGAGGCGAAGGAGGTGTGGCGCCGGTTGCCGGCGTCGAACGGCGATTTGCGCACCAGGCGGTGGACGCCGGTCTCGGTGTGCAGGTGGCCGTAGGCATACGGGCCGGTGAACTTGGTGGTGGCGCTTTTGATGCCGGCGACCTCGCCCTCGGAGAGCTCGATGATCTCGGTCTTGAGGCCGTGCCGCTCGCCCCACATCAGGTACATGCGCAGCAGCATGTTGGCCCAGTCCTGGGCCTCGGTGCCGCCGGAGCCGGCCTGGATGTCGAGAAAGGCGTTGTTGGCGTCCATCTCGCCCGCGAACATGCGGGCGAACTCGATATCGGCGATCTGCTTCTCCAGCCGCCCCACGTCCACCGCCACCGCGGCCGCGACCTCGGCGTCGGTCTCAGCCCGCGCCAGCTCCAGCAGCTCGCCGGCCTCGCCGAGATCGGTCTCCAGGCGCGTCAGGGCGCCGACTTCCCGTTCCAGGCGCGCGCGCTCGCGCCCCAGCTCCTGGGCGCGCGCGTGGCTGCTCCAGACCTCGGGCCGCTCCAGCTCGCGCCGGACCTCGTCCAGCCGTTTCTGTTTGGTGTCGAAGTCAAAGATACCCCCTGAGCGCCTGGGATCGTTCCTGCAAATCCTTGACCTTCAACAGCAGCGGATTCAATTCTTCGAGCGGCATGGTGTTTCCGAAAATAGAAATTGTTGCAGCATGCTACCTCAAAGCATGCGTCAATTACAGGGCGGACGGCGTTATGCCACCTTCACGCCCAGCACCTCTCCGACCAGTTTTTTGGCGAGCCGGACGGCTTCCGGGGCCGCGATCTCCATGACATGCTCGACCGCCCATTTGTTGTCCCCGCCGGCCATGGCCGCGTGCACCTTCTCGCCCAGGACGCGCAGGAAGGCGTAGCCCGGGCCGCGCGCGCCGTACTCGCACTCCGCGTAGTCCGCGCCGCGCGCGTTGAGCGCCGCGATGAAGCGGCCGGCGTGGTCGTCCCGACCGAGCGTATCGGACAGATTGGATTGCATGGTGTCCGCCAGCCGCCGGCCGAGGGCGCCGATGAAGCGGCCGCGGTCGGGCTCGCTCAATTGGCCGTGGACGATCCGGTCCGCGACTTGGACCAGAAACGCGATCAGCTCGGTCATGACGGCGGCGATCTGGACATCCGAGGCGAAGCGAAAACCTTCCTTTTCCATGCGCAGGGTGGCCTCCTGGGCGATCTTCCAGAGATTGAAGGCCACCACGGACGCGCGGTCCTCGATGGTTTTCGGACCCTTGGTGCGGAAGCGGGTTTTCAGGCGCAGCGCCATGGCGGCTGTATTCTATTAAATTTCACCGCAGAGAGCGCGGAGCACGCAGAGAAAAGCGGGCGAAAATCAGACAGGATTAACAGGATTTCTCAGGATTTACAGGATTACTTCGAGAAATCTTTTAAGGGTACCTCTAAAAATCCCGTTTTACCGACCGCACATCGAGTTCACCGCGGAGACGGCCGCTCCTGCGCCTGTCATAAGGCAGGACGAACGAGCGCAGCGAGTAGGGCTACAGGTTCGCGCCCGCGGCATTCGTACATCCTGTACAGCACAGAGGCGCGGAGCGATTGAAGCAAAAACGAATTTTCCTCTGCGTGCTCCGCGTTCTCCACGGTGAACACTCATAAAAGCTAGGCCTACGCGTGACGCGCGGCGCATGGCTCTGGCACAATCGCGCCCATCAGATAGGACCAGGCGGGGCTGACAAATGTCCGACATCGGCATGGACCTGGCGAGCGGCATCGCCGCCTTCGAGGCCAAGGAATTCGCCAAGGCGCTCAAGCTGCTCTCCCCGCTCGCCGAGCAGGGCGACCCGCAGTCGCAGTATCGCATGGCGATCATGTATCAGAACGGCCTCGGGCTCGTGAAAAACGAACTGCTCGCGTTCAAGTGGATGCGCGCCGCGGCCGACCAGGGCCTGGCGCTGGCCCAGCACGGCCTGGGGTTCATGTATCTCAACGGCGAGTGCGCGGCCAAGGACCCGGCCCTGGCGGCGCGCTGGTTCCGCCTGGCGGCGCAGCAGGGGCTCGCCGGGTCGCAGCAGACGCTCGGCATGATGTACGAACATGGCCTCGGCGTCGGCCGCGACGAGGCCGAGGCGCGGAAGTGGTATCAGCTGGCGCGGGGTGGAAACTGAGCCGCCGCGGCGGTAATGGCTTGAAAGTTTCCGGGCGTCGGGGATAATCCCGCCTACCATATCCCGCCACTTCAGAATAAATTAGAGAACACCGATCACCATGAAAAAAATCGAGCACGGCCTTGAAGCGATAATATTCAACAGCCGCTGGCTGCTGGCGCCGTTCTACATCGGCCTGGTCGCCGCCATCGGCATGCTGTTGGTGAAATTCACCGGCGAGCTCATCCACGTCGTGCCGCGGGTTTTCGTCATGAGCGAGAGCGAGATCGTGCTCGCCATTCTGACGCTCGTGGACATGTCGCTGGTGGCGAACCTGCTGCTCATCATCATCTTCAGCGGCTACGAGAATTTCGTGTCCAAGATTGACGTCGTCGGCCATCCGGACCGGCCGGAATGGATGGGCAAGGTGGATTTCTCCGGTCTCAAGCTCAAGCTCATCGCCTCGATCGTCGCCATCTCCGCGATCGAGCTGCTCAAGTCCTTCGTCAACGTCGTGAACTTCACGCCCGAGCAACTGACCCTCAACAGCCCGCTCGGCTGGAAGGTCGGCATCCACGTCGCCCTGATAATCACCGGCGTGCTGTTCGCCGTCATGGACCGCATCGCCGAAAACGGCAAGCACCCCGCCAGCCGGAAACGCTGAGCTGACAGAACCCCAGCCGCGCATGCGTTGGATGTGCGTCAAAACTCAGAATAAGCTAAAATTATCCAGTGCGGTTCGAATGGGATCACAAGAAAGCTAAGCGCAACGTCAAAAAGCATCGGGTTTCTTTTGATGAAGCGGTCACTGTTTTCTACGACCCGTTGGCCGCAACATTCGACGATCCTGATCACTCCGTCGGTGAACATCATTTCATTACGGTGGGTTTTTCCTCGCGGGGGCGATTGCTTGTCGTAGCCCATGTTGAACGTGCAGGAGGCACCCGAATCATCAGCGCCAGACCAGCCACCGCGCAAGAGCGCAAACGCCATGAAGCCTAAGACCTATTCATCAGACGACCTGCGGCCCGAGTATCACTTCGACTATTCGAGAGCCACACGTGGAAAGTACTACAAGCGCATCTTAAAGGAGGGAGCGAACGTCGTGGTCCTGGAACCGGATGTCGCAAGAGCATTTCCGAATTCCGAGGCGGTGAACGACGCTCTTCGCGTCGTGCTGAAGGCAGGGCAGGCTGCGCAACGCCTGACCCCACGCTCCAGGCGACGCGCATAAAGCCGCGCGCGCCAGAGCCTGCACGCTGGGCGTCACAAAAACGCTTTCTCAGCGGCGCCCGGGAGAGGTCATTGCGAGTTTCTCGCGGTTCGCTTCCGGCGGCGGCAGCGCGATTCTGTGGTCCACGCTGAACTGGTAGTCGCGGAACACGTGCTCCGCGGTGAGTAGCTGGTAGGTCCCGTCCGGCAGGCGGCGGCTGGTGTCCTTGAGGCGGTAGACGTAGTGGCCGCAGGTCCAGCAGTCGAAATTGCGCATGTGAGTGCAGAGGCAGGTCTTGTCCTTGACGGAGATGTTCTTGCCGTCGGGATGCTTTTCCAGCTCGCGGTTATAGGCGTCTATATAGTCGCAGTGGCCCGCGCCGTCGAGCAGGTAACCGAGCGCCTCGCAGTTGGGGCGGATGCCGGAACCGATGGCCGGGCTGTTTTTCAGCATGCGCATCGGGTAACCCGTGGGCGAAACCAGGTTGACCTCGACGTCGGCTTCGTTCGCCTTGAAATACTCCTGCTTCACCTTGGCCGGAAGGCCGCACTCCGCGGCGACGGTGAAGCGCGTCGAGACCTGCACCGCGGCGGACCCGGACTCCAGATATTCCACCGCGTCGCCGCCGGTGAAGATGCCGCCCGCGGGAATGACCGGCATCGTCAGGCCCTCCCGGGCCAGATATTGCTGCACCTCGTTGGTGATGGTCTTGAGGTCATACTGCGCCCAGTCCATGCCGAAACCGAGATGGCCGCCGGCGAGCGGGCCCTCCACCACCACGAAGTCGGGAAGCCGATCGAGCCGCGCGATCTTGCGCAGAAATAAATGCAGCGCGCGTACCGACGAGACGATGATGCCGAGCTTGACGTCGCGGAAGCGCGGGTGGCCCTCGATCAGGGCGAACGATCCGAGGTGCAATCCGGCGCTCAGGGTGATGCCGTCCACGCCCGCGTCCATGGCCGCCGTCAGGCGCACGCGCAGCGTTTCACGCGGGGCGTTCATGGTGAGCTTTTCCATGCAGTTGACAAAGATAAGGCCGTTTCCTTTCTTGGCCTCCATAGTCCGGCCCACATGCAGCTTCATCGCCTCGGCCAGGCGGCCGAGATCGAACTGCACCACGGACTTGTCGGTATTGGCGACGTTGTATTTGTACTGCTTGAGCTTTTCCTTGACGAAGTGGGTGCGGAAGCGGCGATCGGATACGGTGGGCACCATGGCGTCGGAGATGTGCCCGACGCCGCCCAATCTTGCGGCCTCGAGGGCGAGCTCCGCGGTCGAAATATCCACGCCCATCCCGCCAATGACGATCGGAACCAGTTCC
>Ga0155210_1153_pt3 | contig 12297 bp, 12 predicted proteins | sample RifCSPhighO2_02_FD_106178 | JGI IMG/M metagenome (GOLD analysis project Ga0155210, IMG submission 106178) | Candidatus Muproteobacteria bacterium RIFCSPHIGHO2_02_FULL_65_16 | reverse complement strand
GTCGAGCGCAAGGAGAAGCTCAAGAGCCGCTGGGCACAGCTCGAAGCCGTGGTCGGATCGGAGAATCGAATCAAGCTCGTTGCCCGCGACTTGGTGGAGCACTTCGAGAATCGCCTCACCACGCTCGACGGGAAGGCGATGGTGGTGTGCATGAGCCGGCGTATCTGCGTTGAGCTGTACCGCGAGATCGCGAAGCTGCGGCCGGGGTGGCATCACGACGATGCACAGGGAAGTGCAAGTGTCGCGGGAGGCAGGATGCCGGGAGCGACTGATGACGAGAAAGGCACGATGAAGGTGGTGATGACCGGCTCGGCGTCCGACCCGCTGGAGTGGCAGCCCCCCATCCGCAACAAGCCGCGCCGCGAGACGCTGGCCGCGCGCTTTCGCAACCCGAAGGACCCGTTTCAGATCGTCATCGTGCGTGATATGTGGCTCACCGGCTTCGACGCCCCGAGCCTGCACACCATGTACGTGGACAAACCGATGCGCAGCCACGGGCTGATGCAGGCGATCGCGCGCGTGAACCGCGTGTTCAAGGACAAGCCGGGCGGGTTGGTAGTGGACTACCTGGGGCTGGCCGACGAACTCAAGAAGGCGCTCGCGACCTACACAGAGAGCGGCGGCACCGGCAAAACGGCTCTGGACCAGGTCGAGGCTGTGGCGGTGATGCTGGAGAAGTACGAGATTTGCCGCGGTCTGTTCCATGGCTTCGACTGGTCAAAGTGGACCACCGGGACACCGCAGGACCGACTCTCGCTGCTCCCGGCCGCACAGGAACATATTCTCAGCCAAGACGACGGCAAGGCCCGGCTGCTACGCGCGGTGACCGAGCTGTCGCAAGCCTTCGCGCTCGCGGTGCCACATGCGGAGGCACTGAAAATCCGCGACGACGTGGGCTTCTTCCAGGCCGTGCGTGCCGTGCTCGCCAAGAGCACACCCGGCGAGCGCAAGACCGACGAAGAGCTGGAGCACGCCATCCGGCAGATCATCTCGAAGGCGATGGTCTCCGACGAGGTGGTCGACATTTTTGCCGCCGCCGGACTCAAGAAGCCGGATATCTCCATCCTCTCCGACGAGTTTCTGGCCGAGGTACGCGGCATGCCCCAGCGCAATCTGGCCGTTGAGCTTCTACAAAAGCTGCTCAAGGGCGAGATTAAGAACCGCGCAAGGCGTAACGTCGTTCAAGCCCGATCCTTCGCCGAGCTTCTGGAACAGGCAGTGCGTAAATATCAAAACCGCGCCATCGAAACGGCTCAAGTCATCGAGGAGCTGATCCAACTCGCCAAGGACATGCGCGCCGCCAACGAACGCGGCGAAGCACTCAAACTCTCCGAAGACGAGCTAGCTTTCTACGACGCACTTGAGGTTAATGACAGTGCGGTCAAAGTGCTCGGTGAGCCGACATTGGTGAAAATAGCTCGTGAGCTTGTGGAGATCGTGAAGAAGAATGTCACCATCGACTGGACCGTACGCGAAAACGTGCGCGCTCAACTGCGCGTCATCGTTAAACGCATTCTCCGCAAATACGGATACCCACCCGACAAACAAGAAAAGGCAACCCAGACGGTGCTGGAGCAGGCGGCGCTGCTGTCGCAGGAGTGGGCGGTGGCGTGAGTCATAATGTCTTACGCGTTGGGTGATTACACGTCTTGGCAACCGGGCACAAAGCGCTACACTCATAGCATGAAGTTTTCAGTATATCGTTTTAACCCCGAAACCGATGCCAAGCCGCGGATGCAGGGGTATGAATTGCCAGACGACTGCGGCGCGGTGATGCTGCTCGATGCGCTGCTGCTGCTGAAGCAGCAGGACGACAGTCTTTCGTTCCGCCGCTCGTGCCGCGAAGGGGTGTGCGGGTCGGATGCGATGAACATCAACGGGCGCAACGGGCTGGCGTGTATCCTGCCGCTGCGCGAGCTGAAGCAGCCGATCGCGATCCGGCCGCTACCGGGGCTGCCCGTGGTCCGCGACCTCATCGTGGACTTGACCCAGTTCTTCGACCAGTACCGCGCGGTCAAACCCTGGCTCATCAACCACGACCCGGAGCCGGAGATCGAGCGGCTGCAAGCTCCGCCGGTCCGCGACAGGCTCGACGGGCTGTATGAATGCATCCTGTGCGCCTGCTGCACCACGGCCTGCCCGTCGTTCTGGTGGAACCCGGAGCGGTTCCTGGGACCGGCGGCGCTGCTCCAGGCGTGGCGTTTCCTCGCGGACTCCCGCGACCAGGCCGAGGCCGAGCGCCTGGACAGCCTGGAGGATCCCTACAAGCTCTACCGCTGCCACAGCATCATGAACTGCACCGAGGTTTGCCCCAAGGGACTCAACCCCACCCGCGCCATCGGGCTCATCAAGCAGATGCTTGCCAAGCGAGTGCTCTGATGGACGAAACACCGCCACCATCGCCCCTCTCCCTCCGGGAGATGGCAAAGGGTGAGGGAAGTCGGCCCTCATCCCCATCCCTTCTCCAGCAAGGGGAGAAGGGGGCGAGCCGATGCGCGCGGTGCGCGCCTTCTTTCACTTTGGGAGCGGGGGAGTCGGATGAGCGCCACTTCAATCGGCTGCGCTGGCGCTGCCGTCGCGGACTTCTGGAGTTGGACCTGACCCTGCAATCCTTTCTGGACCGCCAGTTCGCGCAGTTGACGCCACCGGAGCAATGGGCCTTCGAGATCTTGCTGGAGGCGCCGGATAACACGCTGCTTGCGTATCTGCACGGGATGGAGCAGCCGCAAGAAACGGAGTTAAGGCAAATTGTCGCAAAGATTCGACAATAATCTGATTTTAAACATAAAAGTTTCCAGAATCCTCATCGCCGTGCTGGCCGTGGCGCATCTCGGCGGGATGGTGCTGGTGGGGATCGTGCCGCTCGCCTGGGGCATGCGCGCGACCCTGTGGGCCATGCTCGGGCTGAGCCTCTATCGCTCGGTGCGCCGGCACGGGCTGCGGCGCGGGCCGGGCGCGATCCGGGAGTTCGAGCTCGATCCGGACGGGATCTGTTCCGTGCGCCTGGCCGGATCGGAGGCCTGGCGCGAATGCCGCTGCACCAGTGTTTTTATCCATCCCCGGTGCGTGCTGGCGACGGCGGCGCTCGCGGACCGGCGCTGGCCGCTGGCGCTGGTTATCGTCGCCGACGCGGTCGAGGCCGATTTCTTCAGGCGCTTGCGCGCGCGCCTGCGACAACCGGCCGCGGCGGCGTGAGCACCGTGTCGCGTTGGGCGAGCTGCGGGTAGGGGTTGGGATAGTCGCGCGTGTAGTGCAGCCCGCGCGACTCCTTGCGCTCCAGGGCCGAGCGGATGATGAGCTCGGCCACCAGCACCAGGTTGCGCAGCTCCACGAGGTCGTTGGTGATCTTGAAGTTCCGGTAGTACTCGCGGATCTCCTCCTTGAGCAGCTCCACGCGGTGCTGGGCGCGCTGCAGGCGCTTCGTCGTGCGCACGATGCCGACATAGTCCCACATGAAGCGGCGCAGCTCGTCCCAGTTGTGCGACACCACCACGGCCTCGTCCGCGTCCGTCACCCGGCTCTCGTCCCACGGCGGCAGATCCGCGGTCGGCGGCGCGGCCTGCGGCAGGAGCGCGCCGATGTCGGCGGCCGCCGCCTGGGCGAAGACCAGGCACTCGAGCAGCGAATTGCTGGCGAGCCGGTTCGCCCCGTGCAGCCCGGTGCAGGCGCACTCGCCGACGGCGTAGAGGCCGGCGAGGTCGGTGCGCCCCGCCAGATCGGTCATGACGCCGCCGCAGGTGTAGTGCGCGGCCGGCACCACCGGGATCGGCGCGCGGGTGATGTCGTAGCCGAACTCGAGGCAGCGCGCGTAGATCGTCGGAAAGCGCGTGCGGATGAATTCCGCCGGCTTGTGGCTGATGTCGAGATGAACGCAGTCGAGGCCGCGGCGCTTCATCTCGTAGTCAATGGCGCGCGCCACGATGTCGCGCGGCGCGAGCTCGGCGCGCGCGTCGTGCGCGTGCATGAACGGCTCGCCGTTCGGCAACAGCAGCCTTCCGCCCTCGCCGCGCACGGCCTCGGTGATGAGAAACGACTTGGCGCGCGGATGGTACAGGCAGGTCGGATGGAACTGGACGAACTCCATGTTGGCCACGCGGCAGCCGGCGCGCCAGGCCATGGCGACGCCGTCGCCGGTGGAGGTGTCGGGATTGCTGGTGTAGAGATACACTTTCGACGCCCCACCGGTGGCGAGGACGACAAAGCGCGCGTCGAAGGTCGTGACCCGCCCGGCGGCCTTGTCCAGGGCGTAGACGCCGAGCACGCGGTTCTCCCCGCGCCGTCCGAGCTTGCGGCTGCTGATCAGGTCAATGGCGATGTGGTGCTCGTGGAGGCGGATGTTCGGATGCGCGCGGACCCGGGCCTCGAGGGTGGTCTCGAGCGCCCGGCCGGTGGCGTCGGCGGCGTGGATGACGCGCCGGTGGCTGTGGCCGCCCTCGCGCGTGAGGTGATAGTCGTCGGCGCCGTTGTCCCGCGGCTCGCGGGTGAACGGCACGCCCAGGTCAATGAGCCAGCGGATCGCCTCCGGCCCGCGCCGGACCACGTACTCCACCGTTTCCCGACGGCACAGGCCGGCGCCGGCGCTGATGGTGTCCTCGATGTGGGCCTCGAGCGAGTCCTCGGCGTTGAGTACCGCGGCCACGCCGCCCTGGGCGTAGAGGCTGGAGCCCTCGGTCAGCGCCGCCTTGGCGAGGATCGTGACGCGGGCGTCGGCGGCGAGGCGCAGGGCGAGACTCAGGCCGGCGGCGCCGCCGCCGATGATCAGGACGTCCGAGGAATCGTGGTTGGCCATGGGATGTTGCCGCGCCGGTTAAGCGGAGAGGCGATTTTGCGTTATCCTAGCACACGTGCCGCTTATCCGATTTGATCGCGCCCTCGTGGCCAGACCGTCTTCCGGCGACCACCCGCGGCGCGCCCCCGCTCGTGCGCGCCCCGGCGAACCGAACTTTATCGGGTTGCCGGTGTCTTTTAATTGGGTCGTAAGCTCCGCCCGGCCGGCCGGAGAGGGATGGTCCCGATGACCGAACGGGGCGTGGACCAGAAGCTCGTGCAGCGGGTGCAACGGGGCGACAAGGCCGCCTTCGATCTCCTGGTCAGGAAATACCAGCACAAGGTCGCCAAGCTGGTTTCGCGCTATGTGCGCGACCGGGGCGAGGTCGAGGATGTCACCCAGGAGGCGCTCATCAAGGCCTACCGCGCCATCGGCGGGTTCCGCGGCGACAGCGCGTTCTATACTTGGCTCTACCGGATCGCGGTGAACACGGCGAAGAACTACCTGGAGTCCAGCGGCCGCCGCCCGCCCAGCTCGGACGTCGAGGTCGAGGGGGCGGAACAGGCTGAGGGCGGGGAGGGCCTGCGCGAGCAGGCCACGCCGGAGCACCGCCTGCTCGCGGACGAGATCGCCGCCGTGATCCGCCGCGCGATCGAGCGACTGCCGGAGGACCTGCGCACGGCGATCACCCTGCGCGAGATCGAGGGTATGAGTTACGAGGAGATCGCCCAGGCCATGGACTGCCCCATCGGCACGGTGCGCTCGCGCATCTTCCGCGCGCGCGAGGCGATAGACGTGGATCTGAAACCGCTGTTGGAGCGATGACGACAACGCTGACTACCTGCACTGCGAGGGCGCGATGAAAGAGAAACTGTCGGCATTCATGGACAACGAGCTGGGCGAACTCGAGGAGCGGCGCGTGCTCGCGGAGCTCGCCACCGACGCCGAGCTGCGCGTCACCTGGGAGCGTTATCACCTCGTGCGCGCCGTGATCCGCGAGGAGGGCGTGGCGCCCGTGCCGGGCCTGTCCGAGCGCGTCGCGCGCCAACTGCCGGACGCCGCGCCCGCCGCGGCGGGCGCGCGCGTCCCGCGGCCGCTGCTGCGGGCCGCCGCCGGCCTCGCCCTCGCCGCCGCGGTGGCGGCCGTCGCCATATTCGGCTTGCAGGTCCTGCGCCAGCCGGGCCAGCCGGCGCAGCTGGCGGCCGGCAAGACGCCGCGGGCCGAGACCGCCCGCTGGAACACGGACCGGCCGGAGCACGAGACCACCCTCAACGCCTACCTCGTCGAGCACAACGAATTTGCGCCCACCGGCATGGGCGGGATGACGCCCTATGCCCGGGTGGTCGGATATGACAGGGAAAAATGAACATTAGGACCGGCGTCGGCGCTGCGTTGCCGCTGGTCGGCGCGTTACTGGCCGCGCCCGCGGTCGCGGGCGACAGCGCGCACGACTGGCTGGTGAAGATGGATCAGGCGGGCCGGCGGCTCAACTACGAGGGGGCCTTCGTTTATCAGCACGGCGATCGGCTCGAGGCGATGCGCATCGTGCACAAGGTGGCGAACGGGTCGGTAAGGGAGCGCCTGGTGGCGCTCAACGGCGCGGCGCGCGAGATCATCCGCACCGAGCGCGAGGTGCTGTGCTATCTGCCGGATGAAAATTCGGTGGTGGTGGAGCATCGCAAGGCCGACAGCCTGGGTTTTCCCGCCATCCGGCCCGAGCGGCTGCCGGAGCTGGAAAAGTACTATCAGATGCGCCTGGGCAAGACCGGCCGCGTCGCCGGCCGCCCGGCGCAGGTGGTGATCATCCTGGCGCGCGACGGCTATCGCTATGGCTACCGGCTGTGGGCCGACCAGGAAACCGGCCTGCCGCTCAAGGCCGACCTGCTGGCGGACGATGAGAAAACCATCGAGCAGTTCATGTTCGCGCACATAAATATCGGCGTCGCCATCCCGGCCTCCGCCCTCGCGCCTTCCACCCCCGGCAAGGGCCTGACCTGGCACCGCGAGCGCGCGGTCGAGGATTCCGCCGCGGCGACCCAGCCGGAAAGATGGCAGGCCGGCCGCCTGCCGGAGGGTTTCCGGCTGTCCAAGCGCCTGGTCCGCAAGGTGCCGGCGCTGAACAAGGTGGTGGAACACCTGGTCTACTCCGACGGCCTGGCGACGGTGTCCGTCTTCATCGAGAAACCGGAGCCGGGCGCGCGCCCGGAGATGCTGGGCCCGAGCCGCATGGGCGCGGTGCACGCCTTCGGCGCGCGCGTGAACGATCACCACGTGACGGCGGTGGGAGAGGTGCCGGCGGCCACCGTCGCCTTGATCGGCGGCTCGATGGCGCCGCTGGAGTAGCGCGTGCCGGCCCCGGTCTTTCCCGCATCTCTCCGCATCGCCTGCGGGCTGCTGGCCGGCCTCGGCCTGCTCGGCCAGGTCGCGGTCGCGGCGCCCCCGGCCGCGCGCGAGCTGCCGGATTTTTCCCGGCTCGTGTCCAGGCACGGCGCGACGGTGGTGAACATCAGCACCGCGCAGCGCGTCAAGCGCACGCCGTTAGTGCCCGCCCCGGGGGACCAGGGAGACAAGGAAGACACGGAGGACTACGGCGAGCTCCTGCGCCGCTACTTCGGCGAGGGCGCGCCGGAATTTCTGGACGAGACCTCGCTCGGCTCCGGCTTTTTCATCTCCTCCGACGGCTACATCCTCACCTGCGCCCACGTGGTCGAGCACGCGAGCGAGATCATCGTGCGCCTCATTGACCGGCGCGAGTTCAACGCGCGCCTGATCGGCCTCGACCGGCGCAGCGACGTCGCGCTGCTCAAGATCGAGGCCAGCGCGCTGCCCAAGGCGGCGATCGGCGACCCCGCGCGCCTCGCCGTGGGCGAGTGGGTGCTGGCGATCGGCTCGCCGTTCGGGTTCGATTCATCCGCCACCTCCGGCATCGTCTCGGCCAAGGGGCGGAGCCTGCCGAACGAGAACTACATCTCCTTCATCCAGACCGACGTCGCGATCAATCCCGGGAACTCCGGCGGACCGCTGTTCAACCTCAGGGGCGAGGTGGTCGGCGTCAATTCGCAGATCTACAGCCGCACCGGCGGCTTCATGGGCGTGTCGTTCGCGATCCCGATCAACACCGCGATGCAGATCGTCGAGCAGCTCAAGGGCGGCGGGCGCGTGCGCCGCGGCTGGCTCGGCGTGAGCCTGCAAGAGGTCTCGCGCGACATGGCCGCCGCCTACGGCATGAACTCGCCGCGCGGCGCGCTCATCGCCGACATCCTGCCCGGCGGGCCGGCGTCCAAGTCGGAGCTGCGGAGCGGGGACATCGTGCTCGAGTACGAGGGCCGGCCGATCGGCCTCTCCTCCGATCTGCCGCCGCTCGTGGGGCTTTCGGCGCCGGGCAGCCGCGCCCGGCTCGCGCTCTTCCGGCGCGACCAGGGGATGGTGACGGCCCAGGTTGTGGTCGGCGAGCTCAAGGAGGAGGGCGGCGCCAAGCCGGCGGCGCAGCCGGCGCGGCGCGAGGGCGGTCAGCTCGGCCTGGCGGTGAGCGATCTCACGGCGCAGCAGCGCAAGCGCGAAGACCTGGATCACGGCGTGAGCGTGGATGGCGTGGACGACGGGCCGGCGCGGGACGCCGGGCTCAGGTCGGGCGACCTCATCCTCGAGGTGGACGGCAAACGGGTCAACAGCGCCGAGGGCTTTAACCGCGTCATCGCCCACGCCCCCAAGGGGCGGCCGGTGGTGCTGCGGGTGCGGCGCGCCGCCGCCGCCATCTACCTGGCGCTGCGCGTGGAGGGCTGACGCGCCGCTGTTCCGGCCGCGCCCGAAATGGGTTATGCTACGCGCCACACACTGATGTCCAGGCCGGCAATATTCGATCCAAGGCGCCCCGGGCGCCTTTTTTCATGCCGGACGCAGGGTAAGAGGCAAACCGCACAACGCGGCACATGAACGGCTGGAACCAGGAACAGATCAGGAATTTTTCCATCATCGCGCACATCGATCATGGCAAATCCACGCTTGCCGATCGCTTCATCCAGCTTTGCGGGGCGCTCGAGGCGCGCGAGATGCAGGAGCAGGTGCTCGACTCGATGGATCTCGAGCGCGAGCGCGGCATCACGATCAAGGCCCAGAGCGTGGCGCTCGCCTACAAGGCGCGCGACGGCCGGACCTACCGCCTCAACATGATTGACACCCCGGGCCACGTGGACTTCTCGTACGAGGTGTCGCGCTCGCTCACCGCCTGCGAAGGCGCGCTGCTCGTGGTGGACGCCTCGCAGGGGGTGCAGGCCCAGACCGTGGCCAACTGCTACACCGCCGCCGAGCTCGACCTCGCGATCCTGCCGGTGCTGAACAAGATTGACCTGCCCGCGGCCGACCCCGCGCGCGTCGCGGCCGAGATCGAGGACATCATCGGTATTGACGCGCACAACGCGATCCGCGCCAGCGCCAAGACCGGGGCCGGCGTGCCCGAGATCCTCGAGGCCATCATCCGCCAGATCCCGCGGCCCACGGGCGATCCCGAGGCGCCGCTCACGGCGCTCATCATAGACTCCTGGTTCGACAACTACCTCGGCACCGTCTCGCTCGTGCGCGTGATGGACGGCCGCCTCCGGCCCAAGGACAAGATCCGGCTCATGGCCACGGGCTACGATTACCTGGTCGAGCAGATCGGCGTGTTCACACCCAAGAAACGCCCGGTGGAGGAGCTGGCCGCGGGCGAGGTGGGCTATGTCATCGCCGGCATCAAGGATGTGCGCAGCGCCCGCGTGGGCGACACCATCACGCACACGCACCGGCCGGCGGCCGCGCCGCTGCCGGGCTTCAAGGAGATCAAGCCGCGCGTGTTCGCCGGGCTCTACCCGGTGGACGCCCAGGACTACGACACCTTCCGCGACGCCCTCGGCAAGCTGCAACTCAACGACGCCTCGCTGCGCTACGAGCCGGAGACCTCGCAGGCCCTGGGCTTCGGCTTCCGCTGCGGCTTCCTCGGCATGCTGCACATGGACATCATCCAGGAGCGGCTCGAACGCGAGTACGGGTTGAATCTGATCACGACCGCGCCTACGGTCGTCTACGAGGTGTTGACGGCGAAGAACGAGGTGCTGCTGGTGGAGAACCCGGCGAAGATGCCGGACCCGTCGGCCACCGCCGAGATCCGCGAGCCGGTCATCCGCGCCACCATCCTGGTGCCGCAGGAGTTCGTCGGCGGCGTCATCGGCCTGTGCGTCGAGAAGCGCGGCGTCCAGAAGGACATGCACTACCACGGCCGGCAGGCGATGCTGATCTACGAATTGCCGCTCAACGAGGTGGTGCTCGATTTCTTCGACCGGCTCAAGTCGGTCTCGCGCGGCTACGCCTCGCTCGATTACGAATTCGTCGAATTCCGCCCGTCGGACGTGGTCAAGCTTGACGTGCTGATCAACGGCGATAAAGTGGACGCGCTTTCCGCCATCGTGCACCGCGAGCAGAGCCTGTATCGGGGGCGGGAGCTGGTCAAGAAACTGCGCGAGCTCATCCCGCGGCAGATGTTCGACGTCGCGATCCAGGCCGCGATCGGCTCGAAGATCATCGCGCGCGAGACGGTGAAGGCGCTGCGCAAGAACGTCATCGCCAAGTGCTACGGCGGCGACGTGTCGCGCAAGCGCAAGCTGCTGGATCGGCAAAAAGAGGGCAAGAAACGCATGAAACAGCTCGGTTCCGTGGAGATCCCGCAGGAGGCGTTCCTCGCGGTGCTGCGGGTGGACGGGAAATAGCCCGTGGACTTCTCGCTCATCCTGTTCGTCATCCTCTGCGTCACCGGCCTGATCTGGGGCCTGGACCGGTGGCTGCTGGCGCCGGCGCACGCGCGCAAGGCGGGCGCGCACACGGCGCGCAAGGAGCCGGTCTACGTCGAATACGCGCGCGCCTTTTTTCCGGTGATCCTGATCGTCTTTCTGCTGCGCTCGTTCGTGGCCGAGCCGTTCCGCATCCCCTCGGGCTCGATGCTGCCGAGCCTGTTCATCGGCGACTTCATCCTCGTGAACAAATTCGCCTACGGCGTGCGGCTGCCGATAGTGAACGTGAAGGCCCTGGATACCGGCGCCCCGCGGCGCGGCGACGTCGCCGTGTTCCGTTTCCCCGGCGATCCGTCGGTCAACTACATCAAGCGCGTCATCGGCCTCCCCGGCGATCATGTTGCATACCGCGGCAAGAAGGTCTATATCAACGGAAAAGTCCTGGAGCAGACGGCGGCCGGGGCCTACTCGCCGCCGCTGCCGAATACGGCGGCGGGCGAGGTGCTGCGCCAGGTGGAGGAGATTGACGGCCTGCGGCACGACATCCTGACCACGGATCGCGCGGACTACAGTCCGAGCGAATTCGTCGTGCCGGCCGGCCAGTTTTTCGTCATGGGCGACAACCGCGACCACAGCAACGACAGCCGCTACTGGGGTTATGTGCCGGACGAGAACCTGGTCGGGCGGGCGTTCCTGATCTGGTTCAGCTGCGACATGACCGACCCCACGCCCCTGATCTGCGGCCGGGTGCTGTGGGATCGCATCGGCAACACCATCCGCTGAGGGTTAAGGAGGACGGGAAAATGAACTTGAAATCGCGCCAACAGGGCATGACGATGTGGAGCCTGGCGTTCGTGCTCGGCGTCATCGCGTTTGTGATCCTTCTGATCTTCAAGCTGTTGCCGCCCTACGTGGAGGACATGAAGGTGCGGGCCGCGCTCGACGGTATCGCGCGCCAGGACAACGCGGGCGCCATGACCCGCGCCGAGATCGCCTCGGCGCTCAGCAAGCGCTTCGACATTGACAACGTGGACACCGTGAAGCCCGACCAGCACCTGACGGTGGAGCGGGCGGTCGGCAAAAAGATCATCCGCATCAGCTACGAGGTCGTCATACCGATGGTTTCCAACATCTCGTTGCTGCTCGATTTCAATCACATCCGGGAGGTCGCGTCGGTTGAATAAGGGGCACAGCGAGCTCTGCCGCCGGTTGCGCCATGAGTTTAAAGATCCCGCCCTGCTCGAACGCGCCCTGACCCATCGCAGCAAGGGCGGCAACAACTACGAACGGCTGGAGTTTCTCGGCGACAGCGTCCTCAATCTCACCGTCTCCGCCGAGCTGTACGACCGTTATCCCGATCTCTCCGAAGGCGAGCTGACGCGCCTGCGCGCCTACCTGGTGCGGAAGGAGACCCTGGCCGGGCTCGCGCGCGAGCTGGAGCTGGGAGATCACCTGGCGCTCGGCGGCGGCGAACTCAAAAGCGGGGGCCAGGAGCGGGACTCGATCCTGGCCGATGCGCTGGAGGCGTTGTTCGGCGCCGTTTTCAAGGACGGCGGCCTGCCCCAGGCCGCCGCGGTCATACTGAATTTGTATCACAAGCTGCTTGCCGGCCTCGATCCCAATGTCATCCCCAAGGATCCAAAAACCGAGCTCCAAGAATATCTTCAAAAACAATCGCTTCCGACGCCAATCTATAATGTACTTGAAGTTACCGGCGAGCCCCACACCCAGAATTTCGTAATTGAATGCCGGGTTTCCGGGCTGGATACG
>Ga0155210_1154_pt2 | contig 12493 bp, 15 predicted proteins | sample RifCSPhighO2_02_FD_106178 | JGI IMG/M metagenome (GOLD analysis project Ga0155210, IMG submission 106178) | Candidatus Muproteobacteria bacterium RIFCSPHIGHO2_02_FULL_65_16 | reverse complement strand
CGAGGCCGACGTCGTCCTGAAGTCCGGCGCCCTGGGGCGCGCGGCCGTGCCCTCGGGCGCCTCGACCGGCAGCCGCGAGGCGCTGGAGTTGCGCGACGGCGATCGAAAACGCTACGGCGGCAAGGGCGTGGCCAAGGCGGTCGCCAACGTGAACGGCGCGCTGCGCGAACGGCTGCTCGGCCAGGACGCGCGCGACCAGTCCGGCGTGGACCGGATGATGATCGAGCTCGACGGCACGGACAACAAATCCAACCTCGGCGCCAACGCCATCCTCGCGGTGTCGCTCGCCTGCGCCCGCGCCGCCGCGGCCAACGACGGCGTGCCGCTGTACCGCCATCTGCACACCGGCGATCCGTTCCTGCTGCCGGTGCCGATGATGAACATCATCAACGGCGGCGCGCACGCCGACAACAACATTGATCTGCAGGAGTTCATGATCATCCCGGTGGGCGCGCCGAGCTTCTCCGAGGCCCTGCGCTGCGGGGCCGAGGTGTTCCACGCGCTGAAAAAGGTGTTGCAGGGCATGAAGCTCAACACCGCCGTGGGCGACGAGGGCGGCTTCGCCCCGGACCTCAAATCGAACGAGGAGGCCCTGCAAGTGATCATGCGGGGGATCGAGCAGGCCGGTTACAAGACCGGGACGGACGTCGCGCTGGGGCTGGATGTCGCGAGTACCGAGTTCAACAAGAACGGCCGCTACGAGCTCGAATCGGAGCGCGCGAGCCTCACCGCCGCGCAGTTCGTCGAAAAGCTCGCCGGCTGGGTCGCGAAGTATCCGATCATCACCATCGAGGACGGCTGCGGCGAAAACGACTGGGACGGCTGGGCCCTGCTTACGAAAAAGCTGGGCAAACAGATCCAGCTCGTGGGCGACGACCTGTTCGTGACCAATACCAAAATCCTGCAACAGGGCATAAGCCGCGGCGTCGCCAATTCCATTCTCATCAAGGTCAACCAGATCGGCACGCTGACGGAGACGCTCGCGGCCATCGCGCTGGCGAAGCAGGCCGGTTACACCGCCGTCATCTCGCACCGCTCGGGCGAAACCGAAGACGCCTTCATCGCCGACCTCGCGGTCGCGACCGGCGCCGGCCAGATCAAGACCGGGTCGCTGTCACGCTCCGACCGGGTGGCGAAATACAATCAGCTGCTGCGCATCGAGGAGGAGCTCGGCCCCGAGGCGCGTTATCCCGGACGCGCGGCGTTCCCGATGTTGAAATGATGTCAAAAGACAAGGCAATGAATTTGAACCGCCAAGACGCCAAGATCGCCAAGAAAGGAAAAAAACAATAGCTTAAGCCTCAAAGGTTTTATAGATTCTTGGTTTCCTTGGCGCTCTTGGCGTCCTGGCGGTTCAATAGTTGTTTTTCCGAATCTGCGTCAATCTGCGAAATCTGCGGATAAGAGAGTTCATCCGCGTTCATCCGTGTTTATCTGTGGTTCCCAATTTATATCTTCTAAATCCGCGTTCATCTGCGGTTGCTTTTGTTTCCTGCTTCTGTCGTAATCTGTCGCTACCTGCGGTTTCTGGTATATTCCGGCCACGATGAAAATCGCCAGGATCGTCGCCTACGTCCTCCTCGGTCTGCTGCTCCTGCTGCAGTATCCGCTGTGGTTCGGCGACGGCGGCGTGGCCAGCGTGTGGCGGCTCAAGGACGAGGTCGGCGCGCAGAAGGCGGAGAACGCGCGCCTGCGGGAAAGAAACCGGGCGCTCGAGGCCGAGGTCGTGGACCTGAAACAAGGCCTGGCGGCGATCGAGGAGCGCGCCCGCAACGAGCTCGGGATGGTGAAAAAGGGCGAGACGTTCTATCAGGTTATAGATGCCCCGGCGAAGCCGCAGGCGGCAAAGCCCTGATTGTCAGGCGGTCAGCTAAATTAGCTATCAGCTATCAGCTATCAGCGATCAGCCATCAGCTAATAGCCAAGGAAGCTCTGAACAAGTAGTAAAGCCGTCATGCCAGCGAAAGCTGGCATCCAGAATCGGCCTTACGGCCGATGCTTTTTCAGAGCCTGGATTCCGGCCCCGGCTTCAATCATGCCGGGGCAGGCCCTCGCCGGAATGACGACTTAATCAGAGCTTCCCTAGCTGATTGCTGATTGCTGATCGCTGATAGCTGACTGCTATTTATTCTGCTCGATGACGTAGATCAGCAGCACGAACAGAAAAAAGAAAAACTCCGCCACCGTGATGAGATAGATCCACCACACGATCCGCCGCGCCGATGGCTTCATCGGGACCCACACGCGGCGCAGGTACCAGCGCCAGCCCGGCAGCCACGACCAGCGCTGGAGCCGCAGGAAATACGTCCGCAGCGCCTCGCCCCAGGCGCTCAGGCTCTTGTCCACTTCGGCGACGCGCTGGGCGCGCTCGACCTCGGACAGCCGGTCATAATCGTCGGTGATGGTGAGCCGGCTGCCCTGGGGCGCGGGCTCGATGGTGAACACCGTGCGCTGCTTGAGGCCGCGCGAGTAGTGGACGGTCAGCCCCGGTCCGGGGCCGGCGATGACCCGAAGCTCGAGCGCCTGGCGGGTCCCGTTGCTCTGGTTCTCGATCTCGATTGCATACGCATCCGGCCCGTTCCGCCGCCAGCTCCCGAAGACGTAGTAGGGGTTAACGCGAAACAGCGCCTCGACGTCCCGGCACAGCCGCGCCAACACATCGGGCGGGAAGGGGGCCGGCAGGCTCACCCACGCGGCGTCGCCCGATGGAACCGGGGGGCCGGCGCGCGCCTCGGGGTTCATTTCGGGTACGGCGCCACGATCACGGGCGCCCGCAGCGCGCGGAATAGCCGCTCATCGAGCATGCGCGAGCGCAGCCCGGTGCGGCCTTTCGGGCGCGGCGATCCCAGCACGATGAGGTCCACCGGGCCGTCGGCGGCGCGCGCGATCAGGCATTCGGTCGGTTTGCCCTGCACCAGCTCGTAGCGGTAGCGGATCCGGCGCTTCGCGGTCTCGCGCCGCATGCGCTTCACGTGCGCGCGGATCTCCCGCTCGAGCTCCGACTCGACGTAGCGGCCGAAGGTCGCGCGCGTCGAGGCATTGTTGAGCCAGTCGTCGCCCAGCATGCCCTTCCACAGGTCCGGGACCACGATCAGGTGGTGCAGCGCGGTGCCGTGGCGGCAGAAGGCGTAGGCGAGCTTCTCGGCCGCGCGCGCGCCGTCGGTGCCGTGGCTGGCGAGCAGGATGTGCTTGGGTTTCCACATGGTCTCGTTCCGCGATCCAAAAAAAGAAGCCCCGGTGGCCGTCGTGCAGGCCACCGGGGCTGCTGTTATACCGCTCACTCAGGCAAAGGTATAGACCAGGAAGGCAATGGCCAGCGACAGTACGAGTGCCGCGATGTCCTCCACCCGATCGTTGCGGAAGATGGTTAACGCCGTACCGCGATCGAATCTTTCTTTCATGGTATGCCTCGCTCGAGTTAGATGATTTCCTTGACAAACAGCCACACCACGATCAGCGCGCCGACCGCCTTGACCGTGCCCACGACCGAGCCGATGACGAGCGGCTGACCGCCGGCCTGCTTGATCGAAGCCATGGTGATCTGCATGCCGAGACCGACGAGACCGAAGGTGAAGAACCAGGCGATGAGATCGCGGAACTTCGAGATGCGCGGCGCGGGCTTATAGACCGCCTCGTGCATCTTCTTCAGGATCTTGTTGCCTTTCTTGTCCAGCACGCGCGAGTTGAGCAGCGCGCGCAGGTCGGCGTCATGCTCGAACGAAGCGGCCTTCTTGTCCTTGATCAGGCCGGCGAGCGCCGTCTTGTGAGCCGCGTCCGTGACCTGGTCCAGCTGGGCCTTGAGCACGTCGGCGTCCTTGTCCGCGAGCATCTTGCTTTCCTTGATGTTGCCCTCGGCGTCCTTCTTCACCAGGTGCTTCTCGCTGTTGTCGAAGTACTTGCCGGGTAGTTGTGCGCCCGGGGCGAACACGCCGGTCGAGCCGAGCACGAACATCAAGATGAAGCCGAGCACGAACAGCGGGAACTTGCCGAAGACCACCTGGCCCAGGTTCGTCCGCCCCCCGTTGCCCTCGCGCTTGACGTACCACACCGCGAGCCAGAGCACGATGATCGGCAGGAACAGGACGCGCGTGATGTTGAAGATCTCCGCCACCTTCAGGGTCTCGATCCCGTCCGGCTCGAAGGCGAGCGCCGCGCCCGCGACCTGCGCCGAATTGAGGATGCCGGTGCCGGCCCAGGCGCCGAACTGGGTCGGGTTCATGTCCATCGCCTTGCCCACGATCGGGAAGATGAACATCATCAGCACGCCCCAGAGCAGGATGGTGCCGATGGTGTAAGCGATCTCGGTGGACTTGGCGTTCACCACCGGCGCCGCCGCCACCGCGGCCGAAACGCCGCACACGCCCATGCCGGCCGAGAGCACGCCGCCCATGGAGTTCGGGATGTTGCGCTGCGCCCCCATCCACAACACGAGCCCCACCGAGCCCAGCACGAATATGGCGATCAGCACGATCGAGAGCCCGGCCAGGTTGGCGAGCTCCTGCCAACTGTAGAGCACGCCGAGCAGCACCACGCCGGTCTTCAGCCCCAGGCGCGACAGGCGCACGCCGTTCTCCGCCCAATCCGGAATGCGGAACACGTTCACCACGATGATGCCCGCGAGAATACCCATCACCACGTAGTTGAGGTTCATCACCTTGGCGAAGTCGAACGCCCAGTTGAGCTTCGCGTCCTTCATCGCGGCCTCGGCGGCCTTGCCCCAGACATGCATCAGCGGATCGAGGCCCCATTTGACGACGAAGGCCACCAGCAGAATGAACATCACGCCGCCGACAGCGGAGAGGTAGTAGTCGAGATGGCCTTCCTTCGGCCTCACGGCGTATTGCCACAGGCCCACCACGACTGTGATTAGGCCGCCGACAAACGGCAGGACGATTATCTCACCCGGCTGCCCGGGCTTACCGACGAACTTGCTGATCTTCAGGAATTCGATGAGGGGATCCAGGACGCCGGCCTGCACCAGGTAGCCGAAGGCCACCATGATGATGCCGATGATCAGCGTCCATGGAGTCTTTTTGGTATAGATCATGCTGACTCCTCCTAGGGTTGGTTGCCGTCGGAACCGTTGTCCGCCCTCCGGAGAAGGGCGCACATCTTCCAGGTGCGGCTTTGTTGTTTGCGACGGGCCATTCAATCACAGCGGTTCAGCGGCTGACAAGGGCCGCGACCCGTCCGGCGCAGATGACGCGCCATAACGGCGGCTTATTCCGCAGCCTATAAAAATTACTTCGCCAGCGATAAGAACTTTCGAGGTCAGGCGGCGGGGAGAGCAACCTGGTACGGGAGGCTACGAAACACAAGGAGCGGACCGTTGAGGCTGCCCAAGCGCACTCCGCCGCCATCCGCGCTAATGATCTGAATCACCGCGAGCAGGTCGTAACCGCCCTCGGGCGCAGACTGCGCATCAACGATGAGCCCCACGGACTGTTCGGAAAGAGCGGGGGCGTATAACGGGTCGCCGGGACGCGGAAGCGCAGGCGCTTGGACCTGCGCGCGGTACATGCGCTGCTTCAGTCGCCCGAGGTATTGCATGCGCGCGACAATCTCCTGCCCCGGGTAGCAACCCTTCTTGAAGTCTACGCCGCCGAGCAGCTCCAGGTTCGCCATCTGCGGGACGAATTCCTCGACCGTTCCGGGGAACACATTCGGGACGCCCGCCTGGATGTCGAGCCAGCGCCAGACGGGCGATCCCGTGCGCCGCACCTGTGACGCGAGGCGCTTCCACAGCGTCATCGCATCCGGCGTCGGCGCAATGAGCTCGAAGCGCGGCAAAGGCCCAGGCAGCCGCAGTGCCGTGACCTCGGACCGGGCGATACAGCCATCGCTGTCCGCGGGCGCCGCGCCGATGGCTTCGCGCACCAACTGTTCGGCGCGCGGGCCGGAGATCCCGATGCGTTGCAGCTCGTGATCCGCAATCTCGAGCGTCACCTTGGAGCGCATGACGTACATGCGCAGCCGCTTAAGAATCTCCTCGGCGAGCGCGGCCGGAAGTTGCAGCAGATAATCTTCGCCGCGGCGAAAAACCCGGAAGACCGCGAGCATGCGGCCCTTGGGGCCGTTATAAGAACTGAGCTGGCTGCGGCTATGGTCCAACAGCCGCAGGTCGTTGCTCAATTGCCCGTTCAGAAAACCCAGGGCGTCCGCGCCGCGCGCGCGGATGAGCGAAAGCTCCGAGAGCTCGACCAGCACATCGTCGTCGCGCGCCGCTCGGCGCTCCGCCTCGGGATCACCGAAATGCAGCACGCGTCCGCCTTCCAGCACCGCGCCCTGGTCCTGCAAAAACGCCTGCCACTGAGGATTCACGCCGGAAACTCCCGTAATATTCGCAAGATGCGCATCATACGGGATTCCCGGTTTCCAGAAAAAGCCGGTGGACGGATTTTCCGGGAGGTTTAAACTTACCTTGGCGAGCGGAGTAGCTGTCGGCGTTATTGGAGCCTGCCGCCACATAAGCAGTTTGCGCCCTGATTAAGGAAGCAGCACGCGGCGATGGAAAAGAAAAACAAACGACCGGGCTATCTCAATCTGCTCCAAATCCGCCTGCCGATCAGTGGCGTGGTTTCGATTGTCCATCGAATCACCGGCGTATTATTGGTGCTGCTGATTGCTCCGGCGCTCTATGTCTTGCAGCGCGCGCTGGAAAGTCCCGCGGTGTATGGGGGATTGGTCGCGGGGATCGGGACATTCCCCGGACGGCTCGGCGTTCTGCTTGCGGTATGGCTGCTGGCGCAGCATTTCTTTTCCGGGCTGCGCCACCTGCTGCTCGATATTGATATCGGCGTGGAGCGCACGACCGCCCGGACCAGCGCCTGGCTCAGCTTCATCCTGTCGGTGTTGACCGCGGTTGTCGCGGGGTTACTATGATGCGAGCGAAAGCGGGCGCGGCCGCGCACCGCGGCACCACGGAATGGCTGGTGCAGCGGATCTCCTCGCTGTACCTCGCCGGATTTACCGTCGCGCTGGCGTTGTATTTCAGCCTCAACCCGGCGCCGGACTACGCCGCCTGGCGCGCCTGGTTCGGTTCCGGACCGGTACGCATCGCCTGGGCGCTCTTTTTCGCCAGCCTGCTCGCGCACGCCTGGGTCGGCCTGCGCAGCATCTATATGGATTATCTCCACCCCCTGTGGCTGCGCTTCACCGTGACCGCGCTGACGGCGCTCGCGCTGCTTGCGCTCGGCCTGTGGGCGGCGGAGATTCTGTGGTGGGTCGGGATATGAGCACGATCGCGCGCCGCCGCTTCGATTGCCTGGTGATCGGCGCCGGCGGCGCCGGGCTGCGCGCGGCGCTGCAACTCGCCGAGGCCGAGGCGCACGTGGCCGTGGTCTCGAAGGTGTTTCCCACGCGCTCGCACACGGTCGCCGCCCAGGGCGGCATCAACGCCGCGCTCGGCAACGTGACGCCGGACAACTGGCACTGGCACATGTACGACACGGTGAAGGGCGGCGATTACCTCGGCGACCAGGACGCGATCGAGTACATGTGCCGCGCGGCGGCGCGGCTGGTGATCGAGCTCGAACACTACGGCGTGCCGTTCACGCGCCTCGAGAACGGCCGCATCTACCAGCGTCCCTTCGGCGGCCAGAGCCAGAACTTCGGCGGCGCGCAGGCGGCGCGCACCTGTCCCGCGGCCGACCGCACCGGCCACGCGATGCTGCATGCGCTCTACCAGCAGAACTTGAAGGCGCGCACGCACTTCTTCGACGAGTTCTTCGTCGTGGACCTGCTCATGGACGCTGACGGCTATTGCCTCGGGGCGCTGGCGATCGAGATCGAAACCGGCGCGCCGCTCGTTATCGAGGCCAAGGCGACGCTGATCGCCACCGGCGGCGCCTCGCGCATCTACCGCACCACCACCAACGCCCTCATCAACACCGGCGACGGCATGGCCATCGCGCTGCGCGCCGGCACCCCGCTGCAAGACATGGAGTTCGTGCAGTTCCACCCCACGGGCATCGCCGGCATCGGGATATTGATCTCCGAGGGCGTGCGCGGGGAGGGCGGCTACCTGATCAACTGCAACGGCGAACGCTTCATGGAGCGCTACGCGCCGCAGGCCGGGGATCTCGCCTCGCGCGACGTGGTGAGCCGCGCGATCTACACCGAGGTGCACGAGGGCCGCGGCTGCGGGCCCGCGAAGGACTACGTGTTGCTCAAGGTGGATCACCTGGGCGCGGAGATCATAAAAAAACGCCTGCCCGGCATCCGCGAGCTGGCCATGCGTTTCGCCCATGTGGACCCGATCGAGCAACCGATCCCGGTATATCCGACGGCGCACTACAGCATGGGCGGCATCCCGACCAACCGCTTCGGCCAGGTGGTGGTGCCGGTGCACACGGGGCCGGAAGAACCTGTGCCCGGATTGTACGCGGTGGGTGAGTGCGCCTGCGTATCGGTGCACGGCGCGAATCGTCTGGGCGGCAACTCGCTGCTCGACATCATCGTCTTCGGGCGCGCCGCCGGCAACCACATACTCGACTATCTTAAGGAGAACCGCTACCACCGTCCCGCGCCGCCGGAGGCGGCGGACCCGGCGCTGGCGCGGCTGGCGCGCTGGGACCGCCGGGGCGAGGGTGAGTCCGTGGACGTGCTGCGCGAGGAATTGCGGCTCGTGATGGAAGAGCACTGCGGTGTGTTTCGCACGCAGAAATTGCTGGACGAAGGCGTGCGCAAGATCGAAGCGCTGACGCAAAGACTGGCGCGCGCCGTGTTGCGCGATCACAGCAAGGTCTTCAACACCGCCCGCGTCGAGGCCCTGGAGCTCGAGAACATGCTGGAGGTCGCGCGCGCCACGATCCATTCGGCCGCCGCGCGCCAGGAGTCGCGCGGCGCGCACTCGCGCCTGGATTACCCCGAGCGCGACGACATCCGCTGGCTCAAGCACACGCTCTACAGCCGCGACGGCCACAGACTCGATTACAAGCCGGTGCGCATGAAGCCGCTCACGGTCGAGGCGTTCCCGCTGAAGGAGCGGGTTTATTAAATATCGCTGGAACCGCAGATGAACGCGGATAAACGCAGATCAAAAAGCGTTAATTTTGCTGAGTTGACAATGGTAACCGATACGTTACTATAGGCTATGTCGACACGGAAAGTTGTCGAATATATCGAACCAAATGGTTCCTCGCCCTTCGCTAAATGGTTCGCGCGACTCGACTCTACTGCCGGGGCGAAGGTAACCACCGCGCTGTACCGAATGGAGCAGGGCAATCTTTCCAATGTAAAGCCGGTCGGCCAGGGCGTAGCGGAATATCGAATTGATTTCGGGCCGGGTTACCGGATTTATCTCGGGCAGGATGGCGACGTGGTCATCATTCTGCTCGGCGGTGGCACCAAGAAGGGTCAGAACGCGGACATTCAACTCGCCCGGCGACGTTGGCGCGACTACAAGGCGCGCAAAAGGAGATAGACATCATGCCGATCACACGCAAATTCCGTGAAACCGTCTGGACGCGCGCTCAAGGCGATACGCGCTTCCGCGCCGCGATGTTGACTGAGGCGATCAACGCGCTGCTCGCCGGCGATCTCGACACCGGCAAGGCCATGCTGCGCGATTACGTCAATGCCACCATCACCTTCGACAGCCTGGCGAAAGAAACGGGCAAACCCAGCAAGAGCCTGCAACGCATGCTTGGCCCCCGTGGTAACCCGACGGCGGAAAGCCTGTTCGCAATCATCAAAGTATTGCAGGAATCCGAACGCATCAAGCTTGCGGTAACGACAAAGCGAGCCGCCTGATGTTCGATATCGGGGGGAGGTGTGAGTGGCTCCCACGGGGTTGGGCCATGCCGCGCGGAGCGGGAACGACTGTTATGGTTGCGGAATGCAACCATAGTCGGCTAGAGTGGATACCTCTGCAATGAGGAAACCGGTATGGCCACCCTGCATGTACGCAATGTTCCCGAAAAACTTTACAAGCGCATCCAAAAGCTCGCGGAAGAAGAGAATCGCTCGGTAACGGCCGAAGTCATCCAGCTCTTGAGCCAGGGGCTTCAGGCGCGCGAGTCGCGCCGGGGCGCGGCGGGCGTCATCGAGCGCATCCGGCAGCGGGCGCGGAAAGTCGAGCTGCCTCGCGGCTGGAGGGATTCGGCCGAGCTGATCCGCGAGGATCGGTCCCGGTGAGCCCGGCCCCACTGCGGGCGGTGGTCGACGCCAGCGTTGCAGTCAAGATATTCGTGCCGGAAGCGCTTTCCGCCCAGGCGCAGGAGATATTCGCGCGCTTCGCTCAAGAAGACGGCGCCGAACTGATCGTGCCCGACCTCTTCTTTATCGAGTGCGCGAATGTTTTTTGGAAGTGGGTGATACGGTCGGCCTACCCGTCGAAGGACGCCCGGGAGCACCTGCAAGATCTGACGGGCCTCGGCCTTACGATGATCCCCGCCCAAGTTGTGGCCGAGGAGGCCCTGGGGATCGCGCTGGAGCACCGGATCACGGCCTACGATGCGTGCTATGTCGCCGCTGCCGCTCAACTGAAGCTTTCGTTGGTCACGGCCGACGAGAAGCTGGCGAGACAGGTCGCGAAGGGCCCCTATGACGTGCAATGGTTGGGCGATATGAAGCTGGAGTCACGGTAGGGGCTGAAATCAGGTAACACGGGAGGAGAAGCTGTGGTGCCAAAAAATGAAAAAAGGAAATCCGAAACAAAGACCAGCACCAGCGGCGCCAACCTCGGCTTCGAGGCCAAGCTCTGGGCCGCTGCCGACGCACTGCGCAACAGCATGGACGCGGCCGAGTACCTACCTGCGCCGCGGTTACAAGAGCCCATCAAAGACCCGGCACGTTTCCCGTGGTACGAGGTCACGAAGGTTCAGCACTATTGACTGGAAGTGGACGCGATGACCCAGCCCATGAAGGTGAGCGACCAAGACCCACCGCCGTATGGAGGCAAGAAGACATGAGGTCGTTCGAGCACGGCTACTATCTGGAGACGCCGCTTTCCCATGAGTTGCTCATGGCGGTCCGCGCCGTGGGCGAATTTTGCGGGCGCCAGAGGCTTTATGCCGAACAATCGCCCGAGGTTCTGGCGACACTGAAACGCGCGGCGATGGTGCAAAGCGTGGAATCGTCGAACCGGATCGAGGGCATTACCGTGGCCCCCGGCAGGATTGACGGCCTGGTCGCGAAGAAGTCGAAACCGCGCGACCGGTCGGAACAGGAAGTGGCGGGCTACAGGGACGTGCTCGCCGCCATCCACGTCAACCACGCGCGCATGCGTCTTTCCGCAAACCTCATCTTGGACTGGCACCGGACGCTGTACCGCTATACCAAGGAGCGCGGCGGCAAATGGAAGGCGAAGGACAACGCGATTCTGGAGGTGCAGCCCGACGGTCGGCAGGTGGTGCGCTTCAAGCCGGTTACGGCCCTGGCGACTCCGAAGTTCATGGAGCGCAACGTCAAGCTGTTTAACGAGGCGATGGCCGAGCAGAAAACCGATCCGCTCCTGCTGATCGCAACGTTCGTTTTCGACTTCGAGTGCATTCACCCGTTCACGGACGGCAACGGTCGCATCGGCCGGCTATTAACCCTGTTGCTTTTGTATCAGGCCGGCTATGAGGTCGGGCGCTATATCAGCCTGGAGCGCATCGTGGAGGACAGCAAGGAGACCTATTACGAAGCGCTGCACAAGAGCTCACAAGGCTGGCACGAAGGGCGCCATGATCTGCGCCCCTGGTGGAACTATATCCTCGGCATGCTCACGGCGGCGTACAAGGAATTCGAGGGACGAGTGGGCAGCATCACGTCCGCGCGCGGGGCGAAGCGCGAGATGGTTCAGAACGCGATCCGGCGCCTGCCGGACCGCTTCCGGATCGGCGACCTCCAGCGCGCCTGCCCCGGTGTGAGTTACCCGACCCTGAAGCGGGCGCTTTCGGATTTGAAGCGCCAGCGGAAAATCCGCTGTCTCGGAAAAGGCCGCGACGCCGAGTGGGAGCGGATGGGATCATGAAACCATTAAAGGGGTCACAAGCATATTATTTGATACCATTAACTGGACTCGGGATGCGGTGGTTTGACCGGCCGAAGAAGGCCAAAAAATAGCAAGGGGCATAAATTTCGTGGCACAAAGGAAACAGGAATCCGGAAAACCAAAGCAGACGGACACCGGCCTGCCTGTGCGTGACCGCACGCAGACAGGCGCCAACCTAGGCTTCGAGGCCAAGCTCTGGGCCGCGGCCGACGCGCTGCGCAACAACATGGACGCGGCTGAGTACAAGCACGTCGTTCTGGGCCTGATCTTCCTTAAGTACATCTCCGACGCCTTCGAGGCCAAACACGCCGAACTCGAAGCACAGAAGAAACAAGGCGCCGACCCCGAAGACCCCGACGAGTACCGCGCGGCCAGCATCTTCTGGGTTCCGAAAGAGGCACGTTGGCAGCACCTGAAAGCCAGCGCCCCGCAACCCACCATCGGCACGATCGTGGATGATGCGATGACCGTCATCGAGCGCGACAACCCCTCGCTCAAGGGCGTGCTGCCGAA
>Ga0155210_1009_pt1 | contig 12853 bp, 8 predicted proteins | sample RifCSPhighO2_02_FD_106178 | JGI IMG/M metagenome (GOLD analysis project Ga0155210, IMG submission 106178) | Candidatus Muproteobacteria bacterium RIFCSPHIGHO2_02_FULL_65_16 | reverse complement strand
TCGCGCCTACGACACCGAGCGGAGCAGCTTCAACCTGCACGCCGTGGACCTGGCGGTGTCGTCCCTGCCGGCCAGCGGCTTCGGCGGCTTTTTCCAGGTGGATTTCGGCGAGGACGCCGATGTCAGTGCCTCGACCGGCACCAGAAACGACGATCAGGTGGACGTGCAGGAGGCCTATCTCCAGTACGCCTCCGGCAGCCTGGGCATCATCGGCGGCAAGTTCGCCACCTCGGCCGGCGCCGAGGTGATCGAGAGCCCGAGCAACACCAACTTCTCGCGCTCGCTGCTGTTCCGCTGGGCCATACCCTTCACCCACACCGGCCTGCGCGCGACGGTCACGCCGAACGACAAGTTCAAGGTGTTCGCCGGCGTGAACAACGGCTGGGACGTGCTCCGGGAATCGGCGGCGGCCAACGGCGGCGCCGACGGCAAGACCGCGGAACTGGGCTTCTCGGCCACCCCGATCAAGCTGCTCACGCTCGCGGCCTCGTATCACAACGGCCCCGAGGCCGGGACGGTGGAAAGGGGCGACCGCAGCCTGCTGGACGTCGTCGCCACCTTCAATGTCACCGACGCCCTGAGTCTCGTGGTGAACGTGGACCGCGGCGAGCAGGACAAGGCCACCGCCGCCTCGACCAAGGCCAAGTGGGACGGCACTGCGGTCTACGTGAACTTCAAGCTGAGCGACGAGTGGCGCCTCTCGGCCCGGACCGAGAGCTTCAACGACAAGGACGGGTTCCGCACCGGCACGGTCCAGAAGCTCAAGGAGACGACCCTGACGCTCGCCAACACCCCGGCCAAGAACGTCGAGCTGCGGGGCGAGGTGCGCCGCGATACGTCGAACCAGGAGGTATTCACCGACGGCGGCGCGCTCAAGAAGAACCAGAGCTCGCTGGCGCTGGAAGCGATCTACAAGTTCTAACCGCGGCGAACGGCGGGAGGCGCCACGCCTCCCGCGTTTTTCCCAGGAGGCAAAATGAAACTCGTTACCGCCATCATCAAACCCTTCAAGCTCGACGACGTGCGCGACGCGCTCTCCGAGGTCGGCGTGCAGGGCGTCACCGTGACCGAGGTCAAGGGCTTCGGCCGGCAGAAGGGGCACACGGAGCTCTACCGCGGCGCTGAATACGTGGTGGACTTCCTGCCCAAGGTGAAGATCGAGGTCGCCATCGAGGCCGCGACGCTGGAGCGCGTGGTCGAGGCGATCATCAAGGCCGCGCGCACCGACAAGATCGGCGACGGCAAGATCTTCGTCTTCGATCTCGAACAGGTGTACCGCATCCGCACCGGCGAAACCGGCAAAGATGCGCTTTAGAGGGGGAAACCAATGAAGATGCCATTAGACATGAAAAAACTACTGGGGGCGCTCGGCGCCGTGCTGCTCGCGGCGCTGCCGCTGCTGGCCTTCGGCCAGGAGGCCGCCCCGGCGGCCGCCGCGGCCCCGGTCCCGAACAAGGGCGACGTGTCGTGGATGCTGATGTCCACGGCGCTGGTGCTGATGATGAGCGTGCCGGCGCTGGCGCTCTTTTACGGCGGCATGGTGCGCTCGAAGAACGCGCTCTCGGTGTTGATGCAAGTGTTCGTCGTGTTTTCGCTGATCGTGGTGCTCTGGTGCGTCTACGGCTACAGCCTCGCGTTCACCGAGGGCAGCGGCAAGCTCAGCGCCTTCGTCGGCGGCTGGGATCGGCTGTTCCTGAAGGGCACGTTCGATTCCATCAAGGGCGAGTTCGCCATGGCGGCCACCTTCAGCAAGGCGACCCCGATCCCCGAGCTTGCTTTCGTCGCGTTCCAGGCGACGTTCGCGGCCATTACCTGCGCCCTGATCCTGGGCGCGTTCGTCGAGCGCGTGAAGTTCTCCGCGGTGCTCATCTTCATGGCGCTGTGGTTCACGTTCGCCTACGCGCCGATCGCGCACATGGTCTGGTTCTGGCCCGGTCCCGACGCGTACACGGCCGCCAACGTTGTTGACGCCATGAACGCCAAGGCGGGTCTGGCCTGGCAGTGGGGCGCGCTCGATTTTGCCGGCGGCACGGTGGTGCACATCAACGCCGGTGTCGCGGGTCTGGTCGGCGCCTACATGGTCGGCAAACGCGTCGGCTTCGGCAAGGAGCACATGGCGCCGCACAACCTGACCTTGACCATGATCGGGGCCTCGCTGCTGTGGGTCGGTTGGTTCGGTTTCAACGCCGGTTCCGCACTCGAAGCGAACAACTCCGCCGCGCTCGCCTTCATGAACACGTTCCTGGCGACCGCCTGCGCGGTGCTGGCGTGGACGTTCGGCGAGTGGATCTTCAAGAGCAAGCCCTCGATGCTGGGCGCCGCCTCCGGCGCCGTCGCTGGGCTGGTGGCGATCACGCCGGCCGCCGGCAACGTCGGCATTCCCGGTGCGTTCGTGATCGGCACCGCCGCGGGCTTCGTGTGCCTGTGGGGCGTGAACCAGTTGAAGCGCTGGCTCAAGGCCGACGACTCGCTCGACGTCTTCGGGGTGCACGCGGTCGGCGGCATCCTCGGGGCGCTCCTGACCGGCGTGTTCAACTCGCCGGATCTCGGCGGACCGGGCTTCTACAACAACTGGTTCGAGATGAAGCAGGGTTTCGGGGGCATCGGCGCGCAGCTCTGGATTCAGGCCAAGGCGGTGGGGTTAACGATCGTCTGGACCGCCGTCGTCGCGGCCATCGCCTATAAGATCGCCGATCTCATCGTCGGGCTGCGCGTGCCCACGGACGAAGAGCGCGAGGGCCTCGACACCACCTCCCACGGGGAGTCGGCCTACCACCTCTAACCGTCGGGCGAAGCCCGGCGGTGTGTTGACTTCGCGGGCGCCTACGGGCGCCCGATTTTTTTGCGGGTCGGTGTGCCGCGCGGCATCGTCAGAGCTTTTTTCTTATCCGCGTTCATCCGCGGTTCCATTCTTACTATTATTTCTTATGGGAGCCTCTAAAAATTCAAAAAATGTAGGGTGGATTAAGCGCAACGAATCCACCGAACAGCGCCGAACAATATGATTTTGTTGGGTTCGCCGCTTACGCGGCTTAACCCAACCTACATGAGAGGCAATTTTTAGAGGTTCCTTTATCTGTGTTCATCTGTGGATCCAAATTATTATCTTTAAGTGAAGCGGCATCAGGGGAATTGCGCCGGCCGGACGCGCCACGGCTGGTTGTTCACCAGGATCTGCCCCTGGCGCAGCGTGGCGACGATGCGGTACTGCCCGTTGTCGTGAATCAGATACTTGGTCAGGTCGTGCCGCGAAAGATAAAGCGGCAGCGCCTGATCCACGACCCGCGCCAGCGTTTCCGGATCGAGCCGGCCGATCTCCTCCGCCGTCAGCCGGCCGCCCTGCCGATAGGCCTGAATGTCCTGCATGATCAGCGGCGCCAGAAGCGGCTTGAGCACGCCCGCGGGCATGATCAGCTCCATGTCGCCGGACACGGCCGTCAGGACCAACATCGGGTTCTCGCCGATGTCCGCCTTGCTGCCATCGAGCACGATCTTGGCCTTGCCGGTGATCTCGCCCATGGCGGTCTTGACGCTCAGCTTGGTGACCTCCAGTTCCGGGACCTTCTTGGACAACTCCCCGACCAGCCCCAGCATCTTTCCCATCAGCATGAGCGACGCCTGCTCTTCCGGCAGCCCCTGGCGGTAGATGGCGTTCATCTCCTTCTCGAATTTCCCGATGGCGGCGGCATCCAGCCGCCGCACTTCCACGGCCAGCAACGCCGGGCCGTGGCGCTGGTCGGCCAGGCCCAGCGCGTCGAGCCGGTAAGTCAGCTCGAGGTTGATGTCGTTTCCGGCGGCGCGGGCGACGCTCGAGAATTGCAGCCCTTGCAGGCGCAACAACGGGCCGGCGCTGATGCTGTCGAGCGTCACGGTGGTTTCGCCGAGCAGGTAGCCGCCGACGCCCTCGTGCAGATCGGCGCGCACCGCCAGTTGCTCGAACGTGACGCCGCCGGGAATCCCGCGCACCGCGGGTCGGCCGCCCGGATCTTGGCCCCCGCCCGCGGCCGGCGGCGGGGCGCTGAAGCTGAGACCGGGCGCATGGATCTCGGTCTTGAACCGCTTCCACTCCCGATCGAAGGTGATCTCGCCGTTCAGGCCGCGCCACTCAAGCCGGCCGCCGCCGGCCGCGGGCTTCGTGAGCGGCGGCAGTTCGGTGCGAATCCGGCCGGCGCCGTCCAGATCCACGGTGATGTCGGCGTCGAGCGGCGGCAGGCTGGACAGGAACTTAAGCCTTTCATCCTGGCCCTTCGCCGCCAGGCTGAAGCGCGTCTTGACCGCCGCCTGGACCGGCCTGAGCCCGCCGACGCCGTCCGGCAGCCGGGCGAACGGAATCGGGCCGTGGCTGATGTCGTGCGCGGCGGTGATTTCAAACGGCACGCCCGGAAAGCGTACGACCGTCTCGGCCCGGGAGGCGAGCCAGCCGCGCTCGTAGCGCGTGGTTGTGACCTGGGCGCCGCCCGTGGAAAACCGCTCGATCATATGCTGGTAGGTCTTCTCCGCCTCCAGGCCGAACCAGAAGGCGGCGCCGGCGAGCGCCGCGAGCGCCAGCACCATCACGCCGCCGAGTACGACGCCGATTTTTTTCAGGCGCGCCTTGCCGTTGTCCGCGCGTGGCGGAATGCGCGCGCCGGCAGCGGGGTTGGGATTCGGAGTGGGCAAGTGGTCCTGGGCTCGGGTCAGGTCAATGAGTTTATCACGCGTGTCACGGCGACCGTCCACCGCCGCGGCCGGCGGCGCGCCCGAGCTTGGCCGCGGCCGGGCCGCGCCGGCCCAGCTCCACCGTGGGCGTGGTCAGCGTCGGGCCGGGCCGGGCGACGTGGTCGCCCTGGACGAAATCCACACCCATGTCGCACAACAGCTCGAGCGCCGCCTGCGTTTCCACGAACTCGGCCACGGTCTCGAGCCCCAGCTCCCTGGCGACCTGAACCATGGCGCGCACGAATATCTGGTCCTCGCGGTTGCTGTCCAGGTGGCGGATGAAGCTGCCGTCAATCTTGATCTGGTCCACCGGCAGATGCTTGAGGTAGGAAAACGAGGAAAAGCCGACGCCGAAATCGTCGAGCGAAAACCGATAACCCTCCTTCTTCATGGTGGCGATGAAGCTCTCCGCCTTGGCCATCTCCGTGACCGCGGCGGTCTCCGTGACCTCGAACAGCAGGCGCTCGGGACGGACGCCGCTCGCGCGCGCCTGCTCCTGGAAATACTCGCAGAAACCCGGCGTGCCGAGCGAGCGGCCGGAGAGGTTCATGGCGATCACGCAGTCGCCGTACTGCGGCTCGGCCAGGATTTTCAGGACCTGTGCGAACACCCGCTTGTCTATTTCGACGACCTGGCCGGTGTATTCGGCGGTGTCAATGAAGCGCGCGGCGGGGATGGTCTCGCCGGCCCGATCCTGCAACCGGGCCAGGGCCTCGAAATAGCGTTTACCGGTTTCGTGCGACACGCACACGATCGGCTGAAAGTCGAGGGAGATCCAGTCGTTCTCCAGCGCCTCGTGGATGAGCACCTGCCAGTTGACGGTCTGGCGCATGCCGTCCAGGTCGCGGTCGGACGGCTGATAGACGTGGTGGCGGTTGTGCCCGAGGGACTTGGCGTGCGACATGGCGGCGTCGGCGTGGGCCAGCAGCGTCTCGGCGCTGTCGCCGCACTGCGGGTGGGAGCAGACGCCGATTCCGGCGGACACGCGCACGTCGGCGTCGCCGATGGAGAGCGGCGCGGCTTCGAGGGCCGACAGCAGTTGGCGCGACAATGTTTCGCCGTTTTCTGAGCCCTCGCCGCGCAGAAGCACGCCGAACTCGTCGCCGCCGAGGCGCGCCAGGTAATTCCCCGGGCCGACCTGGCGCAACATGATCTCGGCGATCACGCGCAGCAGCGCGTCGCCCGCCACGTGGCCGTGGGTGTCGTTGATGAGCTTGAAATCATCGAGATCAATGAACAGCACCGTGACCGGCAGGCCCGAGCGCGCGGAGAGCTTGATCTCGTCGTCCAGCACCTCCAGGAACTTCTGGCGCGACAGCAGCCCGGTGAGCGGATCGTGCTCGGCGAGATAGACCATGCGCGATTCGTCCTCCTTGCGCCGGGTGACGTCGCGCGTCACGCCGCGGTAGCCGACGTGCCGGCCGGTCTCGTCCACGATCGGAACGCCGTTCGCCTCCAGGATCGCCGTCCCGCCCTGCTTGCGCGGGGCGCGGTATTCCAGGCCGTAGAACGGCTTGCGCTCCTGGCGCACCAGCCGGAACAGCATCTCCAGACGCTTGGCGTCCAGCGGGACCATCAGGTCGAAGACGCGCGTGCCGATCAGCTGCTCCGGCGTGTAGCCCAGCAGCGCCTCGACCTTTTTCGACGAATAGGTGCAGCGCCCTTCCAGGTCCACCTCCCACAGCCAGTCGGAGGTGTTCTCGGCCAGGTCGCGGAAGCGCCGCTGGCTCTGCGCGAGCTCGCTCACGGTGCGCTCGATCTGCGCCGCCATGTCATTGAAGCACGCCGCGAGCATTCCCGCCTCGTCGCGCGACGCCACCTGCACGCGCGTCCCGAGATCGCCGCGCCCGAGCCGCTCCGCGCCCTTGGCCAGCGTCAGCAGGTTGCGCGTCAGCAGCCAGCCGAGCGTGAGCGAGATCAGGGCGACCAGCAGTATCTCCAGGGCGGCGATCATGGAGTTGCTCCGCGTCGTCTCGGCCAGCGCCGCCTCGGTCGCGGCGCGCGACACCTCGAGCCGGATCTGGCCGAAGACGCCGCCGGCCACGGCGATGCTCCGCTCGGCCCGGACCGTCGCCTCCGGGCCGTCCTGGTCCCCGGCCTCGGCCAGCAGTCGGCCGCGCCGGTCGGTGACCGCCACGTACCGGACACGGTGTTTGTTGACGACGCCGTTCAGGAGATTTTGCAGTTGCGCCAGGTCGTAGGAGAGCAGCGGCTCGGTGGCGGAGGCGGCCACAAGCTCCGCCGTGGAGGCGGCGAGGACGGTGAGCTCTTCCTCCAGGTCCCGGCGCGTCTGATAGAGATTGGTCAAGAGCAGCAGGCCGAGCAGCGCGATCTCGGTCAGGGCGATCAGGATGGCGGCCTTGTAGCGCAGCGAGATCATCATGGCCGCGCCGCCGCCAGGTTTATGGCCACGGCGGCCGGCCTTGGGTCCGCGCGTGAAGCCTTATCGAGCAGGGGTTGACGGAAAAACATTCCCTCTCCTTGCGCCACTGCCGCCCTTGCAGTCCGGATAAGTTGTTATTTTTCGGGCTAAATATCCTTTAGTTATAGCCCAATAGCCCACGATTCGCGGGCTGCGTGGGCGCATACGAAGTGAGGTACAAAGCGGGTGTCACCGGATAAGCCTTTGTTTTTAATCGGCTAACAGCGTAACAGCGGAGTGTGCCGGCAACGCCGGTTACAGCTGGCGCAGAAATTCCGGCCGAGCGAGGGCGGCGGCATGGATCTCCTGATTGTAATAGCGGGTCGGAAACCTCTTGTCCGCCTGGCGGAACTTCGACAGCGCCGTGTCGCGCGCGGCCATGGTGGCGCTCCACCAGCCGGATGGGTAGGTGCACTGGGGGAAATTCAGCGTCGCCACCTCGCGGAAGCCGGCCGCGCGCAGGGCGCGGTGCATGGAACGGATCAGATCGGGGTGAAACAGGGGCGACTCGCTCTGACCCACGACGACCCCGCGCGGCGCGAGCGCCCGCAGGCAGTTTTGGTAAAACGTTTCTGAAAAAAGCCCGGCCGCCGGCCCCACCGGGTCGGTCGAGTCCACGATGATCGCGTCGTAGCTTTCCGGGGCGGCGTCCGCGACCCACTGGATGCCGTCGGCGAAGCGCAGCCGCGCGCGCGGGTCGTTGTTGGAAGCGCACAGCTCCGGGAAAAACTGCTCGGCCACGCGCGTGACGCGTTCGTCCAGCTCGACCTGCTCGGCCAGCTCCACACCCGGGTGCTTGAGCACCTCGCGCAACGTCCCGCAGTCGCCGCCGCCGATGACGAGCACGCGCTTCGGGTCGGGATGGGTGAAGAGCGCCGGGTGCGACATCATCTCGTGGTAGATAAAGTTGTCGCGGTCGGTGACCATCACCAGGCCGTCCAGGGTCATGAGGGTGCCGAAGGTTTCGGTCTCGTAGATCTCGATGCGTTGATAGGCGCTTCGTTCGTCGTGCACCTTGTTTTTGATCTTGAGCGAGATGGCCGAGCCCTGCCCGGCCCATTCTTCGGTGTACCAACTCTTATCTAAAACCATAGCAGCAAGTGACAAGTGACAAGTAGCAAGATTGTAAACATACGGTTCGCCACTTGCTACTTGATACTTGCTACTTGATACTTCGCGCCCATGAGCGACTGGTCAATTCAGAAGGCGCGCGATACTTATAACATCGCCCACTGGGGCAACGGCTACTTCGACATCAGCGAGCGCGGCGAGGTGCTCTGCCGCCCCGACCCACGCGCCGCGCACCCGGGCATCGCCCTCTACGAGCTCACGCGCGCGTTCCCGGCGCACAAGCTCACGCTCCCGGTGCTGGTGCGCTTTTCCGGCATCCTCGCGCACCGGGTGAGCGAGCTGTGCGCCGCCTTCGACGGCGCCATGCGCGCCGACGATTATCGCGGCCGCTATACCGCGGTCTACCCGATCAAGGTCAACCAGCAGCGCAGCGTGGTGGATGCGCTCCTCGCCCACGGGGCCGAGCGCCTGGGGCTCGAGGCGGGCAGCAAGCCCGAGCTGCTGGCGGTGCTCGCGCGCTCGCGCCCGGACGGGATCGTGGTCTGCAACGGCTACAAGGACCGGGAGTTCATCCGGCTGGCCTTGATCGGCAAGCAGCTCGGACACCGGGTCTACATCGTGGTCGAGAAGCTCGCCGAGCTCGAGCTCGTGATCGCGGAGGCGCGCGCGCTGAACGTCACGCCGCTTCTGGGCGTGCGCGTGCGGCTGGCCTCGCTCGGGGCGGGCAAGTGGCAGAACACCGGCGGCGAGAAATCCAAGTTCGGACTGTCCGCGGCCGAGGTGCTGCGCGTGATCGAGCGGCTGAGCGCCGAGAACCTGCTCGAGGCGCTCGCCATGATGCACTTCCACATGGGCTCGCAGATCGCCAATATCCAGGACATCCAGTCCGGCATGCGCGAGGCGGCGCGCTACTACGCGGAGCTCAGGAAGCTCGGCGCGCCGGTGTGTGTCATCAACGTCGGCGGCGGCCTCGGCGTGGACTACGAGGGCACGCGCTCGCGCAGCTTCTGCTCCATGAACTATTCGGTGCAGGAGTACGCGCACAATATCGTCCGCGCGCTCGCCGAGATCTGCCACGAGCGCGGCCTGCCGCACCCGGACATCGTGAGCGAGTCGGGCCGTGCCCTCACCGCGCACCACGCGGTGCTGATCACGAACGTGCTCGACGTCGAGCGCGCGCCGGCGGCGGAGACCCCGGCCGCGCCGGCGGCCGACGAGCCGCAGATCGTCCAGGACCTGTGGCAGGGGCTCCAGGGGCTCGCCGGTCGCCCGGCGCTCGAGGTCTATCACGACGCCGCCCACTGGCTCACCGAGGCCCAGACGATGTTCAGCCACGGCGTGCTCTCGCTCAAGGAGCGGGCGCGCGCCGAGGGCATCTACTTCGCCACCTGCCGCGAGGTGCGCGCCCGGCTTCAGGCCGGGACGCGCGCCCACCGCGAGGCGCTGGACGAGCTGAACGAGAAGCTCGCGGACAAGTACTTCTGCAACTATTCGCTGTTCCAGTCCATGCCCGACCACTGGGCCATAGACCAGGTCTTCCCGGTGCTGCCGCTGCACCGGTTGAACGAGGAGCCCACACGGCGCGGGGTGCTCAACGACATCACCTGCGACTCCGACGGGCGCGTGGACCTGTACGTGGACGGCGCGGGCGTGGAGACGAGCCTGCCGCTGCATCCGTTAAAAAGCGGCACGCCGTATCTGCTCGGCATCTTCATGGTCGGCGCGTACCAGGAGATTCTCGGCGACATGCACAACCTCTTCGGCGACACCGACTCGGTGCACGTCGAGCTCACGCCCGACGGCGGCCACCGCCTCACCCAGGCGCGCCGCGGCGACACCGTGGACTCGGTGCTGCGGTTCGTGCACTTCGACCCCGAGGATTTATTGGCCGCCTACCGCGACAAAGTCGCCGCCGCGGAGGGCCTGGGCGCCGCGCAGCGCGCGGTCTGCCTCAAAGAGCTGGCGGCGGGGTTGGAGGGTTATACGTATTTGGAAGACTGACGATAGCTATCAGCGATCAGCCATCAGCTGTCAGCTTAGAGTCGTTTCTTTAACGTCTTGGGTTCTAGCTGAAAGCTGATAGCTGACCGCTGACGGCTGGGGCTACATCAGCCCGCGCCTTTCTTGGTCTTGAACGCCAGGGGCTTGTTGATTCCCACCCGTTTCAGCTGCTGCTCCGCCGCTTCGAGCGCCTCCAGGTTTTCGAACGGTCCCAGGCGCACGCGGTAGTATTCGCCCTTGCCCTCGATGATGATCTTCTGGATCTGCGCCACCAGGCCGTTCATGGCCAGCTTGGCCTTCAACTGGTCGGCGTCCTGGAAGTTGTTGAACGAGCCCGCCTGCAGGACGTAGCTCACGCCCTCCTCGGGCTTGGCCTTGGCGACGCGCTCGGACCTGTTGCGCTCCGGCAGCAGCGTCTCGGTCTCCGGCAGGATGGTGTAGAAATCGAATCTGGTCTTGGCGGTCTTCGCCGGCGCCGGTTCGGTCGCGGCGGCCGGTTTTCCGGCCGGTCTGCCGGCGGCGGCGAACAGGCCGGCGAGGCCGTCGCGGCTGTCGGCGCGCTTGATTATGAGCTGGATGACCAGCACGCCGGCGATGCCGACGGCAAGTCCGAGGAGCAACAGCAGCCAGCCGGGCTTGCGCTTGGCGCCGCGTTTTTTCGGCGTGGTCGTTTGCCTGCGCACCTGGGCCATGAAATTACTTTACATGGTTTTGGGGGCGGAGACACCAAGAAGCTTGAGGCCGTTGGCGATCACCTGGCGTGTGGCGGCGATGAGGCTCAGGCGCGCATCGCGCAGATCGGCGTCCTCGACCAGGAAGGTGTGGGTGTTGTAATAGACGTGAAAGCCCTGCGCCAGCTCGCGCAGGTGATGCGCCAGCTGGTGCGGCTCGTGGGCGAGCGCCGCCGCCTCCACCACCTCGGGATAGCGCGCGAGCGCCGCCAGCAGCGCCTGCTCCTGCGCCTCGACGAGCCGGTCGAGATGGCGGCCGCCGTTCGCCGGGTCGTGGGCCCAGCCCTTCTCGCCGAGCTGGCGATAGACGCTCTCGATGCGCGCGTGCGCGTACTGGACGTAGTAGACCGGGTTGTCGGCCGACTGCGACTTGGCGAGATCCAGATCGAAGTCCATGTGCTGCTCGCACTTGCGCAGGACGTAGAAGAACCGCGCGGCGTCGTTGCCGACCTCGCGCCGCAGCTCCCGCAGCGTCACGAACTCGCCCGCGCGCGTGGACATCTGCATGCGCTCGCCGCCCTTGAAGAGGATGGCGAACTGCACCAGCAGCACGTCGAGCCTGCCGGGATCGTCGCCGATCGCGGCGAGCGCGGCCTTGATGCGCGGGACGTAGCCGTGGTGGTCCGCGCCCCAGATGTCTATCACGCGCTCGAACCCGCGCTCGAGCTTGTCCATGTGGTAGGCGATGTCGTGGGCGAAATAGGTCTTCTGGCCGTTCTCGCGCACCACCACGCGATCTTTCTCGTCCCCATAATCCGTGGATCGGAACCAGAGCGCGCCGTCCTTCTCGTACACGTGCCCGGATTTCCTGAGGCGCTCGATGACGCGGTCGGCCGCGCCGTTCTCGATCAGCGAGCGCTCCGAGAACCACTGGTCGTAGGTGACACCGAACTCCTCCAGGTCCTGGCGGATGTCGTCGAGGATGACATTGAGACCGAGATCGAAGACCCTGCGGTAGCCATCGGACCCGAGCAGCCGCTTGGCGCGCTCGATGAGGGCGTCAATGTGCCGCTCCTTGTCGCCGCCCTGCGGCTCGTCGGCCGGTGCGCCCGCGAACACCCTGGCGGCCGGGTGGCGGTACGTGTCGGCGCCTTCGCGGCGCAGGGTGGCGGCGATGTCGTAGATGTAGTCGCCCTTGTAACCGTTCGCGGGAAACACGAACTTCTCGCCGCACAGCTCGAGGTAACGCAGCCACACGCTCGTGGCCAGGATGTCCATCTGCCGGCCGGCGTCGTTGACGTAATACTCGCGGTGCACCCTGAAGCCCGCGGCCTCGAGCAGATTCGCCACCGTCGCGCCGTAGGCCGCACCGCGCCCGTGGCCGACATGCAGCGGGCCGGTGGGGTTGGCGGAGACGAACTCCACCTGCACCGGCCGCCCGGCACCGATCGTCGCGCGGCCGTAGGATGCGCCCGCGGCCAGGATCTCCCGGACCACGCCCCGGTACGCGGCCGGGCTCAGGAAAAAATTGATGAAGCCGGGGCCGGCGATCTCGACCTTGGTCACCAGCTCCGAGGCCGGCAGCGCGTGCGCGATCTTGTCCGCGAGCGCGCGCGGCTGCATGCGCGCGTGTTTCGCCAGGACCAGGGCGACGCTGCTGGCGAAATCGCCGTGCGCCTTATCGCGCGCGCGCTCCACCACGGGCGTCACGCCGTGATCGTGCGGCAGCCCGCCGCCGGCCACAAGGCCGGCCAGGGCGCGGGAAAGGAGATCTTGAATCTGCTGTTTCAAGGAAGCCGTGAAAACGGAAGAAGGTTTATTTGCGGCGCATTTTAGCAGGCCACTTAAAATAAAGTATCTGTCCCGCTTGAAGTTTGAGCGGATCAATACCGCCCGGCCGCTTCACGTCGAGCCGCCCTGCGGGCGGCGTGTACTTGTGGGTGGCTGACCCACGGCAGGTGACTTTTCTTTGCGCGGCCAAAGAAAAGTC
>Ga0155210_1027_pt2 | contig 13043 bp, 12 predicted proteins | sample RifCSPhighO2_02_FD_106178 | JGI IMG/M metagenome (GOLD analysis project Ga0155210, IMG submission 106178) | Candidatus Muproteobacteria bacterium RIFCSPHIGHO2_02_FULL_65_16 | reverse complement strand
CGGTCTCGGGGCTCAAGCCGCACGCCGTGGTCGGGCTCGGCGTGGCGCGCACATTCCAGAACATCCGCCTGTTCGCCAACATGACCGCCCTGGAGAACGTCATGGTCGGGCGCCACGCGCGCACCCGCGCCGGCATCGTCGGGGCGGTCGCGCGCGGGCGGCGCACGCGCGCGGAGGAGGCGGCGACCGCGAACCGCGCGCACGAGCTGCTGCGCTATGTCGGCATCGGCGCGCACGCCGCGGCGCTGGCCAAGCACCTCTCCTACGGCGACCAGCGGCGGCTCGAGATCGCGCGCGCGCTCGCCACCGACCCGGCGCTGCTCGCGCTGGACGAGCCGGCCGCGGGCATGAATCCGAGCGAGACCGCGCGCCTGCGCGACCTGCTGCAGACGGTCCGGCGCGACGGCGTGACCCTGCTCCTGATCGAGCACGACGTGCGCCTGGTGATGGGGCTGTGCGATCGCGTGGCGGTGCTGGATTATGGAAGGAGAATCGCCGAGGGCGCGCCGGCCGAGGTCCAGCGCGACCCCAGGGTGATCGAGGCCTATCTCGGCGTGGCGCCGGCATGAACCTCATCGAGGCGCGGGCGCTCGAGGTGTCCTACGGCGAGATCCGGGCCGTCCGGGGCGTGGATCTCGCGGTCGGGCAGGGCGAGCTCGTGTGCCTGATCGGCGCCAACGGCGCCGGCAAGACCACGACGCTCAAGGCGCTGTGCGGGATGCTGCCGGCGCGCGCCGGCGTCATTAATTACGACGGCGCGCCCGTCACCGGCCGGCCGGCGCATGAGCTCGTGCGCCGCGGGATCGTGCTCGTGCCCGAGGGGCGCGGCATCTTCGCGCGCCTCACGGTGCTGGAGAATCTCCAGCTCGGCGCCTACGCCCGCCGCGACGCGGCCGTGGCGCCGGACCTGGAGCGCGTCTACGACCTGTTTCCGCGCCTGGCCGAGCGCCGGCGTCAGCCGGCGGGCACGCTCTCCGGCGGCGAGCAGCAGATGTTGGCGATCGGGCGCGCGCTCATGAGCCGGCCGCGGCTGCTGCTCCTGGACGAGCCGAGCATGGGCCTGGCGCCGCTGCTGGTGCAGAAGATCTTCGACGTCATCCGGCGCATCAGCCGCGAGGGCGTGACGCTGCTGCTGGTGGAGCAGAACGCCAGGCTCGCGCTCGCGATCAGCGATCGCGGCTACGTGATGGAGAGCGGACGCGTCACGCTCGCCGACGACGCCAAGGCGCTACTCGCCAACCCCGACGTGCAGCGCGCGTACCTGGGCGGCTAGAAATAGACAGGATTTACAGGATTTCGCAGGATTAACAGGATTAAAACCTTTAAGAACTAATCCTGTGAATTTCTTTTCTGTTTTCTTCTGAGTCCAGCCTAACCCTAGCGATGCGTCGAAGGCCGCTCTTGAAAACAAACCTCAGACAGGTATAGTCACCCGAATGGTAGCCACCGCATATCAAGACATCAAGAAATCCCTACGCCAGCTCTATTTGGATGACAACCGACCATGGCTAGTTGGGTTTAGCGGTGGCAAGGACAGCACGATGCTGGCCTCGCTTGTGTTTGATGCCGTTCTCTCACTGCCTCCTGCTGAACGCACAAAGCCAATCTCCGTCGTTTGTACCGACACGCGCGTCGAGATTCCCGCCATTGCGGACATGGTCGAAGGTGCACTGGACCGGATGCGGAAGTGCTCCCAGCAGCACAACCTCAATATCGACGCCAATTTGCTGAAGCCAACAATCGAAGAATCCTTTTGGGTCAACATCATCGGTCGTGGCTACCCGCCGCCCAACCGCGTCTTCCGTTGGTGCACCCAGCGGATGAAGATTGATCCAGTCTCCGTCTTTGTGCAGCAGCGTCTCGGTCATTGGGGAGAAGCCATACTTCATCTCGGCGCGCGCCGCGCAGAAAGCTCCACCCGCGCTCAGACGATGGCAGGCCGTGAAACGCGCAATGGGTTGCGTCGGCATCCTGACTTGCCCCGCGTGTGGGTGTCCAATCCGATTGAATTCCTGACCACGGAGGACGTTTGGGCCTACCTGCTCCAGAAACCCAACCCGTGGGGCGGCGACAACCGTCCCCTCTACAAGCTCTACGCCAGCGCCAGCAACGGCGAATGTCCCATCCAAATCGACACCAGCACGCCCAGTTGCGGCAACAGCCGGTTCGGCTGCTGGACATGCACGGTTGTTGAACGCGACAAGGCCAGTGAAGGACTGCGCGCCAGCGGCGACGAGCGCATGGAAAAACTGATCGAATTCCGTGAAACGCTCCTGTTCTACCGTGACCCCGCCAACGGAAAACGCGACAACCGCCGCATGAACGGCAACGACGGCCCCGGCCCGCTCTTAATTTCAGCCCGTCGCGAGCTTCTGAAGCAACTCTTGGCGCTACAGGAGAATGTCGGCCTGCAACTCATCAGCCCGGAAGAACTCCTGCTCATCCAACAAATGTGGAAGGCGGCACGCGACCCCGACGACGGTCGCGGCGTTGCCCGTATCGTCAACAAACAACGAGGTGTCGTCATGAGCGCCGACCTGAATGAACTCAATCGACTGCGTGAGATGGAAGAAGAAGTGGCCCGCGAGAAAGGCATTGACGCCGAGACGTTGCGTCGCATGCTCGCCAAGGTCGAGGAATACAGCGAAAGCCACCGCGCCCACGGCCTCCCCGACGACTTGCTCAATATCCTCAAGGATGACTTGGAAAACCAGACAGCGGGAGCGAATAGCTGACATGCCAGAAGTCTATATTGACTCGCTCACGCTCGAAAACTTCGGCCCGTTCTACGGTGAGCACACGCTGAACTTTGGCAGCTTGGATGGCCGGTGCGGCATTCTGGTTGGCGGAAAGAACGGAGCGGGGAAAACCCATCTTCTGCGGGCACTTTATTTGGCCGTTGTCGGTGAAAGCGGCGTCGGTGACTTGAGGCGCGTCTCGGCGCTCGCTGTGGTTGCTTAAATGCCCACTGGTACTTTCAGTTCAGCATCTCCTGAATGGACGCGATGGCTCAACGTACTGAGCGATTTGAATTACGACCCTGCAACCGGGATAGCGCCCCACAAACCGCTCCTTCTTCTTGTTGTATGCGATTTAGCCGAGGCGGGGAAGCTGGACGGAGCGCTTCTTCATCGAGACGGCGATCTTGTATTTCGTTTCAGTTCTTACTGGAGGATCGTTGCTGACCGCAGACGTACAAAGCCCGACATCAGACTCCCGTTCTTTCACTTGCGGGCTGAAGGAGTGTGGAAACCGCTTGAGGTTGACGGGCGACCAGCAGAAGACAGAAACCGCGCGGTGCTGGCCCAGTTGGATGCCTCATACCTTGTGTGCCTGAAGAGCGAGGAATTCCGCACACTAGCGCGCCGAACGCTGATTGCGAAATACTTTGAAGCGCACGAACGGGCCGAACTCTATAGCCTTGTCGGTCTTGTAGTGCCGCCAGAAGACATCGTTGCAGCAGATGCGACTCGCTTTCTACCGTCCGAAACGTCCGAGGCAAAGCGCGATGCCAAGTTTTCTGTTCGTGTCCTCCCAGCTTACGACTACACCTGCGCGCTGACGCGCTATCGGATGATTGCGACCAACGGAACGACGTCGCTCGACGCAGCGCACATCCATCAATTCAAGAAAGACGGCAGTAACCACCCAACAAATGGCATCGCACTGTCAAAGACTGCACACTGGCTGTTTGACCACGGCTTCTGGTCAATCACAAACGATTTACGCGTGATCGTTGCCGAACACCGCTTCGAGGAAGTGGGTGAGGAGGCTTACTTGCTCAAGAAAATGGCAGGACGCGAAATGCTCCGCCCCGCGAACCTTCATTTCTTGCCTGATCCACAATCCCTCGCTTGGCATCGTAAGCATCACAAGTTTGAAGGCGCATAGACTAACAGTCTTCGCGGACCTCGACTTAATCTCCAAACCTGGACCGCATCTTCACCCCTGATCCACCCTATGGGTACTGCACGCGGCGTACCGGATGCAGATGTTGAGCGATACGTCGAAGTGTATCGTTCCTTTCCGGCGTTCAGTGAAATACTCTTAGCGTAACCGTCGGTATCAAACAGGCGCTAAGCGTAGCGTTCCAGCGAGCCTTCTCGAGTAGCCGAAAACATTCGCGACCTCCGCGCCCGTCGTTTCCATTCCAAGGGAAAAACGAATCACCGAGCGAGACTGATTGCCTTCAGGCTTCATGGCTTTGATAACATATGAGGGTTCGTCCGAATCGGCAAGACAGGCGGAGCCGGATGAGGTGCAGACGCCTTCCTGGTCGATCAGGGTGATGTTGGTCGTGTTAGCGAGACGCTGCGTCTTGTGGCCGTTCAACTCGGTGCCGGGAATCGAACTCAGGATGGCTTCCTCCAGCTTATCCCGCAACAGATGGACTTTCTTTTCATAGTTGGGCAGATATCTTCGCGCAAGTTCGGCGGCTCTACCCATGCCGACAATCAGCGGCACGCTCTCTGTGCCACCGCGCAGGTTGCGCTCCTGATGGCCGCCATGAATGTAAGGCGAGAACGGCGCTTTGCGTCGCACGTATAGCGCCCCAGCCCCTTTCGGTGCATGAAACTTGTGCCCCGTGAGCGACAGGTAATCGACCGGAACTTTTCGGACATCGATCTCGATTTTGCCCGCAGCTTGCACCGCGTCGCAGTGATAGAGTACACCGCGCAACTTGCAAATCTCGGCGATCTCTTTCACAGGAAACAGCACACCTGTTTCGTTGTTGGCCCACATCAGCGACACAACGGCTACATCGTCCGTGATGGCAGCTTCGAGGTCAGCTAGTTTCAGTAACCCGTCGCGATCCACGGACAGGCGCGTGACTCGACCCCCATCTTTCTCCAATGCCACGCAGTAGTTGAGCACCGAGGAATGTTCGACTGCAGACGTGACTATGCACTTCTTGCCCGGATTGGCCTTCAACGCCGCATGAATTGCGGCATTATTGCTTTCTGTCGCGCAAGAAGTGAAGATGATCTCTAACGGGTGTGCCCCGATCAAATCTGCTACCTGCTCCCGCGCCGTCTCAATCACCGTCTTTAGCTTGTAGCCAAACTTATACGTGCTGGATGGATTGCCCCAAACCTCCGTGAAGTAGGGCAGCATGGCTTCCATAACTTCTGGGAGTACTGGCGTCGTCGCATTGTGGTCAAGGTAAATCATGGAGTTATTTTGTAGTCAGAATGCCGAATAGGCAACGCATCCGGATTGAAGGAACGACCACAGGGTAGCGAGGGCCGGCGCATAACGGAAAATCTTGTAATCCTGTCTATTTCTGTTTCCAAGGATAGTCCTGTTAACCCTGTCTATTAAAATTCTACTGAGCGTGTTTCAGATTTTTCCGGGACAGGCGCCAGGCGCCTGACGATCTCGGTCTCCAGGCACTTGAGCCGCGCCTCGTCCGTGACCGGCCGGCGGTCGCGCGTGCTGATGAAGAAGATGTCCTCGGCGCGCTCGCCGTAGGTGGACACCTTGGCCGCGACCAGGTTGATCCCGCAGTGCTGCAGGGCGAGCGCCACCTGGTACAGCAGGCCCGGACGGTCCTGGGCCGTCACCTCCATGATGGTCAGCGCGCGCGTGGGCGAGGAGGCGAAGGTCACGCGCGTCTCGATCGGAAAGTGCCGGAGCGGGCGCGACAGCGGCGCCGCGCGCAGGTCGCGTCCGGGTTTGGGCTCGAGCAGATGCGCGCGCATGGCCTGGCGCAGTTGCGCGAGCTGCTGCGGCTCGCTGATCACCTGGCCGGAATGGTCCAGCACCACGAAGGTGTCGAGCGCGGATCCCCGGCGCGTGGTATGGATGCGCGCCTCCATGATCGAGAGATTCAGGCGATCGAACCCCGAAGTCAGGATGACAAACAGGCCCTCGCGGTCCGGCGCGTATATCAGGAATTCGCTGCCGCCGAGTTCCGGCGCGTAGCGCGTGGCCACGATCGGCAGGTTCGCCGGCGCGGCGCCGACGATGGCGCGCGCGTGCCAGGCGAGGGTCTCGGCGTCGTAGTGCAAAAAATAATCGGCCTCGAAATCCTCCCAGTAGCGCGTGAGCGCCTCCCCGGACAGGCCCTCGGGCCGGAGCCGGGCCTCAGCCTCCGCGCGCAGGTCGGCGATGTGGGCCTCGAGGTCGAGCGGCTCGGCCACGCCGCGCTGCAGCAGGCGCGTGGCGGCGCTGTAGAGCTGCGACAGCAGCCGGCCCTTCCAGGTGTTCCAGACCTTGGGGCTGGTGCCGCGGATGTCGGCCACGGTCAGCAGGTACAGGTTGTCGAGGTGCTCCTGGTCGCCGACGGCGCGCGCGAACCGCAGCACGACCTCGGGATCGGAGGTGTCCTCGCGCTGCGCGGTGTGCGACATGAACAGGTGCCGGCGCACGAGCCAGGAAACGAAGCGCGTGTCGTATTCGCTCAGGCTGTGGCGGCGGCAGAACGCCTCGGCCTCGGCCGCGCCGAGGAGCGAGTGGTCGCCGCCGCGCCCCTTGGCGATGTCGTGGAACAGCCCCGCGAGGTACAGCCGCTCCGGTTTGACCAGGTGCTGGATGAGCGCGCTCGCCAGCGGAAGCTCGTGGCGAAACTCGGGCACGGTGAGACGGCGCAGGTTGCGCACCACGAACAGCGAGTGCTGGTCCACGGTGTAGACGTGAAACAGGTCGTGCTGCATCTGCCCCACGATCCGCCCGAAGGCCGGCAGATACGCCCCGAGCACGCCATAGGCGTTCATGCGCCGCAGCTCGTGGGTGATGCCGCGCGGCTGGCGCATGATCTCCATGAACAGACTGCGGCAGGCGAGGTCCTGGCGGAACCGGTCGTTGATGCGGCGCAGATTGGCGCGCAGCAGGCGGATGGTGCCGGCGCGCACGCCCTTGAGCTCCGGGTGCTGCTGCATGATCAGGAACAGCTCCAGCAGCGCAAACGGCGCGCGCTCGAACACGCGCGGATGGGCGGCCTCGAGGAAGCCGCCGCGCGCGCGGAAGCGGCGGTTGATCGTTCTGACCCGGGCGCGCGTGGGCGCGAGGATCGCCTCGGCGAAATGCTGGAGCAGGATTTCGTTGAGCAGCGACAGCTCCTTGACCGTGCGATAGTAGTGCTTCATGAACAGCTCGACCGCCATGATTCCGCGCCGGTCCGCGTGGCCGAACAGCCGCGCCAGGGCGCGCTGGTGGTCGAACAGCAACCGGTCCTCGCGCCGCTGCGCCAGGTAATGCAGGCCGCTGCGCACGCGCCACAGGAAATTCCGCCCGCGCATGAGCGCGCGGTGTTCCGGCTCGCTCAGGAACTCGAGCCCGACCAGGTCGTGCAGGGTGGCGGCGCCGAAATGGCGCTGCGTGACCCAGCCGATCATCTGGATGTCGCGCAGCCCGCCGGGCCCGTCCTTGATGTTCGGCTCGAGGTTGTAGGCGGTGTCGTCGAAGCGCTGGTGGCGCGCGCGCTGCTCCTCGATCTTGGCGGCGAAGAAGCGCTTGCTCGGCCAGATCTTCGCGCTTCCGGTCAGCCGCCGCATGCGCGCGAACAGCTCGGCGTCGCCGTGCAGCAGGCGCGCCTCCATGAGGTTGGTGGCGACGGTGATGTCGCCGCGCGCCTCGCGCACGCAGTCCTTGACGGTGCGCACGCTGTGGCCGACCTCGAAGCCGATGTCCCACAAAAACCGCAGCAGCGACTCCACGAAGCCGCGCGCCCCGGCGGCGTCGCCTTTTTCCAGCAGCAGCATCAGGTCAATGTCGGAGTAGGGGTGCAGCTCGCCGCGGCCGTAGCCGCCGACGGCGACCAGCGCCACGCCCGCCGCCGGCGTGCGTTCCTGTTGCCGCTCCCAGACCCGGGCCAGGATGTGATCCGCCAGCCGCGCGTGCGCCGCCACCAGGCGCGGCGCGTCCCGCGGGCGCGCGAAATATTGCTGCCTGAGCGCCTCGCGTCCCGCGCGCAGCGCGGCGCGAAAGAGCGGCAGCGGATCGCCGCCCGCGCGCAGCTCCTGGTCGAGCCGGCGCAGATCGTAGACGGTTTCCCGGCCGGCGGTCATGTCAGGGCTCGGCGCCCGGGAGCAACGTCAGGATCTCGCAGCCGCCGGCCGTCACCGCGACCGTGTGCTCCCACTGCGCCGACAGGCTGTGGTCGCGGGTCACCACCGTCCAGTTGTCCGGCAGGAGCTTCACCTCTTTCTTGCCGGCGTTGATCATGGGCTCGATGGTGAAGGTCATGCCGGGGTCGAGCACGATGCCGGCCCCGGGCTCGCCGTAGTGCAGCACCTGCGGGTCCTCGTGAAACTCGCGCCCGATGCCGTGGCCGCAGTACTCGCGCACCACCGAGAAGCCGTTGGCCTCGGCGTGGCTCTGGATCGCGTGGCCGATATCGCCGAGATGCGCGCCCGGGCGGACGGCCGCGATGCCGCGCAGCAGGCACTCGTGCGTGACCTGCGCCAGGCGCCGGGCCTGGATCGAGGGCGCGCCGACGAAATACATCTTGCTCGTGTCGCCGTGCCAGCCGTCCTTGATGATGGTGACGTCAATGTTGAGGATGTCGCCCTTTTTCAGTTTTTTTTCGCCCGGGACGCCGTGACACACCTGGTGATTGACCGAGGTGCAGATGGACTTGGGAAAGCCCTTGTAATTGAGCGGCGCGGGGACGGCGTGCTGGACGTTGACAATATAGTCGTGGCAGATCCGGTCGAGCGCGCCGGTGGTGACGCCGGGGACCACATGCGGCCGGATCATTTCGAGCACCTCGGCCGCGAGCCGGCCGGCGCCCCGCATCTTGGCGATCTCCTCCTGGGTTTTGACGATAATGGACATGTAGCCTCTGCGATCAGCGTTTACCGTTTTCCTGTCGGCGCGCCCTTTCAGGGCGGCCAGCAGCGGTCCAATTCTGTTCCAGGCGGAATTGTCAGTTATCGGAGCGGTTTTAAAAAGGCTTAGGCGGCGCGGGCTTAAGTAAAAGCCATTGAAAACATTGTCATAAAATCCCCCCTGTGGTATAAACGCGCGCGAATTCACAACCCACACGCAGGCCGTCACGTGCCCCGGGTGCCCCGCGCCGGAATTTTCGGACGGGGTCAGGGCATGGGGCCTGCGGCGGAATAACCCGACGGAGAACACATGAGCACTGTCACCATGCGCCAGATGCTGGAGGCCGGCGTGCATTTCGGCCACCAGACCCGGTTCTGGCATCCCAAGATGCGCTCCTTCATTTTCGGCGAGCGCAACAAGATCCACATCATCAACCTGGAAAAGACCCTGCCGCTGTTCAACGAGGCGATGGCCTTCCTTGAAAAGCTCGCGGCGAACAAGGGCACGATCCTGTTCGTCGGCACCAAGCGTCAGGCCACCGACATCATCCGGGAGCAGGCCGTCCGCTGCGGCGCGCCGTACGTCAACCATCGTTGGCTCGGCGGCATGCTCACCAACTATCGCACGGTCAAGAAATCCATCGAGCGGCTGAAGATGATCGAGTCCACGCTCGCCGACGAATCGAGCGCGCAGAAGCTCTCCAAGAAGGAGCTGCTCACGCTCGACCGCGAGCGCGTGAAGCTCGAGCGCAGCCTCGGCGGCATCAAGGAGATGAACGCCCTGCCCGACGCCCTGTTCGTGATTGACGTCGGACACGAATACATCGCCGTCGCCGAGGCGGCCAAGCTGAACGTCCCGGTCGTGGGCGTGGTTGACTCCAACTGCCGCCCCGACGGCGTTGATTACATCATCCCCGGCAACGACGACGCGATCCGCGCCATCCACCTCTACGCCCAGGCGGCGGCGGACGCCGTGCTCGAGGGACGCAAGCGCGTGGAATTCGCGGCGCCCGCGGAAGACGAGGAGTTCGTCGAGGTGAAGGAAGAGGCGGCCAAGGTCAAGGTATCGGCCCGGCGCAAGCCGCTCACCGTGGCCGACCCCGAGATCGCCACGGAGATTGAAGCGACCGAAGCGACGGTGAACGAAGCGGACAAGCCCGCCGCCGCGCCCAAGGCCAAGAGCGGCGGCCGCGGCAAGCCCAAGGCCGGTGGCGGACGCGGCAAGAAGGCCGCGGACACCTAGAAGCTATCTCAAAAACACCCGAACCGCAGATGAACGCAGATTTAATGAAGCGATAAACGCGGATATATCGCATGAATTCCCGGTATATCTGCGTTCATCCGCGGTTAAGGTATTTTGAGTTCTAGCAGGTTGCTGAAAAAGTCCATCCAGGACTTTTTCAGCCACGCAAGGCAAAAATGTCATTTTTGCCTTGCTCCATTTTTCAAACACTTGGGTGTTTGAAAAATGGCGGTCGGTCCCTCGACCGCACCGCAGGTTGCTGAAAAACGAGTTTTTCAGCAACCTGCTATACGCCTCACGAACCGCGCAAGGGGGCATCGCCCCCTTGTTTTTGCCGTCGAAGCTGGCGCAGGAATTTTGTACGGGAGCACGTAGATGATTATTTCCGCGACAATGGTCAAGGAGCTTCGGGAGCGCACCGGGCTCGGCATGATGGAATGCAAGGCGGCGCTCGCCGAGACCAACGGCGATCTGGACGCCGCCGCCGAGCTGCTGCGCAAGAAGGCCGGCGCCAAGGTCGAGAAGAAGGCCGGGCGCCTCGCCGCCGACGGCGCCATCGGCATCCATGTCGGCGCCGACGGCCGCACCGCCGCCATGGTCGAGGTCAACAGCGAGACCGATTTCGTCGCCAAGGGTGACGACTTCATGGGCTTTGCCAACGCCGCCGCCGCGTGCGTCGCCAAAAACAACCCGCCCGACGTGGGCGCGCTCACGCAGCTCCCGCTGCGCGCCGGCGCGGCCGCGACCGTGGCCCAGGCGCGCGAAGACCTGGTGATGAAGCTCGGTGAGAACATCAATGTGCGCCGCTTTGTGCGCTATGCCCCGGGCCAAGGGCGCATCGGCAGCTACGTGCACGGGCGCAAGATCGGCGTGCTGGTGGAGGTCCAGGGCGGCGACGAGGCCCTCGCCCGGGACCTGGCCATGCACATCGCCGCCAGCCGTCCGGAATACGTGGACAAGAACGATGTTCCCGCGGCGGCCGTCGCCAAGGAAAAAGAGATCTTCGCCGAGCAGGCGCGCGCCTCCGGCAAGCCCGCTGAGATCATCGAGAAGATGGTGCTGGGGCGGGTGAATAAATATTTAAATGAAATCACGCTCCTCGGCCAGCCCTTCGTCAAGGACCCGGACACCAGCGTGGAGAAGCTGCTCAAATCGAAGGCGGCCAAGGTCGTGCGTTTCTGCCGCTATGAGGTCGGCGAGGGGCTGGAGAAGCGCGCCGGCGATTTCGCCGCCGAAGTGATGGCGCAGGTAAAGGGGGCCGAGGCTTGACGGCCACGCCCGGGAGGGCCGCATATCGCCGGGTGCTGCTCAAGCTCTCCGGCGAGGCGCTCATGGGCCAGGACGCCTACGGCGTCAACCGCGAGGCGCTCGCGCGCATCGCGGAAGAACTTAAATCCGTCGTCGCCGCCGGGGCGCAGCTCGCGGTCGTGATCGGCGGCGGCAACATTTTCCGCGGCGTGGCGCCCGCCGCCGCCGGCATGGACCGGGCGTCGGCCGATTACATGGGTATGCTGGCGACGGTGATCAACGCGCTCGCGCTCCAGGACGCGCTCGAGCGCGTGGGCGTGGCGGTGCGCGTGCAGTCGGCGCTCCGCGTTGATCAGGTGGTGGAGCCCTATATCCGGCGGCGCGCCATCCGCCATCTGGAACAGGGGCGGGTGGTGATCTTCGCCGCCGGCACCGGCAGTCCGTTCTTTACCACGGACACGGCCGCCAGCCTGCGCGCCCTGGAGGTCGGCGCGGATGTCGTGTTCAAGGCAACCAAGGTGGACGGCGTCTATGACCGCGACCCCGCCCGGCACGCCGACGCGAAACGCTACGATGAAATCAGTTACACCGAGGTGCTGGAAAAACGGCTGGGCGTGATGGACGCCGCCTCCATCGCCCTGTGTCGCGACCAGAACCTGCCGGTGCGGGTATTTTCCATCAACAAGCCCGGCGGCCTGCTGCGGGCCGTGCTGGGCGAGAAGGAAGGCACGCTTGTGCGAGGGGGATGATCACCATGGCCGAGTCGCTCGAAACCATCAAGAAAGAAGCGGAGGCGCGGATGGCCAAATCCGTGGAGACGCTGAAAAACGACCTGGGCAAGATCCGCACCGGCCGGGCGCATCCGGGGCTGCTCGAGGGCGTGCGCGTTGACTACTACGGCAACAAGAGTCCGCTGAGCCAGGTGGCGAACATCTCCGTCGGTGACCCGCGCACCCTGACGGTGACCCCGTGGGACAAGGCCATGGTGCCGGCGATCGAGAAGGCCATCCGCGAATCCGACCTCGGCCTCAACCCGGTCACCGCCGGCCAGGTCATCCGCGTGCCACTGCCGCAACTGACCGAGGAGCGGCGCAAGGAGCTGGGCAAGCACGTGCGCACCGAGGGCGAGAACGCCAAGATCGCGATCCGCAACATCCGCCGCGACAGCAACTCGCACCTCAAGGATGCGCTGAAAAAGAAACTCATCACCGAGGACGAGGACAAGCGCGCCGAGGAGGCGGTGCAGAAGGCCACCGATCGCCACATCGCCGAGGTGGACAAGCTCGTGGCCGCCAAGGAACACGATATCATGCAGGTTTAGTGGCGCGCGTGCGCCGCGGACCACGCCCGCATGGATGACGTCAGCATGAAAAAACCCGCATCCCCCGCCGCGATCCCGCGGCACGTCGCCGTGATCATGGACGGCAACGGCCGTTGGGCGCGCCGCCGCGGCCTGCCGCGCATCGCCGGCCACCACCGCGGCGTCGAGCGCGTGCGCGACCTGGTCGGAGCCTGCGTCGAGAAGGGCGTCGGTTATCTGACCCTGTTCGCCTTCAGCAGCGAGAACTGGCGCCGCCCGGAATCGGAGATCAAGATGCTCATGGATCTCTTTCTCGGCGCCCTGGACCGCGAGGTGCGCAAGCTGCATGAGAACAACGTCCGCTTCCGCGTCATCGGCGACACCGGCCGCTTCGACCCGGAACTCGCGCGCCGCATCCGCGAGGCCGAGACGCTGACCGCGGGCAACGCCGCCATGACGCTGACCGTCGCCGCCAATTACG
>Ga0155210_1147_pt1 | contig 14035 bp, 15 predicted proteins | sample RifCSPhighO2_02_FD_106178 | JGI IMG/M metagenome (GOLD analysis project Ga0155210, IMG submission 106178) | Candidatus Muproteobacteria bacterium RIFCSPHIGHO2_02_FULL_65_16 | reverse complement strand
TCTTGTGAAATCCTGTTAATCCTGTCTATTCCTGCTTTTCATCTTCTCCCCGGTAGATGCAGCCCGCGGTACAGGTCTCCCGCACCACCACCTGGGAGAGCATGGGAAGCGCCGGTTTCAGGCGGCGCCAGATCCAGCGGGCGAGATTCTCGCTGGTCGGATTTTCCAGTCCGGGGGTGTCGTTCAGATACGTGTGATCGAGCTCATCGTGCAACGGCCCGAACGCGCGGCCGATGTCGGCAAAATCCTGCACCCAGCCTTCCCGCGGTTGCACCGGTCCGGTGACATGGACCTCGATGGCGAACGAATGGCCGTGCAGGCGGCGGCACTTGTGGTCCTCCGGCAGTTGCGGCAGGCGGTGCGCCGCCTCGATGGTGAAAAGCTTGAATATTTCCACGGATGAACCTGCTGCAACCGAGTAGACGTAGTTTAAACCCTTTAGCCGTCGCCGGAAAACCGCTCAAACTGGTTTCGCGCTGCTCCCGGGCACGCTAAAATGGCCGTTCGATCACACGGAATCAAATAAATGGCGCCGCCCTTGTTGCCTTTGCTGATTGAACCCGCCGAGCTCGAGCCGCATCTGGGAGAAAAAAACCTCCTGCTCGTGGACCTGGACCGGCCGGAAACCTATGCCGAGATCCATCTGCCCGGCGCCGTGCATCTCGACTACGCCAGTCTGGTGCACGTCCAGCCGCCGGCGCAGGGGATGCTGCCGGACGAGGCGCAGCTGTCGGAGCTGTTCAGCGCCATCGGCCTGACGCCGGACACGCACGTGGTCGCCTATGACGAGGAAGGCAACTCCCGCACCGCGCGCCTGCTGTGGACCCTCGATGTCATCGGCCACAAGGCCTATTCCATGCTGAACGGCGGCCTGGAGGCGTGGGAGAGCGAACACCGGCCGGTGGCGAATGAGGCCATCGCGCGCCCGCGCAGCCATTATCAGGTCAGGCTTACCGGGGCGGGAATCGCGGACCGGAATTACATCCTCGCGCACCTGCGCGATCCCGGGGTGGTGCTGCTCGACGCCCGCAGTCCGGGTGAGTACCGCGGCGAGATCATGCGCGCCGCGCGCGGCGGCCACATACCGGGGGCGGTGAATTTCGACTGGGTGAACGCCATGGACCGGGCCCACGGCCTGCGCCTGAGGCCCGCGGCGGAGCTGAGAGATATGCTCGCGGCGATCGGCGTGACGCCCGACAAGGAGATCGTCGTCTACTGCCAGACCCACCACCGCTCCTCCCATACCTATTTTGTCTTGAAACACCTCGGCTACCCCAACGTCCGGGGTTACCCGGGGTCGTGGTCGGAATGGGGCAACAGCCCCGACGCGCCTATCGAATGAAGGGCCAGGCCGGTTCCTGCTCCCGGCTTCCGCCGGCGCTTTCCAGAAACCGGTCAAGCTCCAGCAGCGCGTAGATATCGCCGACATAGACCATGGCCGCGGTCTCGTCCTCCCCGCCGAACGGAACATCCGCCGGCGCCTTCTGCCAGGGGAAAATCGCCGTATGCGTCAGTGCTGTCATGGCACACCTCCGTTTGTTCGCAGATGACAGAAATTCCTTCCGCAAGATATTTTGCAAGGAACGTGCCGCCGCCATGCCGCGGATATACGTAGAATCCCCGATGCCGCGCGTGTGGCGGATTTTGCGACTATCATTCGAACGAAGCACAGGCGACACCGGCAAATAATCGTCATGACCAACACCTGGATCCTGGTCGCGCACCGCGGCGGCGCGCGCATCTTTGAAAGCACCGGTCCGGGCAAGGGCCTCGGGTTGATCCGGGATATTCCGCATCCGTCGGGCAGGCTGAAAAACCAGGACATCGGGGCGGACAAGCCGGGCCGGAGCTTCGACTCCCACGGCGTGGGGCGCCATGCCCTGGGCAAGGAGCACGAGCCGACCGAGCAACTCGCCGAACGGTTCGCCCGGGAGCTGGCCGGGCTGCTGGACGAGGGCCGCACCCATCGGCGCTACGCGCAGCTGGTGCTGGTCGCCGAGCCGCGTTTTCTGGGAATGCTGCGCGCGGCGCTGACGCCCGCGACGGCGGCGCTCGTGGTCGCCGCGCTCGACAAGGACCTCGGCGACATAGATGCGCGCGAGCTGCCGAAGCATCTCGAAGGCGTGCTTCGCGTCTGATTCGGCCGGGCCGCAAGTAAAGCTCTGAACAAATCACCACGGCGAAACCGGCCCCGGTATGTTCAAAGCCGGGAACCGTGGTCCCGGCGCCCGTCGCCCTCGGTGTCGGCCAGGGTCCCGTCAACGTCGAAAATCAGGGCCTGCAAAGGCATGGGGCGCCCGCTGTTTCCACCGGTAAGAACCTCCTTGCGACCATCGGACCTTTCTGGTATAGATTCGCGCTTATTTTTTTCGGCCCCCCGGATTTTCGGGCCTATTATCACAGGAGTTGACGCATGCCGGCTACCCGGAAACGCAAGGAACAATCCAAGGATCAGTCCTCCCTATTCCTCGGAATCAAGCCCTACGCCGCCAAAAAGGGCGAAAAATACATGAACAAGAAACAGCAGGAGCATTTCCACGGCAAGCTCCTCGCCTGGCGCCGGGAACTGGAGGACGAGATCACCCGCACCGTGCACCAGATGCGCGACGAGCCGGACAACCCGCCGGACCCGAACGACCGCGCGAGCCAGGAGACCGACATGTCGCTCGAGCTGCGCTCGCGCGACCGCGAGCGCAAGCTCATCAAGAAGATTGACGAGTCGCTCGCGCGCATGGAGACCGGCGATTACGGCTATTGCGACGTCTGCGGCGTGGAGATCGGCCTCGATCGCCTGGAGGCGCGACCGACGGCGGAGCTCTGCATTGACTGCAAGACCCTGGATGAGATCCGCGAAAAAAAGATGGGCTGATCGGCCCCCGCCCGCCCCCCAGGCGCATCTCCCCGCCCCGCGCTAACCGCCCCCAGCCAGAGATCGCCTGTTGACCTCGCTCCTGATCCGCAACGCCAGCATCGCGCGCCCCGACGGGTCAACATTCGAAGGCGATCTGCTCTGCGCCGACGGCCGCATCGCGCGCATCGCCCGGCGTCTCGGCGCCGAAGCCGATGAAACGATTGACGCCGCGGGCAAGCTGCTCCTGCCCGGCGTCATTGACGCGCAGGTGCATTTCCGCGAGCCGGGACGGGAGTACAAGGAAGATCTGGCGAGCGGCGCGCGCGCCGCGGTCAAGGGCGGGGTGACCGGCTTCCTCGACATGCCCAACACCGACCCGCCGACGGTGAGCCAGGCGGCGCTGGACGACAAGCTCGGGCGCGCGGCGGAGAAATGCGTCGCCAACTACGGCTTCTTCATCGGCGCCACGCCGGACAACCTGGACGAGATCAACCGCGCCGCTCCCGCCTGCGGCATAAAGGTCTTCATGGGCGCGAGCACCGGCAGCCTGCTGGTGGACCGGCCCGAGGACCTGGAACGGATCTTCGCCAACGGGACGCGCCTGATCGCGGTGCACGCCGAGGACGAGGCGCGCATCCGCGCGCGCGCCGGCGAATTCGCCGGGCGCACCGATCCCGCCACGCATTCGCTCGTGCGCGACAACGAAAGCGCCCGGCTTGCGACCGCGCGCGCGCTCGCGCTGGCGCAGAAATACCGCCGCCGGCTGCACGTCCTGCATCTCTCGACGCGCGAAGAAGTGGAGCTGCTGCGCCGCGACAAGCCCGCGTGGGTCACGGCCGAGGCGACCCCGAACCACCTCTTTCTCGACGTCCGCGATTACGCCAGCAAGGGGACGCTGGTGCAGATGAATCCGCCGCTGCGCGCGCCCGAAGACAGCGCGGCCCTGTGGCGCGGCCTGCGCGACGGCACCATAGACTTCATCGCCACCGATCACGCGCCACACACGCTGGAAGAAAAACACCGGGGCTACCCCCAGGCACCGTCGGGCATGCCGGGCGTCGAGACCTCGCTGCCGTTGATGCTCACGGCGTATAAGGACGGCCGCTGCACCCTGGCGGAAATCCAGAAATGGATGTGCTGGGGCCCGGCGCAGGCCTACCGCATCCCGAACAAGGGCAAGATCGTCGAGGGCTGGGACGCGGACCTGACGCTGGTTGACATGGACAGCACCAGGCCCGTGCGCGACGAGGACATGCTCACCAAGGTGCGCTGGTCGCCCTTCAGCGGGCGCGAGCTCGTCGGCTGGCCGATCTATACGATCGTCGGCGGCGCGATCGCCTACGACAAGGGGCGCATCCGCGAGGGCGTGCGCGGCAAAGCGCTACAGTTTCAAATATGATTTTGAACCGCCAAGGCGCCAAGAACGCCAAGAAAACAAGGTCTCGGGAGAAGTTCTCTTGAATGAGTCACCTCGACTGTTGTTCAGGTACTCGAAGTTGCTTTTGCTCCCCAAACATTCCTTGGCGTTCTTGGCGTCTTGGCGGTAAAGAATAATAATATGGATTTAATACTACTGATTCAGGCGCTTATCCTCGGCGTCGTCGAGGGGCTGACGGAGTTCCTGCCGGTGTCGTCCACCGGCCACCTCATCGTCGTCGGCGACGCCATCGGCTTCACCGGCGAGCGCGCCAAGACCTTCGAGATCTCCATCCAGTTGGGCGCGATCCTCGGGGTCGCGTGGTTTTACCGCGCAAGGCTGCTCGATCTCGCCGGCGGGCTCGACCGCGCGCCCGAGCGCCGCTTCGTGCTGAATCTGTTCATCGCCTTTCTGCCCGCGGCGGCGCTCGGGCTGCTCGCGCACAAATACATCAAGGCCCATCTCTTCAACCCACTCACCGTGGCCGGGGCGCTCATCGCCGGCGGCTTCGCGATTCTGCTCATCGAGCGCCGGCACCGGCACCGCGGCGCGCGCGTGCACGCGCTCGGCGAGATCACGCGGCTCGACGCGCTCAAGGTCGGCCTCGCCCAGACGCTCTCGCTCTTTCCCGGCGTGTCGCGCTCCGGGGCCACCATCATGGGCGGACTGTTCCTGGGGCTGTCGCGCACCGCGGCCACCGAGTTCTCGTTCTTCCTCGCCATGCCGACGATGTTCGCCGCCACGCTCTACGACCTCTTCCGGAGCCGGCAACTGCTGCACGCCGAAGACACGCTGCTGTTCGCGGCCGGTTTCGTCATGGCGTTCCTCACGGCGCTCGTGGTGGTCAAGACCTTCCTGGTCTATGTCGCGCGCCACACCTTCAGGCCGTTCGCCTGGTACCGCATCGGCTTCGGACTGCTGGTGCTGGCCTACTTCTGGTGACCGCCCGTGGAATGGATCGTCCAACTCGTTGATCTCGTCCTGCACCTCGACCGGCACCTGGGCGTGTTTCTGGCGAACTACGGGGCGTGGATCTACGTGCTCCTCTTCGTCATCGTCTTCGCCGAGACCGGGCTCGTGGTGACGCCGTTCCTGCCGGGCGACTCGCTCCTGTTCGTCACCGGCACGCTCGCCGCGGCGGGCGGCATGGACGTGCGCTGGCTGATGGCCGTGCTCGTGGCCGCGGCGCTCACCGGGGACAACGTCAACTACTGGGCCGGGCGCTATCTCGGCCCGCGCGTGTTCCGCAACGAGAGTGCGCGCTGGCTGAACCGCAAGCACCTCGAACGCACCCGCGGTTTCTACGAGCGCTACGGCGTCAAGACCATCGTGCTCGCGCGTTTCATCCCCGTCATCCGCACCTTCGCCCCGTTCGTGGCCGGCGTCGGCCGCATGCCCTACGGACGCTTCATCACGGTGAGCGTGCTCGCGGCCCTGCTCTGGGTCGTGTCGCTGGTGCTGGCCGGCTACTTTTTCGGCAACATCCCCTGGGTCAGGCAAAACCTCTCCGTCGTGATCGCCGCGATCATCGTAATCTCGGTGCTGCCGGCCGTCTTCGAGGCGCTGCGCCAGCGCCGGCGCGGCTGAGCCGGGAAAAGCACTCCGTATCAGGGGGTTGCGGCTTTGAATGTGGCCGTGGCGTGGGCTATGTTTACTTAAGCGGGCCGCCGGGCCGGAACACAACGACCAACGCCTATCGCCCTCGAGCCATCCTGGATTCTCGCATGTCAGCAGAAATTCAACCGCACGCGGCCGCCAAGGCCCGGATACTGGTGGTGGACGACTCGCGCGTCATTCGCAAGGCGATCAGCAAGATCCTGGGCGATGAATTCGACCTCATCGAGGCCGAGGACGGCGAGGTGGGCTGGGAGCGGCTCCTGGAGGACGACACGATCCAGGTCGTCATCGCGGACGTCGAGATGCCGCGCCTGGACGGCTACTCCCTGATATGCCGCATCCGCGCCTCGGACGAGGCGCGCATCCGCGAGGCGCCGGTCATCATCATCACCGGCGCCAACGACGACGAGACCAAGGAACGCGCCCTCGCCTGCGGCGCCACCGACTTCATCGTCAAGCCGCTGGACAGCACGCAACTGCTGATGCGCGCGCGGGCGCACGCCAAGCTCGACCAGACCACGCGCAAGCTGGCCGAAACCACGGTCGCGCTCGAGGAACAGGCGGCGGCCGACCCGCTGACGCAGCTGCACAGCCGGCGCTACTTCATGCAGCGCGGCCAGCAGGACCTGTCGCACGCCAAGCGCCACGGCAACCCCGTGGCCGTCATCCGCGTGGACATAGACAACTTCCGGGCCGTCTACCGCAAGCACGGCGACCAGATGTGCGACGAGATCCTGGTCTGGCTCGCCAAGATCTTCACCGCGGCCTCGCGCGCGGAGGACACCGTGGCGCGCGTCGGCGGCGGCGAGTTCGCCGTCATCGTCCCGTCGTCCGGACGGCGGGAGGCGATGGTGCTGTGCGAGCGCCTGCGCGCGGCCGCGGACGAAAAGCCGTTCACGCACAACGGCGTCTCCATCCCGGTCACCATCAGTCTGGGCCTGGCGGTCTTCGGCCATGACCAGGCCGACACCATGGAGCAGCTCATGGGCCTGGCGGTCCAGCGGCTGACGCAGGTCAAGGCCGAGGGCGGAAACCGCATCGGCGGGCCGGCGGAAGAAGCGCCGCCGGACCTCGCGCGCCAGCCGCCGGCGCCGTGGCGCGGCGCCGAACCCGCGGCGGAAGTGTCCATACCGGAGTTGACACTGGAGGAGGCGTTCATGGAGCAGCCAGACATGGAGAAGTCGTTGCAGATGCTCGCCGGCGGCGACGGGGGGGAGCTTGTGCCCTACCTGCCCGACCTGATGACGCGCATCATTCCGTTGCTCGAGTTCGGCAACAAAAAACTCGATCTCGGCCTGGGATTCGCCATCGAGTCGTTGAAGGCGAAGATTCAGGGCAGGAAGTAGCCGCAGCGCCGGCCGGTCTCTGAACCGCCAAGACGCCAAGGACGCCAAGAAAGACGCGCTGAGTCAAAAAAACCAGGAAAGACCAAATCATTCTTCTCGTTTTCGGTTCTATTTCTAGAATTTCTTGGCGTCCTTGGCGTCTTGGCGGTTCAAGATCTTATTCTTTTGCCGTGGGGCAAATCCCGGCGAGGCAGCAGTCGCCGCACAACGGCCGCTTGCGGCAGGTGTCCTTGCCGTGGCGCACGATGAGCGCATGGTACTCGTTGAACAGCGGCGCGTCGGCCCCGAGCGCACGCTCGAACAGATGCCGCAGCGTCTCGTAGCCCTCGTCACCACGGATCAGCCCCAGGCGCGCGAAGATGCGCCGGGTGTAGGCGTCAATGACGAACACCGGCCGCTCGAAGGCGTAGAGCACGATGTCGTCGGCGGTCTCGGGGCCGATGCCGTGCACCGCGATCAGCGCCGCGCGCAGGTCGTGTATGGACAGCCTGGCGAGCCCGCGCACGCCGCCCCGGCCGATGAGCCAGCGGCACATTTCCTTCAGGCGCTTGGCCTTGACGTTGAAATAACCCGAAGGCTTGAGCCAAGCGGCAAGCCGTCTGTGCGGCGCTTTCACGATCGCCTCGGGCGTGAGCGCTCCGGCTCTCTTTAAGTTGGCGATCGCGCGCTCGACGTTGGTCCAGGCGGTGTTCTGCGTCAGCACCGCGCCGACCATGATCTCGAAACGCGAGTCCCCCGGCCACCAGTGCTGGCGGCCGTTGGCGGCGTAAAGCCGGCGGTAAACCACGCGGAAGGTCGCGCGCGCTGTCATAGCGGTAGATGCAAGGTATTATAACGGTGTCCCGGATTCGGCTATGTTACCTTATCATGGAGCGGTGACCCGCCGGACCGACACCCAAGCGAACACCCGACCCCGTACAATCATCCGCGCCATGCGCATCCTACTCGACACGCCGCTGCGCACGTTCTCGCTGCTGAGCCTCGCCCTGATCGCGCTGACGGTGCTGGCGACGGGCGCGGCGCAGTCGCTGTACCTGCGCGAGTCCATCCTCGAGCGCGAGGGCGTGATCATCCGCGACACCGTCCGCGGGCTCGCCACGGAACACCTCGGCTGGGACGACCTCGCGCAGCCGGACACGGCCGACGCCCAGCTGCGCCTGGCGCAGAGCTTCGCCATCCTGCGCGACCTGACGGGAGCCGCGCGCATCAAGGTCTACGACTCCGCGAACCGCGTCGTCTGGTCCGACGACCCGGCGCTGATCGGGCGGGTCGTCCCCGGGGAGAGCCGCCTGCGCCAGGCGCTGACGGGCGGCGTAGCCGCGGTGTTCGATCCGCAGGAGCGCGCCTCGCATGCCGAGGAGAACCTGCCGCGCGGTCCGCTCGTCGAGTTCTATGTGCCCTTTGCCGTCAAGCGCCGCGGCACCGGCGGTGGCGAGATCATGGGCGCGCTGGCGCTCTACCGCGACGCCGAGCCGCTGCGGCGGACCATCGCGCGCGGGCGTCTGCTGCTGTGGACGGTCACCGGCGCCGGCGGGCTTGCGCTCTACGGCGCGCTCTTCGGCCTGTACCGCTCGCTGTACCGCCGCCAGCGCGCAACCGAGACGGCGCTCACGCGCCTGACCACGGATCAGGCGCGCCTGGTGCAGATCGAAAAACTCTCCGCCGTCGGCCAGATGGTCGGCGAGGCGGCGCACCAGCTCAACAACCCGCTCGTCGGCGTGATGAATCTCGCCCAGCTCGCCGAGCGCGAGCCCGACAACCCGCCGCGCACGCGCGAGCTGCTCGCCGACATCCGCCGCGCCGGCGAACACTGCCGCGGCTTCGTGAGCCGCATGCTCGACTTCACGCGCCTCGCGCGCTTTGAACGCCAGCCGGTGGCGTTGCGCCCGCTGGTGGACGAGACCGTGGCGTTCTTCCGGCAGGGCGACGCGCACCACCACGATGTGCGCGTCGAGGCGACGGACGACACGGCGCTGCGCGCCGACCCGGTGCTGCTGCGCCACGCGCTGTTCAACCTGCTCACCAACGCCGCGCAGGCCGACCCGGACGGGCCGATCCTCGTGCGCGTGCGGCCCGAGCCGCGCGACGGCGTCGCGGGCGTGGCGCTGGCGGTCGCGGACCGCGGACCGGGCCTGAGCCCGGAGGTCCGGGCCAAGCTGTTCACGCCGTTCTTCACCACCCGCCCGGGCGGCACGGGCCTCGGGCTCGCCGTGGTGCAGCACATCGCCGTGCTGCACGGCGGCGCCGCGAGCGGGGCCGATAACCCCGGCGGCGGCGCCTGTTTCACGCTGTGGCTGCCGCTCGCGGCGACCGGAGACGACGATGAAAGCGCGCATCCTGCTGATTGACGACGACCCGTTCACGCGCCGGCTGTTCACGGACCTGTTCCGCGGAAAACCGGTGGAGCTGCGCGTCGCCGGCAGCGCGGCCGAGGCGCGCCGCGAGCTGCGCGTCGCCGACTTCAACCTGGTGCTGCTCGACCAGCGGCTGCCGGACGGCAACGGACTCGAGTTGTTCGGCGAGCTGCGGCGCGAGCGCCCGAACCAGATGGCGATCCTGATCACCGGGTTCGCCGAAGTGCGCGACGCAGTGCGCGCCGTGCGCGCGGGGTTGTTCGACTATCTCACCAAGCCGTTCGAGAACCTCGAGGAGCTCGAGGCCGTGGTCGCCAAGGCGCTCGAGACCGACGCCGCCTACCGCGAGCTCGCGCGCCTGCGCGAGACGCTCGACGCGCGCGCCGCGCAGCCGGTCATCATCGGCCGCTCGGCGCCGATCGAGCGGCTGCTCGAGCAGATCCGGCAGGTCGCGCCGCTCGACACCACGGTGCTGATCGAGGGCGAGTCCGGCACCGGCAAGGAGTTGGTGGCGAAGCTCCTCCACGCCCAGGGCCCGCGCGCGGGCGGGAAGCTGCTCGAAATCAACTGCGGCGCGCTGTCGGAGCAACTGCTCGAGAGCACGCTCTTCGGCTACGAGAAGGGCGCCTTCACCGGCGCGGCCAAGACCACTCCGGGGTACTTCGAGGAGGCCGCGGGCGGAACCTTGTTCCTCGACGAGATCGCCGACATGAGCCAGAAGCTACAGGCGAGCCTGCTGCGCGTGCTGCAGGAACACGTGTTCTATCGTCTCGGCAGCACCGAGAAGCGCGCCAGCGACTTCCGCCTGCTCTGCGCCACGAACAGGAACCTCGAGTCCGAGGTCAAGGCCGGGCGCTTCCGCTCCGACCTCTACTACCGCATCAACGTCGTGGTCCTGCGCACGCCGCCGTTGCGCGAGCGGCGCGAGGACATCACCCCGCTCGCCCTCTATTTTCTCGATCACTACAACCGCCGCTTCGGCAAGGACGCTGGCCCGTTCACGCCCGAGGCGATGCGGGCGCTCGAGGCCGCGCCCTGGCCGGGCAACGTGCGTGAATTGCAGCACGCGGTCGAGCGCGCGGTGGCGCTTAAGGCTGGACCGATCGCCCCCGAGGACCTGACATCGGGCGCGCCGGCGCCCGAGGCCGCGCCGCCGGCCGCGGGGCCGCTCTCCTATGAAAGCGCGCGCGAGCGTTTCGAGCGCGCCTACTTCGAGCAGCTCCTCAAGGCCGCCGGCGGCAACGTCTCCGAGGCCGCGCGCATGGCCGGCATTTCGCGGCAAAACTTCTACGCCCATCTGAAACGCTGGGGGATTGTCACGGAAACATGACAGCTGTCTCATCTACATCACGAACATCAACATAGTTTCATGGCCATACATATCGTAATAGCTTGATTCTCTGGGGTTTTCCCGACCATAGTGATGCGGCACGCGGATTGCTATGCGTTGCGGCGACGGGCGGAATCATCCCGCCCCCAACAATCAGATTCAGGAGGCATCATGCAAGCAAAAACCATCGCGTGCGCGGCCGGGCTCACCGCCCTGATCGCGGGCCAGGCGTCCGCGCTCGAGCCACAGAAGATCAACTGGGCCGCCGTGCCCAAGAGCCGGATCACGCTGTTCTACCCCGGACAGTCCACGCAAGAGTGGATCCTGAGCGCCGCGCACAAGGCCGGCGCCACCGGCGTGCGCGAGGGCAAGAACTGCCTCAAGTGCCACGCCGACGAAGAGGCCGACATCGGTAAGACTATCGTCAGCGGCAAGAAGCTCGAACCCACCCCCATCGCCGGCAAGCCCGGCTCCATCAAGGTCACGGTGCAGGCGGCCTACGACAAGGAGAATTTCTACCTCAAGGCGAGCTGGCCGACCAACCTGAAAGAGGCCGGCGCGTTCCACAACTATAAGGCGTTCAAGGACGGCAAGTGGGTCACCTATGGCGACAACCGCACCAACAAGGACGTGAAGGCCGGCAAGGCCAAGGCCTCCTACGAGGACCGCTTCAACTTCATGCTCGGCGACAACAAGGGCGGCGTCGCCAACTTCGCGAACCAGGGCTGCTGGGTCACCTGCCACAACTCCATGCGCGATGCGCCCAACGAGCCGAAGAAAGAGGCGGTCGAGGCGCATCCGGTGCTGGGCAAGGACGGCATGAAGAAGAGCGACATCCGCAAGTACCTGCCCGAGACCCGCACCACCATGGACGACAAGGGCGGCTGGGACAAGCTCAAATCCAAGGAACAGCTCGACGCGCTGCTCGCCAAGGGCGCGTTCCTGGATCTGTGGCAGGCGCGCGCCTACCGTTCCATCCCGGTCGGCAAGGCGGACGACTCATACGTCTTCCAGTACCGCAATTTTGACAAGGGCAAGAAACCCTTCGACAGCAACTGGGACGGTGAGAAGAAGCAGCCCAAGTTCATGTTCGACCCGGACAAGAACAACGGTGCGACGGCGCTCACCGCGGCGCAGTTCCGCGACCCGAAGGCGCCGAAGCTGGACAACACCAACAGCATCCCCTACGACCAGGCCAAGGTGAAGGACGGCGACATCCTGCCCGGCTTCATCCTCAACACCAAGACCGAAGGCTCGGCCGACGACCTGGACGCCAGCGGAACCTGGGCCAACGGCGTGTGGACGATGTACGTCTGGCGCAAGCTCGACACCCAGCAGAAGGACGACGTCGCGTTGGCGGCGGGCCAGACCTATCCGATCGGACTGGCGGTGCATGACGACAGCGTCACGACCCGCTTCCACTACGTGAGCATGCCGTTGAAGCTCTCGCTCGGCAAAAAGGACGGGCATATTAATGCCGTCGCAATCAAGTAACTCCTCAATCGAGCCGGCCGGCGAGCGCCCTTCGGGGCGCCGCTGGTCGGCGTTTTTCAAGGGAACGGCGGGGCTGCTTACGCTCGGCTTCCTCGCCGGCGCGATCAGCCTGCTGGTGCTGGAAGAATTCGACATACACACCTCGACCACCGAGTTCTGCATCTCCTGCCACAGCACCATGCGCGCCACGGTGTACAAGGAGCTGCAACAGTCGCGGCACTACAACAACGCCGCGGGCGTGCGCCCGAGCTGCGGCGACTGCCACGTCGCCGGGCGGCTGCTGCACGCGACCTGGGAGCACGGGCTCGGCGCGGGCGACCTCTTCGCGCAGCTCACCGGCGACTGGTCCGACCCCGCCAAGTTCGAGGAGAAACGCCCGAAGATGGCCGAGCGGGCGCGGTTACACCTGCTCGAGGAAGGCAGCGAGACCTGCCTGCACTGTCACGTCATGGAGGCGATCCAGCCGCAGCGCAAACGCGGCCAGCGCACGCATGCCGACGCAATCGAGAAAGGCAAGACCAACTGCATCGCCTGCCACTACAACCTGGTGCACAAGGAGGTTCCGCTCTCCGAGCGCTTCATCCAGGCGATCAAGGAGTACGGCGTGGACTGAATGGGCGGCGCGCCCGTGCACTGAAGGCGTCGGCGCCCCCTGCTATAATGTTCACGTGCCCATCCGGCCGGCAGAACACAGGAGGAACACGCTCATGGATTGCCCCAACATCCTCAAGGCGCTCGCGCTGGGCGCGAGCCTGTTGATCGCCGGGCAGGCGTCGGCCGAGCTGGTCCTGAGCACGCAGCCGCGCGGCCCGCACACGGAAGTGGACCGGCCGTTCGAGGAACTGGCGTCCTACCTGACCAAACTCACGGGCGCCGCGGTCAGCTATCGCTACATGGACGACTGGCTGACCTACGCCACGGAGATGCAGAGTGGCCAGTACGACATCGCCTTCGACGGTCCCGCCTTCGTCTCCTGGCGGATGCGCAATCAGAACCACGAGGTGCTCGCCAAGATCGCCGGCGACAGTGTCCGGCACGTGGTGGTGGTGAAGAAGGACAACAATCGCATCAAGTCCATTCACGACCTCGCCGGCCACACCGTCTGCGGGCGGCCGACGCCCAACCTGGCGAGCCTGGTGCTGCTCAAGGAGTTCACGAACCCGATGCGCCAGCCGATCATCGTCCCGGCCGAGTCCTACGACGACGCGTTCCGGAAAATGCTCGCGGGGCGCTGCACCGGCGCGTTGGTGGGCGAATCCCGGTTCAAGAAATACAGCGACGAGGACCGGGGCATGACCAAGGTGGTGTTCACCAGCGAGCCGCTGCCCACGCCCGCGATCACCGCCGGCCCGCGCGTGACGCCGGAACAGAAGCGCAAGATCGTCGAGGCGCTCACCGCGCCCGAGGCGTCGAAACACATCGGGACGTTCCTAAAGAAGTACGCCGGCGACAAGCCGTTCGTGGCGGCGAATCCGGCCGCGTACCGGCCCCATTACATATTGCTCAAGCACGAGCGCGGCTTCGAAAATCATGCCGGCACCGGCCGCTAGGGAAGCTCCGATTAAGTATGATTATTTGCCGCAAAGACGCGAAGGGCGCAAAGAAAAGCATCGGATAATCAAAAGA
>Ga0155210_1139_pt1 | contig 15269 bp, 27 predicted proteins | sample RifCSPhighO2_02_FD_106178 | JGI IMG/M metagenome (GOLD analysis project Ga0155210, IMG submission 106178) | Candidatus Muproteobacteria bacterium RIFCSPHIGHO2_02_FULL_65_16 | reverse complement strand
CCCCGATCGCCATGGAAGAGGGCCTGCGCTTCGCCATCCGCGAGGGCGGCCGCACCGTGGGCGCGGGGGTGGTGGCGAAAGTATTGGAGTAGCAAGTAGCAAGGGGAAAGTAGCAAGTAGCAAGAAAAAGAAGTTACTTGCCACTTGATACTTGCTACTTGCTAACTTGTAACTTGTAACTTGTAACTGAGTTTAACATGGCAAGTCAGAGAATTAGGATACGGCTAAAGGCGTTCGATCACCGGCTGATTGACCGCTCGGCGCAGGAGATCGTCGACACGGCGCGGCGCACCGGCGCGCTCGTGCACGGGCCGATTCCGCTGCCGACCAAGATCGAGCGCTTCACGCTGCAACGCTCGCCGCACGCGGACAAGAAGGCGCGCGACCAGTTCGAGATCCGGACGCACAAGCGGATCATGGACATCATCGAGCCCACGGACAAGACCGTGGACGCGCTGATGAAGCTCGACCTCTCCGCCGGCGTGGACGTGGAAATTAAATTAAGCTAGAAACCACAGATAAACACCGATGAACACAGATAGAAAAATCTATTCTTGCTTTATCCGTGTTAATCCGTGTTCATCTGTGGTTGCAAAATATTTAGGTTTTTAAAAATGGCGCTGGGACTGGTAGGCAGAAAGATCGGCATGACCCGGGTGTTTTCCCCGGACGGCGCGGCCACGCCCGTGACGGTGCTGGAGATCGCCGGCAACCGCGTGACCCAGGTGAAGGACGAGGCCAAAGACGGCTACCGCGCGGTCCAGGTGACCGCCGGGACCCGGCGCGCGGACCGGCTGTCCAAGCCGATCGCGGGCATCTACGCGAAGAACGGGGTCGCGCCGGGGCGCGGACTGTGGGAGTTCCGCCTGGACGCGGGCGAGGGCGCGGATCTCAAGCCCGGCGCCGAGATCAAGGCGGATATATTCAAGGTCGGCCAGCACGTGGACGTGCAGGGCACCTCGATCGGCAAGGGCTTCGCCGGCGTGATCAAGCGCCACCACTTCCGCGGCGGTCGCGCCAGCCACGGCAACTCGCTCTCGCACCGGGCGCCGGGCTCGATCGGCCAGCGCCAGACGCCGGGGCGCGTGTTTCCCGGCAAGCCCATGGCCGGCCATCTGGGGCATGCCACGCGCACCCAGCAGAACCTGGAGATCGTGCAGATAGACGCCGAGCGCAATCTGCTGCTGGTCAAGGGCGCCGTGCCCGGCCCCAAGGGCCAGGACGTGGTGATCCGGCCGAGCGTGAAGGAAAAGAAGGCGAGCAGCAAATGAAGCGGTCAGCGTTCAGCTATCAGCTCAAAGATGAGAACGGTTTAGCTGATCGCTGAAAGCTGATAGCTGAATGCTCAAGCGAAGAATACGACTATGAAACTGACAGTCATGAATGAAGCCGGCAAGGGTTCGGAGATGGACGTCTCCGACGCCGTGTTCGGCTGCGCGTTCAACGAGCCGCTGGTGCACCAGGTGGTGGTGGCGTACCAGGCGAATGCCCGGCAGGGGACGCGCAAGCAAAAGACCCGCGCCGAGGTGCGGGGCGGCGGCCGTAAGCCCTGGCGCCAGAAGGGCACCGGGCGCGCGCGCGCCGGCACCATCAGAAGTCCCTTGTGGCGCGGCGGCGGCAAGGTCTTCCCGTCCTCGCCGGACGAGAATTTCGCGCACAAGGTGAACAAGAAAATGCACCGCGGCGCGATGCGCGCGATACTCTCGGAGCTCGCGCGCCAGGGGCGCCTGGTCGCGGTCGCGGAGTTCAAGGTCGAGCAGCCGAAGACCAAGGCGCTGGTCGAGAAGCTGAACCGGCTCAACGCGCCGGACGTGCTGATCGTGACCGACGGCCTGGACGACAAGCTCGCGCTCGCCGCGCGCAATCTGCCGGGTGTGGACGTCCGCACCGTGGGCGGCGCCGACCCGGTGAGCCTGATCCGGCATGAGAAGGTGATCATGACGAGCGGCGCGGTCAAGCGTTTCGAGGAGTTGCTGGCATGACGCTCTTTTCGGGCAAGAAGGCGAAGGCGGAGAAGAAGGCCGAGGTTCAGGCCGCAAGCGCCGCGCGCGCGCCGGAGGCCGTCATCGGCGACGAGCGGCTGTTCCACGTGATCCTGGCGCCGCACATCTCGGAGAAGGGCACGCGCGTGGCGGACAAGCACCGCCAGATCGTGTTCGAGGTGCGCCGGGACGCGACCAAGCCGTTGATCCGGCAGGCGGTGGAGAAGCTGTTCAACGTGCGGGTCGAGACGGTGACGGTCGCCAACGTCAAGGGCAAGGCCAAGCGCTCGGGCAAGACCGCCGGCCGGCGCTCGGACTGGAAAAAGGCGTACGTGCGCCTCAAGCCCGGACAGGACATAGATTTTCTGACGCCGCAAAAACAGTGAGTCTAAAATGGCACTGATCAAGGTAAAACCGACATCCGCGGGACGCCGCACGCTGGTCAAGGTGGTTGGCACCGACCTGCACAAGGGCGAGCCGTACGCGCCCCTGCTGGAGAAGAAATCCAAGGTTGACGGGCGCAACAACTACGGGCGCATCTGCGCGCGCCATCAGGGCGGCGCGCACAAGCGCCGCTACCGTCTCGTTGATTTCAAGCGCAACAAGGACGGCGTTCCCGGGAAGGTCGAGCGCCTCGAGTATGATCCGAACCGCAGCGCCAACATCGCGTTGGTGCTGTACGCCGACGGCGAGCGCCGTTACATCATCGCCCCGGCGGGCATCGGTCGCGGGAGCCAGGTCATGTCCGGGCCGGATGTCCCGATCAAGCCCGGCAACACGCTGCCGATCCGCAACATCCCGGTCGGCTCGACCGTCCACTGCGTGGAGCTGAAGCCCGGACGCGGGGCGCAGATCGGGCGCGCCGCCGGCGCCGGCGTGCAGCTCGTCGCGCGCGAGGGCGACTATGCGCAGATGCGCCTGAAGAGCGGCGAGGTGCGCCAGGTGCACGTAGACTGTCGCGCCACCATCGGCGAGGTCGGCAACTCCGAGCACAACCTGCGCAGCCTCGGCAAGGCCGGCGCCAGCCGCTGGCGCGGCATCCGCCCGACGGTCCGCGGCGTCGCCATGAACCCGGTGGACCATCCGCACGGCGGCGGCGAGGGCCGCGGCAAGGGCGGCAATCATCCGCAGAGCCCATGGGGCACGCCGGCCAAGGGCTACAAGACGCGCCACAACAAGCGCACCGATCGCATGATCGTGCAGCGGCGCAAGAAATAAGAGGATCGAACCGTGCCACGTTCCGTCAGAAAAGGCCCGTTCATAGACGCGCACCTCGCCGCCAAGGTGGAGAAGGCGCGCGTCGAGGGGTCCAAGAAGCCGATCAAGACCTGGTCGCGGCGCTCGACCATCATGCCGGATTTCGTCGGGCTGACCATCGCCGTGCACAACGGCCGGCAGCACGTGCCGATCCTGATCACCGAGAACATGGTCGGGCACAAGCTCGGCGAGTTCGCCGCCACGCGCACTTTCAAGGTTCATTCCGGCGACCGCAAGGCGACGACGGAAACCGAGAAAAAGGAGTGACAGAGCCATGCAGGCCTCCGCGATTTTGAAACGCATCCGCGTCTCGGCGCAGAAAGGGCGACTGATAGCCGACCAGATCCGCGGGCTGCCGGTGGCGCGCGCCCTCGAGATCCTGCAGTTCAGCAACAAGAAGGCCGCGGCCGTGGTGAAGAAGGCGCTGGAATCGGCGATCGCCAACGCCGAGCACAACGAGGGCGCGGATGTTGACGAGCTCCGGGTGGCGCGCATCCTGGTGGACGGCGCCTCGACCATGAAGCGGATGCACGCCCGCGCCAAGGGCCGCGGCGCGCGCATCCTCAAGCGCACGAGCCACATCACCGTGACCGTGAGCGACGAAAAGACGCCGAAGAAGCCGGCGACGACGGCCAAGGCGACGAAGGAGAAGAGCTGATGGGACAGAAGGTCAATCCGATCGGGCTGCGTCTGGGCATCATCCGCGACTGGACCGCCAGGTGGTATTCGGGCAGCAAGGGCTACACCGCGAACCTGTATTCGGACCTCATGCTGCGGGAGCGCCTGAAGCAGAGGCTGGCCAACGCCGCGGTGAGCCAGATCGTGATCGAGCGTCCGGCGCAGCGCATCAATATCACCGTGCACACCGCCCGGCCCGGCATCGTGATCGGCAAGAAGGGCGAGGACATCGAGAAGCTGCGCCAGGAGCTGACCCGGATGGCCGGCGTGCCGGTGCAGCTCGCGGTCGAGGAGGTGCGCCAGCCGGAGCTCGACGCGCAGCTGGTGGCGGAGAACGTCGCCCAGCAGCTGGAGAAGCGCATCATGTTCCGCCGCGCCATGAAGCGCGCCGTGACCAACGCCATGCGCCTGCGCGCGCAGGGCATCAAGATCATGTGCGCCGGGCGCCTGAACGGGGCCGAGATCGCGCGCACCGAATGGTACCGCGAGGGTCGCGTGCCGCTGCACACGCTGCGCGCCGATATTGATTACGGCTTCGCCGAGGCGCACACGACCTACGGCGCGATCGGCGTGAAGGTGTGGATCTTCAAGGGCGAGGTGTTCGACAAGGACGAGCCCAAGGCCGAGGACGCCGAGGCGCAGAAGAAGGGCGCTGCTTAAGAATTTTGGAATCACAGATGAACACGGATGCACACAGATCAGTTAAAGGATGGTTTTTAATCCGTGTTTATCCGTGTTCATCTGTGGTTAGTTGAGAATTAAATCATGCTGCAACCGAAACGAACGAAGTATCGTAAGATGCAGAAGGGCCGCAACCGCGGCTTGGCGTTGCGCGGCAACAAGGTGAGCTTCGGCGAGTACGGCCTGAAGGCCACCACCCGCGGAAGGCTGTCCTCGCGCGAGATCGAGGCCGCGCGGCGCGCGCTCACTCGCTTCGTCAAGCGCGGCGGGCGCGTGTGGATCCGGGTGTTTCCGGACCGGCCCGTGACCAAGAAGCCGCTCGAGGTGCGCATGGGCAGCGGCAAGGGCAACGTGGAGTTCTACGTGGCGCTGGTGCAGCCCGGCAGCATGTTGTATGAGATGGAGGGTGTGAAGGAAGCGGAGGCGCGCGAGGCGTTCAAGCTCGCCGCCGCCAAGCTGTCGGTGAGAACCGCGTTTGTGAGCAGATAGGTGGATAGATGAATGCGAAAGACATCCGGGCCATGGATGCCGAGGGCCGGCGCAAGGAGCTGAACGCGCTGCTGCGCGAGCAGTTCAACCTGCGCATGCAGAAGGCCACGGGCCAGATGGCGAACACCGCGACACAGCGTAAGCTGCGGCGCGACATCGCGCGGCTCAAGACGGTGATGAACGAAAAGACTTAAAGAAGCGATCAGCTATCAGCGATCAGCGGTCAGCGAAAGATGGCCCGGGTTTAGCTGAAAGCTGATAGCTGAACGCTAGGAGCTTTAACTGGCAATGACCGAACAGACTGAACAGGCAAAAAAGGCGACGCGCTCGCTTACCGGCCGGGTGGTGAGCAACAAGATGGATAAGACCATCACGGTGCAGGTGGAGCGCCGCATCCGGCATCCGCTGTACGGCAAGTTCATCACCCGCCGCACCCGGCTGCACGCGCACGACGCGAACAACGATTGCAAGGAAGGCGATCTGGTGCAGATCGAGGAGTGCCGGCCGCTGTCGCGCACCAAGTCGTGGCAGCTGGTGAAGGTGTTGGAGCGCGCCAGCGCGGTCTAACAGATTGAATTATTGGCGTTATTTGAACGAGTGATATAATTTCCGGTTCTGCGCCGCCGCCGGCCGGGGAGTCGAACGATGATACAGATGCAAACCGTGTTGACGGTGGCCGACAACAGTGGGGCCAAGACCGTGCAGTGCATCAAGGTGCTGGGCGGATCCAAGCGTCGCTACGCCGGCATCGGCGATGTCATCAAGGTCAGCGTCAAGGAGGCGATACCGCGCGGGAAGGTGAAGAAGGGCGACGTCTGCGACGCCGTTATCGTCCGCACCCGCAAGGGCGTGCGCCGCGCGGATGGCTCGGTGATCCGCTTCGACAGCAACGCCGCGGTGCTGCTCGATCCCAAGCGCGAGCTGATCGGCACGCGCATCTTCGGACCGGTGACGCGTGAGCTCAGGAGCGAGCAGTTCATGAAGATCATCTCGCTCGCGCCCGAAGTTTTGTAATAACAGTAACCACAGATGAACACAGATTAACGAGAGACCAAGTTTTTCTATCTGCGTTTATCTGTGGTTGTAACGAAAGATTATTGGCTATGAACAAGATTCGAAAAGGCGACCAGGTGATGGTGCTCGCGGGCCGGGACAAGGGCAAGCACGGCGAGGTGCTGCGCGTGTTGCCCGACGGCCGGGTGCTGGTGCAGAACATCAACGTGGTCAAGCGCCACACCCGCCCGAACCCGAACCGCGGCGTGACCGGCGGGATCATGGAAAAGGAGGCGCCGATCCAGGTCTCCAACGTCGCGCTCTACAACGCGGCGACGGGCAAGGGCGAGCGCGTGGGGTTCAAGGCGCTCGCCGACGGGCGCAAGGTGCGGTTTTTCAAGAAGAGCGGCGAAGTCGCCGACGTGAAGTGAAGTATGATTTTGGAAACCACAGATGAACACAGATACACACAGATCAAAAACCGCAAAATATGTTCGGTTTCATTTTATCTATCTGCGTTAATCTGTGTTCATCTGTGGTTATAGAAATATTAATTTGAATCTTTAGAATTTTATGACAAGGCTCCAGGAACATTACCGGAAGAGCGTGGCGCCGGCGCTGCAGGCCAAGTTCGGGTACAAGAACGTGATGCAGGTGCCGCGGATCACCAAGATCGCCCTCAACATGGGGGTGGGTGAGGCCATGGCCGACAAGAAGATCATCGAGAACGCCGTCAACGACATGACGCTCATCAGCGGCCAGAAGCCGCTGATCACGCGCGCGCGCAAGTCGGTCGCGGCCTTCAAGGTGCGTGAAAACTGGCCCATCGGCTGCAAGGTGACGCTGCGCGGCGCGCGCATGTACGAGTTTCTGGATCGCCTGATCAGCATCGCCATCCCGCGCATCCGCGATTTCCGCGGCCTGACGCCGCGCGCGTTCGACGGCAGCGGCAACTATTCGCTCGGCATCAAGGAGCAGATCATCTTTCCGGAGATAGATTTCGACAAGGTGGACGCCATCCGCGGGATGGACATCTCCATCGCCACCAGCGCCAGGACCGACGCCGAGGCCAGGGCGCTGCTGGAGGCATTCAACTTTCCGCTCAAGAGCTGAGGGGTCCATGGCCAGAAAGTCAATTCTCGAACGTGACAAGCGCCGCCGGGCGCTCGTGGTGAAACACGCCGTCAAGCGCGCGGAGCTGCGGGAGATGGTCAAGAACACCAAGCTCTCCGAGGAGACGCGCCACGATGCGATGCTTCAGCTGCAGAAGCTGCCGCGCGACTCGAACCCGACGCGCATGCACAATCGCTGCCGCCTGACCGGCCGATCGCGCGGCGTCTATCGCAAGTTCGGCCTGGCGCGCAGCAAACTGCGCGAGGTCATGATGCGCGGCGAAGCGCCGGGAGTGGTGAAGGCGAGTTGGTGAACAACAGTAACAAGCGGCAAGTAGCAAGTTACAAGAGACAACCAGTCCTTTGCTTGCCACTTGCTACTTGTAACTTGGAACTGATTTTATGATAAACGACCCGATTTCAGACATGTTGACCCGCATCCGCAACGGCCAGAAGGCCGAGAAGGTCAGCGTGCGCATGCCGTCCTCGAGCATCAAGCGCGCCATCGCGCAGGTGCTCAAGGACGAGGGCTATGTCGAGGACTGGCGCGAGGTCAGCGACGCCGGTAAAACGACGCTGGAGATCGCGCTCAAGTATTTCGAGGGCCGGCCGGTGATCGAGCGCATCGAGCGCGTGAGCGCGCCCGGCCTGCGCCAGTATCGGGCCAAGGACCGGTTGCCGCGCGTCTTCGGCGGCACGGGCGTGGCGATCGTCTCCACGTCCAAAGGGGTCATGTCCGATCGCGCCGCGCGCCAGGCCGGCCTCGGCGGCGAAGTGCTGTGCATCATTTCCTGAGGCCGGACGAGGCGATAGAGCGAACATGTCCAGGATAGCGAAAAATCCGGTCACCATACCGGGCGGGGTCGAGGTCAGACTCAGCGGCAACCACGTGAGCGTGAAGGGCCCCAAGGGGAGCCTCGAATACGCCGTGCACCCCCTGGTGAAGGTCACCCAGGACGGGGCGCAGTTGCGCTTTGAGCGCCTGGCCGAGAGCAACCTCGCGCGCGCCGTCTCCGGCACGATGCGGGCGCTCGTGAACAACATGGTGACGGGCGTGACCAAGGGGTTCGAGAAGCGGCTGACCATCATCGGCGTCGGCTACCGCGCCGCGGTGCAGGGCCGGAAATTGAACCTCACGCTCGGCTATTCGCACCCGCTGGCGTACGACATTCCGAACGGCATCACGATCGAGTGTCCGGACCAGACCAGCGTCACCGTGCGCGGGGCGGACAAACACCTCGTCGGTCAGGTGGCCGCGGAGATACGCGACTTCCGCGCGCCCGAGCCGTACAAAGGCAAGGGCGTGCGCTATGTAGACGAGGTCATAGTGAAGAAGGAAGCAAAGAAGAAGTAACGGCGAAAACATCATGGCGAACAAGATTGAAAAACGCCTGCGGCGCGCCCAACGCGTGCGGCGCAGGATCGCGGGCCTGTCGGCCCAGCGCTTGTGCGTGCACCGCACGCCGCGCCACATCTACGCGCAGATCATCGACGCGGGCGGCGCGCGCGTGCTCGCGAGCGCCTCGACCCTCGAGGTCGAGGTGCGCAAGGAGCTGAAAAACGGCGGCAACGCGGCGGCGGCCAGGCTGATCGGCAAGCGCATCGCCGAGAAGGCGAAGAGCGCGGGCGTCACGCGCGTGGCCTTCGACCGCTCCGGCTACAAGTACCACGGCCGGGTCAAGGCGCTGGCGGACGCCGCGCGTGAACACGGTTTGGAATTCTAGGAGACGCGCATGACCGCACACGGTGACGGCGAAGGCCGCTCGGACAATTTCCAGGAAAAGCTGATCGGCATCCGGCGCGTGGCCAAGGTCGTCAAGGGCGGCCGGATCTTCGGCTTTTCCGCGCTCACGGTGGTGGGCGACGGCGCCGGCCGCATCGGCGTCGGACGCGGCAAGGCGCGCGAGGTGCCGGCGGCGGTGCAGAAGGCGATGGAGAACGCGCGCCGCAACATGGTCAAGCTCGATCTCAAGGGCGTGACGCTGCACCATGCGATCGAGATCAGCCACGGCGCCTCCCGGGTGGTCATGAAGCCGGCGTCCGTCGGCACCGGCATCATCGCCGGCGGCGCGATGCGCGCGGTGTTCGAGGTCGCGGGCGTGCATGACGTGCTGGCCAAGTGCATCGGCTCGCGCAACCCGATCAACGTCGTGCGCGCCACCATCAAGGGCCTGCGCTCGATCCACGGCCCGGCCCGCGCCGCGGCCAAGCGCGGCAAGAAGATCGAGGAGATCCTGGGTTAGGAGCGACGATGGCCACGAAGAAGCTGAAAGTGACGCTGGTGAAGAGCCCCTTCGGCACGGGCAAGAGAAACATGGCCTGTGTCCGCGGGCTCGGACTGCGCCGGCTGCGCCATACCGTGGAGGTCGAGGACACGCCCGCGGTGCGCGGCATGATCAACAGGATCTCATTCATGGTCAAATGCGAGGGTGAGCCGGAGTAGTCACGAATGCACTTAACGTGCATTCGTGCCGGCGAACGCCCGTGCACGGAGGCACGGGCCGGGGCTTAACGAAGTTCCAGCAGCATCGCCAGGGATGGCAGGCACGAATGTAGGAAAATGGCAAAAGAGAAAACTATGCGACTGAATTCACTCAAACCGGCCCGCGGCGCCAAGACCGCCGCCAGGCGCGTCGGCCGCGGCGTCGGCAGCGGCCTGGGCAAGACCTCCGGCCGCGGCCACAAGGGCCAGTACGCCCGCGCCGGCGGCTTCCACAAGGTCGGATTCGAGGGCGGCCAGATGCCGCTGCAGCGGCGCCTGCCCAAACGCGGCTTCCGCTCGCAGATGAAGGGCGATACCGGCGAGGTGCGATTGAGCGATCTGAACCGCCTCGCCGACGCCGTGATTGACCTGGCGCTGCTGAAAAAGGCCAACATCGTCCCGCCGCAGGCGCTGCGCGCCAAGGTGTTTCTCTCCGGCAAGCTGGAAAAGGCCGTGACCGTCAAGGGCCTCGCCGTCTCCAAGGGCGCGGCGGCCGCGATCCAGCAGGCCGGCGGCAAGGTCGAGGCCTGAGATAATGAAGCCCTACTGCGTTCGTCCTGCCATGATAATGAAGCCCTGCTTCGCTCGTCCTGTCAGATGAGCAGCCCGGGCGCACGTCTCGGAGGTCTCGCCGGGCTCGGCAAGCTCACGGACCTCAGGCAGCGGCTGTTTTTCGTGCTCGGCGTGCTCGTGGTCTACCGCGCCGGGACCTATATTCCGGTGCCGGGGATAAACCCGGCGGCGCTCGCGCAGTTGTTCCGCGACACGCAGAGCTCCATCGTCGGCCTGTTCAACATGTTCTCCGGCGGCGCGCTCGAGCGGTTCTCGTTGTTCGCGCTCGGGATCATGCCGTACATCTCGGCCTCGATCATCATGCAGCTCATGTCGTCGGTGATTCCGCAGCTCGAGCAGATCAAGAAGGAGGGCGAGAGCGGGCGGCGCAAGATCACCCAGTACACCCGCTACGGCACGGTGGTGCTGGCGGCGTTCCAGGCGCTCGGCATCGCGATCGCGCTGGAATCCCAGACCGGGGGCGGCGCCGCCGTGGTGCTGAGCCCGGGCGTCGGCTTCAAGTTGATGACGGTGATCACGCTCGTGACCGGCACCATGTTTCTCATGTGGCTCGGCGAGCAGGTGACCGAGCGCGGCGTCGGCAACGGCATCTCGATCATCATCTTCGCCGGCATCGTCGCCGGGCTGCCGGCGGCGATCGCGCAAACCCTGGAGCTGGTCGGGCGCGGGACGTTCCAGCCGCTGTTCGCGCTGCTCCTGTTCGCCATCGCGATCGGCGTGACCTGGTTCGTGGTGCTGGTGGAGCGCGGTCAGCGGCGCATAACGGTCAACTACGCCAAGCGCCAGATGGGCCGGCAGATCCTCGCCGGACAGACGAGCCATCTGCCGCTCAAGATCAACATGTCCGGCGTGATCCCGCCGATCTTCGCCTCCAGCATCATCCTGCTGCCGGCGACGGTGGTGAGCTGGTTCGGACAGTCGGAGGGGATGGGTTGGTTGCGCGACGTCGCCACCACCATCTCCCCCGGGCAGCCGATCTACGTGATTCTGTACGCGGCGGCGATCGTCTTCTTCTGTTTCTTTTACACCGCCCTGGTGTTCAACCCCAAGGAGACGGCGGAGAATCTGAAGAAGTCCGGCGCCTTCATCCCCGGGATCCGCCCGGGGGAGCAGACCGCGGCCTATATTGACGGCGTGATGTCGCGGCTGACGCTCGCCGGCGCGGTGTACGTGACGCTGGTGTGCCTGCTGCCGGAGTTCCTGATCGTGAAGTGGAACGTGCCGTTCTATTTCGGCGGCACCTCGCTCCTGATCGTGGTGGTGGTGTGCATGGATTTCATGGCCCAGGTGCAGGCGCACCTGATGTCGCGCCAGTACGAGAGCCTGCTCAAGAAGGCGAATCTCACGGGCGGGATGGGAATACCCAGGTAAAGCTCCAGGCTGCAAGCTTCAAGCTACAAGCTTGGGGCTTAAGGCTTGGGGCCTGTAGCTTCGAGGTGATATATGAAAGTCAGGACATCGGTGAAGAAAATGTGCCGCAATTGCAAGATCGTGCGGCGTAAGCGGGTGGTGCGGGTTATTTGCTCCGATCCCACCCATAAACAGCGTCAGGGGTAGAAAGGCGACGGAAATGGTTGATTTTTCCCGGCAAGATCAGTATCTTTGCGCGCTTTTCCCCGCTGGGCGACCTCTGGAGACAGGCTAAATGGCCCGTATTGCTGGCATAAACATACCTAACCAGAAGCATATCGAGATCGCGCTGACCGCGATCTACGGTATCGGCCGCCAGCGCGCGCACAAGATCTGCGTCGCCGCCGGGGTGAACGGCGTGGCCAAGGTCAAGGACCTGACCGACGCCGAGGTCGACAAGATCCGCGCCGAGGTGGCGAAGGTCACCGTGGAGGGCGATCTGCGGCGCCAGGTCTCCATGAATATCAAGCGGCTCATGGACCTCGGCACCTACCGCGGCATGCGCCATCGCCGCGGGCTGCCGGTGCGCGGGCAGCGCACCCGCACCAACGCCCGCACCCGCAAGGGTCCGCGCAAGAGCATCATCCGCAAGGCCGCCCCGGCCGCGGCATAACCCGGGATTGATCGGACATGGCAAACCCAACGACCACCACCGACACCGCCGCCGCGGCCGCCAAGGCCAAGAAGCGGGTCAAGAAGAGCGTCTCCGAGGGCGTGGCCCACATCCACGCCTCGTTCAACAACACCATCATCAGCATCACCGACCGCCAGGGCAACGTGCTCTCCTGGGCGACCTGCGGCGGCGCCGGCTTCAAGGGCTCGCGCAAGAGCACGCCGTTCGCGGCCCAGGTCGCGGCCGACAAGGCCGGGCGCGCGGCCCAGGAATACGGCGTGCGCGCGCTCGAGGTGCGCGTGAAGGGACCCGGCCCGGGGCGCGAATCCGCGGTGCGCGCGCTGAACGCGCTCGGGTTCGAGATCGCCAATATCGTGGACGTGACGTCTATCCCGCACAACGGCTGCCGTCCGGCCAAGCGGCGCCGGGTTTAATTTATTAATTTTTGACGCAAAGACGCAAAGAACGCAAAGGATTTGAAAATTGAGAACCCTGATCTTTTTTGCGATCTCTGCGTTCTCCGTGGTTAAGAATATTTTAAGAGGTTATTAATAGTGGCGCGTTATAACGACTCCAAATGCCGTCTCTGCCGACGCGAGGGCGGCAAGCTCTTTCTGAAGGGCGAGAAATGCTTCACCGAGAAATGTCCGGTGGAGAAGCGCGGCTATCCGCCGGGGCAGCACGGTCAGCGCCGCTCGCGCCAGTCCGATTACGGCCTGCAGTTGCGCGAGAAGCAGAAGCTGCGCCGCATCTATGGCATCCTGGAGCGCCAGTTCGAGAACTATTACAAGCAGGCCGCGCGCCACAAGGGCTCGACCGGCGACGATCTCCTGCGGCTTCTCGAGTGCCGCCTGGACAACGTGCTGTACCGCATGGGCTTCGGCGTCTCGCGCACCGAGGCGCGCCAGCTTGTCCGGCACGACGCGGTGCAGGTGGACGGCAAGCGCGTGAATATACCTTCCTACCAGGTGAAGCCGAATCAGGTCATCGAGATCACATCGGCCGCCAAGGAACAGTTGCGCATCAAGGCCGCGCTGGAGGCGGCGGAGCAGCGCGGCTTTCCGGAGTGGATCGAGGTGGACATCAAGGCCATGAAGGGAGTCTTCAAGGCCGCGCCCGAACGCGGCGATCTGCCCGCGGATATCAACGAGAGTCTCGTTGTGGCGTTGTATTCCAAGTAGCGGACCAGTGGTTTAACGAGGACGGAATATGCAGAGTTCTGCGACCGAGTTTTTGAAGCCGCGCCTGGTGGACGTCCAGACGCTCAGCCCCACCCACGCCAAGATCACGATCGAGCCGCTCGAGCGCGGGTTCGGCTACACCCTGGGCAACGCCCTGCGCCGCATCCTGCTGTCATCCATGCCGGGGAGCGCCGTCACCGAGGTCAAGGTGGACGGCGTGCTGCACGAATACTCGACCATCGAGGGCGTGCAGGAGGATGTCATCGAGATCCTGCTCAACCTCAAGGGGCTGGCGCTGAAGATGCACGGCCGCGACGAGACCACGCTCAAGATCGGCAAGAAGGGCCCCGGCGCCGTCACCGCCGGCGACATCCAGCTCGAGCACGACGTCGAGGTGGTCAATCCGCAGCACCTGATCGCCACGCTGACCAAGCCGATTACGATCAACATGGAGCTCAAGGTCGCGCGCGGCCGCGGTTACCAGCCGGCCACCGCGCGCAACGGCGAGCAGGGCCGGGCCATCGGGGTCATGCAGCTCGACGCCTCCTACAGCCCCATCCGGCGCGTCTCCTACACCGTGGAGAACGCGCGCGTCGAGCAGCGCACCGACCTCGACAAGCTCATCCTCGACATCGAGACCAACGGCTCCATAGACCCGGAAGAGGCGGTGCGCCGGGCGGCCAACATCCTGCAGGACCAGATCTCGATCTTCGTCGAGCTGAGGAGCCCGGAGGCCAGGAAGGAGGAGCGGAAGGAGCCGGAGATGGATCCGCTGCTGCTGCGGCCGGTGGACGATCTGGAGCTCACCGTGCGCTCCGCGAACTGCCTCAAGGCGGAGAACATTTTCTACATCGGCGACCTGATCCAGCGCACCGAGTTCGAGCTCCTGAAGACGCCGAACCTCGGCAAGAAGTCGCTCACCGAGATCAAGGACGTGCTCGCCCAGCACGGCCTGTCGCTCGGCATGAAGCTCGAGAACTGGCCGCCGGCCGCGCTCAGGGAAAAGGTCGCCGAGACCGGAACGGCCCCGCAACAATAACACCGGGATATCGTCATGCGTCACCACAATAGCGGCCGCAAACTAAACCTCACCAGCAGCCACCGCCAGGCGCTGTTCCGCAACATGACCTGCTCGCTCTTTCGGCACGAGCAGATCGTCACCACCCTGCCCAAGGCCAAGGAGCTCAGGCGCGTGGCCGAACCGCTGATCACCATGGGCAAGGAGGCGAGCCTCGCCAACCGCCGCCTCGCGTTCAACCGCCTGCGCGACCGCGAGATGGTGGGCAAGCTGTTCGACGACCTCGGCGTGCATTTCAAGAACCGCCCGGGCGGCTACCTGCGCATCCTGCGCTACGGCTTCCGCCACGGCGACGCCGCCCCGCTCGCGCTGGTGCAGCTCGTGGACCGTCCGGCGCCGGGCACGTCGGCGCCGACCGTCGAGGCCAAGGCCGAGGACCGCGCCGCCAAGGCGAAGGCCAAGACCGCGAAGAAGGCCGCGGCCGCGGAGGCCAGGGCCGCGAAGAAAGCCGCCAAGGAAGAAAAGGCAAAGGCCCCCAAGGCCGAGGTCAAGGCCAAGGAAGCCAGACCTAAGCCGGCCAAGGCCAAGAAGGCCGCCAAGGCCCCGGCCAAGGCCAAGAAAGCGGCCAAGAAGCCGAAGTAGATTCTCTTTCGCCGTATGCGGTGCAAAGCCGGGTTCACCCCGGCTTTTTTGTTGTCTCGTTTTTCAACAGTTGGGTCGAGCCGCCCTGCGGGCGGCGTGTTACTTGTGGGTGGCTGACCCACGGCAGGTAGCTTTTTCTTGCTTGTCCAAGAAAAAGC
>Ga0155210_1148_pt1 | contig 15636 bp, 11 predicted proteins | sample RifCSPhighO2_02_FD_106178 | JGI IMG/M metagenome (GOLD analysis project Ga0155210, IMG submission 106178) | Candidatus Muproteobacteria bacterium RIFCSPHIGHO2_02_FULL_65_16 | reverse complement strand
CCGATGGTGCCGACGTTCAGATGCGGCTTGGTGCGTGCGAATTTTTCCTTGGACATTGGTGGTGCCTCGTCTGGCTCAAATGTTTGATCAGCTCGCCTTCTTCAACACCGTCTCGGCGACGTTGGACGGCACCGGCGAGTACTTCTTGAATTCCATGGTATAGGTCGCGCGGCCCTGGGTCGCCGAGCGCAGGCTGGTCGAATAGCCGAACATGTTGGCGAGCGGCACCTCGGCGCGCAGAATCTTGACGCCGCCGTGGCCGTCCTCCAAGGACATGATCACGCCGCGGCGCGAGTTCACGTCGCCGGTCACCGCGCCCATGTAGTCGGCCGGGGTGGTGACCTCGACGTCCATGATCGGCTCGAGCAACACCGGATCGCCCTTCAGGCCGGCCTCACGCCAGCACAGGATGGCGGCCATCTTGAAGGCGTTTTCGTTCGAGTCCACCTCGTGGTACGAGCCGTAGTGCAGCGTCGCCTTCACGTCCACCACCGGGTAGCCGGCCTTGATGCCGCGCTCCATGGCCTCGTCCACGCCCTTCTTCACCGCCGGGATGAACTCGCGCGGGATCGAGCCGCCCTTGATGGCGTCCACGAACTCGAAACCCTTGCCCGGCTCCTGCGGCTCGAACTTGATCTGGACGTGGCCGTACTGGCCGCGCCCGCCCGACTGCTTGACGAAGCGGTACTCCTGGTCCACGGCCTTGCGGATGGTCTCGCGGTAGGCCACCTGCGGCTTGCCGACGTTGGCCTCGACGCCGAACTCGCGCTTCATGCGGTCCACGATGATCTCGAGGTGCAGCTCGCCCATGCCGGAGATGATGGTCTGGCTCGATTCCTCGTCGGTCGAGACGCGAAACGACGGATCCTCCTGCGCCAGGCGTTGCAGCGCGATCCCCATTTTCTCCTGGTCAACCTTGGTCTTGGGCTCGACCGCCTGCGAGATCACCGGCTCCGGGAACTCCATGCGCTCGAGCGTGATGACCTTGTTCGGGTCGCACAGGGTCTCGCCGGTGGTGACCTCCTTTATGCCCACGCACGCGGCGATGTCGCCGGCGCGGACTTCCTTGATCTCGCTGCGCTCGTTGGCGTGCATCTGCAGCAGCCGCCCGATGCGCTCCCTCTTGTCCCGCACCGGGTTATACACGGTGTCGCCCGAGGTCAGGACGCCGGAGTACACGCGGATGTAGGTGAGCGCGCCGACGAACGGGTCGGTCGCGATCTTGAACGCGAGCGCCGAGAACGGCTCGTCGTCGCTCGCGTGGCGCTCGATGATGGTGCCCTCCTTGTCGTCGGCGTGGCCCTTGATCGCGGGGCGGTCCGCCGGCGCGGGCAGGTAGTCAATCACGGCGTCGAGCGCGGCCTGCACGCCCTTGTTCTTGAACGCCGAGCCGCACAGCACCGGGACGATCTCCATCTTGAGGCTGCGCTCGCGCAGGCCCTGCTTGATCTCCGCCTCCGTCAGCGCCACGCCGCCCAGGTATTTTTCCATGAGCGTCTCGTTGGCCTCGGCCGCGGCCTCGGCCATCTGGTCGTGGTATTTCTTGCACTGCGCCGCCATCTCGGCCGGGATGTCCTTCTCCTCGGAGCGGGTGCCCTGGGTCTCTTCGTCCCAGTAGATCGCCTTCATCTTCACCAGGTCCACGATGCCGACGAACTTCTCCTCGGCGCCGATGGGAAGCTGGATGGGAACGGCGTTCGCGCCCAGGCGCTCCTTCAGTTGGCTCACGACGGTGAGGAAATTGGCGCCGGCGCGGTCCATCTTGTTGACGAACGCGAGGCGTGGAACCTTGTACTTGTTGGCCTGGCGCCACACGGTCTCGGACTGCGGCTGCACGCCGCCCACGGCGCACAGCACGAAGATCGCGCCATCGAGCACGCGCAGGCTGCGCTCCACCTCGATGGTGAAGTCCACGTGGCCGGGGGTATCAATAATATTGAAGCGGTGCTGGTCGCGCTTGCCGTCCATGCCCTTCCAGAAACAGGTGGTGGCGGCGGAGGTGATGGTGATGCCGCGCTCCTGCTCCTGTTCCATCCAGTCCATGACGGCCGTGCCTTCGTGCACCTCGCCCATTTTGTGCGAGACGCCGGTGTAGAACAGGATGCGTTCGGTGGTCGTGGTCTTGCCGGCGTCAATGTGCGCCATGATGCCGAAATTCCGGTACCGTTCGATCGGTGTTGTACGTGCCACGACTTCAGTCCTCTAAAAGATCAGGGTAACCACGGATGAACACAGATAAACACGGATGAAAACGAAAAATGACGTTTTCTATCCTCCTGTTATCTTATCTGTGTGTATCTGTGTTCATCTGTGGTTCCAGAATTCTTACCAACGATAATGCGAGAAGGCCTTGTTGGCCTCGGCCATGCGGTGCACGTCCTCGCGCTTCTTGATGGCGTTGCCGCGCTTCTCGGCCGCGTCCAGCAGCTCGTCCGCGAGCCGCGAGCCCATGGACTTGCCCGCACGCACGCGCGCGGCCTCGACCATCCAGCGCATGGCGAGCGCCATCTGGCGGCTGGAGCGCACCTCGACCGGCACCTGGTAGGTGGCGCCGCCGACGCGCCGGCTCTTCACCTCCACCAGCGGGCGCACGTTGTCCAGCGCCTGGCTGAACAGATCCACCGGGTTCGGCTTGCCCTTCTGCGCGATCAGATCCAACGCGCCGTATACGATCCTCTCGGCGACCGCCTTCTTGCCGCCGCGCATGACCACGTTGATGAACTTGGCCACGACGTCGCTGCGGTATTTCGGATCCGGCGTGACGGCACGCTTCTGGATCTCTCGTTTTCTCGGCATGGTTCGTGCTTCGCTCTGCGTTCTTTAAATAACAAAACGCCACGCGATCGCGCGGCGTCAATTCATCCGCATCAGGACTTCGGCCGTTTGGCGCCGTACTTGGAGCGACTCTGCTTGCGGTCGGCGACGCCGGCCGTGTCCAGGGTGCCGCGCACCGTGTGGTAGCGCACGCCGGGCAGGTCCTTGACGCGCCCGCCGCGGATCAGCACCACCGAGTGCTCCTGCAGGTTGTGGCCCTCGCCGCCGATGTAGGTGATCACCTCGTGACCGTTGGTGAGGCGCACCTTCGCGACCTTGCGCAGCGCCGAGTTCGGTTTCTTCGGCGTCGTGGTGTACACGCGCGTGCACACGCCGCGCCGCTGGGGACAGGCCTCCAGCGCCGGCACCTTGCTCTTGCCCAGCAGCCGCGTGCGCGGCTTGCGCACCAGCTGGTTGATCGTCGGCATCCAAACTCTCCGGTCCAAAAAACAAACGACAGGCCGGCGCTAACCGGCCTGTCTTGAGGGGCGCGATTCTATGGATGCCCCCGGTATGTGTCAAGCGATTTGCGCGGAATTCCGCGGGAATTCGCCCGGGGCCGCGGCCGGCGGCCGAGAAAAGCAGGCTGCCGGGGCCGCGGGATCCGGCCGCGAACGGCGGGGGCGGCCTAGGCCCCCACCGCCTCTTCGCCGCCGCGGGCGGCCTTCGGCACCGCCTGGCCGGTGAGCGATTTTTGCAGGTCCAGCGCCTCCTGCTTGGCCTCCCCGCGTTGGCGGCGGCGCTCCTGGTGGTAGGCCAGGCCGGTGCCCGCGGGGATCAGCCGGCCCACGATCACGTTCTCCTTCAGGCCACGCAGCATGTCGCTCTTGCCGGTGATGGCCGCCTCGGTCAGCACCCTGGTGGTCTCCTGGAACGAGGCCGCGGAGATGAAGGACTCCGTGGACAGCGAGGCCTTGGTGATGCCGAGCAGCAGCGGCTCGTACGTCGCCGGCTTCTTGCCCGCCTGCCGCGCCTCCTCGCTCTCCTCCAGCAACAGCGCGCGCTCCGCCTGCTCGCTCGGCAGGAACGAGGTGTCGCCCGGATCCAACACGCGCACCTTGCGCAGCATCTGGCGCACGATCACCTCGATGTGCTTGTCGTTGATCTTCACGCCCTGGAGGCGGTACACGTCCTGCACCTCGTCCACGATGTAGTTGGTCAGCGCCTCCACGCCCAGCAGGCGCAGGATGTCCGCGGCCACGGGCGCGCCCTCGACGATGATGTCGCCCTGCTCCACGGACTCGCCCTCGAACACGGTGATGTGGCGCCCCTTGGGTATCAGGTACTCGTGTTCCGCGCCGTCCTTGTCGGTGATCACCAGGCGCTGCTTGCCCTTGGTGTCCTTGCCGAACGACACCACGCCGCTGGTCTCGGCCAGGAGCGCGCAGTCCTTCGGCTTGCGCGCCTCGAACAGCTCGGCCACGCGCGGCAGACCGCCGGTGATGTCGCGCGTCTTCAGCGTCTCCTGCGGGATGCGCGCCAGCACGTCACCGATGCCGACCTTGGCGCCGTCCTCGACGGTGATGATGGCGCCGGGCGGGAGCATGTACTTGGCCGGGATCTCGGTGCCCGGGATGTTCACCGACTTGCCCTTGCCGTCCACCAGCGTGATCACCGGGCGGATGTCCTTGGCGCCCGCGCGGTGCTTGGCGTCGAGCACGACGTAGGTGGACAGGCCGGTGATCTCGTCGGTCTGCTTGTTCACCGTCACGCCGTCAATCAGATCGCTGAAGGCGACCTTGCCGCCGACCTCGGTGATGATCGGGTGGGTATGCGGGTCCCAGTTGGCCACGACCGCGCCGGCCTTGACCTTGGAGCCGTCGTGCACCGACAGCACCGCGCCGAACGGGATCTTGTAGCGCTCGCGGTTGCGGCCCTGGTCGTCCTGGATTATGAGCTCGCCGGAGCGCGACACCGCGACGTAGTTGCCGCTCGCGTGCTTGACCACCTTGATGTTCTTGAGGCGCACGACGCCGGTGGTCCTGATCTCGATGCGCGACACCGCCGCGGCGCGCGAGGCGGCGCCGCCGATGTGGAAGGTGCGCATGGTAAGCTGCGTTCCGGGCTCGCCGATGGACTGCGCCGCGATCACGCCCACGGCCTCGCCCAGATTGACCAGGTGTCCGCGCCCGAGGTCGCGTCCGTAGCACTTGCGGCACACGCCGTAGCGCGTGTTGCAGGTCACCGGCGAGCGTACCTGCACCTGGTCTATGTTCCGCTCCTCCAGCAGCGCGACGAGTCTTTCGTCGAGCACGGAGCCGTCCGCCGCCAGCACCTGTTTGTCGTTCGCCGGGTCGCGGATGTCGCCGATGACGACGCGCCCGAGGATGCGGTCGCGCAGCGCGATCACGATCTCGCCGCCCTCGACCAGCGCCGACTTGGTGACGCCCTCGGTCGTGCCGCAGTCCTCCTCGGTCACCACCAGGTCCTGGCACACGTCCACCAGGCGCCGGGTGAGGTAGCCCGAGTTCGCGGTCTTGAGCGCGGTGTCCGCCAGACCCTTGCGCGCGCCGTGGGTGGAGATGAAGTACTGCAGCACGTTCAGACCCTCGCGGAAGTTCGCGGTGATGGGGGTCTCGATGATCGAGCCGTCGGGCTTGGCCATCAGGCCGCGCATGCCGGCGAGCTGACGGATCTGGGCCGCGGAACCGCGCGCGCCGGAGTCCGCCATCATATATATGGAGTTGAAGGAGTCCTGCCGGGTCTTGTTGCCCTTGGCGTCAACGACCTCCTCGCCCCCGAGCTGGTCCATCATGGACTTGGCCACCTTTTCCGAGGTGTGGGTCCAGATGTCCACCACCTTGTTGTAGCGCTCGCCGTCGGTCAAGAGGCCCGAGGCGTACTGGTTCTGGATGCTCTTCACCTCGGTCTCGGCCTCGGCGATGATCCCGGTCTTCTCGGCCGGCGTGAGCATGTCGTCCACGCCGATGGAGATGCCGGCGCGCGTGGCGTAGGCGAAACCGCTGTACATGAGCTGGTCGGCGAAGATCACGGTCGCCTTGAGCCCGATGCGCCGGTAGCAGGAGTTGATGAGCTCGGAGATGTTCTTCTTCTTGAGCTCGCGGTTGATGAACTCGAACGGCATGCCCTCGGGCAGGATCTCCGAAAGCAGCGCCCGGCCGACCGTGGTGTCATAGAGCTTGTGCGTCTCGCGCCTGGCGCCGTCGGCGCCGAGCTCCACCTCGCGGATGCGCACCTTGACCTTCGCGTGCAACGACACCTGGCGCGTCTCGTAGGCGCGGTGCGCCTCGGCCACGTCCGCGAACGCCATGCCCTCGCCCTGGGCGTTCACCGCGGCGCGGGTCGTGAAATAGAGCCCGAGCACAATATCCTGCGACGGCACGATGATCGGGTCGCCGTTCGCGGGCGAAAGGATGTTGTTCGTGGACATCATGAGCGCGCGCGCCTCGAGCTGGGCCTCGATCGAGAGCGGTATGTGCACCGCCATCTGGTCGCCGTCGAAGTCGGCGTTATACGGCGCGCACACGAGCGGGTGCAGCTGGATCGCCTTGCCCTCGACCAATATCGGCTCGAACGCCTGGATGCCGAGACGATGCAGCGTCGGCGCGCGGTTGAGCATCACCGGATGCTCGCGGATGACCTCCTCGAGGATGTCCCACACCTCGGGGCCGGCCTGCTCGACCATCTTCTTCGCCGCCTTGATGGTGGTGGCCAGGCCCTTGGACTCGAGCTTGCTGAAGATGAAGGGCTTGAACAGCTCGAGCGCCATCTTTTTCGGCAGCCCGCACTGGTGCAGTTTCAGCGTCGGTCCGACCACGATCACCGAGCGGCCGGAGTAGTCCACGCGCTTGCCGAGCAGGTTCTGGCGGAACCGGCCCTGCTTGCCCTTGATCATGTCGGCGAGCGACTTCAGTTGGCGCTTGTTGGCGCCGGTGATCGCCTTGCCGCGGCGGCCGTTGTCGAGCAGCGCGTCCACCGCCTCCTGCAGCATGCGTTTCTCGTTGCGCACGATGATGTCCGGTGCGTTCAGATCCAGCAGCCGCTTCAGGCGGTTGTTGCGGTTGATCACGCGCCGATACAGGTCGTTCAGATCGGAGGTGGCGAAGCGGCCGCCGTCGAGCGGCACCAGCGGACGCAGCTCCGGCGGCAGCACCGGCAGGATCTCCAGCACCATCCACTCCGGCTTGTTGCCGGAGTGGAGGAAGGCCTCGAGCACCTTGAGGCGCTTGGTGAGCTTCTTGATCTTGGTCTCGGATTCGGTGCCGGCGAGATCGGCGCGCAGCCTGGCGACCTCCTCGTCGAGCTTGATGGTCTTGAGCAGATCGCGGATCGCCTCCGCGCCCATGCGCGCGTCGAACTCGTCGCCGTACTGCTCGATGGCGTTGAGATAGGCCTCTTCCGAGAGCAGATGGGCGCGCTCGAGCGGCGTCATGCCCGGGTCTATGACCACGTAGGCCTCGAAATAGAGCACGCGCTCGATGTCGCGCAGGGTCATGTCGAGCATGAGCCCCATGCGCGACGGCAGCGACTTGAGGAACCAGATGTGCGCCACCGGCGAGGCGAGATCTATATGGCCCATGCGCTCGCGCCGCACCTTGCTGAGCGTCACCTCGACGCCGCACTTCTCGCAGATCACGCCGCGGTGTTTGAGGCGCTTGTATTTGCCGCACAGGCACTCGTAGTCCTTGACCGGGCCGAAGATCTTGGCGCAGAACAGGCCGTCACGCTCGGGCTTGAACGTGCGGTAGTTTATGGTCTCGGGTTTCTTGACCTCGCCGAAAGACCAGGAGCGGATCTTTTCCGGCGAAGGCAGGCCGATGCGGATGGCGTCGAAGTCAACGGCCTTGACGGTCTGCTTGAAAAGGTTAAACAAGTCTTTCAAGGTCTGATCTCCTGCTGCTGAACAGTTGCGAGTTCCGAGTTGCTGGTTTCGTGTTCGAAAGCGCCTCTAAAACTCATTCCTGCTCCAATTCAATATCAATGCCGAGGGCGCGGATCTCCTTGACCAGCACGTTGAAGGATTCCGGCATGCCGGCCTCCATGCTGTGATCGCCCTTGACGATGTTCTCGAACATCTTGGTGCGCCCGGTGACGTCGTCGGACTTGACCGTGAGCATCTCCTGCAGCGTGTAGGCGGCGCCGTAGGCCTCGAGCGCCCAGACCTCCATCTCGCCGAAGCGCTGGCCGCCGAACTGGGCCTTGCCGCCGAGCGGCTGCTGCGTGACCAGCGAGTACGGCCCGGTCGAGCGCGCGTGCATCTTGTCGTCCACCAGGTGGTTGAGCTTGAGCATGTACATGTAGCCCACGGTCACCGGGCGGTCGAAGGCCTCGCCGGTGCGCCCGTCGTGGAGCGTGGTCTGGCCGGACTGCGGGAGACCCGCGAGCACGAGCATCTCCTTGATCTCTTCCTCGGTCGCGCCGTCGAACACCGGCGTGGCCACGGGCACGCCGTGGCGCAGATTGGCGGCGAGGGCCAGGATCTCGTCGTCGGTGAGCAGTTTGAGCTCCTCCTTGCGCCCGCCCTTGCCGATCTGGTTGTAGATCTTCTCCAGGAACCGGCGCAGCTCCTCGACCTTGCGCTGCTTGTCCAGCATCTTGCCGATCTGCGTGCCCAGCTCGCGCGCCGCCCAGCCCAGGTGCGTCTCCAGCACCTGGCCGACGTTCATGCGCGACGGCACGCCCAGGGGATTGAGCACGATGTCAACCGGCGTGCCGTCGGCCATGTGCGGCATGTCCTCGACCGGGACGATGCGCGAGATCACGCCCTTGTTGCCGTGACGTCCCGCCATCTTGTCGCCCGGCTGGAGCCGGCGTTTCACCGCCACGTACACCTTGACCATCTTGAGCACGCCGGGGGCGAGGTCGTCGCCGGTCGTGAGCTTGGCCTTCTTCTCGGTGAACTTCTGGTCGAACTGCTCCTTCTGCTTCACCAGGTAGCCGCGCATCTGCTCCAACGTCTGGGAGGCCTCTTCGTTGCGCAGCCGGATGTCGAACCACTTCTTGCGCTCGAGCTCCACGAGATAGGACTTGGTGATCTTGTCCCCGCTCTTCAGGCCCGCCGGACCGCCGTCGGCGACCTTGCCGAGCAGTTGCCGCTCCAGGCGCGCGTAGGCGTCGTCCTCGACGATGCGATACTGGTCGTCGAGGTCCTTGCGGATGCGCGCCAGCTCCATCTCCTCGATGCCCTTCGCGCGCGCGTCTTTCTCCACGCCCTCGCGGGTGAACACCTGCACGTCAATGACCGTGCCGGACATGCCCGAGGGCACCCTGAGGCTCGTGTCCTTCACGTCCGAGGCCTTCTCGCCGAAGATCGCGCGCAGCAGCTTCTCCTCCGGGGTCAGCTGCGTCTCGCCCTTGGGCGTGACCTTGCCCACCAGGATGTCGCCGGTGTCCACCTCGGCGCCGATGTAAACGATGCCGGACTCGTCGAGCTTGGCGAGCGCCGCCTCGCCGACGTTGGGGATGTCGCGCGTGATCTCCTCGGAGCCGAGCTTGGTGTCGCGCGCCACGGTCTGCAGCTCCTCGATATGGATCGTGGTGAAGGTGTCCTGCTCCACGACGCGTTCGGAGATCAGGATCGAGTCCTCGAAGTTGTAGCCGTTCCACGGCATGAACGCGACCAGGATGTTGCGCCCGAGCGCGAGCTCGCCCATGTCCGTCGAGGGGCCGTCGGCGAGCACGTCGCCCTTGGCGATGACGTCGCCGACCCTGACCAGCGGCTTCTGGTTGTTGTTGGTGTTCTGGTTCGAGCGCGTGTACTTGATGAGGTTGTAGATATCCACGCCGACCTCGCCCGGCTTGGTCTCGTCGTCGTTGACGCGCACGACGATGCGCGAGGCATCCACCGAGTCAACCGCGCCGCCGCGGCGTGCGGACACGGTCGCGCCGGAATCAATGGCCACGATGCGCTCGATGCCGGTGCCGACCAGCGGCTTCTCGGTCTTGAGCGTGGGCACCGCCTGGCGCTGCATGTTCGAGCCCATGAGGGCGCGGTTGGCGTCGTCGTGCTCGAGGAACGGGATGAGCGCCGCGGCCACCGACACGATCTGCGACGGCGCGACGTCAATGTAGTCCACCTTGTCGCCCGTGGACATGGTGAATTCGTTCTTGCACCGGCACGAGACCAGCTCGTCTATCAGGTTGCCGCGGCTGTCGATCGCGGCGTTGGCCTGGGCGATGGTGAACTTGCCCTCCTCGATCGCCGACAGATAGTCAATCTGGTCCGTCACCTTGCCGTTCACCACCTTGCGGTACGGCGTCTCGAGGAAGCCGTACTCGTTGGTGCGCGCGTAGACCGCGAGCGAGTTGATGAGGCCGATGTTCGGGCCTTCCGGCGTCTCGATCGGGCACACGCGCCCGTAGTGCGTCGGGTGCACGTCGCGCACCTCGAAGCCGGCGCGCTCGCGCGTCAGGCCGCCGGGGCCGAGGGCGGAGACGCGGCGCTTGTGCGTGACCTCGGACAGCGGGTTGGTCTGGTCCATGAACTGCGACAACTGGCTCGAGCCGAAGAACTCCTTGACCACGGCGGACACGGGTTTGGCGTTGATCAGCTCCTGCGGCATCAGGCCCTCGGACTCCGCGAGGCTCAGCCGCTCCTTGACCGCGCGCTCGACGCGCACCAGGCCCACGCGGAACTGGTTCTCGGCGAGCTCGCCCACCGAGCGCACGCGGCGGTTGCCGAGATGGTCTATGTCGTCAATCTCGCCCTGGCCGTTCTTGAGGCCGATGAGGATCTTCATGGCGTCAACGATGTCTTCCTTCGTCAGGATGCCCGGGCCCTCGTCGCTCGCGCGCCCGACGCGGCGGTTGAACTTCATGCGCCCGACTGCGGACAGGTCGTAGCGGTCGGTGCTGAAAAACAGGTTGTTGAAGAGCGTCTGGGCGGCGTCCTTGGTCGGCGGCTCGCCCGGACGCATCATGCGGTAAATCTCGATCTGCGCCTCCAGCGGTTCGCGCGTCGGATCGAGGCGCAGGGTGTCGGCGATATACGGGCCCTGATCCAGGTCGTTGGTGTAGATCGTCTTGACCGCGCCGATGCCGGCCGCGAACAGCTTGTCTATGATCTCCTGGGTCACCACGTCGTTGGCCTGGGCCAGCAGCTCGCCGGTGGGCTGATTGATCACGTCCTCCCCGAGCGCGCGGCCAATCAGGAAACCGGCCGGCACGGTCAATTGCTTGAGCCGCGACTTTTCCAGCTCGCGCACGTGGCGCCCGGTGATGCGGCGCCCGGCCTCGACGATGGTCTCGCCCTTGGGCGTGGCGATCTCGAAGTCGGGCTGCAGGCCGCGCAGGCGCGCCGGCACCAGGTCGAGGCGGATCTCGTTCTTGGCCAGGTGGAAAGTGTCCATCTCGAAGAAGGTGGCGAGGACCTCGGGCGTGGTCATGCCGAGCGCGCGCAGCAGGATCGTCGCCGGCAGCTTGCGCCGGCGGTCAATGCGCACATAGAGATAGTCCTTCGGATCGAACTCGAAATCGAGCCACGAGCCGCGATAGGGGATCACGCGCGCGGAGAACAGCAGCTTGCCGGAGGAGTGGGTCTTGCCGTAATCGTGCTCGAAGAACACGCCCGGCGAGCGGTGCAGCTGGGAGACGATGACGCGTTCGGTGCCGTTGATGACGAACGTGCCGTTGTCGGTCATGAGCGGGATCTCGCCCATGTACACCTCTTGTTCCTTGATGTCGCGCACGGTCTTGGCGCCGGTGGACTCGTTCTTGTCGAACACCACCAGGCGCAGCAGGGCGCGCAGCGGCGCGGCGTAGATCAGTCCGCGCTGCTGGCACTCCTTGACGTCGAACGGCGGCGTCCCGAGCCGGTAGCTGACGAACTCGAGCGCCGCGTTGCCGTTGTAGGACTCGATCGGAAACACGGTCTTGAAGGCCGCCTGCAACCCCCGGTCAATCCGCTGCTCCGGCGGCGTGTCCGCCTGCAGATACCGCCGGTAGGATTCCTTCTGGATCTCCAGCAGATACGGCACGCGCGGGACATTCGGACGCTTGCCGAAATTTTTGCGGATGAGTTTCTTCTCGGTAAATGAGTAGGTCATGCTCTTCCTCAGCTCTTGAGAGCCGGTCTCGCCCCCGGGGGGAGCGCCAACGACTCGTGCACAAAAAAGCAAAGCACGGCGCCCCGACCCGGGATCACCGGGACGGGACAAACCGCTTTATACCGCGTCGCGCCGGCGGCGGCGCGGGACGTGACGGCGGCCTTACTTGAGCTCAACCTTCGCGCCGGCCGCTTCGAGATCCTTCTTCATCTTCTCGGCCTCGGCCTTGGGCACGGCTTCCTTCACGGTCTGGGGCGCGCCCTCGACCAGGTCCTTGGCCTCCTTCAGCCCCAGGGTGGTGACGGCGCGCACCGCCTTGATGACGCCGACCTTGTTGTCGCCGACGGCGGTCAGAATCACGTCGAACGAGTCCTTGACCTCGACCGGAGCGGCCGCGGCGGCGGCGGGCGCGGCGGCCACCGCCACGGCGGCGGACACGCCGAACTTCGTCTCCATGTCCTTGATCAGCTCGGACAACTCCAGCACGGACATGCCGGCGATGCTGTTGAGAATCTCTTCTTTGGATACGGCCATGATGAAATCTCCTGAAATAGAGTCGTGAAAGATTGAATCGGTTAAGCGGCCTTCGCCTTGGCGTCGCGCACGGCGGCGAGTGCCCGGACGAATTTCGTCGGGACCTCGTTCAGCGTCTGGACGAACTTGGTCACCGGCGCCTGCATCGCGCCGAGCAACATCGCCAGCAACTGCTCGCGCCCGGGCAGCTTCGCCAGGGCCTGCACCTGCGCCAGGGACATGAGCTTGCCGCCCATGGCCCCGACCTTGATGCGCAGCGCCTCGTTGTCCTTGGCGAACTCGCTCAGGATCTTCGCCACGGCCACCGGGTCCTTCGAGATCGCGAACGCCAGGGGGCCGACCATCTGGTCCCGCAGGCACTCGAATCCGGAGCCCTCGACCGCGCGCCGCGCGAGCGTGTTTTTGACCACGCGCAGATAGATCTGCGACTGCTGCGCCTTGCGGCGCAGGTCGGTCATCTGGGCGACGGTCAGGCCGCGATACTCGGCCAACATCGCCGCCTGCGCGTCCTTGAGCCTCGCGGACACCTCGGCGACTATGGCCTTTTTCTGCTCGATGTTAAGACTCATACGAGTCACCTCCATAAGAGCTATCAGCAGTCAGCGATCAGCGGTCAGCTAAAAGCAAACTGCCTGCGGCCCGTTGCTTGTTACCACGGCGACCGTATTCAGGAGTAACCCCGTTTCTGGTGCACCGTCTGCGCAGGCTGCTCTTATTAAGCCTCGGTGGCGTACCGCCCACCTCGGCGCCTGCGGTCTTTGACGTGCGCCGGATACTTCCCGGCGATCCAAAGTTCATTTCAAAAGCTTTCAGCTATCAGCTTTCAGCGATCAGCTAAAACCACGGCTTTGGTTTAGCTGAGAGCTGATAGCTGACCGCTGACAGCTCCTTTACAACCCCGCCGTATCCAGGCGTATGCCCGGACCCATGGTGGTCGAGAGCGTCACCTTCTTGAGGTATGCGCCCTTGGCGGAGGCGGGCCGCGCCTTGTTCAGCGCCGCCAGCAGCGCGTGCATGTTCTCCTTCAGGGCCTCGGGCTCGAACGAGGCCTTGCCGATGGAGCAATGCACGATGCCGGCCTTGTCGGTGCGGAACTGCACCTGACCGGCCTTGGCGTTCTCCACGGCCTTGGCCACGTTCGGCGTCACCGTGCCCACCTTGGGGTTCGGCATCAGGCCGCGCGGGCCCAGGATCTGGCCGAGGCCCCCCACGATCTTCATGGCCTCGGGCGTGGCGACCACGAGATCGAAGTTGATGTTGCCCTGCTTGATCTGGTCCGCGAGGTCCTGGAAGCCGACGATGTCGGCCCCGGCCTTCTTCGCGGCCTCGGCCGCGTTGCCTTCGGCGAATACCGCCACGCGCACCTTCTTGCCGGTGCCGCGCGGCAGCGCCGCCGTGCCGCGGATGTTCTGCTCCGACTTCTTGGCGTCTATGCCGAGATTGACGGCGACGTCCACCGATTCGTCGAACTTGGCGCTCGCCGTGCTCTTGAGGAGCTTGAGCGCCTCGTCGAGCGGATAATTCTTCATCCGATCCACCTTCGCGAGCTGGGCCTTGAAACGCTTGCCGGCCATGTCACGCCCCCTCGCAATCCACGCCCATCTGGCGCGCGCTGCCGGCGATGATCTTCACCGCGGTGTTGATGTCATAGCAGTTGAGATCGGGCATCTTGATCTTAGCGATCTCCTCCAGCTGCTTGCGCGTGAGCTTGCCGACCTTCTCCTTGTTCGGCTGGCCGCTGCCGGACTCGATCCCGAGGGCCTTCTTGATCAGCACCGACGCCGGCGGCGTCTTGGTGATGAAGGTGAAGCTCTTGTCGCTGTAGACCGTGATGATGACCGGGGTCGGCATGCCCTTTTCCAGCTTCTGGGTCTGGGCGTTGAACTGCTTGCAGAACTCCATGATGTTGAGGCCGTGCTGGCCGAGCGCCGGCCCCACCGGCGGGCTCGGATTCGCCGACCCGGCCGCGACCTGCAACTTAATATATGCGGTTACCTTCTTTGCCATCTTAAATCTCCTGCGAGTCCAAACGCCTTACTCGATTCAGGCTCCCCGCTGTTAAATTCGAGTAGCAAGTTTCAAGTAGCAAGTGGCAAGTAAAATCAACTCTTGCTACTTGTCACTTGCTACTTGCCACTTGCCACTTGCTACTTGCTACTGGTTACTATGCCTTCTCCACCTGACTGAATTCCAATTCGACCGGCGTCATGCGTCCGAAAATGGACACCGCCACCTTGAGCTTGTTCTTCTCGAAGTTCACGTCCTCGACCGTGCCGTTGAAATCCTGGAACGGTCCGTCAATCACGCGCACCTGCTCGCCGGCGGAGAAGGAAAACTTCGGCTTGGGCTTTTCCACGCCCTCCTTCACCTGCTGCATGATCGCCTGGGCCTCCTTGTCCGTGATCGGCGTGGGCCTGGTGCCGGAGCCGCCGATGAACCCGCTCACCTTGGGCACGTTCTTCACCAGGTGCCAGGCCTCGTCGCTCATCTCCATCTTCACGAGCACGTAGCCCGGGAAGAACTTGCGCTCGCTCGTGCGCTTCTGGCCGCTCTTCATCTCCACGACCTCTTCGGTCGGCACCAGGATCTCACCGAACTTGTCCTGCATGCCGGCATTCCTAATATGTTCGGCGAGCGAGCGCGTCACGTGCTTCTCGAAGCCGGAGTAGGTGTGCACCACGTACCAGCGCATGGTCATGTCAGGACCCCTGCCCGGTCAGCGCCCGGACGATCTTCAACAGCCCCCAGTCCACGAACCACAGAAACAGGGCGACCAGCACCACCAGCGCGAACACAACCAGGGTCATCTGGACGGTCTCCTTGTGCGCCGGCCACACGACCTTGCGCAGCTCCTGGCGCGAGCCCTTGGCGAATTCCCAGGCGGCCGTGCCGACCGCGGTCTGCATGGCCACCGCCACGGCCAGCGCCCCGGCGGCAAGCAGCGTGGCGACGCGGACCAGGTCCGGCTTGTCGCCAAAGTAATAGAATCCCCCGATGCCGCCGACCACGATCAGCACCGCGAGAACAAGTTTCAATTTGTCAGCCATCACCAACTAAAATCCTTCGCTCGCCGGTATGGCAGGCCAGGAGGGTCTCGAACCCCCAACCTGCGGTTTTGGAGACCGCCGCTCTGCCAATTGAGCTACTGGCCTGTATAAACCAAAGCTGCAAGCACCAAGCTGCAAGCTCCAAGCTTGTAGCTTGAAGCCTGCCGCTTGCAGCTATTCGATAACCTTCGCCACCACCCCCGCGCCCACGGTGCGGCCGCCCTCGCGGATGGCGA
>Ga0155210_1040_pt2 | contig 15790 bp, 12 predicted proteins | sample RifCSPhighO2_02_FD_106178 | JGI IMG/M metagenome (GOLD analysis project Ga0155210, IMG submission 106178) | Candidatus Muproteobacteria bacterium RIFCSPHIGHO2_02_FULL_65_16 | reverse complement strand
GCTGCAAGACCGTGATCGGCTACGGCGCGCCCAATCTCTGCGGCTCGCACGACTGCCACGGCGCGCCGCTCGGGGCCGATGAGGTCAAGGCCACGCGCGAGAACCTCGGCTGGAACCACGAGCCGTTCGTGGTCCCGAAGGAGATTTACGCCGGCTGGGACGCCAGGCCTAAGGGCGCCGCGGCCGAGAAGGCCTGGACCGAGAAGTTCGCGGCCTACAAGCAGGCCTTCCCCGACCTGGCCGCCGAGTTCGAGCGCCGCGTCATCAAGGGCGAGCTGCCGAAGGACTGGAATGCCAAGGCCGAGGAGTTCATCCAAGGCGTCGCCGCCAAGGCCGAGACCATCGCCTCGCGCAAGGCGTCGCAGAACGCGATCAACGGCTTCGCGCCGGCGCTGCCCGAGCTGCTCGGCGGCTCGGCCGACCTCGCCGGCTCGAACCTGACGCTGTGGAAGGGCAGCAAGGGCGTGAGCAACACCGTCTCCGACGGCAACTACATCTATTATGGTGTGCGCGAGTTCGGCATGTCGGCGATCATGAACGGCATCGCCCTGCACGGCGGTTTCATCCCCTACGGCGCCACCTTCCTCATGTTCTCCGAGTACGCGCGCAACGCCCTGCGCATGGCGGCGCTCATGAAGCAGCGCGTGCTGTTCGTCTACACCCACGACTCCATCGGTCTGGGCGAGGACGGCCCGACGCATCAACCGGTCGAGCAGACCGCGACCTTGAGACTCATACCCAATATGTCGCTGTGGCGCCCGTGCGATGCGGTCGAGTCCGCGGTGGCGTGGAAATTCGCCATCGAGCGCCGGCAGGGACCGACGAGCCTGATTTTCTCGCGCCAAAACCTGCCGCACCAGGCCCGTGACGCGCAGACGCTCGCCAACATCAAGCGCGGCGGCTATGTGTTGTCCGAGGCCGCGAACGGCAAGCCGGAGGCGATTCTTATTGCGACCGGCTCCGAGGTAGGGCTCGCCATGGAGGCGCAGAAGCTGCTTGCCGCCAAGGGCAAGAACGTGCGCGTGGTCTCCATGCCCTCGACCGACACCTTCGACGCCCAGGACGCCGCCTACCGCGAGGCCGTGCTGCCGAAGGCCGTGACGAAGCGCGTGGCGGTCGAGGCCGGCGTCACCGACGGCTGGTACAAGTACGTGGGTCTTGGTGGGCGGGTCATCGGCCTCAACCGCTTCGGCGAATCGGCCCCGGCCGGCGTGCTGTTCAAGGAGTTCGGATTCACCGCGGACAACGTCGCCAAGACTGTTGAAGAGATCTTGTAATATCGTTTGACGCAAAGACGCGAAGGCGCAAAGAGAGGCAATTTTGATATTTAAAAACTTTGCGTCTTTGCGCCTTTGCGTCAAGAACTCATAAACGATTTCATATTTAACCTCCTGGAGAATCGGCAATGGCAATCAAAGTCGGCATCAACGGCTTCGGCCGTATCGGACGCATGGTGTTCCGCGCGGCCGCGAAGGAGTTCAAGGACATCGAGATCGTCGGCATCAACGACCTGCTCGAGCCGGACTATCTCGCCTACATGCTCAAATACGACTCGGTGCACGGCCGCTTCCCGCAGGCGATCGGCGTGGACGGCAACAACCTGGTAATCGCCGGCAGGAAGATCCGTCTCACCGCCGAGAAGGACCCGGCCAGCCTCAAGTGGAACGAGGTCGGCGCCGACGTCGTGGTCGAGTCCACGGGTCTGTTCCTGACCAAGGAGACCTGCGAGAAACACCTCGCCGCCGGCGCGAAGAAGGTCGTGCAGAGCGCGCCGTCCAAGGACGAGACCCCGATGTTCGTCTTCGGCGTGAACCACAGCAAGTACGCCGGCGAGCAGATCGTCTCGGCCGCCTCCTGCACCACCAACTGCCTCGCCCCCGTGGCCAAGGTGCTGCACGACAACTTCGGCGTCAAGCGCGGCCTGATGACCACCGTGCACGCCACCACCGCCACGCAGAAGACCGTGGACGGGCCCTCGAGCAAGGACTGGCGCGGCGGCCGCGGCATCCTCGAAAACATCATCCCGTCCTCGACCGGCGCGGCCAAGGCCGTGGGCAAGGTGATCCCGGAGCTCAACAAGAAGCTCACCGGCATGGCCTTCCGCATCCCGACCTCGGACGTCTCGGTGGTGGACCTCACCTGCGAGCTCGAGAAGCCGACGACCTACGAGGACATCTGCAAGGCGATGAAGGCCGCCTCCGAAGGCGCGCTCAAGGGCATCCTCGGCTACACCGAGGAGAAGGTGGTCTCGACCGATTTCCGCGGCGTCTCCACGCCCTCGATCTTCGACGCCGAGGCCGGGATCATGCTCGATCCCACCTTCGTCAAGGTCATCTCCTGGTACGACAACGAGTACGGCTACACCTGCAACCTGCTGCGCTTCGTGCAGCACATCGGCAAGTAATTATTTGTAATATTTCTTGACGCAAAGACGCGAAGGCGCAAAGAAAGGCAAGAATGAACTCTTATCCTAATGGCGCTAACTTAAGGAAAAAACTCCTGATTACGCCGTCATTCCGGCGGGGGCCTGCCCCGGCATGGTGAAAGCCGGGGCCGGAATCCAGGGTTTAAATAACATCGGCCGGTAGGCCGATTCTGGATGCCAGCTTTCGCTGGCATGACGTAGATTTTTACTTGTGTGGCCTTAAGTAAGTGCCATTGAACTCTTATCCCTTTGCGTCTTTGCGGCTTTGCGTCAAAAATTCATAGAGTTTAGAGCATGTCCGTTATCAAGCTGACCGACCTCGACCTCAAGGGCAAGCGCGTGCTGATCCGCGCCGACCTCAACGTGCCGGTGAAGGACGGCAAGGTCAACTCCGACGCGCGCATCGCGGCGTCGCTCCCGACGTTCCGGCACTGCCTCCAGGCCGGCGCCAAGGTCATGGTGATGAGCCATCTCGGTCGCCCCGAGGAAGGCGTCTACAGCGAGGAGAATTCGCTCAAGCCCGTGGCCGACGATCTTTCCAGGAAGCTTGGGAAGCCGGTACGTCTCGTCAAGGACTGGATCAACGGCGGTTTCGACGTGGCGGCCGGGGAGCTGGTGTTGCTCGAGAACGTGCGCTTCAACAGGGGCGAGAAGAAGAACGCCGATGACACCGCGCGGAAGTACGCCGGACTGTGCGATGTGTTCGTGATGGACGCCTTCGGCACCGCGCACCGCGCCGAGGCCTCGACCCACGGTGTCGCCAGGTTCGCGCCGGTCGCGTGCGCCGGCATCCTGCTCACCGGGGAGCTGGAGGCGCTGACCAAGGCGCTGCTCAACCCGAAGCGGCCGATGGTCGCGATCGTCGGCGGCTCGAAGGTCTCGACCAAGCTCACCGTGCTCGAGTCGCTGTCGGAGAAGGTGGACCAGCTGGTCGTGGGCGGCGGCATCGCCAACACCTTCCTGGCGGCGGCTGGAAAGAAAATCGGCAAGTCGCTCAGCGAACCCGATCTCACCCCGACCGCCAAGGCGCTCATGGAGAAGATGGCCAAGCGCGGCGCCACCATCCCGATCGCCGTGGACGTGGTCGTCGGCAAGAAGTACGATGCGAGCGAACCCGCGACGCTGAAAGACGCCTCCGCGGTGGCCGACGACGACATGATCTTCGACATCGGCCCGAAGAGCGCGCAACAGCTCGCCGACATCATCATGCAGGCCGGCACCGTGGTGTGGAACGGCCCGGTGGGCGTGTTCGAGTTCGATCAGTTCGGCGCCGGCACGAAAAAGATCGCCGAGGCGATCGCCGCGACCAAGGCGTTCACCCTCGCCGGCGGCGGCGACACGATTGCGGCCATTCAGAAGTACAATATCTACGACAAGGTGTCGTACATCTCCACCGCCGGCGGCGCGTTCCTCGAGTTCCTCGAGGGCAAGAAGCTGCCGGCGGTGGACATTCTCGAACAGCGCGCAAAATGACAAATACTTGTATGATCATTCGTCGCAAAGACGCGAAGACGCAAAGAAGCGATAAGGTATTTCGTTCCTGTCTTCCTTTGCGCCTTTGCGCCTTTGCGTCAAAACTTCTTACCTAAGGCGCTTTCCTTGCTGCGTAGAACGAAAATCGTCTCCACCCTCGGCCCGGCCACGGACGACCCGAAGGTCCTCGAAAAGCTCATCGAGGCCGGCGTGGACGTGGTGCGCCTCAATTTTTCCCACGACCTGGCCGACGTACACGTGAAGCGCGCCGAACAGGCGCGCGAGCGCGCCCAGGCGCACGGCCGCCACATCGGCGTGCTGGTGGACCTGCAAGGGCCGAAGATCCGCGTCGGGAAGTTCAAGGGCGGCAAGGCCGTCCTGCGCGACGGCGAACGATTCGTCATAGACACCGATCACCCGCTGGATGCCGGAACCAAGGAGCGCGTCGGGACAACGTACAAACAGCTGCCGCAGGATGTCAGCCGCGGGGTGACGTTGCTGCTGGATGACGGGCGCATCACGCTGTGGGTGGACCAGGTGCAGGGCCCCGAGATCGTCTGTCGTGTCGTCGTCGGCGGCGAGCTCGGCGACAACAAGGGCATCAACCGCCAGGGCGGCGGGCTGTCAGCGTCGGCGCTCACCGACAAGGATCGCCGGGACATCAAGACGGCGGCGGCGATGCGCGCCGACTATCTCGCCATCTCCTTCCCCCGCAACGCCGCCGATGTCATCGAGGCGCGCGACCTGCTGCGCGCCGCCGGCGGACACGGCGGCGTCATCGCCAAGATCGAGCGCGCCGAGGCGGTCGCGGCGATCGAGGAGATCATCGTCGCCGCGGATGCGATCATGATCGCGCGCGGCGATCTCGCGGTCGAGATCGGCGACGCCGCGGTGCCGCCGATCCAGAAACGCCTCATCCGCATGGCGCGGCGGATGAACAAGGTGGTGATCACCGCCACGCAGATGCTGGAATCCATGATCGAGAACGCGGTGCCGACGCGCGCCGAAGTCTCGGACGTCGCCAACGCCGTGCTCGACGGCACCGACGCCGTGATGCTCTCGGCCGAGACCGCCACGGGCAAGCACCCCATCGCGGCGGTCGCCGCCATGGATCGCGTCTGCCGCGTGGCCGAGCAAGAGTACGAGGCCACCCATTCGCGTCACCGCGAGGACGTGACCTTCGCGCGCGTGGACGAGGCCATCGCCATGGCGGTGATGTACAGCGCCAACCATTTGCCGGTGCGCGCGATCGCGGCGCTCACCGAATCCGGCTCGACCGCGCTGTGGATGTCGCGCATCAGCTCGGCGGTGCCGATCTACGCCTTGACGCCGCACGTTGAAACCCGTAGAAAGGTCACGCTCTATCGCGGCGTGTATCCGGTGAGTTTCACCCTGACCAGCACCGACCCCGCAAGAGTCATGCGGGAAGCGGTGGATGAGCTGCGCCGCCGCGGCGCGGCGCGCGACGAAGACCTGGTCATCCTCACGATCGGTGAGCCTTTGGCCAAGCCGGGCGGCACCAATACGATGAAGATTGTGACCGTCGGCGATCTGCGCAAGGACTGATCTCCGGCGCCCGCGCCGACGGTGATGACGGTTACAAAATATCCCAGGAGGACATTATGGCCCTAGTGACCCTGCGCCAACTGCTGGACCATGCCGCCGAGCACGGTTACGGCCTGCCGGCGTTCAACGTCAACAACATGGAGCAGGTGAAGGCGATCATGGAAGCCGCCGCCGCCGCCGACAGCCCGGTGATCCTGCAAGGATCGGCCGGCGCGCGTTCCTATGCCGGCGAGCCCTTCCTGCGCCACCTGATCCTGGGCGCCATCGAGATGTATCCGCAGATCCCGATCTGCATGCACCAGGACCACGGCGCCTCGCCGGGCATCTGTTTCCGTTCCGTGCAGTCGGGCTTCAGCTCGGTGATGATGGACGGCTCGCTGAAGGAGGACGGCAAGACCCCGTCGTCCTACGAGTACAACGTCGAAGTGACCCGCAAGGTCGCGGAACTCGCGCATGCCTGCGGCGTGTCGGTGGAAGGCGAGCTCGGCTGCCTCGGCTCGCTCGAAAGCGGCAAGGCCGGTGAGGAAGACGGTCACGGCGCCGAGGGCAAGCTCGACCACTCGCAGCTCCTCACCGACCCGAACGAGGCCGCGGACTTCGTCGCCAAGACCAAGGTGGACGCACTCGCGATCGCCATCGGCACCTCGCACGGCGCCTACAAGTTCACGCAGAAGCCCACCGGCAAGGTGCTGCGCATTGATCGCGTGAAGGAGATCCACAAGCGCATCCCGAACGTGCATCTGGTGATGCACGGCTCGAGCTCGGTGCCGGAGGACTGGCTCAAGATCATCAACAGCTTCGGCGGCGACATGGGCCAGACCTACGGCGTGCCGGTGTCCGAGATCGCGGAGGGCATCAAGAGCGGCGTGCGCAAGGTCAACATAGACACCGACCTGCGCATGGCCTCGACCGGCGCCATCCGCAAGCACCTGGCCGAGGACCGCAAGAACTTCGACCCGCGCAAGTTCCTCAAGGAGGCCACCAAGGCCATGACCGGCATCTGCAAGGACCGCTACCAGGCCTTCGGTTCCGCCGGCCAGGCGGGCAAGATCAAGAAGGTCTACTCGCTCGAAGAGATGCAGAAGCGCTACGACAAGGGCGAACTCGATCCGAAGGTCAATTAAAAGACCAAAAAGCAGGAAGAGCCGAGAGAAGAAAGGGGTCGCGCAAGCGGCCCCTTTTTATTCCGCGACCGGGCGGTCAATGGCTGGCAGTCGCGTTGCGATTCCTACCGCCGGCCGCGCTTGATTTTCCTGCTGGACTTGTTATTGCCTCCCGCCGTCGGCAGCGTCGCGGCTTCCGCGAGCATGAACTGCTTGTATGCCTCGGCCGCGGCCGACAGGCGCTTGCCCTTGCGGTGCACCACGTACCAGTGGCGCATGATGGGGAAGTCCTCGACATCGAGCACGACGAGACGTTTCAGTGCCAGTTCCTGCTCAATGGTCGCGCGTGACAACAGGCCCAGACCCAGTCCCGCCTGCACGCTCTGCTTGATCGCTTCGTTGCTGCCGACCTCCATGCCGGTCTTGAGGCGCATGCCGCGCTCGGCGAAGAAGCGCTCCATGGCGATCCTTGTGCCGGAACCGCTCTCGCGCACGAGGAAGGTTTCATCCTGCAAGCGCGCCAAGGAGATTTTCTTTTGCCGCGCGAGCGGGTGATCGGGTGGGGCGACGACCACCAACGGGTTGTCCATGAACGCCTCGGCCTCGACATCGGCCTCGGCCGGCGGTTGGCCCATGATGACCAGATCCACGGTGTTTTCGCTCAGTTGTCGGAGCAGCGTCTCGCGGTTGGTGACATCGAGACTCACGGTCACGTCCGGGTAGCGGCGCGAGAAGGTGCCGAGCAGGGTGGGGATGAAATAGTTCGCCGTCGTCGCGACCGAGATGCGCAACCTGCCGCCGCTCAGGCCCTTGATGCGGTTGAGCACGGCCTCGAGCTCGTCGAGCTGCTGGGCGATCGCGCGGGTGTAGGCATGCACTTCGCGTCCGGCCTCGGTGAGGTGGATGCGCTTGCCTAGTTGCTCGAACAGCGCGATTCCCAGACTTTTCTCGAGTTGGGTCACCTGCATGGACACGGCTGGTTGGGTGAGGTGTAGCTCCTCGGCGGCGCGGGTGTAGTTCAGGTGCCGCGCCACGGCCTCGAAAACCTTAAGCTGGCGCAGGGTCAGATACATGGTATAGGTCTCGGAATAACCATAAGCCGCAGCTTATCATAATTATCATAAAATGTGAGTGTTGTTTATGATTATTCCCGGCTAAGGTGTGCTCCATGAATCGGGCGCGAGCAGTTCCGCCCGGTAGTTCACCGGATTCAAACCGAGGAGGCCGTATGAGCAAAGGTGCCGTGAAGACCTACAAGGCGGGCGTCAAGGAGTACCGCGAAACCTATTGGGATCCGAAGTACACTCCGAAGGCCACCGACCTGCTGGCGTGCTTCAAGATCACCCCGCAGGCCGGCGTTCCGCGCGAAGAGGCCGCCGCCGCCGTCGCCGCTGAGTCGTCCACCGGCACCTGGACCACGGTGTGGACCGACCTGCTGACCGACCTCGACTATTACAAGGGCCGCGCCTACCGCATCGAAGACGTGCCGGGCGACGACACCTGCTTCTACGCCTTCATCGCCTACCCGATTGATCTGTTCGAAGAGGGCTCGGTGGTGAACGTGTTCACCTCGCTCGTGGGCAACGTGTTCGGCTTCAAGGCGGTGCGCGCGCTGCGTCTCGAAGACGTGCACTTCCCGATCGCCTACGTCATGACCTGCGGCGGTCCGCCGCACGGCATCCAGGTCGAGCGCGACATCATGAACAAGTACGGCCGCCCCATGCTCGGCTGCACCATCAAGCCGAAGCTCGGCCTCTCGGCCAAGAACTACGGCCGCGCCGTGTACGAGTGCCTGCGCGGCGGTCTCGACTTCACCAAGGACGACGAGAACGTCAACTCCCAGCCGTTCATGCGCTGGCGCCAGCGTTTCGACTTCGTCATGGAGGCGATCCACAAGGCCGAGAAGGAGACCGGCGAGCGCAAGGGTCATTACCTGAACGTCACCGCGCCGACGCCGGAGGAGATGTACAAGCGCGCCGACTATGCCAAGGAGATCGGCGCGCCGATCATCATGCACGACTACATCACCGGCGGCTTCTGCGCCAACACCGGGCTCGCCAACTGGTGCCGCAATAACGGCGTGCTGCTGCACATCCACCGCGCGATGCACGCGGTGCTCGACCGCAACCCGCACCACGGCATTCACTTCCGCGTGCTCGTGAAGATCCTGCGCCTCTCCGGCGGCGATCACCTGCACACCGGCACCGTGGTCGGCAAGCTCGAGGGCGACCGCCAGTCCACCCTCGGCTGGATCGACCTGCTGCGCGAGAAGTTCACCAAGGAAGACCGCTCGCGCGGCATCTTCTTCGACCAGGACTGGGGCGCCATGCCCGGCGCCTTCGCCGTCGCCTCCGGCGGCATCCACGTCTGGCACATGCCGGCGCTGCTCGCGATCTTCGGCGACGACGCCGTGTTCCAGTTCGGCGGCGGCACGCTCGGCCACCCCTGGGGCAACGCCGCCGGCGCGGCCGCGAACCGCGTGGCCCTCGAGGCCTGCGTTGAGGCGCGCAACCAGGGCCGTCAACTCGAGAAGGAAGGCAAAGAGATCCTTGCCGGCGCGGCCAAGAACAGCCCAGAGCTCAAGGTCGCCATGGAGACCTGGAAGGAGATCAAGTTCGAGTTCGACACGGTGGACAAGCTGGATGTGGCGCATAAATAAGCAGCAAGTTGCAAGCTACAAGTAGCAAGTAGTTTTTCTTGTCACTTGCTACTTGATACTTGCTACTGAATTCCAGAGCGTCAACCAAAGTCGCACGATCGGATTTCGAACACCGAACCTTAGGAGTAAGAAACATGAGCGAAGTGATTGAACTACAGGACTACAAATCGCGGTTGAGCGATCCGGGCTCGCGCAAGTTCGAGACCTTTTCCTACCTGCCGGCGATGGAACAGGCGCAGATCCGCAAGCAGGTGGAGTACCTGGTGAAGCGCGGCTGGAGCCCGGCGATCGAGCACACCGAGCCGGAGAACGCCTTCGACCACTACTGGTACATGTGGAAGCTGCCGCTGTTCGGCGAGACCAGCGTAGACCGGATCCTGGCCGAGGCCGAGGCCTGCCACAAGGCCAACCCGACGCATCACGTGCGCCTGGTCGGTTACGACAACTATAAGCAGACCCAGGGCGCGGCGATGGTGATCTTCCGCGGCAAGACGAAGTAGGCGGTACCGGACGTCCCGTGCCGTAACGAGGCCCCTGTCCGGCGTGTTCGGGCAGGGGCTTTTTGTTTTGAATCAGCAGCAAGTTGCAAGTATCAAGTAGCAAGGAACACATTCCCGCTACAAAGGTTTTGCCACTTGCCACTTGCTACTTAGCCATGAATGACACTGCACAATACCTGATAACGGAACAACCTTACTACAGGCCGGTTGCGAATGAGGTCGAGCTATACAACGCCGCCTACAGCGCGCGCATGCCGCTGATGCTCAAGGGCCCGACGGGTTGCGGCAAGTCGCGCTTCATCGAGTACATGGCGTGGAAGCTCGGCAAGCCGCTGATCACCGTCGCCTGCAACGAGGACATGACGGCGAGCGATCTCGTCGGCCGCTTTCTACTCGATGCCAGCGGCACCAAGTGGCACGACGGGCCATTAACCGTCGCTGCCCGCATCGGCGCGATCTGCTATTTGGACGAGGTCGTCGAGGCGCGCCAGGACACGACCGTGGTGATCCATCCGCTCACCGACCACCGCCGCCAACTGCCGATCGAGAAGAAGGGCGAGGTGGTGCGCGCCCATCCGGATTTTCAACTCGTCATCTCCTACAACCCGGGCTACCAGAGCCTGATGAAGGACCTGAAGCAATCCACCAAGCAGCGTTTCGGCGCGCTCGACTTTGACTACCCCGAGGCCGGGATCGAGGCCGAGATCGTGCGCCACGAAACCGGCGTGGAACCGGGTGTAGCGGAGAAACTGGTGCAGATCGCCCACCGCTCGCGCAACCTCAAGGGCCACGGGCTCGACGAGGGCATCTCCACGCGCCTGCTGGTGTACGCCGGGCAGCTGATCGCCAAGGGCGTCGCCCCGAAGGCCGCGTGCCAGATGACGCTCGCGCGGCCGATCACCGACGATCCCGACATGCGCGACACCCTGGACGCGGCGATTAATACTTACTTCTAAGAATTTTCGACGCAAAGGCGCAAAGGCGCAAAGAAAAATTGGTCAAAAAACTCTTGTAACCTTTGCGCCTTAGCGTCTTTGCGTCAAATAATCATATGAGCATCAAACTCGACGATTACCACGCGCAGCTCGACGGCCTCGCGCCGGAGCTGCATGCGATCATCGAGGCGAGCTTCGCCGAGGCCGCGCGCGTGATGTCGCCGGCGGGTCTGCACAATTACCTGGAAGGCGCGCGCGGCCTGGCGCAGCTCGGGCGCGGCACGGAGCTCGTGGTCGCCTACATCCAGAACCTGCCGGCGGTGGTGAAGGAGACCGGCGAGGACGTTATCCAGGACTGCGTTACGGGCGCGATGAAGCTCGCCTCCATGGTGAGCGGCGAGGTCATCGCGCTGTTGTTCGATACGCTTCCCACCGCGGCGCGGCGCCTCGGCGATGCCGAGCTGCTGCGCGGCTATCTCAATCTTATTCATCAACTCTCGGCCAAGGCCCCGCGCGGTCTGCGCCCGCTGCTCGCGCATCTCGACGAGCTGTTCGGCAAGCTCACGCTCGGGGGCTTGAGGCGCTGGGCGCTCTGGGGCGCGCAGGCGCACGCGCGCGACTTCGAGGCGCAACTCGCCTACTTCGACATCAAATCCGCCGACAGCCTCGCGGTGTTGCAGCAGGAGCGGCGTGGCACGTTGTTCGTGGACAGTCAGCGGCGGCTGAACTTCTACCTGCGCGCGCTCTGGGGGCGGGATTTTTTCCTGCGCCCGACCTCGGGCGACTACGAGAGCCGCGAGGGTTACCGGCCGTTCATCGAGCAGCGCACGATTCACCTGCCCGATGCCTACGACGACTACGACGGGATTTCCGGGCGCGAGCTGTATCGCGCCGCCGCGGCGCACGCGGCGGCGCATCTCGCCTATACGACGAAGCCGCTTTCGGCCGAGCAGTTGAATCCGGTGCAGATGTTTCTGATCGGCCTGTTCGAGGACGCGCGCATTGAAGCGCTCGCGATCCGTGAGTTCCCGGGCCTTAAAGGGTTGTGGCTTCAGTTTCACGGCACGACAGGCGCGACCGATCCGGCCGTGGCGCTGCTGGCGCGTCTGGCGCACGCGCTGCTCGACGACGATTATTCCGATGCCGACCCCTGGGTTCGGGAAGCGGCCGCGGCGTTCCGCGCCGAATTTTCCGCGCGCCCCGAGGACAATCAGCTCTCCTGGGATTTGGGCGTCACCTACTACAACCGCCTGAACGAGCGCGGCGCGATCCCCTCTCTGCGTGCGCTTGAAACCCTGGCGATCCCCTATCGCGACGACAACCGCTATAGCTGGTTCTACGACGAGATCGCCTGGCACGAGGCCGAGTATGTGCCCGCGAGCCGGAAGCAGGTGCGCCGCAAGGTGAGCGCGGTCGAGATGGCGAACGAGGTGGACAACGAGCTCGCCGGCGACGACGCCCAGGAGATCTGGACGCTCGAATCCGAGTTCTACCGCGACGGCGATCCGCCCGGCGTCTCCGTCAATCGGCTCGAGGGCAAGGAGCCGGTCTCGGAGCCCTATCACTATCAGGAATGGGATTATCAGGTCCAGCTCCATCGCCCCGACTGGGCGACGGTGCTCGAGCGGCGCCAGGGGCGCGGTGATCCCGCGGACATCGAACGCCTGCTCGCGGCCAACAAGCCGATCGCCGCGCGCCTGCGCCACATCATTGACGGCTTGCAGCCGCGCGGCGTGGTGCGCCTGCGCCGGCAGGAGGACGGCGACGACATAGATTTGAACGCCGCGATCCGCGCCATGATCGCCATCCGCATGGGCGAGACCCCTGACCCGCGCATCAACGTGCGCTACATCCGCAAACTGCGCGATCTGGCGGTGCTGGTGCTGCTCGATCTTTCGGAGTCCACTAACGAGAAACTCGGCGACTCCGACAAGCCCGTGATCCAGCTCGCGCGCGAGGCGACCGCGCTCCTTTCATGGGCCATTGACGGCGTCGGCGATCCGTTCGCGATCCACGGCTTTGCCTCCGACGGCCGCCACGACGTGCAGTACTACCGCTTCAAGGATTTCGGCGACGACTACGACGACGTTGTGAAGGCCAGGCTCGCCGGCATGCGCGGCGGGCTTTCAACGCGCATGGGCGCGGCGTTGCGGCACGCGGCGAGTTTTCTCCTGCGTCAGCCGCAGCAAAAGAAATTGATTCTGCTCGTCTCCGACGGCGAGCCCGCCGACGTTGACGTGCGCGATCCCCAGTACCTGCGCCAGGACACCAAGAAGGCCGTCGAGGAGCTTGCCACCCGCGGCGTCATGACTTATTGCCTCACGCTCGATCCACAGGCGGACGACTACGTCGCGCGCATCTTCGGCCCGCGCGGCTACACGGTGGTGGACCACGTGAGCCGCCTGCCCGAGCGGCTGCCCATGCTTTACGCCGGTCTCACCCGATGAAACCCCGGACATGAAGAATATCGAAGATCTCATTGAAGGCTTCCGGCGGTTTCAAGCCGCCCATTTTGGCGAGCAGCGCGAGGTCTTCGAGCGTCTGGCGCGCGAGGGCCAATCGCCCCGGATCATGGTGATCGCCTGCTGCGACGCGCGCGTGGACCCGGCGCTCGTCACCGACTGCGATCCGGGCGACCTGTTCGTGGTGCGCAACGTCGCCAATCTGGTGCCGCCGTGCGAGGCGGGCGGGTGTTACCACGGCACGAGCGCGGCGCTCGAGTTCGCCGTGCGTGTCCTCAAGGTCGATCACGTCATCGTCATGGGGCACGCCCGCTGCGGCGGCATCCGCGCGCTCCTGGGCGACGTCGGCGGCGGCGAGTTCATCGCGCCGTGGATGTCCATTGCGGAGGAGGCCCGGCGCGAGGTGCAGGCGGCGCTGCCTCAGGCGAGCGCAGAGGCCCAGGCGGCGGCCTGCGAGCAGGCGGCGATCCGGATCTCACTGCGCAACTTGGCGACTTTTCCGTTCGTGCGCGCGGCGGTGGCCGAGGGACGCCTCGCGCTGCACGGCTGGTATTTCGACCTCGAGCGGGGCGAGCTGCTGCGGTGCTCGAGCGCGTCGTCCGGGTTCGAAGTAGCGGCCTAGCCGGTCGGCGTCATTAGGAGGAAGTCGCGTGATTCAGTCCGTGGGCGAATGGTGGATGTGGGCCGGTTTTGCGGCCTTTGTGCTCGTCATGCTCGCGCTCGACATGTTCGTGTTGGGCGGACGTGTGGCGCACAAGGTTTCGACGCGCGAGGCGCTCGGCTGGTCCGCCGCGTGGGTGGCGCTCGCGCTCGCCTTCAACGCCGGCCTGTGGTGGTACCTCGACGGCGCGGTTGGGCGCGAGGCGGCCAACGAGAAGGCGCTCGAGTTCTTCACCGGCTACCTCATCGAGAAAGCGCTGTCGGTGGACAACATCTTCGTGTTTCTCATGATCTTCGGCTACTTCGCGGTGCCGGCGGAGTACCAGCGGCGGGTGCTGCTCTACGGGGTGCTCGGCGCGATCGTGATGCGCGCCGTCATGATCCTCGCCGGCGTGTGGCTGGTCTCGACCTTCCACTGGGTGCTGTATCTTTTCGGGGCGTTCCTGGTCGTGACCGGGGCCAAGATGTTCCTGTTCGCCGAGCACAAACCGGACCTGGAGAAGAACCCGGTGCTGCGCTGGATGCGCGGGCACCTCAAGATCACGACCGGCTTCGAGGGCGAGCGGTTTTTCACGGTGCGCAATGGCGTACGCTACGCCACGCCGCTGTTCCTGGTGCTGGTGTTGGTGGAGGCGAGCGACGTGGTGTTCGCGCTCGACAGCATCCCAGCGATCTTCGCCGTGACCGAGGACCCGTTCATTGTGTTCACCTCGAACATCTTCGCCATCCTCGGCCTGCGGGCGCTGTATTTTCTGCTCGCGGACGTGGCCGACCGGTTCCATCTGCTCAAGTACGGCCTGGCGCTGGTGCTGATATTCGTCGGCGCGAAGATGCTGATCGCTGATTGGTTAAAGATCCCGGTGGCGGTCGCGCTCGGCGTGGTGGCCGCGATCATAGCCACCTCCGTGATCCTGAGCCTCGCCCGGGCCGAGGTGAAGCGTTGACGCCGCACGGTCGTTACCGCGAGTGATGGGTCTGCCGTATCGCCCCGTATCGCCCCGCCGCCCCTAACGCAGGCCGCGTTGCGCGCGCGGCGAGCTGTTGCGTTGGCCCCGGATGCAGGTTCGAATCGGTGGCGTGGCCAGGCAGACCGGCTCTAACAGGTTGTTGAAAAAAGTCCGTCCAGGACTTTTTCAACCACGTAAAGCAAAAATGCAATTTTTGCTTTGCTTCATTTTTCAAACATTTGGATGTTTGAAAAATGGCGGTCGGTCCTCGACCGCGCCGCAGGTTGCTGAAAAAACGAGTTTTTCAGCAACCTGCTAAGATAGCGCGATGGAATTCGCCACTCTGCTCGGCTTCGCCGCCGGCGCGCTCACCACCGTCGCCTTCGTGCCCCAGGTGGTCAAGACCTGGCGCACGCGCTCGACGCACGACATCTCACTCGGCATGTTCGTGCTGTTCAATACCGGGCAGGTGCTGTGGCTCGTTTACGGGTTTTTCATCAGCGCCTGGCCCATCGTCGTCGCCAACACCGTCACGCTCGCGCTCGCGCTGACGATCCTTTACTTCAAACTTAGGTATAAATAGGTTCTGTTGAATTTCAAGCAGGTAACGCCGGCAGAGCGTATGGGATGGGAAGTTTTAGGATCCACGTATGGCGCGCCCCATAGGCTGAAAGGATGATTTCACCGCTGAGGCGCGGAGAAAAGGCAACGGCGGAACCACAGATGAACACAGATAAACACAGATTTAAGAAACAAAAGAACGGAACCGCAGATAAACGCAGATAAGAAATAAAAGAGCTATCAGCTAAACAAGCTATCAGCTAAATGAGCGATCAGCGGTCAGCTATCAGCGGTCAGCTTGAACCGTGCCCCAAGAGCTTCGGAACACCAAAGGCAACGGAAGCACAGACCTGAGATGTGTGGTTTTTCGGGTCCCCGTATGACGCGCCCGCGCACCGCAAGGTTCCGGGCGAGCGCCCCGAAGGGGGCGCAGACAGGATGTCTGCGCCTGCCCAGCGCGAGATGGATCTCGCGTAGGGGCAGCGCCGGGTCCCGGAAC
>Ga0155210_1146_pt7 | contig 16810 bp, 15 predicted proteins | sample RifCSPhighO2_02_FD_106178 | JGI IMG/M metagenome (GOLD analysis project Ga0155210, IMG submission 106178) | Candidatus Muproteobacteria bacterium RIFCSPHIGHO2_02_FULL_65_16 | reverse complement strand
AAGTACACGCCGCCCGAATGGCGGCTCGACACGAGGCGGCGTGGTGGTCAGGATCCGCTCAAATTTAACGAGGGACTAAAAACGGATATGCGTCGAGGCGTTCAGGCCCTGGCGCGCCCAGCGCCAGTTGTCCACGTGGTAGCGCGTGAACGGCAGCTCGGTGAGCTCGAAGAACCGCGGCCAGCCGATGCGCTCGATCCAGTCGGCCATGCGCTCCCAGTCCTTGGCGTCCTCTTTGTAGACGCGCAGGATCTTCTTCACGATCGCCGCCGCCTCCGGCCAGCGTGGCGGGTTGTTCGGGATGCCGGCGGCCACGAGCTTGTGCAGGGTGGGCTTGCTGCGGGCGTTGGAATTCTTGCCGCCGACCCAGATCGCGATCTTCGAATGTTCCGGATCGTTGATCTGCATCGGCGGGCACGGCGGATAGCACGCGCCGCAGCAGATGCATTTCTTTTCGTCTATTTCGAGCGAGGGCTTGCCGTTCACCAGCGCCGGCCGGATCGCCGCCACCGGGCAGCGCGCCACCACCGACGGGCGCTCGCAGATGTTGGCGACGAGATCGTGATTGATCCGCGGCGGCTTGGTGTGCTGGATGTTGATGGCGATGTCCGCCTGGCCGCCGCAGTTGATCTGGCAACACGAGGTCGAGATCCGCACCCGGTTCGGCATGTCCTCGTTGACGAATTCCTGGTACAGCTCGTCCATCAGCGATTTGACCACGCCCGAGGCGTCGGAGGCCGGGATGTCGCAGTGCAGCCAGCCCTGGGTGTGCGCGATCATCGAGACCGAGTTGCCGGTGCCGCCGACGGGGAAACCTTCCTGTTGCAGCTTGTCAATCAGCGGCTTGACCTTCTTTGCGTCGCCCACCATGAACTCGATGTTGGAGCGGATGGTGAAGCGCACATGGCCCTCGGCGTATTTATCGGCGATGTCGCACAGCTTGCGGATCGTGTGCACGTCCAACTGGCGCGGCGTGCCGGCGCGCACGGTCCATACCTGGTCGCCGTTGTGCGCGACATGGTGCAACACGCCCGGGCGCGGGCGCTCGTGCCAGGCCCACTGCCCGTAGTTCTTCTTGAGCACCGGGTGCAGGTACTGGAAATGGTCCGGCACGCCGGACTCGACGGGCATACGTGGTTGTGTGGACATCGGTATCTCCTCTATATGAATTTCCGACGCAAAGGCGCGAAGACGCAAAGGACGGCAAGAAAAAGTTGAGCATCCATCGAGGCTGTCCCAAAATGGCATCGGGGTGCCGGGTTTCTGAGACGGCGTCTCATCTTTTGTCCCCTTTGCGCCCTTTGCGCCTTTGCGTCAAAAAATTATTATCCAATCTTGGCCTGTTTCAGCCGCTCGACCTCCGCCTCCCAGCCGTCGGTGCGGACGTAGGAGTTGGTGCGCGGATGCGCCAGCATGGCGGGGTCGGCCTCGAGGCCGAGGCCTTCGAGGAAGTTGGCGAGCCCGATGCGCTCGATCATCTCGCCGCAGCGCTCGTGCTCCAGGCCGTTCTCGGCCCAGAAATCAATGATGCTCCTGGCCAGCTCCACGAGCTTCTCGAAATCCTCGTCGGTGTCGAGCTTCATGAACGGCACGATCACCGTGCCCAGCAGGTCCCCGATCTTCAGGGTGCGCTTGCCGCCGACGAGGACCGTCACGCCGCGGTCCTTGCCCGGCGCCAGGGCCTTGGTCATGACGTTGATGCAGTGCATGCAGCGCACGCAGTTGCGGTTGTCTATGGTGAGCGTGTCGTCCCCGTTGAGCTTGATGCAGCGCGTCGGGCAACGCGTCACGACGTTGTCAATCACGTAGTCGCGCCCCTTGGCCTTGACGAACTGCTTCACCTCGTCCTGCTTAACCTGGATGTCGTCGCGCCAGGTGCCGATGACGGCCATGTCGGAGCGCTGGATCGAATTCATGCAGTCGTTCGCGCAGCCGGAGAACTTGAATTTGAATTTGTACGGCAGCGCCGGGCGGTGCAGCTCGTCGGTGAAGTTGTTCATGACCGTGCGATGCGCCCGCCCTTCGTCGTAGCACGAATGCTCGCAGCGCGCGTGCCCGACGCAGGACATGGAGGTGCGCACCGAGGGGCCCGCGCCGCCCATGTCGAAGCCGAGCTCGTTCACGGCGTCGAAGGCGGGCTGGATGTTTTCCGTGGTGCAGCCCTGGAGCATGATGTCGCCGCTCTGGCCGTGCAGCGCGATCAGGCCGGAGCCGTGTTGCTCCCAGATGTCGCAGAACTTGCGCAGGATGTCGGTCGTGTAATGCATCCCCGGGGCCGGCATGATCCGCAGCGTGTGAAACTCCGCGGACTTGGGAAACTTGTCGGCGATCTCGGAGAAGCGCGGGATCACGCCGCCGCCGTAGCCGATGACGCTCGCGGTGCCGCCCTTCCAATAGCCGGTGCGGGTCTTGTAGGAGAACTCGAGCTGCCCGAGCAGGTCCACCATCATGTCCTTGTCGGCGGCCAGGCGCTTGAGGCCCTTCACGAAGCTGGGCCAGGGACCGCTTTCGAGCTGATCCAGCATGGGGGTGGCGTGCATTTTCTTCGTCACAACGCGTCTCCTCGAATCTGGCAGAATGCTGAATACGATCATCCGCCCCGCGGCCCGGCGTTCCGGAGTTATGATGAACCAGCGCGACCGGAGGCGATATGTACAAGTATATCGCCGGCGCGCGGCATGATCTGAGAGGTCAGGAGGGATAGAGCACCTATCCCGTTGGAGGGGGAATCGTATATTATTACGTCGCTCCATCCACAGCGCGCCGCCACGGGCGCGGAATGATAAAGGGGGGATCATGGAAATCGTGTATTACACCTTGGTGGCCGCCGGCCTCTATTTTATGTCGGACTGGGTGCTCCAGCGCCTGGAGGCGCGCCGCGGCGCGCCGTTCAAACACCGGCACCTGGTCTATTTCGCCATCATCCTGACGCTGGCTATGCTGACCTTCGGTGTGATCCGCGTCCTGATGGTGCCGTCGGAGGAATACACCCAGCCTCCGGTAGCGCCACAGAATAACCGCAGTCCCTAGCCGCGCGGCGTCGCGGAGCCGGTTTCGGATCCGACGCGACGCCGCGGCAGGCGCCGGAGGCGCTCGCGGAACTCCGCGAATTCACGGTGCGCCGTAACGCGGCCGCCGGGAATATCGGTGACCGAACAATGGTGCACGCGCTCGCGCGACACCCGACCCCGCAGCCGTGGATCGCGCTCCCCCGCCAGACGCTGCTTGAGCCACTGATCGCCGCGGCGATAGCGGCAATCCGCGCAGCCGATGATGAAGACGCCGTCCACCGCGCTGCCGCGCAGGGCGTAGTCAATGAACGACGGCGGCAGCATGCCGATGCAGCGCAACCCGACATACGCCACGCCCGGCGCCTTTACGATCTTGGGGGCGTGATCGCACCCGAAGACCATGACGCGCGCCTCCCCCGCAAGGGCGGCGACGGCCTTGTCGGTCGTCGCGCGCAGGGCGCGCACCGGAACGTCGGGTAGATCAACCCCGCTCACCAGCTCGCCCACGCTGCGAAACGGCATGGCGTACGGGCACGAGCCGACGCAGATGCCGCAGCTCGCGCACAGGTCGGGTCGCAGTACCGCCTCGTGCACGAACCGCCTGCCGTCCGTGCGCGGCTCCAGGCTAAGAGCAGCGTAGGGACAGTCGGCGACACAGTTGCCGCAGCCGTTACAATTGTCCAGATGGACTTCCACTATCGGCTCCTGGTGCATCCGCGGCGGCAGCCACGGCAGCAGAAAGAGCAGCAGGGTAAAGCCGCCGGTCAGCGCCCAGACCGCCCCCGGCGACCAGATATACAGCAGGGGATAGACCGCCAGGTAAAACCAGTCGAATTTGAGATTGTTCGGTACCGCGCCCAGATCGGCCGCGGCGTGGCTCAGGATCGGCTTGATCAGCGAAAGCGCCGCCAGTGCCAGCAATATGCCAAGCGCCACGGGCGCCGGCGGGGCGGCCACGGCGCGGGTGATGCGTTGCGTGTGCACCCAGAGGAACACCATAAGCAGTAACGGAATGCCGATGTGCGCGAACGCCAGCAGGGAGAAGAAGCGGTCGCTCACCCCGCCGTCCTCGAGGAAATTGCGCACCAGAGGCTCGCCGAAGATCGGGAAGTAGTCGAACCATTCGGCGGTGCCGATGGCGATGAACTGCGCCAGGCGGTCCCACACCTGCCAGTAGCCGCCGATGCCGGAGGCATAGACCAGCCACAGCAACGGCACGCCGGTGACCCAGGAGAACCAGCGGAAATTGCGGTAGCGGTCCATGAAGAACTCGCGCAGCAGGTGCAGGGTCATGGCCAGGACCATGCCGTCGGCGGCGTAGTGGTGCAGGCTGCGCAGGACGCCGCCGAGATACGGCTGCTTGCGCGTGAGATCTTCGAGCGACTGATAGCCCAGAACTGCGCCGGTGTCGAAAAAAAAGTAAACGTAGAAGCCGCTGGCGACCAGCACCCACAGCAGAAAATACGCGATGCCGCCGAGGAAATAGAAGGGATTCAGCGCCGGTCCGAACACGGCGTTGAGCGCGCCCTCCATGCGCAACCATGCGCGCTGTCCGGCCAGCTGGAAACGCCTGATCATCTGAGCATGATCGCGTCCGTCACGGCCGTGGTCCAGCCTGCTTCAGCGCCCGGCCGGGCGGCGCATGGCGCGGAACACTACCACCAGGAACATCAGCCCGCCGATGACGGCGATGAGTCCGCCCAGGCCCATCAGCCCCATGCCGGCCTTCTGACCGATGGTGTGCAGCTCCTGGGCGGCGCCGGCGACCTTGCGCTGCACCCCATAGCCGCCGGACCAGAGCAGGCCGATGATATGCAACAGCTGCCCGGCGCCGTAGACATAGGGCTGAATGCGCGCCCATTTCAGGTCGGCCGCGCGATAACCAAGCACCGGCAGAAGATAATAGGTCAATCCCATGAAGGCCAGGCTCACGGCGCCGCCGGTGCCGTGGTAGTGGGCGGTGATGATGGTGTTGCTGCCCTGGATCATGAGGCTGATCCCGCCGCCGACGGCAAATAAAATCAGCGAGGAAATCAGCGCCGCGCGCAGCGGCTGCAAAGGCGGCTCCGCCCTCCGGCCGCGCAGCAGGCCGTAGGCGACGGCCAGGCCCAGAGGCGCGGCCGCCAGGCTGCCGCCGACCTTCATCAGCAAGGTGAACTGCTCCACATGCCTGCTTGAAATAATGTCATGCGCCAGATAAATGAACGGCGTGAGGAAGACCGGGAGCAGGCCGAGCGCTAACAGCAGCGTCGCCAGCCTCGGGCTTACGCTGAGCCGCATGCCGGAGGCGGAGGCGAGCCAGAGCCAGGCCGTCAACATCAACAGGGTGTAGCTGAACTGCATCACGTGGCCGCCGCCCCAGAACAACAGCTCGAAGTACGGCGTGCCGGTCAATTCATCCGGGACCTGCGCGTAAGACCAGGCATAAGCGATCAAGGCGAAGGCCGCCGCCACCAGCGAGGCGACGATGCCGAAGCGCAACGCGCCCGCGCCCGTCGTGCCCCGCCCAGCCGGCAGGGCCGCAACCAAGCTCCGCAGCACCAGAAACGCGATGCCGCCGGCGAACAGCACCAGCCCGGAGAGGAACACCGGCCCCTGCAACACCGGGATATAGTTGCTCATGATCGGCTTGCCGGAATCCACGAACGGCGCGGCGGCGACGATCAGCGCGCCGGCGGTGGCCAGCGCCAAGGCCGGCCAGCCCAGATAGATCCAGCGCGCGGAGGCGTTGAAGCTCCAGATCACGCCGGCGAAGGCCAGGAACCAAAAGAGCACCGATAAATCCACGTGCACCACCAGCGCCGAGTGGAAGAAATCAACCCAGGGGAAGATGTCCTGCACGTACGGCGTGCGGGACAGCACCAGCAGCACCGCGAACAGGCCGGCGCCCACCAGCGACGCCATGCCCAGCCAGAGCCAGCCGGAGGCCAGCCGCAGACTGGTCGCCGGCGGGGACGGCGGAATGAACGCGCCGGCGCGCGGATGGGCGGCGCCGGCAGCGGCGGCCTTGGAGGACGTTCTATTCATGTAGCGCGCCGCTTGCTCGATGACTAGCTCTTGAAAAGAAACCCGCCCGCCCCGGCCTTGAAGTCAATCACCATTACGCGCCCGGGGGCGAGGGTGACGTCGGCCGCGCCGGTGTAATTGAACTCGGCCGACTCCCAGTCCTTCAGACGCGCCGTGAAACGATGGCGGCCGGCGGGCAGCTGGAAGCGCCGATAGACCGCCGAGGAGCCGTCGCGCGTGACGCCGGATGGCGGCAGCACCACGTGATACAACGGCTTGCCGTCCACGTCGAGCTCCACCACCACATCGGAACGCTCGCGCGGGCAGACCTTGCGCACACGCATGTTGGGCGCGAGCTTCGCCAGCTCCTCGTCCGTGCGCTCCCGGCACGCGCCCTTGCGCTGCGCGGTGTGGATGAAGGAGAGCTTGACCAGGCCCTGGTCCGGCGGCAGATGGGTATAGACCGGGTAGGTCGAGAAATACCCGATCACACTCACGAACAGGATATAGAAGATCGCCTGGCCCAGATAACGTAAAAGCTTAGCCATGGGTCACCGCCTTGGATGTTTCGTCGGTTGAGTACGAGCACTGCAAGAAGGCGTCCGCGAAGTAGGCGGCCTCCGGCAACCCGCGCTGAATAAAGGTCTCGCGTCCGGCCGCCACCATGGGCGGCGGCCCGCAGGCGTAGACTTCATGGCCCTTGAGGGTCTCGTGGTCCTTGAGCACGGCCTCGTGCACGAATCCGGTTTTGCCGTCCCAGTTATCGGCGGGCGCGGCCTCCGACAGCACCGGGATAAAGGTGATGAATTCGTGCTCCCTCTGCCAGGTCTGGGCCAGGTCCATCATGTAGAGATCCTTGCGCGCCCTGCCGCCCCAGTAAAGCAGCATGCGCCGTTTGCCGCCCGTGTGCAGGACATGCTCGACAATGCTCTTGATTGGAGAAAAGCCGGTGCCGCCGGCCATGAGGATGATCGGCTTGTGCGACTCCTCGCGCAGGAAGAACGACCCCAGGGGGCCCTCGAACTGCACGACGTCGCCGGCCTTCATCTTCGTAAAGACGTGGCCGGTGAAGCGTCCGCCTTCCACCCGGCGGATATGCAGCTCCACGCGATCATTGACGTGCGGAGGATTGGCGATCGAAAAGCTCCGGCGCTTGCCGTCTTCGAGCAGGACGCTGATGTGCTGGCCGGGCAGGAAGGACAGCGCTTCGCCGTCCGCAAGCTTGAGCGACACGACCATGACATCGGGGGCGACCCTTTCGATCCGTTGCACGCTGGATGTATACCGCTTGACCGGCACGTTCTTCAGGGCATAGACCTCGTGGCATTCGATGTCTACGTCGGAAAGCGGCCTGGCGCAGCAGAAGAGCGCCTTGCCCGCCTGCTTCTCCGCTTCGCTCAGGGCGCTCTGCTGGTAGGTGCCGTAATCCACGCTGCCTTGCAGGACGGTGCCCTTGCACGTGCCGCAGGCGCCGTCGCGGCACAAGTAGGGCAGCATCAGCCCCTGACGCAGGGCCGCGTCCAATATGGTCTCCCCGGGCCGGGCCGTGACGATGTGGTTGCACGGTTTGGAGGTGATCTGAAACTCACCCTCCGGCAGGCGCTTCGGCCGCGACAGCCACGGCTGCACGACAACAACAAGGGTCACGCCGCCGATAAGCGCCCAGAGCTTGCCCGGCGACCAATTGTAAATGAGCGGATAGACCGCCAGGAAAAACCAGTCGAAGTTCAGGGTAGTGGGGGCGGCCCCGAGATCCGCGGGGCCCTGGCTGACGGCGGGCTTGATCAGGGCCAGCGCCAGCAGGGAAAGCAGCAGCGCGACCGCCGTCTGGCGCGGCGGGTAAATCCGGGCATGCGGCACGCGCTGGGTGTGGATCCAGATGAAGAACAGCAGGATCAGCGGAATGCCTATGTGCGCGAACGCCAGCAGCGAGAAGAAGCGGTCGTTGACGGACCCCTGATACATGAAATTGCGCACCAGCACGCCGTTGAAGATCGGGAACCAGTCGAGCCACTCGGCCGTGGCCACGGCCACGAACTGCGCCATCTTGTCCCACACCAGCCAGTAGCCGTTGACGCCGGAGATGTACGTCAACCACAACAACACCGTGCCGGTGATCCAGGACATGGCGCGGAAGCCGTGGTAGCGGTCGAACATGAAATTGCGCGTCAGATGCAGCAGTATGGTTATGACCATGCCGTCGGCGGCGTAGCGGTGCAGGCTGCGCATGACGCCGCCGAGATACCACTGCGTATGGGTTATGTATTCAACCGAGTTGTAGGCCTCGTCCACCCCGGTCTTGAAAAAGGCGTAGATGAAAAACCCGCTTCCCACCACCACCCAATACAGCAGGAAGGTGATGCCGCCGAGGTAATAAAGGGGATTTTGCGCCTCGCCGAACAGGGCGTTGCCGCCGTTCTCCAAACGCAGCAACACCCACTGCCCGGCGCGTTGTATCAGCTTGATCACAATACTTCTCCTTCGGGAAACCGATCAGAAATCACGCACTGAATTTATCAGACCCAGGGGAAGGACGACTTGATCTAGGTCTACTGCCGGCCCGCGCGGCCGCGCGGCGGCGGGCTGCGCCGCGCCTCGCGAATAATGATTGTCGTCATCAGGATGATGAAGGCGATGCTGACGAACAGGCCGACGAAAAATGAATAATCCTTCATGTAGCGCTCGTTCCTCGGGTCATAGACCGTACAGAACAGGCGGATACGATTGCTCAGGCCCTCGAGCCCCGGATAGCTGGACTGGACGCCGTTGACAAGCCCCTTCAAAGGCTCGGTCAATAGCGGCAGCTTGAAATCCTCGCCGTAGACCTGGAGATAGACCTTGCCCTGCGGATCTATCAGGCTGACCTGCGTCAGGTGATCGAACCCCTTGGGCGAGGGGAAATGGAGAAAACCGAGATCCCGGCTCAGGCGCTCGATCGTGGCGGCGTCCGCGCTCAGAAATTCCCAGCCGGGCAGGTCCACGCCCTGCGCGCGCGCGAAATGGGCCATGGCCGGAGGATTATCGCGCGTGGTGTCGAAACCGATCGTGATCACGTTGAAGCTGTCGGCCTCGAGCGCCTCCTGCGCCACGCCTATCACCTTTTTCAAGTGCTGCGTCGTCACGGGACAGACGTGCGCGCAACTGGTATAGACCATGCTCACGATCAGCGGCTTGCCACGGTAATCGGCCAGACGCACGTCCCGCCCCGCCCGGTCGCGCAGGACGTAGTCGCCCAATGCGCGGCCGATGGCCCCCTGGCTGATCTTCATGGCGGCGGTCTCGTCAAAGCCGCGGGCGGGGCTGTAGACCTGCCGGCGCGCCTGATCTTCCGTGCGCGCGGCGACATGTTTTTGCGCCGGCGCCGCACGCTCCTTGCCGCTTTGAGCATTTGCGGCATGGTCCTGCGCCCGGGACGGCGCGCCCGCCAAGAGGGCGGCGGTCAGACACAGGGGCAGTAATCCCGGCAGCGCCGGGCGACCCGGGCGCGCGGCGCGCGGCGACGCGCGGCGCGGCGCGCGCGCAGTCCTGAATTCACCGTCGTCTTTTGCTTTCATGAGCGACTCTAACAGGTTGTTGAAAAAGTCCATCCAGGACTTTTTCAACCACGCAAAGCAAAAATGCGATTTTTGCTTTGCTTCATTTTTCAAACACCTGGGTGTTCGAAAAATGGCGGTCGGTCCCTCGACCGCACCGCAGGCTGCTGAAAAACTAGTTTTTCAGCAGCCTGCTAGGCACATGAAACTGAAAAAGCCCTTCCGGGCTTTTTCGGTCAAGCGCGGAAACGCCGCATTATATCCTCACGGCATTTCTTTTTCCTGGCGGGATTCCGTGTACCGCTGAACCATGCTGTCATCCCGGCCGCCTTTACGGCCGAGCTTCCTTGAAATGATTGTTGTGCCGGGCGCGCGCCCGCCTTCAGGCGGCCAGGCCCGCCTCCAGCAGCACCGCCCCAAGCAGCAGGCTGAGCTGCACCAGGGAGGCGAAGAAATTGGTCATCGCGGTCTGGGTCGTCGTGTGGCGCACGAGCTGCACGTTGCGCGCCAGAAAATACACCCCACCCGCGAGGGCGCCGGCGAAGTATATCCAGCCCGCGCCGTAGAACACCGGCAGCAGCGAGACCGCGACCAGCAGCACCGTGTTGACCAGAATCGCCCAGGCGGCGACGTGATCGCCCTTCACCACCGGCAGCATGGGTACGCCGGCGGCGGCGTAATCCTTGCGCAGCGCGATCGCCAGGCTCCAGAAATGCGACGGCGTCCAGAGGAACAGCACCAGCGCCAGGATCACCGGCAGCGGCCCGAGCGCCGGATCCACCGCCGCGGCCCCGGCCAGCACGGCGAAACTGCCCGCCAGCCCGCCGACGATGATGTTGATCCACGTGCGCCGCTTCAGCCACACGGTGTACACCACGGCATACGTGAACGCGCCGAGGAATACGTACAGCGCCGATGCGGCGTTCAGCACCAACGCCGCCAGCAGCACCGCCGCGAGCAGCAGCACGCCGATCCCCAGCAGCCAGTAACGATTGTGCGCGAACGCCCCGGTGACGAACGGCCGCTTGCGCGTGCGCGCCATGCGCGCGTCTATGTCGGTTTCCAGATATTGATTGAACGCACCGGCGGCGGCCGAGGCCATGAGCACCGCCACCGCCAGGACCATGATTTTCCAGGCCGGCAACGCCGGGCCCGGAGCGATGGCCAAGCCGCCGAGAGCCGCCAGGGCGATGAGCGTGCCGATACGCAGCTTAAATACATTAACGAGTTGCGCGACCATGATTATGCGCCTGCCTCCATCGCTGTACTTTTCCTCGCCTCGCTACGACGCACGCGGAGGCGGGTTCGTTTTTTTATGGCGTTAACCGAAAGAAGCCCCTAAATCTAAAGCAGCCTGCCGCTCCTTGCCTTAGATTTAGAGGCCTCTTCCGGAAAACCGTGATTGCCACGACCGGGATCGGAGAGCGGGCACACGGGCCCGCTCTCCTACCCTTTCAGCCTCTTATGTCAGCGGCCACACGGTCGCCAGATACTTCCAGTTGATGAAGTAGTACAGAACGAGGGTCGCGAAGAATATCATGGCGAATATGAAGGTGCCGGGCGCCTCGAAGCCGCCGAGCCCGATCTCCTTGTGCCCGCCGACCGTGTCGGCATCCGGGACGCGCGGCCAGGGCCTGGCGTTTTCCGGGATCTTCTTGCCGAACAGGATCGAGCCGACGGTGACCAGGATATAGATCACGCCGCCGACCACCATCACCATCGCCGAGATTTCCGTGATGGTCATCAACAGATACGCCAGACCGGGCCAGTCATGGGCCAGGGGCTGGCCGGCGAAGGACATATCCCAGTGCCGACGCGGCACGCCCAGGGTGCCGGCGCCCATCATGGCAAGGCCGAAGCCCGCGAGACCGCCGCCGAACAGGTACGGCTGGATCGCCGCCAGCGGCTTCATGATCACCTCGCGCTGGAACAGCGTCGGGATCAGCCAGTAGGTGATCGCCATGAAGGCCAGCGTGGTGCCGCCGACGACGGTGCCGTGGAAGTGCCCGGGCAGATAAACCGTGTTGTGAATGATCAGGTTGATCTGCTCCACGCTCATGACCACGCCGGTGACGCCGCCGATGAAACCGAACAGGACCAACGAAAGGATCGTGCCGGAGAACACCGGGTTGCCCCAGGGGGCCTTGCGGAACCACTCGAACAGGCCCTTGTTCAGACCCTGGCGGCGCTGCGCCACCTCGATCGAGCCCGGAACCGTCAGGCCGTGGATCATGCTCGCCAGCACCGCCAGATACATGGCATAGCTGGTGTTGAATATCTTCCACGCCGAGCTCAGACCCGGGTCAACCAGTTCGTGGTGCACCGAACCCAACTGCAGGAACAGGATGTACAGCAGGAACGCCACGCGGCTCACCTTCTCCGACATCGGCTTGGCGCCGAACAGCAGGGCGGCGACGAAGTACCAGAGCGAGATGTGGGTCACGACGTTGATCTGCTGCGACGAGTGGCCCATGGCCCACCACATGATGCGGTACATCAGGGGATCTATGTAGCTGATGAGGCCGACAGACCACAGGTAGGTGGGCAGCAGGATGATGGCGCCCGACACGATGGTGAAGATCGCGATGATGCAGGCGGTCAGCGCGCCGAACACCACCAGCGGTATCGAGCCCTCATAGGTCTTCTCTTCCTTGGCGACCACCAGCGTGCCCATGAAGACGAAGCACGCGATGAGCGCGCCCACGGCGAAGATGATCAGCCCCAGATAGAACCACGGGGACGCCGTCATGGGCGGATAGGAGGTCATCATCACGGTCGCCTTGCCCTGCAGCACGACCACATTGGCCATCACCGCGCCGATGATCATGAGCCAGAACGCAAACCAGCCCATCTTCGGCGTCGCGATACGGCTGCCGAGCAGGGTCGAGGCACAGAAATACATCACCGCGACTTCGAAGAAGATGATCCAGACCAGCAGCGCGTCCACGCCGTGCGCCGTCAGCGCCAGATAAAACTGGTCCGCCGGGAGCAGGTGTACGGCCGGCCAGCGCGTGAGCGCCACCAGCAGGCCGAAGAAGCCGCCGATCAACAGGAAGACGACCGCCGCTACCGCGTTCGCCTTCGTCAGGGCCGCGGCCGGCTTGTGGAAGCGCATGCCGGACACGGGGTCGGTACGGAAATATTGAGCATCGGATAGTATTGTCATGGTCTTATCTGCTTTTTGCTTTATTTGACGTAGATTTTGCCCAACATGGTGTGGTGGCCGATACCGCAGTACTCGTTACACATGATGGTATTGGTACCGGTCTTGTTGGGAGTGACGGTTATGACCATTTCATAGCCGGGCAACACCTGGAGGTTGATGTTCTCCGGTTGCAGCGAGAACCCGTGCATCCAGTCCAGGGACGATACGTGCAGGCGGTACGACTTGCCCTTCTCCAGCTCCAGCAGCGGGCGCCACTGCCACAGGCTTCCGGCCAGGTAGACGTCGCTGCCCGCCGGCGGACGGACCACCGGGATATTCTGCTCGGTCTCCTTGCGCACGGTGTATTGCTCGACCATGGCCTGGACCTTCTTGCCGTAGGCCTCGGGGGTGATCTTGTAGGCCTCGTTGGCCAGGTTCTGCTTGCCCGTCCAGTGCCAGGCGATCATGTAGTAGAACATGAACAGACACCAGGCGAACGCGATGACGATCCAGAGGATCTCGGTGCGCTCTATGGGCTCATTCCACCAGAGACGCTCTGAGGGGGGAGTATATGATGTTGGCATTGTAGCGATTCTCCTTCTTATAACTTATTTATTTGTGCCGCGGTGAAGATGCGATACGTTTTATTTATTTGGCCAATGGGATGGTGATGATTTCCATGATGCCCCAGATGGTGAACAGGATTATCGGGGCCGACACGCACAGAAATAACAGCAGGAATGGATCGTCAAGCACCTTCTGCATGACGGGCAAGCGCTCATTCTTGTCTGACATTATTAATTCCTCCGTCTATTTCGATGGCGGGCGCCACCGGTTGCTCGTTGATTTTCGGGGTCAAAAATTTATTTTTAAAAACGGGCTAACTATAGCGCGCGCGCTTTTTCTTTTGCAAGTAATCGGGGCGCGAGAAATCAAAATTTTGGTTACTTAGATTATCTTAATATTCTAATAAGCCCCACGGTGAATATTAATACTGATACGGCGACCATGGTATAAAACAACAATCTCGGCCCGTTGTCCGACAGCCGCTGTATGAAGGACCCTTTAGCGATCTCGGTTTTTCCTTCCGCCATCTGAAATTCCTCCAGCTAATCAAGTGGTTGAAAAATGAGGTAAAGCAAGACGTTAATCCGATTAACCCAGCGTAATCCTTCGCGTCTTCGACAGGCTTCTTGCGGCGTCGGATTATATGGTCGGCACCTGGGAAACGCCAGGCCCGGCAGGTTGCTGAAAAACTCGTTTTTTCAACAACCTGCTAGATCAAATCTAAACATCGGAGAAAGCCTATGGCTGTTGACCCGGCACGATTGTGCTTGAACGAGGGCAGGCCGGGTGGGCGTTTCATCCTAAAAACGGCACTTGAACCGCCAAGACGCCAAGGTCGCCAAGAGAATCAAAACGCTAAGAATGAAATGCGACTCACCGGTTGGGTGACGCAGTCTTGGGGCGTAAGTCGCACATTCACTTGGCGTTCTTGGCGTCTTGGCGGTTAGACTGCTTTTTCTAGGATCATACTTCCGCAGAGCCTGAAGTTAACGCGGCTTGAACACCTCCCGGTGTTTCCGTGATAATGCCGCGCCTTCGAATCTCACCAAAAGACGAACCTGCTCATGAATATTCGTGCCAACGCATTCACCATTCGCCTGCAACCGGCCGGCGCGACCGTGACGCTGCTCGGTCTGTTGCTCGCCGGCTGCAACTCGCCCAAGCCACCGGTGTTCGACTTCACGCGTCTCAACGCAGATGGCAGCGTCTACAGAGGTACGGGCGATTACGCGCAACAGCCGTGGGCCTGCGTGCGCGACAACCAGACCACCCTGGTCTGGGAAGTCAAAACCGCCAAGCCGGGCCTGCAGTACGAAAAAAATACCTACACCTGGTACAACCCGGATGAAAACACCAACGGCGGCGACGCCGGCAAACGCGACGGCGGCTCCTGCACCGGCAGCCGCTGCGACACCGAGTCGTACAAGGCCGCGGTGAACGCCAAGCGCCTGTGCGGCTTCAGCGACTGGCGCCTGCCGCAACGCGTGGAGGTGGCCACGATCATTGACGGCAGCATCTTCTATCCCGGGCCCACGATCGAGATCAAATATTTCCCCAACACCCCGGCCGGCAGCTACTGGGCGGAGACGCCCTTCGGCTCGCACGAGAGCGGCGCCTGGACCTGGCGCTTCGATTACGGCTACGACTACGTCGCGCAAAAAATCGAGCCGCTGCACGTGCGCCTCGTGCGCGGCACCGCGAACATAAAAAAATAGGCCGCGGCGCCACGCCCAACCCCAAAAATGAACGCCCGGACATCACCCGTCTTTACTTTCCTGGTGACGACGGCGGTCGCATTGATGGCGGGGGCGATTGTTTTCAGTTCCGCCCTGCGCCTGTCGCACGCGGGGCTGGGTTGCGCCGATTGGCCGGCGTGTTACGGCCGGATCACCGTGCCCGACAGGGTGACTGAATCCGGCGGCCGGGATGCGCCGGCGGGCTCATGGAAGGCGGTGGCCCATCGGCTCGCGGGCGGCGTCATGGGGATGGTCATTCTCGCCATCGTATTTCTCTCCTGGCGCGGCCGGTCCGCCGCGCGCCACCGGCTGCTTTCGCTCGTGCTGCTCGGGCTCACGGCGTTCCTCGCCGTACTGGGCCGATGGACCCCGACCCTGACCCTGCCGGTAATAACGCTCGCCAACATCCTGGCCGGGTTCGCCATGCTGGCCGTGCTCTGGTGGCTGTGGCTGGACATAAAGCCGGCCCCGGCGCCGGCCGCGCCGCGCGGCCTAAAAATCGCGGCGTACATCGGCCTTGCCTTGCTCGGCGCGCAGATCACGCTCGGCGGGCTGGTGAGCGCCAACTTCGCGGCCCTGAGCTGCGCCACGTTGCCTGACTGTAACGGCTCGTGGTGGCCCGTCGCGGCCGGTCCCGCGGACGACCTTAATCCATTTCACTCGCTCGCGGTCGGGGCGGACGGCAGGATCACGCCGCCCGCCGCGGCGCCGCTCCTGCACATGATCCACCGCTTCTGGGCCTTGTTCACCGTTATTTATCTTGCCTGGCTGGGCCTGTGGACGGCCGGGCTCGAAGGGCTGCGAAGAACCGGCGTCGTGATGCTGATGCTTCCGGCGCTACAGGTTCTGCTCGGCGCGCTCGCCGTGGCCTTGAGCCTGCCGCTCGCCGTGGTCGTGGCGCACAACGGCGTGGCCGCCCTGCTGCTGCTCGGCCTGGTGACGCTGATCCACCGCCTGCGTCCGGGCGCGGCTTCCATGACCGCAAGCTGACAGGGGAGACGACGTGCGCGCCGCCGGATCCGACATAAGAAAAAATCTGGTTACCGCGTTGCTGCTGGCGCTCACGGCGATTGGCGGGTGTGAAAAACCGCAACTGGTGCCACACACCGAAAGCCGCCCATTGATGGGCGCGACGGTGGCGATCACGACCGAGGGGCAGGATCGCAAGCGGCTGCAACACGCCACCAACGCCGCTTATCGGGAGATGGCGCGCCTGTGGGACATCATGGATCAGGACCGCCCGGAGAGCGCGGTCGGCGCCATCAATCGGGATGCGGGGAAACGGCCGGTGGCCGCGCCGCCGGAGCTTATGTACGTGCTGCGAATGGCGCGGAACACATCCAAACGCACGCAGGGGGCGCTTGACGTCACCACCGACGTGCCGCCGGGCGATTATCGCAACCTGATTCTGGACGAGAACGCGCGCACGGCCTTCCTCGCCAAGCCGGGGATGCGCCTTGACCTGCGCGCCGTCGCCCGTCTCTATGTACTGCACGCCGGCATGGGGATGCTGAAGCGGAACGGCGTCGCGCACGCCAGGATTGACGCCGGCGACGCGGTCGAGGTTGTCGGCGGCTTCGCCGGCCAGCCGTGGCGCGTGGACGTGCGCGATGCGCGTGCGCCCGGCAAAATCTACGGCACCGTCGAGCTCAGGCACGGCATTGTCGTCTCCGTGGACGACCAGCGCGGCCGTCGCGTCCTCGCCCCGAAGAGCGGCGGGCCCGCGCCCGGCCCACGCGGCGTGACCGTCATCGCGGAGGACCTCGAGCTGACAATCGGGTTGGCGGAGGCGATCATGGTCATGGGCGGCGC
>Ga0155210_1138_pt1 | contig 17289 bp, 17 predicted proteins | sample RifCSPhighO2_02_FD_106178 | JGI IMG/M metagenome (GOLD analysis project Ga0155210, IMG submission 106178) | Candidatus Muproteobacteria bacterium RIFCSPHIGHO2_02_FULL_65_16 | reverse complement strand
CTCCTGTTCGCCGTGCTCCTGCCGGTGTCGGCGCTGCTGCTGCGGGTGATGAGCCGGCGCTTCCGCAAGACGAGCCGCGCGATCCAGGCCAGCATGAGCGATATCACCCAGGTGACGCAGGAGGCCACCGAGGGCCAGCGGGTGGTCAAGGCCTTCGGCGGCCAGGAGAGCGAGATCCGGCTGTTTAACGCGGCCAACGAGCGCGGCCGCCGGCAGGCGATGCGCCGCACCGCGGCCTCGGTCCTCGGCGTGGGGCTGATTCAGTTCGTCGCCGCGGCCGCGCTCGCGGTCGTGATCTACACCGCGCTTTACTCCGGCGTCACCGCCGGCGTGTTCGTCTCTTACATCGCCGCCGTGACCTGGATGATGGGGCCGGCGAAGCAGCTCACCAAGATCAACGAGACCATCCAGACCGGGCTGGCCGCGGCCGGCAGCGCCTTCACGCTGCTCGACGAGCCGCCGGAAACCGACACCGGCAAGCTCCGCCCGCAGGCGGTGCGCGGCAAGATCGAATATCGCCATGTCGGCCATCGCTATCCGCTCGCCAACCGCGAGGCGCTGCAAGACGTGAGCTTCGTCATCGAGCCGGGCCAGACGGTCGCGCTCGTCGGCGCCTCGGGCAGCGGCAAGACCACGACCGCGAGCCTGCTGGCGCGGTTCTACGTCGTCACGCGCGGCGAGATCCTGCTCGACGGCGTCAACATCAACGACATCGAGCTCGCCAGCCTGCGCCGGCACATCGCGCTCGTGGGCCAGGAGACCCTGCTCTTCGACGACAGCGTCCGCAACAACATCGCCTACGGCGGCGAGGGGCCGGTGGACGACGCGCGACTCGAGGCCGCGGTGCATGCGGCGCACGTGTGGGAATTCGCGCGCCTGCTGCCGGAGAAGCTGGACACGCGCGTGGGCGAGCGCGGGATGCGTCTCTCCGGCGGTCAGCGCCAACGCGTGGCGATCGCGCGCGCGCTCTACAAGAACGCGCCGATCCTGATTCTCGACGAGGCGACGTCGGCGCTCGACACCGAGTCCGAACGGCTGGTGCAAGACGCGATGCAAAAACTCATGCAGAACCGCACCACCCTGGTGATCGCCCACCGCCTGTCAACCGTCGAGCATGCCGACCGAATCGTGGTGCTGGCGCATGGACAGGTCGTGGAAAGCGGCCCCCACCGCGAGCTGCTCGCGCGCGGCGGCGTGTACGCGGGCCTGTACCGCATGCAGTTCCGGGAAAACACCGCGGAGACGGCCTAGCAGAATGCCGCAAAAACCAGCCCATAGGCCGCTGACGCACGATTTTTCAGCCGTCCACCCGATCTAGCCGGCGCGCGCATGCACTGGCTCACCCGGCACTGGTATCGGCCAAGCGTCGTCGGCCTGTTGCTGGCGCCGCTGGGCTGGATCTACTGCCTGCTCATGGCGCTGCGGCGGCTTATGTACCGGATGCGCCTGCTGCCGCGCGTGCACGCGCCCGCGCCGGTGATCGTGGTCGGCAACATCACCGTCGGCGGGACCGGCAAGACCCCGCTCGTCATCTGGCTTGCGGATTTTCTCCGCCGCGAGGGTTTCCGCCCCGGCATCGTCACGCGCGGCTACGGCGGGCGGGCGCGCGCGTGGCCGCGGGTGGTGCGGCCGGAATCCGACCCGGAGCAGGTGGGCGACGAGCCGGTGTTGCTCGCGCGCGCGGCGGGCTGTCCCGTGATCGCCGACCCGAAGCGCGCACGCGCGGCGCGGCGGCTCGCGCGCGAGTTCAACTGCGACGTCGTCGTCAGCGACGACGGATTGCAGCACTACCGGCTGGCGCGCGACATCGAGATCGCGGTCATAGACGGCGCGCGCCGCTTCGGCAACGGCCGCTGCCTGCCGGCGGGGCCGCTGCGCGAGCCGGTCGGCCGCCTGCGCGCGGTGCACGCCCGCATGACCCAGGGCGCGCCCGCGGCCGGCGAATGGGCGATGGCCCTGGTCGAGCGCGGCTTTCACCGGCTGGATGCGCCGGAGATCACGGCCGCGGCCGACGCCTTCCGCGGCCGGCCGGTGCACGCCGTCGCCGGCATCGGCCATCCGGCGCGCTTTTTTCAGCACCTGCGCCGACTCGGGATCGAGGCGATCGAGCATCCCTTTCCCGACCATCATCGCTTCCGCGCCTCGGACATCCGTTTCGCCGACGACCTGGAGGTGATCATGACCGAGAAAGATGCGGTAAAATGCGAGCGCCTGCCGGAGGCGCGCGGCTGGTATCTGGCCGTCGCGGCCAGGCCCGACCCGCGGCTCGGCGAGCTCATTCTGCGTATACTTAAGGAGAGATCGCGTGGATAAGAAACTGCTCGAGATTCTGGTGTGCCCGGCGTGCAAGGGCCCGCTCGTCTACGACAAGAAAAAATCCGAGCTCGTCTGCCGCGCCGACCGGCTCGCCTATCCGATCCGCGACGACATCCCGGTGATGCTCGAGGACGAGGCGCGCAAGCTCACTGAAGAAGAATTGCCAAAGTGAATCAAAGCTATCAGCTGTCAGCTATCAGCGAAAAGCGGTCTTGGTCTTAGCTGACCGCTGATAGCTGACGGCTGACCGCTTCCCTATGCACGTCATCATCCCCGCACGCTACGCCTCGACCCGGCTGCCCGGCAAGCCGCTCGCCGACATCGCCGGCAAGCCGATGATCCAGCGCGTATACGAACGCGCGCGTGAGTCCGGAGCACGCACGGTGGCTGTCGCCACGGACGACGCGCGGATCCGGGCGGCGTGCGAGAAATTCGGCGCGGCGGTGTGCATGACGTCGGTGACGCACCGTTCCGGCACCGAACGAATCGCCGAGGCGATTCAGAAGCTCGGACTCGGGCCGGACGAAATCGTGGTCAATGTGCAGGGCGACGAGCCGGATATATCGCCGGGCCTTATTGATCGTGTCGCCAGAACGCTCGCGGACCATCCGGCCGCCGCCGCCGCGACGGCGTGTTGCCCGATCGCCTCGGACAGCGAGCACAGCAACCCGAACGTGGTGAAGGTGGTCTGCGCCAAGGACGGCCACGCCCTCTATTTCAGCCGCGCGCCGATTCCGTTTCTGCGCTCCGCCCGACACCCCGCGCCCAGCGTCGCTGCGCGCCATATCGGCATCTATGCATACCGCGCCGGATTTGTCGGGCGCTATGTTGCGCTGCCGCCGTGCCCGCTCGAGGAGGCGGAACAGCTCGAACAGTTGCGTATTCTCTGGAACGGCGAGCGTATTGCGGTGTGTCGGATCCAGCCGGAGGAAGCGCCGAGGATCAGCGTGGATTCGCCGGAAGATCTGGAACGGGTGAGAAAATACTTCAGCAGCAAGTAGCGAGAGAGTAAGCGATCAGCTATCAGCGATCAGCTTTTTCGGTGCAAGGTGTAGGCTGATAGCTGATAGCTCATTGAGACGGAAATGGTAAGAGTGCTGTTCGTATGCATGGGCAACATCTGCCGCTCGCCGATGGCCGAGGGGGTGTTGCGCCGGCTGGTGGTGGAGGAGGGGCTGGCGGAGTCGGTCGAGATTGATTCGGCCGGCACCCACGCCTATCACGTCGGCAACCCACCCGACCCGCGCGCCCAGGCCGCCGCCGCGCGCCGCGGCGTTGACATCAGCCGTCAGCGTGGGCGCCAGGCGCGCGCCGAGGACATCCGGCGCTTCGATTACGTCCTGGTGATGGACCGGGAAAACTACGCGCATTTGCGCGCCATCTGCCCGCCGGGCCTGGAGGACAGGATCCGCCTGTTTCTGGAGTATGCGCCGGCGCGGCCGGAGGACGAGGTGCCCGACCCCTACTTCGGGGGCATGGGCGGATTCGACCGCGTGCTGGACATGCTCGAGGCCGCGGCCGCCGGCCTGCTTGCGGACATTCGCCGGTCTAAGGAAATTTAACCACAGAAGGCACAGAGAACACGGAGAAAGACTGTAACAGACAGAATTCAGCGGTAAGGATTCTGATGCGATCCGGCCAATTCTTTCTGTCTTGCCTTTCTCCGTGCCCCCTGTGTTCTCCGCGGTGAAAAACTATTCCTGCTTTGTCGGCTCGGAGTGCGTCTCGACCTGCATGGGCGACGGTCTGGTTTCTTCCGGCGCCGGCGTGCGCGTATCCTCGCCGGCGGCTTTCCCCGCTACGTCGGAAGTAAGCGATTTCTGCTCCTCGCGCGGGTAACTCGCGGGCGGCTCGCCCGCGTCAAAGGTATCCGGGACCTGGGCCTCGGGCGCGCGGTTGTGGTCGCGAGCGGAGCCCTCGTCACGCGGCCATTCGCGCGCCGGCCCGGGTTCCACGCCGGGAGCGCGCTGGCGGCCGGAGAATTCCGCCGGCCGTCCCTTGCCGCCGCGGCCGCGGCGCCGGCGCCGGCGTCCGCCATCGCGACGCGGTTCGCGCTGGCCGCGTTCCTCGGTCGTCGGCGGCTGCGGCCGGGGCGGCGCCGCTCTGGCCGGCTCGGCGGCGGGAGCGGGGCGCGGTTGGCCGCCGTGCTCGAACCGCGGCCGCTGCTCACGCCTGGGCTCGCCGCGCCCGGGACGACGGTTGTGGCGCGGGAAGCGGTGCTCGGGCCGTGGGCGCGGGTGCGGGGGCGTTTCGGCGCGCACCTCCGGCTTGGCCTTGCCTTTCCCGCCGAACAGGGCCGTGAAAATCTTTTGCAGCAGGCCGGGTTCGGCCGGCTTCACCGGCGGCGGTGGCGGCGGCGCCGCATGGGTCAGGGGGCCGATGACCGGCTTTTCCGCCGGCGCGGGGGCGGAGGGGGCGGGCGCCCCTTCCTCTTCCTCCTCGACCAGCTCGATATCGTAGCTCGGCACGTCGGCCTCGGCCTCGTACTCCTCGCTGCGCAGCCGCCGGATGTGGTAATGCGGCGTCTCCAGCTCCGCCGTCGGGATGATGATGATCGGCGTGCCGGTGCGCGACTCGATGGAGCTGATCTCCATGCGCTTCTCGTTCAACAGGTAGGCCGCGGTTTCGAACGGCAGGTGCACGTGCACGGCCGCGGTGTTCTCCTTCATCGTTTCTTCCTGGATCATGCGCAGGATGTTGAGCGCCGCGGATGGCACGCTGCGGATGTGGCCGTTGCCGTCGCAGCGCGGGCACACCAGGCTCGTCGCCTCGCCGAGCGCGGGGCGCAGCCGTTGGCGCGACATCTCGAGCAGGCCGAAGCGCGAGATGCGTCCGACCTGCACGCGCGCGCGGTCCACCTTGAGCGCCTCCGTCAAACGATTCTCGACCTCGCGCCGGTTGCGCTCGGGCGTCATGTCTATGAAATCAATCACGATCAGGCCGCCCAGGTCGCGCAGCCGCAACTGGCGGGCGAGCTCCTCGGCCGCCTCGAGATTGGTGTTGAGCGCGGTCTCCTCGATGTCGGCGCCGCGGGTGGCGCGCCCGGAGTTGACGTCTATGGTGACCAGGGCCTCGGTCTTGTCGAACACGATCTCGCCGCCCGACGGCAGGCGCACCTCGCGCACCAGCGCCGACTCGATCTGGTGCTCGATCTGGAAGCGCGAGAACAGCGGGGTTTCGTCCTGATACAGCTTGAGCTTGTCGAGATACTGGGGCGCCACCTGCTGCGCGAATTTGCACATGCGCTCGTGGACGTCCGGGTTGTCCACCAGCACCTCGCCGATGTCCGCGCGCAGATAGTCGCGCGTGGCGCGCACCACGAGGTTCGATTCCTGGTAGATCAGGAACGGCGCCGGGCGCTCGGCCGCGGCCTTGGTGATCGCGTCCCAGAGGTTGATGAGGTAGTCCAGGTCCCACTGCAGCTCCTCGACCGAGCGGCCGATGCCGGCGGTGCGGGCGATGACCGAGTAGTCCTCGGGCAGCCTGAGCTGGGCCATGGCCTCGCGCAGCTCGGCGCGCTCCTCGCCCTCGATGCGCCGCGAGATGCCGCCGCCCTTGGGGTTGTTCGGCATGAGCACGAGGTAGCGGCCGGCGAGCGAGATGAAGGTCGTGAGCGCCGCGCCTTTGGTGCCGCGCTCCTCCTTGTCAACCTGCACCATCAGCTCCTGGCCCTCCTTGATCACGTCCCTGATCCGCACCTGGCTCATGGGCGTGCGTTCGTCATAGCCCGTGAAATAAATGCGGGAAATTTCCTTGAGCGGCAGGAACCCCTGACGCTCGGTGCCGTAATCAACGAACGCGGCCTCGAGCGAGGGCTCGACGCGCGTGACGCGGCCCTTGTAGATATTGCCTTTTTTCTGCTGGTAGGTGGAGGATTCGATGTCGAGGTCGAGCAGCTTCTGACCTTCGACTATGGCGAGCCGCAACTCCTCCGGGTGAGTTGCGTTGAATAAAATTCGTCTCATTTACAATCCCCGACGCCCGGGCACTTCGCCCTTGGGGTCCGAAGGCCATGCGAACTCCATCGCTGGCATCCACCGGGAAGCGGTCCTCGCGTTGGCGCGGGCTCTCGGCTCCCCAGGTGCGTCTTACCGGGTGCGTCTTATTCAGTGCGTCTCTCTATTCAGGGCGAGAAACGCTAAACCCTTGTGGCCTTTGGCGACCAGTCGCTACGGATTGATGCCGTCCGCGTGTCCTGGATCGGTGTCGGGCCGTGCCGGGCGCGAGCCCGACACTAAAAACCGTCACGCCAGGCACTTAAAAGCAAAAATTTTCTTCGTTTTCAGGCGCCTAGCGGACGCACTATAACAGTGAAACCGCCGCCGGGCAATCTGCTAAGATGCCGCAATTTGCATGGAAAAACCGCCGAAATCAGCCCCCACGCCGGTCCGCTATCTGGAGATTGATGAAACCCGGGCGGGCCAGAGGCTGGACAATTTTCTGATAACACAGCTCAAAGGGGTCCCCAAGAGCCGCATCTACCGCCTGCTGCGCAAGGGGGAGGTGCGCGTCAATCGCTCCCGGGCGCGACCTGATTACCGTATCGAGGCCGGGGACGTTGTCCGTCTGCCGCCGGTGCGCCAGGCTACGGCGGAGCTCAAAAAACCGGATGCGCGCCGCTTCGCCTGGCTTGCGGACCGGATTCTGTTCGAGGACGAACACCTGCTGGCGCTGGACAAGCCGGCGGGCATGGCGGTCCACGGCGGCAGCGGCGTGGCCGTGGGGCTGATCGAGGCCCTGCGGCTGCTGCGGCCGGCGACGCGGCTGGAGCTGGCGCACCGGCTCGACCGGGATACATCCGGCTGTCTCCTGCTGGCCAAGGACCGCCAGGCCCTGCTCGCCCTGCACGCGCAGCTGCGCGCGGGCGAAGTCGAAAAACGCTATCACGCGCTGGTTCAGGGGGCGTGGCGCGGTGGGACGCGGCGCGTGGCCGCGGCGTTGGCCCGGGATCGCGTGCGCGCGGGCGAGCGCAAGGTCGAGGTCAGAGAGACCGGCAAAGAGGCGGAGAGCCGGATCACGCCGCGGCAGGAATACAAGATCGCCACGCTGGTTGAGATCGAGCTGTTGACCGGACGCATGCACCAGGCGCGCGTGCACGCCGCGCACATCGGGCATCCCATCGCCGGGGATGACAAGTACGGCGACCGTGATTTCAACCGCCGCCTGCGACGTCTTGGCCTCAAGCGCTTGTTTCTGCACGCCGCCAGCCTCCGTTTCCGGCATCCGGCCGGCGGCGGTAAAATGCACATCGAAGCACCGCTCCCGTCCGATCTCGGCGCGGTTCTGGAACGACTCAAGCATGAAACCTCATTATGACCTGATCGTATTCGATTGGGACGGCACGCTCATGGATTCCGTCGCCAAGATCGTGCGCTGCTTCGAGAACGCGCTCGCCGACGCCGGCGCGCCGAACCCGGGCGCGGCGGCGATCCGCCATGTCATCGGTCTCGGCCTGGCCGAGGCGGTGGCCGAGCTGCTGCCGGCGACCGGCTCGGCGCTGCGGGCCATGGTGGCGGAGCGCTATCGCGCGCATTTTCTGCATCTCGACACCACCGCGATGCCGCTCTTTGCGAGCGTGCGTGAAGGCCTGGAGGAGCTGGCGCGGCGCGGTCACCTGCTCGCGGTCGCGACCGGCAAGGCGCGGCGGGGGCTGGACCGCGTCCTGCGCGCGACCGATACGGCGCATCTCTTCGCCGCCACGCGCTGCGCCGACGAGGCCTATTCCAAGCCGCACCCGCGCATGCTCGAGGACATACTGGACCAGACCGGCGTCACGCCGGCGCGCACCCTGATGGTCGGGGACACGACCTACGATCTGCAGATGGCCCGCGCCGCCGGCATGGACGGCCTGGCGGTCAGCTACGGCGTGCATGAGCGCGCCCAACTCCTGGAGCATGCCCCTATCGCCTGTCTGGATTCCTTCCGCGAGGTGCAGTCGTGGCTGAGCGCAGCGGCGCGCCCGGGCCTGCCGGCGGAAGGGGAATGAGTTACACTAAAACCTTTCCGCACCGCCGCCACGCTCATGACTGACACCGATTCCGCCACGCCGCCGCCCGAGCAGCCGCCCGGCTGGGAGCGCGGGGTCATGGAGCGCCTCGTCTTCGCCGCGCTCGAGGAGCAGCGCCGGGCCCGGCGTTGGGGGATTTTCTTCAAGCTGTTTTTCGCCGCTTACCTGCTGCTGGCGTTGCTGCTGTTGCAGTCGGACCGCATCGGCGGCAAGGCCCTGGCCGGCCGCTACACCGCGCTGGTGGACATGGAGGGGGAGATCGCGGCCGACGCCCTGGCGAGCGCCGACAACGTCATCTCCGGGCTGCGCGCCGCGTTCGCGGACAAGGCCACGGTCGGCGTCGTCCTGCGCGTCAACAGCCCCGGCGGCAGCCCGGTGCAGGCGGGCTACATCAACGACGAGATCACGCGCCTGCGCGAGAAGCACCCAGACACGCCGCTGTACGCCGTCATCGGCGATGTCTGCGCCTCGGGCTGCTACTACGCCGCGGTCGCGGCCGACAAGATCTACGCCGACAAGGCCTCGATCGTGGGCTCGATCGGGGTGCTGATGAACGGCTTCGGCTTCGTTGACAGCCTGAAAAAGATCGGCGTCGAGCGGCGCCTGCTGACGTCCGGCGAGCACAAGGGGTTCCTCGATCCGTTCTCGCCCATGAAGCCCGAGGAGCGCCGCCACGCGCAGCAACTGCTGAACAACATCCACCGGCAGTTCATCGAGCGCGTGCGCGACGGGCGCGGCGGGACGCTGAAGGAAACCAAGGAGCTGTACAGCGGCCTGTACTGGGTCGGCGACGAGGCGGTCAAGATGGGCCTGGTGGACGAGATCGGGAGCGCCAGCTACGTGGCGCGCGAGGTCATCGGCGCCGAGGAGATCGTGGACTTCACCTATCGCGAGAACGTCTTCGACCGCTTCACGCGCCGCTTCGGCACCGCCGTCGGCGAGACGCTCGGCAGCCGGCTCCTCGGCCGCCCGCCGGGTTTAAAGTAATAACTTTTGACGCAAAGACGCAAAGGAAATCCGAACGGCGCTTCGCGCCGAAAATCCAAAAAACTCTTAATTTTTCTTTGCGTCTTTGCGCCTTTGCGTCAGATGATCATATAACAGTAATTCCTTCGTTTTCGAGCATCCGCACCAGCCGGATCAACGGCAGCCCGATGAGCGTGTTCGGGTCGTCGCCCTCGAATCTCTCCAGCAGCGCGATGCCGAGGCCTTCGGATTTGACGCTGCCGGCGCAGGCGTAGGGCTGTTCCTTTCTCAGGTAGTTTTCAATCTGCTCGTCCGTGAGCCGGCGGAAGGTGACGCGATAGGGGATCACCTCGCGCTGCGCGCGGCCGGTGTCGGAGTTCACGAGCGCGAGCCCGGTGTAGAGCGTGACCGTGCGGCCGGAGGCCTCGCGGAGCTGCGCCAACGCGTTGTCGTGGCCGTGCGGCTTGCCGACGATCGCGCCGTTGTACACCGCGACCTGATCGGAGCCGATCACGAGCGCGTGCGGATGGGCCGCGGCGATCTTCTGCGCCTTCTCGAGCGCGAGCCGTTCGACCACGGCCTGCGGCGTCTCGCCCGGCCGCGGCGTCTCATCCACCTCCGGTGAGATCGCCTCGAACGGGATCATCAATCGCGCGAGCAACTCGCGGCGGTAGGGCGACGAGGAGGCGAGAATGAGTTTTTTCATTATGATCGTTTGACGCAAAGGCGCAAAGACGCAAAGAAAAAATAAGAGTTTTTTGTATTTTCGGCGCGAAGCGCCGTTCGGACTTCCTTTGCGCCTTCGCGCCTTTGCGTCAAAGATTCATACAAATTTATTCAATCTCGACCAAGGCCTCGTCGGGGTTGACGCTGTCGCCCTTGGCGACGTTGACGGCCCGGACCGTGCCGGAGACCGGCGCCGGGACCTCGTTCTCCATCTTCATCGCCTCGATCACCAGCACCGGGTCGCCGGCCTTCACCTTGTCGCCCGCCTTGACCATGATCTCCACCACGGTGCCGGGCATGGAGCTGGTGAGATGCCCCTCCTTGCTCGCCTTGGGGCGCTTGGAGCCCTTGGAGGCGCGGCGCGCGTCCACCACGGCCGCTTCCGTCGGCACGGTTTCGGTGAGCGTCTCGACCAGGATCTGCTCCGGCACGCCGTCCACGGTGACGAAGAACGGTCGTTGCTCGGCGGTCTTGTGGCCGGCGCCGGTGACGCGGATGTGGTAGGTCTCGCCGTGCATCGTGACGTTGAACTCGGTGGGCGTGTAGGCCGGCCGCCCTTCGGCGCGGCTTTCCGGTTCGACGCGCAGCACCTCGGGCCTCAACGTGCCCGCGGCGCGCTCCTCGAAGAACTTGCGGCCGATTTCCGGGAACATGGCGTAGCTGAGCACGTCCTCCTCGGATTCGGCGAGTTCGCCGATCTCCTCGCGCAGCCGGTGCATCTCGGGCTTGAGCCGGTCGGCCGGACGGCAGGCGATGACCTCTTCGTCGCCGATGGCCATCTTGCGCACGGTCTCGCTGACCGGGCCGGGCGCTTTCCCGTAACGGCCCTGGAGATAGAGCTTGACCTCGTTGGTGATGCTCTTGTAGCGCGCGCCCGTGAGCACGTTGAGCACCGCCTGGGTGCCGACGATCTGCGAGGTCGGCGTGACCAGCGGCGGATAGCCCAGGTCCTCGCGCACGCGCGGGATCTCGGCGAGCACCTCGTTCATGCGCGCGAGCGCGCCCTGTTCCTTCAGCTGGTTCGACAGGTTCGAGATCATGCCGCCCGGGACCTGGTTCACCATCACGCGCGTGTCAATCTCGGCGTGTTCGCTTTCGAACTGGCGGTACTTCTTGCGCACCTCGCGGAAGTAGAAGCCGATCTCCTGGAGCTTCTCGAGATCGAGCCCGGTGTCGTAGGGCGTGTCGCGGAACGCGACCACCATGCTCTCGGTGGGGGAGTGGCTGGTGCCCCAGGAGAGCGAGGAGATGGCCGTGTCCACGTGGCGCGCGCCGTGCTCGACCGCGAGGTACATGCAGATATTGGCCAGCCCCACGGTCGTATGCGAGTGGAACGCAAGCGGGGTCTTCACCGCCTTCGCCAGCGCCGTGAACAGCTCCACCGTGCGCGCCGGCGTCAGCAGCCCCGCCATGTCCTTGACGGCGATGGAGTGACAGCCCATCCGCTCGAGCTCCTTGGCCTGCGCGACGAAGTGCTCGATCGTGTGCACCGGGCTCGTCGTGTAGCAGATCGCGCCCTGGGCGTGCTTGCCGGACCGGAGCACGGCGTTGATCGAGACCCCGAGGTTGCGCAGATCGTTCATGGCGTCGAAGACGCGGAAGACGTCAACGCCGTTCTCCGCGGCCTTGGCCACGAACGCCTCGACCACGTCGTCGGAGTAGTGGCGATAGCCGAGCAGGTTCTGGCCGCGCAGCAGCATCTGGATCGGCGTCCGCGGCAGGGCCTTTTTCAGCATGCGCAGCCGCTCCCACGGGTCTTCCTTGAGGAAACGCAGGCAGGCGTCGAAGGTCGCGCCGCCCCAGGCCTCGAGCGACCAGTAGCCGATCGCGTCGAGCTTGGGGAGGACCGGCAGCATGTCGTCGGTGCGCATGCGCGTCGCCAGCAGCGATTGGTGCGCGTCGCGCAGCGCCAGCTCCGTCACCAACACCTTCTTTGTTGCGTCCATGATCGTTGTTCGTGGTTGTTATAAACCGTGATAGGCGGTGATGGCCGCGGAAATGGCCGCGGCCAGGTCCGCCGGCGAGCGGCGGACGGAATAGTTTATCAGCTCCGGGTGGTTCTCGATGAACCCGGTGTCGAATTTCCCCTCCCGGAATTCCGGGGTCTTGAGGATCTCGAGGTGGAACGGCTTGGTGGTCTTGACCCCGTGCACGCCCATGTCGAGCAGCGCCCGGCGCGCGCGCGCCAGCGCCTTGTCCCAGGTGAGCGCCCAGACCGTGAGCTTGGCGCACATGGAATCGTAGTGCGGCGGAAACTCGTAGCCGGTGTAGATCGCGGCGTCGGTGCGCACGCCCGGGCCGCCGGGCGAGTAGTAGCGCGTGATGCGCCCGAAGTTCGGCAGGAAGTCGTTTTTCGGGTCCTCGGCGTTGATCCGGAACTGGATCGCATAGCCGCGGCGCTGGATGTCCTCCTGGCGGTACGACAGCGGCTCCCCGGCCGCGATCAGAATCTGCTCCTGCACGATGTCCACGCCGGTGATCTGCTCGGTGATCGTGTGCTCGACCTGGAGGCGGGTGTTCATCTCCATGAAATAAAAATTGCCCTCCGGGTCCAGCAGGAACTCGACGGTGCCGGCGTTTTCGTAGCCCGCGGTCTTGGCCGCGCGCACCGCGAGGGCGCACACCGTCTGCCGCTGTTCCTCGTCGAGCTGCGGGCTCGGCGCCACCTCCAGCAGCTTCTGATGCCGGCGCTGGATCGAGCAGTCGCGCTCGAACAGGTGGATCACGTTGCCGAATTTGTCCCCCAGCACCTGGACCTCGATGTGGCGCGGGTGGGCGACGAACTTTTCCAGGAACACGTCGGCGCTGCCGAAGGCCTTGGTGGCCTCCGACACCACGCGCTCGTAGGCGCGCTTGAGCTCGTCCTCGCTCTGGCAGCGGCGGATGCCGCGGCCGCCGCCGCCGGACGTGGCCTTGAGCATGACCGGGTAGCCGATCTTCTTGGCGAGCCGGACCGCCTCGGCCACGTTCTTGAGGTTTCCTTCGCCCCCCGGGATCACCGGGATGCCGGCGTTTTTCATGGCCTGCCGCGCCTGGACCTTGTCGCCCATGCCCCGGATCACGGCCGCCGGCGGGCCGATGAAGATGATGTTGCGGCGGGCGCAGATCTCGGCGAGCTGCGGGTTTTCGGACAGGAAGCCGTAGCCCGGGTGCAGGGCGTCGCAGCCGGCGGCGACCGCGAGGTTCACTATGCGGTGGGCGTTCAGGTAACCGCCGACGGGGTCCGGCCCGACGCTGTAGGCCTCGTCCGCCTTTTTGACGTGCAGCGCCTGGCGGTCGGCGTCGGTGTAGATCGAAACGGACTTGATGCCCATCTCGGCGCAGGCGCGCACGATGCGCACCGCGATCTCGCCACGGTTGGCGACCAGGATCTTTTTTATCAAATCAGCCAGGCTCCGAAGGATGGCGGTGCGCGACGCGCCGCCATCGTTGCACGAAAAGCACGCGGGGGGCGCCGATTCCGGACCACCCCAACCCCGATAACATGCTATTTTGACACAAGTTAGCCGCGAATATATGATGCGCGCCCTATGTCTGGCAGCCTGCCGGCGATCGTCATTCCGCTCCAGCTGGCCGAGAAGGGGGCGCGCCTGCGCGGCCGGCTCCCACTCAGGGCCATGCGGCGCCTGGCCGCGATGTGCCGGGACGACACGGAACGCGTCGCGGTTGATCTGCGGTTCGAGCGCGGCGCGGCCCGGGATCTGTATGAAATGACCGGCAATCTGAGCGCGCGCGTGCGCGTGAGGTGCCAGCGCTGCCTGGAGGAGATGGAGCTCGAGCTCCGGGCCGAGCCGCGGCTGGTGCTCCTGCGCGCGGGCGAAGACCCCGCGGCGTTCTCCCCGGAGATGGAGACATTGATCGCGGACCAGCCGGTGGCCTTGAGCGAGCTGGTGGAAGACGAACTGTTGTTGGCGCTGCCGATGTTCACGGCGCACGCCGCCGGCGCCTGCCCGGGCGCGGGGCGCGCGGTCGGCGTCCCACGCGCGGATACGGCCCGGGACGGGGTTCGGACCCGGCCCAAGCCGTTCGCGGTGCTGGGCGGACTGAAACGCGGCGACAAGTAGAAGCTGTCTCAAAAGCACCCGAACCGCAGATGAACGCAGATCAATAAAGCGAACCTCTAAAAATTCATAAATGTAGGGTGGATTAAGCGCAGCGAATCCACCGAACAGCGCCAGACAATATGATTTTGTTGGGTTCGCCGCTTACGCGGCTTAACCCAACCTACATGAGAGGCAATTTTTAGAGGTTCCCTAAAGCGATAAATGCGGATATATCGCATGAATTCTTCGTATATCCGCGTTCATCCATGAAAATAAATCCGCGTTAATCCGCGGTTAAAGTATCTTGAGATAGGTTCTAATATCCGTATTATTCACGACGAGGAAACACCATGGCGGTCCAGAAAAGCCGAGTTCCACCTTCGCGCCGCGGCATGCGCCGCTCGCATGACGCGCTGAAGAAGCCCACGCTGGCCATAGACAAGACCAGCGGCGAGACCCATCGCCGCCATCATGTCAGTGCCGACGGTTATTACCGCGGGCGCAAGGTCATAGAGACCAAGTCCGAGTAACCTCCAATCCCCGGTGAAAACGGGTTAAAGGATCAAACCTTGATCACAATTGCCCTCGACGCCATGGGGGGCGATCACGGCGCGAGCGTCACCGTGCCCGCGGCGCTGGCGATCCTCGACAAGCAACCCGAGCTGAAGCTGATCCTGGTCGGGCGCCGGGAACGCCTGGCGCAGGAGCTGGCGCGCCATAACGCGGCGGAGAGCGAGCGCCTCGTCATCCGGCACGCCGGGGAGGTGGTGGAGATGGACGAGCCCCCGGCCCAGGCGCTGCGCGGCAAGAAGGACTCCTCCATGCGCGTGGCCGTCAACCTGGTCAAGGAGGGAGCGGCGGACGCCGCCGTCTCCGCCGGCAACACCGGGGCGCTGATGGCCACGGCGCGCTTCGTGCTCAAGACCCTGCCGGGCATAGACCGGCCGGCCATCGTCACCACGCTGCCCACGATCCGCGGACACATGCACGTCCTCGATCTCGGCGCCAACGTGGACTGCACCCCGGAGCAACTGCTGCAGTTCGCCATCATGGGCTCGATCCTGGTCAGCGCCACCGAGGGCAAGGAGCGGCCGCGCGTCGCGTTGCTCAACGTCGGCGCGGAGGAGATCAAGGGCAACGAGGTGGTGAAGAAGGCCGCCGTGTTGTTGCGCGCGAGCCACCTGAACTACTGCGGCTACGTCGAGGGCGACGCGATCTTCACCGGCGACATGGACGTCATCGTCTGCGACGGTTTCGTCGGCAACGTGGCGCTGAAGGCCAGCGAGGGGCTGGCGCAGATGATCTCCCATTTCATGAAGCAGGAATTCCAGCGCAACCTGTTCACGCGCCTCGCGGCCCTGGTGGCGCTGCCGGTGCTGCGCGCCTTCCGCCGGCGCGTGGATCACCGGCGCTACAACGGCGCCACGTTCGCCGGGCTGAACGGCACGGTCATCAAGAGCCACGGCGGCGCCGACGCCCTGGCGTTCGAATTCGCGATCCTGGAGGCGCTGAGCGAGGTGCGCAACCGCGTGCCGCAGCGGATCGGCGCGGAACTCGCCGCCCTGCACGGGCAGGGGCAGCCGGCGTGAGCTACGCGCGCATCGCCGGCACCGGCGGCTACCTGCCGCAGAAGGTCCTGACCAACGCCGAGTTGGAGAAGATGGTGGACACCACGGACGCGTGGATCGTCGAGCGCACCGGAATTCGCGAGCGCCACATCGCCGCCGACGGCGAGACCACCGGCAACATGGCCGAGCACGCGGCGCGCCGGGCGCTCCAGGCCGCGGGCGTCACGCCGCAGGACATAGATCTCATCGTCCTTGCGACCACGACCCCCGACCGCGTGTTCCCCAGCACCGCCTGCCTGCTGCAGGACCGGCTCGGCATCCACGGCTGCCCCGCCTTCGACGTGCAGGCGGTGTGCACCGGCTTCATCTACGCCCTGGCGATCGCCGACAAGTTCATCCGCACCGGCGCCGCGCGCTGCGCCCTGGTCGTGGGCAGCGAGACGCTGTCGCGCATCATTGACTGGACCGACCGCGCGACCTGCGTGCTCTTCGGCGACGGCGCCGGCGCGGTGGTGCTCACCGCGGCCGACGCGCCCGGCATCGTCTCGACGCACCTGCACGCCGACGGCCGGTACAAGGACCTGCTCACCGTGCCGGCCGGCATCTCCCAGGGCTACGACAAGGTGACGAAGGGCCAGGCGCATCTCAACATGGAGGGCGGCGAGGTGTTCAAGGTCGCGGTGAACACGCTGGGCAAGATCGTGGACGAGACGCTCGCGGCGAACCGCATGCAGAAGACCGACATCAAGTGGCTCGTGCCGCATCAGGCGAACATCCGCATCATCGCCGCCACCGCCAGGAAGCTCGAGCTGCCGATGGAGCGCGTGGTGCTCACCGTCGAGCACCACGGCAACACCTCCGCGGCCTCGATCCCGCTCGCCTTCGACGAGGCGGTGCGCGACGGCCGCATCAAGCGCGGCGAGACCGTGCTGATGGAGGCCTTCGGCGGCGGGTTCACGTGGGGCTCGGTGCTGCTTAAGTATTGATATGAATTTCTGACGCAAAGACGCAAAGGCGCAAAGAAAAATAAGAGTTTTTAGATTTTCGGCGCGTAGCGCCGTTCGGTTTTCTTTGCGCCTTTGCGCCTTTGCGTCAAATAATCATATAACCCTCGAAACATTATGACACTTGCGTTCGTATTTCCCGGGCAGGGCTCGCAGGCGGTGGGCATGCTGAATGCGCTCGCCGCGGAGTATCCGGCCGTCAAGGAGACCTTCGCTGAGGCGTCGGCGGCGCTCGGCTACGATCTGTGGCGGATTGTCGAACACGGGCCGGAGGAGCGGCTCAACCAGACCGAGGTCACGCAGCCCGCGATGCTCGCCGCCGGCGTGGCGGTGTGGCGCGTGTGGCGCGCGCGCGGCGGGCCCGCGCCGGTCATCATGGCCGGCCACAGCCTGGGCGAGTACAGCGCGCTGGTCTGCGCCGAGGGGTTGGCGTTCGGCGACGGAATAAAACTGGTGGCGGATCGCGGCCGCTTCATGCAGGAGGCGGTGCCCGCCGGGCGGGGCGGCATGGCGGCGATCCTGGGGCTGGATGACGACGCGGTGCGGCGCCTGTGCGAGCGGGCCGCGCACGGCGAGGTCCTGGCGCCGGTCAATTTCAATTCACCCGGCCAGGTGGTCATAGCGGGAACGGCGGCGGCGGTCGGCCGCGCCGTGGCGCT
>Ga0155210_1115_pt1 | contig 25389 bp, 22 predicted proteins | sample RifCSPhighO2_02_FD_106178 | JGI IMG/M metagenome (GOLD analysis project Ga0155210, IMG submission 106178) | Candidatus Muproteobacteria bacterium RIFCSPHIGHO2_02_FULL_65_16 | reverse complement strand
ACCATGACGGTAGAAAGAATAAGGCGAGCCCGTCTGGCCATCATCGTAAACCGGGTAAACGCATAGTCGCGCGACTGAATACGGTTCGTTCAGATACGTTTGTTATCCAACCGAGACGAGGCATATTTGGCGAACGGCATGACGTCATCTTGCTTAACGGCCCGACACAACCAGGCGCTGATCAACAACACCAGTGGCAGGGGGAACACCAGGCCCGTTACGTGTGCCTCAGTAACGCCCCGAACCAGCGCATAAATCCCCAGTGAAAGGCCAAACACACTTTGTGAACTCAGTCGCGTCGTTTTTAAAGAACTACGGCGAACCTCTCCAAAATAACTTACGTAAATTAACCCTGCGACCAACGAACCAATTCCACCTACAGTGAACCACAGGTGCAACCACTCGTTATGCGCATGCACGAGACGTACCTCTGCGATCTGTGGACCTACATCTCTAAACGACATGAAGCCATAGCCGAATAACCAGTTTTCAACAATCATGTCCCATGTTTCCGTCCAGATAACTGTTCTGCCAGACAACGTTAAGAGGTTTTCGCCGCCCGCCGCATACGCGTACTCCTCCATGTAACTAACCAATGGTCCATAGGTCACTGCGACTACCGCCGCAACTAAACCTACAAGTGCGACTTTTCCTATAAGTCCATACCTACCGACAACTAAGTTCACGCCTATAGCCATAAGGAACGCAAATATGGCTGTCTTGCTGAGGCTCGCCATAAGGATAAAGACCAAGAACGACAGCACAGCCATCCATAGCAGACGTTGGTATTCCTTTGTGTGTCGCGCTAAATAAATCGAGCCGATACCCGCAATCGCGGCAATGTTTCCAACGGTATTTGGATGCAAAAATTCCTCATCCCCTAAGCGGCCGTAGGCGCCCGTCCCGCCAAAAAGTAGTGTCACAATACCAAGCACAGTTGCACCGCATACAAGCCCTTTAAGCGATCTGACCGTTACGCGTTCGATCTCCCCTATGCGGAGGAGCATAAACACGAACAAGACATCGAACGCCATCGTTAACCAATAAGCGAAAGCTATGAATCTAGACTCGGCATGTGTCCATGAGAGCGTAACGCCAACCCATATTATGTAAATGGCGATCCATTTTGCCGCAGGAGGCCACTCGCGCCTCGCTGGCGACCGTACCTGACCAGCCAGCATCAGCGCAGACAGCAGGATGACGAATGTCGTGGTCATCGCTCCTGAAGCTAACGTGCCTAGTTTGGGATCGTTCCGGAAGAAAAGAAAAATCAGAAAGGGCTTTGTCCCCGCCAGAAACCAGTACCAGAACGCGATCGTATCCGCTCCTGGCATCAGACCTCCGCTGCCGCGCTTTGAAGTAAATCCAATGGGCGCGATATCGTGGCTGGTCATCATTTCTTCCCCGTTCCTACAATCCCTTCAAGCGCGCGATACATTTCCGCGACCACCTTGGGCCACGCAAATCCCTGAGCACGTACACGTGCGCCCTTAGAGCTTGCTTGCCACAAATCCACGTCATTCAGCAACTCTGTCAATGCCTTGGCAAGATCTTCGATCACCTCGTCTTCTGTTTTGCCCCTTGTCTTCACTAGCCGTCCGCAGTTGTCATCCACAATCTCACCCGGCCCACCCAAAGCCAGACACACAACCGGCAACCCATTAGCCATAGCCTCCAACACCGCCATCCCACCAGAATCATGCAGACTAGGGAAAAGAAAAATATCATGCTGGCGATACAGTTGCATCGTTTCCGAATGTGGCATCCATTGAATCCAATCAACAGCGTGGCCAATATTGAGCTGCGCTGCCAAGCCTTTCAACCACGATTCATCGGGCCCACTACCAACAACAGTAAAACGGGCGCGCGGCTGCCTTTGCAGAAACTCAGCAAAGGCACGTAACGCAAGATGTACACCTTTCCAATATAACAATTGCCCGACGAAGAGAACCTTACATGCACTCGTGCCTTTTCCCGAGAGAGAATGATCTTGCGGAACATTTTCAATACCGACGGCCAATTGCACGGCGGTTTTTGTCAGATAACGCACCGGCAGCAATCGCCGTGTTTGCTCGGAAGTCACGTATATCCGCTTTGCGGTTGCGAAGGTTAGATGCATGAGCGGGGAGAATTTGACCCACATATTGACCACATCGCGCAACAGGTCGAGCAGCCATCCACGCAAAGGGTAGCTTTTGCGCAACGCCATCGGCGCACGTTCACCTCCAGCAACCGGGCCAAAAATAAACGGAATACCGAGTAAACCCAGAAAGCTGGGCTGCCTGACGCTGACGAAGGTCACATGATGAACCACATCGAATTTAACTTTTTTTGCAAGCGACCGCGCCACCAGGAATATGCCAATCTGCCAGAACAAGTAATATAAATGCACACCACGCCTGCCCTTCTTCCACCACTTCAGCCACCCCGGAAGGTCATGGTACGCAAAACGCAGATTCTCGATTGGCGCTTTTGCCAATGCTTCTGAAATGACTGGCTCGTTGTTCGCCCGCGTAATAACCCACACGTCGTGCCCCAAACTGGCGAGTTCCACTGCCCAATGCCAACCCACGCCGGGCTCGGACCCTTTATCCGGTTCGCAGGCATAAGCGGATAGGAGAATCTTCACGACCTTTCCATATAGCGCCTGTAACCAAGCGGATAACACCCTGTTAACAATCTCCACGCTAGCCGCACCGCTTGGGCGATAAACCGCTTCGCGCGGTATAGGGGCTGCCCCGAGTCTACTCCATAGCGCTGTCGTATCCTCATATCCTCCGCATCGCTCTTTTCGCGCAGTCTGCGATTCTTTTGTTCGGGATAAAACCGCATGCAGGACCACACACTGCGCACATGCGCAATCCGCCCTACCTCGGCAAAACGAATCCATAAATCAGCGTCCATGGCCAGATCGAATTCCTGGTCCAGTCCACCAACCTTGTCATAAATGGGCTTGCGCCAGAACATGGACATGCAGGGGATATAGTTGTATGTGTACAGCCAAACAAAGCGGCTAAACGGAATTTCTCGCTGTTCTCGCAGCAGCTGCCCGGCCACATCAATCCATAGAGCATTGCCGTAAACCGCATCAACACGTGGGTGATCCAGAAAATAAGCTGCAACTTCCGACAAGGTGCCGGGTTGGAGCAAATCGTCGCTGTTCAACCAGCACTGAATTTCCCCCGTGGCGCGCCGGAACCCCTTAATCAATCCTTTCGTCTGGCCGCCATCGGGCTCGCTGACCCAGTAAGCTAAACGATGCTCATATTTTTTGATGATCTCGATGCTCTCATCAGCAGAGCCGCCGTCAACCACTATATATTCCAAATTAGGATAATTTTGATTCAGAACACTCAACAGCGTGGCCTCAATGAAACGACCCTGGTTGTAGGATGGGGTCACGACGCTGATTTTTGGCCAACTCATGCCGGTGTCTCCAACAAAGCACGGTCGAGTTCTCGCCCTAACCAGCCGAGGACTCGGTCTTCGCCTACTTCAGGCGCCAGCAGGCGCGCCTCCAAATAAAAAAGGCTTTGATCCGCCAAATAGCTCAAGTACAGGTGCGCCAGGAATTCCTCGCTGTTCGGCCAGATCTTTTCTAGAAGCCGAACCGCACTTGGGTCAAATACCGGCGTTCTCGCGCCGCGTAACGCCGCTTGGATGCAGAGATAGTGAAAGAAATCATACAGAGGCGGATACCCTTCCTTAGCCATCTCCCAGTCAAACACGTAAAGGCCTCTTCCACCTTGTCGCGCATTCCACGGCGCGAAGTCTCGATGCGCAACGTAAAAAGGAAGCACATAACCGGCAAGTCGGGACATCAGCCGATCCCTCGCTTGTTCATAACGCTGCTGCCACTGGAGCGGGATTTGAGCCTTGAGCCTATTCAGGGTCGCACACAAATTCTTCCAGAATGGGCTTTCTTCCCAACGGTGCTCCTGCTTGGTTTGCGACGCCAGCAAGAGCAGGAAGGTCTCCTGCAATGCTCCGAAACGATAGCCCACGCGCTTCGTCGGTCCCGCAGAAATCAGCAGGACGGGCTTATGCTCCCATTCCGCCCAATGCAGCACTTTCGGAACACGATCATCCAACGCCGGGACAACCCGTAATCTCTCCAAGAACCGACGCTCGGTTTCCAATGCTTCCGGTGCCCGTGGGGATACAGCGATTTTCGCATAGGCGATGATCTGCCCTTGGGCATTAATCATCTGGATCGTTGCCTTCTGGTACGCGCCGGGTGTACCCAGAGAAAATGCGAGCGCTGCGCCATCTGCGGCATGCAAAATGTTCTTTAGATTATCGATCGCATCGCGCCTGAGCCAGACCTTTCCCCCCGCCCGCAAACCGAGCCATAGTGCTACGCGGCGGGCTTTTCCCAAGATCCGTTGCGGGGACAGAAGACGCGAACCGGAGCGCAGAAACCGCGGCTCCCTCGGGAAAAGCCAACGGGGGTGCGTTGCGTTTGGGACAGCGATATATGGCAACGCCCCCTCCTTCTCCGCCGACGCCAGCCGATGAAAAAGATCTGTCATGCCAACTTCAGTCGTCGCCGAGTCCGTTCTACCAAAGAATTCAGAATAACCTTTTCCACCTCGGCCACCACCTGATCCAGTGACCGCGAAGCATCAATTACCACGCCGTTTTTCATTCCTCGCACAAGTTGCAAATATGCTGCACGCTGACGCGACGTTTCTTCGAATGGGACCTCTTTCTTGCGCGACTGAAGCACTTCCGGCGGTGCATCGAGCAAGACAAAGAGATCTGGCTTTGGGATCAGTTTCCCAACCCAGCGCGCAAGCCACATTGGGCCGCCATAGCGGTAGCGTTTGGGGTCTACCAAAAGATCGTGGTAGTAGCGGTCAAACACCACAAAAGTGGAGCGAACCAATTTTGGACGGATTACGAAAAAGTAACCCAAGACATAGTCGAAGAAGAAATAGCCGATTTTTGCAATGGAGGAGAAAATATTCCGCGGCGGCCTTCCGTGTGGATCAATAACCGGTTTCGCCTCGCCATCTTTTCGCCTTCCCAGGGCGGGGCGCAAATGAAATGTTTCTTGCGCGCTTGAAGCCAGTATTCCCCTAACCGCCGGCAGCAGCCTTCCTATCACGCTGCTCTTCCCACAGCCGTCTGGCCCAAGCAACGCCACGAACAGCCCGGATGGAAACAGTGCTCTCTTCAGTGATCTCGATAAATTCCACCAATACTTCGACAGTCTTTTCGCATTTCGAATGTAAAGCTCCGCTCTCAGGGTTTCCAATAGCTCCACGTTGTTATCTTTGTTATGCATTACCTCTCCGGCGATCAAGGAGGCCAACGATGGGCCAAGCACCTCATGCAGGCGTTTCTCCACCGCCTCCGACGCGTGCTGGTACAAATTGGCGAGATATTGCTTCTCGGCTAAGCCGAGCCGGCCTTTCTCGATGGACTTTACTGCGTATAAAAGGAATGCATCCTCCTCTTTCAGTACCCTTTTCCCATCGGCATCCTTCTTGGCTCTCTTCACCGCATCTTGAATTCTAAATGCGATGTTCCCCTTCATGGTTGGGAAGATCACTAAATCCGGACCTGGAAATAACGCATATTCGCTATTTTTATTCCTACACAACAGACTAAACCGCCTTCCAGTTGCGTGATCCTTGCCCCATATTGCGTCTATATCAGCTTCTTTTTTGACAAACGACTTTAATGCCTTGGTGGATTGCGAGATATCCGCAACGTACACATCGAGATCATTGTGTAGCAGCAGGGCGGCACTTGTCCGTGCCGGCATGAACGCGTAGTCCACGCCGTGCGCATCAAGAACCGGAATAAGCTTTCCCAGCGCCGCTTCAAATAGATTTATTTTCTCACCGTCCTCCATTGTCTGCCCCACGATCCCTGCCGATATGCAAAATCACCGCTACCGTTGAGTCTATCTGCCCAGGTCTGCGGGCGATCTGTATTCGAATCGGCCGGATGCGGCCAAGAGCGAGCGCCAGGTGATGGTCATAAGAAGCATATACGTGACCAGTATTCCAGCGAGAACGCCGTGCAGGCCAAGGTATGTGGCTGCCGGTAGCGCGCAGACCACGGAAAAGATCGACATGGCAAGGTAGGCCTGGAAAATCGGCCGCGTGTTCTCCTGTGCGCGCAGTGCGATTCGCAACGGCATAACGATAAGCATTACTACATAGATTACTGCGTACCATTGCAGTACAAAAGCATACTCTGCGTACTCGGCACCGTATACCAACTCAAGCCAGAACGCCGGAAAAACGAGCGCCAGCACAAGCAGCGGGATAACGAATATGGCCGCCGCTATCGTGACCTTCCTGAGGTAGCGGGTCAGCGATGCCATCCCGCCGCTCGAAAAATGTCTGGACGCCTGTATCGGCACAATATTTTCCAGCCCCTGAAACAGGATGTGGGTGACGCCCACAATATTCTGGGCTGCCTTCATGGCGCCGACGGCGGCGGCACCCAGCACACTGCCGGCCGCCACGATGAACAGGTTCCCGGAAGCCCATTGCAGCAGCGCCGAGGCGGTGAGCCATTTCGAGAAAACCCAATGCCGTTGCAGCGTCTGCCGAAAGATCGTGCGGTCTACGCGTAGGGATTCAAAGCTTGAGAACCCGAGAATGATCGCAAGGACCGAAGTGGCGGCTATCGTCCACAGGGCGATGGCGCTCGTCAGCGTAGTTTCAAAAACCAGCCAGGCCAGAACGGCGATCTGGCCCAGGTAACTAACGGCATCGTTGATAAACGCGACAGTGCTGCGACCACAGGTAAAAAAGTAGCGACGGATGAAGTCCTGCACTTGGAACGCCAGCGAGGCCGCCACGAGAGGCCAGATCAGCGGCTCGACACCCCACTCTGGAAACAGCCGTGCGCTCGCCGCGATGCCCATCAACATCAGCGCCGCACTGAACATGGAAAAGATCAACTGTTGCAACAGCACGGCGCCGTAATAGGCGGGCTGCTTGTCCTCGGCCTGTTTGGGGCCGATGCTCATCATCGGCGATGAGATCAACGAAAACTGGATGCTGTTGACAAACAGCACAGCCATCCACGCCAAGGTGAATACACCGAACGCTTCGAGTCCCAGATAGCGCGCCAGAAGGATGCCCGTTAAGAAGTTCGATCCGCTGACCATGACTTGATCGGCCAGGGCCCAGTTAACGTGGCTATGCCGCCTAAGCCAATCAACCACCATTCTTAGCATTGAGCGCTACCGCTTTCTTTAAAGTACGCAACCTGCCGCGGCGATGTGAACGATCGCGCGCACCCCGGTTGCCCCGCCGTATTATTTATGAACACATATTGAGCTTTGCATGATCGGCTGACAAGTTTGCTTGACCGGCGGCAAATTTTGGCCATGCGAGCAGGCATCAATGAAAACCTGCCGGCATTCTGCTTTACCGGAATCATGGAAAAATTCCGGTTACATATTGCTTACAAATCATGCATTAAATCTGATGCTTTTTTTCTATCCGATTGTTTTTAATATGCATTTGAACCGGGCGACTATCCGTAGAACTAGCTATTGCGCGGCGTTGCGCGACGGGTCCAGAATGATTCCAGATTTGGGGTGATATGAACCGTTGTATTCGTGTGCTTTAAACTACAACACAACAATGGAGGGGACCATGAAAGCTCGGACATCCTTAATAACAGGCATCATCGCATTCGCATCCGCTTTGCTTTTCCACGCGACCCCGGCCCGGGCCGACTTCGCCCGCGATGCCGCGCTGGTGCAGCGCGGCGAGATCAGCCTGGAAGAAGCGGTGGGCAAGGCGATCGCCGCGGGCGAGGACATCAATAGCATACTCGTCGTGGCCACGGGCGTCGGCCTTGATCTGTCGCGGCTGGCCAGCGCCCTGCTCAACTCCGGTGTGGACGCCAACACCATCAGGGCGGCGATGCTCAACGCCGGCGTCGAACCGGCAAGGGTCGGCAGCGTTCTCGCCGTCGCGCAGGCGCAATTCGCCGCAACCACCGCGGCCGCCGCCACCGTGCCGATCACGGCTCCCGTCGTGGGGGCCACCGGGGCGGGCGCCGGAGGCGGCGGAGGGGCAAGCCCGTTCTAGTCCTTCAGTAACACGGCAACGTGGGGTGGGGGCATCCGGCGTTGTTTTTATTTTTACGGATGGCTGCCGGACGGCGGTGCGTACGCGCTATAACATGACATCGAAACGCGGCGACCGGCGGATGGCGAGGAGAGGAAAAAATGAACAACATGGAATACGCGACGAAGTTCGCGTCGCGGTCCTTTGTGCTTGCAGTCCTTGCATACGCCTCCCTGGCCGGCGCCGCGCCGCCGGAGCGCGCCGCGGATCTCCGGGCGGCCGGGGTCCAGATGGGTCCCGCGGTGCTCTACCCGTCGCTCGGGCTCCACTTCGGGCGCGACGACAACATCTTCCTCCAGCCCAGCGGCGAAAAGAGCTCCAACATCATCGTGCTGATTCCCACGCTCGACTTCGTCGCCGTCAACAACGGGCAACGCTACGGCCTGCTGTATCAGGCGGAGGCCGGGCGCTACGGTGACAGCAGCGCGGACGACTACACCGACCAGCGCCTGCTGGCGGAAGCGGACGTGGGATTGGGGCAGAGGGGCCGGCTCGACTTGCAGGCCGAGTATCTCGACGAGCACGACCCCCGCGGCACCGGCGCCAGCGAGGGCAACCCCCTGCTCAGCGACAACCCCGACGTGTGGCACTCCACGCGCCTCGGCGCGACGTTCAAGTACGGCGCGCCCGGCGCGCGCGGGCGCCTCGATCTGGCGCTGGGCGCACGGGAAAAACACTACGACAACAATCGCGCCACCACCGCGGCGCGCGACCTCGATCAGGGCGACGTCGGCGTGACCTTCCTCTACCGCGTCGCGCCGCTCACCTCCCTGCTGCTCCAGGCCACGGACGCCGACATTGATTACAAGACCGCGACCCTCGACAGCACCGAGCGCCGCTACCTGGCCGGCGTGACCTGGGAGGCGACGGCCAAGACCAGCGGCACGGTGAAGGTCGGGCGGCAGAAAAAGGATTTCGACGACACCGCCCGCACCGACTTCTCCGGCGGCAGCTGGGCGGCGGCGGTCGTCTGGTCGCCGCTGACCTACTCGTTCTTCGAGCTCTCCACCAACCGCCGGACGGAGGAAACCAACGGTACCGGCAACTTCGACGACAAACGCGACGCGGCCCTGGCCTGGACCCACGGCTGGACCTCGTTCCTGCGGACCAAGCTCAGCGCGCTGACGACCAAGGACCAGTACAAGGGCGCGTCCGGCGTTATACTACGCGAGGACAAGACCCCGGCGTACCGGCTGAACGTGAGCTACCAGATACGGCGCTGGCTCAATCTGGGGCTCGACTACACGACCACCGACCGCAACTCCGACAACAATGCCTTCGATTACAAGCGGAATGTATACCTGCTCAGCATCACCGGGAGCCTGTAGCCCATGGACCGCGCGCGCGCCGCGCCTCGGCCGGGCCGGACTGTTGGCGCTCGTCGCCGCCCTGCACTTCGGCCCGGCGCCGCCGGCCGCGGCGCAGGAGGAGACCTATCGCCTGGACGCCGGCGACCTGATCAAGATCCAGGTGTACCGGGAGCAGGAGCTCGACCGCGAGTTGCGCGTCAGCGCCGACGGCACGATCTCCTATCCCCTGGTCGGCGAGGTCAAGGCCGCGAAGCTCACGCCGCAGGAGCTGGAGGAGGCCATAACCGGCCGGCTGCGGGGCGATTTCCTGACCAACCCCAAGGTCACGGTCACGATCGTGGAGTACCGGCCGTTCTACATCAACGGCGAGGTCGAGAAACCCGGCGGCTATCCGTACCAGCCCGGCCTGACCGTGCGCAAGGCGGTGACGCTCGCCGGCGGCTTCAAGGAGCGCGCCTCGCGGAGCAAGCTGTATCTCATCAAGGCCGGCAATCCGGGGACCGACCCCGTGCGCGTTGACCTCGACGCCATGGTCGGGCCGGGCGACGTGCTGACCATCGAGCAGAGCTTCTTCTGAGCGGAGCGGCATGACCCCCGTCATCCCCATGATCGAAACCCCGCCCGAGGCGCCCGGCGCGATGGAGCACATTGACCTGCACCAGTACTGGCGCACCGTCAAGAAACACCAGCGCCCGATCCTCGGCATCGTGCTGCTGGCGGCGCTGTTCTCGACCCTGATCGTGTTCGCGCTCACGCCGGTCTACCGCTCCACCGTGACGCTGCTGATCGAGGTCAGTCCGGCCAAGGTGGTCTCGATCGAGGAGGTCTACGGCGCCAACCTGGCCAACCGCGAATACCTCGAAAGCCAGTACGAGATCCTGAAATCGCGCACCATCGCCGAAAAGGTGATTGACCGCTGGAAGCTGGCGCAGTCGCCGGAGTTCGGGCTACGCGGAGGAAAGCAACCCTGGTACCAGCGCTGGTTCGGCGCCGACCCCGGGCCGCCGGACCGGCCGCTGACGGCGGAGGAGCGCGAGAACCTGTTCAAGGCGGTCAAGGATCGGCTCGCGATCGAGCCGGTGCGGCGCACCCAGCTGATCAAGATCAGCTTCGACGCGCACGACCCCCAGCTCGCCGCCGACATCGCCAACGCCGTGGCCCAGGCCTACATCGAGAGCAACCTCGAGGCGCGCGTGCAGATGACGCAGAAGGCGAGCGCGTGGCTCGCCGAGCGCCTGGAGGAGCTGCAGACGAAGCAGGTCGAGGGCGAGAAGGCGCTCAAGGAGTACGTGGCGAAACAGCCGCTCAGCGCGTTCGAGTCGCTGCCCGAGGTCCTGAACCAGCCTACGATCCAGCGCCTCAAGGAGGCGGAGTCGGAGGCCATGCGCAAGATCTCCGAGCTCTCCAAGCAGTACGGCCCGGCGCACCCCAAGATGCTCTCCGTCAAGGACGAGCTCGCGACCGTGCGCAACAGCATCGCGCGCGAGATCCGCACCATCACCAACAGCCTGGCGGAGTACGACACCGACCGCACCGGCCGGACGGGCCAGAAGGACGCGCGCCTCGACGCCGCGAACCCGCTGCAGAAGACCGCCCGGCTCCACGCCCTGCAGCGCGAGGTGATCGCCAACCGCCAGCTCTACAACCTGTTCCTCGACCGCATCAAGGAGACCAGGCTGCTCGGCGACACGCACACGACCAACGCGCGCGTCGTGGACCCGGCGCTGCCGGCGATCAAGCCCGCCAAGCCGCGCAAGGCGCTCGTCATCGGGCTGGCGGTGCTGCTCGCGCTGTTCGCCGCGCTGCTGCTCGCGTTCCTGCTCGAGTACCTGGAGAACACGCTGAAGACGGCGAGCGACGTCGAGGCCAAGCTCGGCCTGCCGACGCTGGGGATACTGCCCGACCTCGCGGCGAAGGGCGCGAACAATCCCAAGATCACGGCGCCGGAGAAGGCCTTCCTGCAGGACAACAGCTCCACCTTCGCCGAGGCGGTGCGCACTATCCGCACCGGCGTGATGCTGTCGGCGCTCGACGAGCCGCACAAGATCGTCCTGGTCACGTCGTCGGTCCAGGGCGAAGGCAAGACCACCGTGTCCATGAACCTGGCGCTGGCGCTGGCACACCTGGAGCCCAAGGCGCTGCTGATTGACGCCGACATGCGCAAGCCGAACGTGGGCCGGAACTTCGATCTGGCGCCGGAGGCGCCGGGCCTGTCCAACCTGGTGGCGGGCACGGCGACGGAGCGGGAGTGCATCCACAAGACGAAAGACGGTCTGGATATACTGCCCTCGGGCATCATTCCGCCGAACCCGCTGGAGCTGCTATCGTCGCGGCGCTTCGCGGAGCTGCTGCATCAACTGAGCGGGCGCTACAGCCGCATCGTCATTGACAGCGCGCCGGTGAACGAGGTCAGCGACGCGCTGATCCTGGCCACCCTGGCGAGCGCCGTGGTCTTCGTCGCCAAGGCCGACGCCACCCCGCACCAGGTGGCGCACGTGGCGCTCAAGCGCCTGCGCGCCGCCAAGGCGCCGGTCATCGGCGTCGTGCTGAGCATGGTTGACATCGCCCGGCTCGCCCGGTGGGACGCCTACAGCGGTTATTCGTCTTACTACAGCCATTACGGCTACGGGCGCCTCGAAGACGTGAAGACCCGCGCGGTCGGCTAGGGGACCACTGATTAAGTGAACATTCACCGCAAGGGCGCAAAGGGCGCAAAGAAAAGAAAGCTGGTTATAGAGAAAAACCCTGGCCGGATCAGTGTAATTCTGTTTTATTTATCTGCGTCAATCTGCGTAATCTGCGGATAAGCTATTTGTTCTCCTGGCGTCCTGACGGTTCAAATTGTTTTCTGTGGATAGAATTTGTTCTCTTGGCGTTCTTGGCGTCTTGGCGGTTCAATGTTGTTTTTTTAAATCTGCGTAATCTGCGTAATCTGCGGATAAGCTATTTGTTCTCTTGGCGTTCTTGGCGTCTTGGCGGTTCAATATCCTTTTTAAAATCTGCGTAATCTGCGGACAACCGTTTTTTCCAGGATGACACGCCTCACTTGGCTGCCGCGTATCGCCGTCGCCGCGCTCGCGGCGCTGGCGGCGCTCGCCGCCGTTTGGGGCGCAGCGGACGTGTTCCGCGTCCGCGCCGAGCTCATCCTGGATCAGCAGGGCGATGTCATCCGCACCCCACTCACCAAAGACAGGATCGCGCGCGCCCTGGAGGCCTATGCGCTGGCGCAGCGCGTGGACGGCCGGCGCCCGGATCTGCTCGCCGGCCTCGGCGACATGCACGCCATGCTCGTGGCGGACGCGCCGCCGTGGGACGCCGAGGCCAAGGAGCACCGCCGCGCCGCGCTCGATTACTACCGCGCGGCCATCGTGCGCCGGCCGTCGTGGCCACACACCTGGGCCAATCTCGCCGTCATCAAGTTCCGGCTGGTGGAGCTGGACCGTGAGTTCCTCACCGCGCTCGAGCGCGCGGCGGCGCTCGGGCCGTGGGAGCCGGAGGTCCAGAAAACCGTCGCCGATCTGGGATTGGCCGCGTGGGACGTGTTGCCCGAGGAGACACGCGCGCAGGTCCGCGCCAGCCTCGAGCGCGGGATGCGCCGTCAGGGCGAAACCATGGTGCGCCTGGCGCTGCGCCATCGCCGCGCCGACGTCGTTGCCCCGCTGGTGCAGAACGATAACCGCCTGGCGGCGGTGCTGAAGGCCGGCGTCGCTAGGCACGCCCCGCCGCGCCCAGCGCCGCGCGCATCCGGCGCGGAACGGTAGTCACCAACTCCCGCGCCGCCTGCTCCCCGATCACGCGCGCGGCGGCCTCGACCCCCGCCCCGAGCTTCGGCGGCCGGTAGGTCAGGTTGTGGCAGTCCGACGCGATCAGGCCCACCTGCCCGCCTTCGAGCAGCCTCAACGCCACGCGCAGCGCCGCCGGCCCGAAGTCGCCGAGCAGGCTGCCGGCCGTGATCTGCGCCAGACACCCGGCGGCGAGAAACGGCCGGAGCTTCTCGAAGTCGTCCTGGATCGGGAAGATGCGCTCCGGGTGCGCCAGCATCGGCACGATGTCGCGCTGCCGCAGCCACGCCACCAGATTGAGGCTGCCCACGGGAATGCCGGTGTAGGGAAACTCCAGCAACAGCACCTTGCGCCCCTCCCAGACGCCGAGCCAGGGAATCTGATCCGCCGTCACGAGCGCCATGATCTCCGATCCGATGCGGATCTCGGCCGCGAACTCGAGCCGGATCGTAAGCCCGGCCTGCCCCGCCGCCTGCGCCAGCCGCTCGCACGCCAGGCGTATGGAGGCGAGCGTGTTGTCGTAGCGGACCGGGTGGATGTGCGGGGTCAGCACCTGCGTCGTGACGCCGTCGGCCTCGGCCAGGCGCAGCAGCGCGAGCGCCTCATCCAAATCGCGCGCGCCGTCGTCAATGCCCGGAAGGATGTGGCTGTGCATGTCTATCATGGGCGCGGTTCCGAGTCGGATTCGGCGGACGCCCGCCGCCCCAAGCGCCTCAACAGGTGATACATGAGCATCATGAAGTACTCGGCGATCACGCGCGCGCCGAGCTTGCTCTCGCCGTGGCGGCGGCTGCGCATGCGGTAGGGCAGCTCCTCGATGCGCACGTCGCCGCGCGCGGCGGCCACGAGATCGAGCAGGATCTTGAAGCCCCGCCCGTACAGGTGCCGCATCACGCGCTCGAGAAAGCTACGCCGCAGGATGAAAAATCCGCTCATGGGATCGGTCAACTGCTGGTTCAGCAGCCGGCTCATCCAGCTCGCGAGCCGGCTGATGCGCACGCGCTCCGGGGCGAGCTCACCCATGCTCGCCCCCGCCATGTAACGGCTCGCCACCACCACGTCCGCCGTGCCGCCCTGGATCGCCGCGAGCATACGCGGCAGCAGCGCCTCGTCGTGCTGCAGGTCAGCGTCCATCACCGCGAGGTAGGGCGCGGAACTGGCGAGCATTCCCTCGACGCAGGCCGAGGCGAGGCCGCGGCGCCCGATGCGATGCAGGCAGCGGACGCGGCGATCCTGCTGCGCGCGCTCGCGCACCAGCTCCTCGGTGCCATCAAAACCATCGTCCACGACGAAAATCGCCTCCCAGTCCACGCCGCGCAGGGACTGCTCCAGCGCGGCGAGCAGCGGCACGACGTTCTCGCGCTCGCGATAGGCGGGAATGACGACGGTCAGTTCGGGCATTCCAGCGGCCCTCTCAAGTCGCCGTCCCAGCCCGCCGCGCGCGCCAGGACTGCACGCCCATCTGCAGCGCGACGAGCGTGCACAGGATGGCCATCGCGTTGGCGGCCTGGAGATGGCGCGAGGGCGCGAAATAAAAGAGGAACGGCATGTACAGCGCCAACGATATGCCGGCGAGCACGCGCGCCGCGGACCAGCCCGGGCCGCCGCGCGCAAGCACATAGCCCGCCGCGGCGAGGCCCAGCCAGCGCCGCGGCAACACCCAGCCCAGGTGGTGCGCGATGGCGTGGCTCTTTTCGCCGAACACGCCCCGCGACCATTCGGCGAGCATCGCCGCGTAATCCACGAGCTCGACGCGCAGCGAATCGCCCCTCAGCGGCACGGTAAGCCAGACCAGTCTCCCGCCGAAATAGACGTTGTGCAGGGTGACCGCAAAGACAACCAGCGACGCGGACAGGATCGCGAGCGACATGCGCCACCCGAATCCGGCCGCGTGCACCCGCAGGTACGCGAGCCCCATGACACCGATGACGAGGGCGAAGTTCGGGCGTATCCACGTGGCGAGCGCGACGAGGAGGAACGCGGTCCAGAGTCCCGCCGCCTGGGCGGGTCCGTAACGGGCCGGCTGCGACAAGGCTCGCAGAAAGAGCACCACGCCGGCGATCATGAGGAAAAACCCCGCCGCCTCGCTGTAGCCCTTCACGGCCCAGTCGAACAGGCGCGCCAGGATCGCGAGGCTCAGCACGAGGTAGGCGACGAGCCAGCCCTGCCCGCGCAGCACCAGGCGCGCGAGCTGCCAGAGCAACGGCGGCGTGGCGAGCAGAACGACGAGGGTCGCGTAGCTCGTGTCGCCGAACAGGATGAGCTCGAGCGCGCGGAAGTAGCGGTACCCCGGCATGAACAGGAACACGTCTTCGCCGCCGCGCAACGCCTCGAGCCAGCGGCCCTCGGCGAGCGCGCGCGCGATGTTGTAGCCGAGCCCGCGGTAAATGAGCGCGTCGCGCTCGGCGGCGATGGTCAGTGCCTGGGTGAAGAAGCCCGGCGCGGCAAGCGCGACGACCCCGGCGCCGGCAAGGAACCAGAGCCCGGCGCGAGCGAAACGGCGCGGTTCGACGCGCAGCGTGAGCCAGACCAGCGTGGCGAGCGCGCCGACCAGTAGAATCCGCAGCACGAGATCCCAGGCGAGGAGACGCGCGCTGCGCTCCAGTTGTACAGCGAGCCGCGGCGCCGCCCCGACATCGAACGCCCAGAGCCGGCTGCCGACGTGCCGGGGCTCCACCTCCCGGCAGGCCTCGCCGCCTTGCGGCGCGGACCAGGTTGCATCTTGCGACCAGTAGACGTGGCCGCGAGTGCAGATGCGGCTTCCGACCAGTTGCGCCGGCAGCGTGAGGGCGAGATACCACGCCGGCGCGATGCGATTCGTGTTCTCGCGCCAGAAATACCAGGCCGTGTCGAACGCGTACAGCGCGGCGATGCGGGCGTCGTCCAGCCCGTCAATCGCGAGGCGATCGAGAATGCGCAGCTGCGGTTGCGCGCGGAAAAAACCGTCGCCGGTAAACGCGAAGGTTTCCGGCGGCAGAACGGCGTTGCGCCAGCAATGCTCGTACAGGTAGACGGTTTCCCCGGTCCGCAACGGGCGGTTCACCGGGGTGCCCCTGCGCCGCAACTCCTCGCGCGAATCGCACCACGTCGCGCGCGGGTTGGCGCGCAGGAACGCCACATCGAGCGCCGCGCGAAACTGCATCGGCAATTCGTGGTAGCGCGCGTCGGCATCCGCGGTCGGCAGGTAGAGGTTGTGCCCGGCCTCGACCTGCGTATGCGGCACGACCCCTTTGAGGGTCAGCGCGCCGAGGACAACCGCCGCCGCGAGCGCGTAGCGCCACGCGCCCTCTCGCGACGTCGAGGAAAAAAGGAGCAGCGCGACGCCGATCAGCGCCGCGAGTTTCTCCGGCGTATTGACCGGCACCCCGATGACGGCGAGACAGGCCGCGGCGATCACCGGCAGACGCATCAGCCGTGCTGCCGGCGCGAAACCGGACTTCGCCCAGACCATCGAGAATTTCATCCACAGAAGAATAAACGTCCTTTCTCCCCCAAGTCCACACGTGTCGTATCCAGGCCCGGTGTCTATAAATAAGTCGCCGCGTTCCGGTGCCTCCCAGCCGTCTGGCCTGCCCCGCCGCGCGGCGGACGCCACGGCATACAGTTACTCCGGCCCGCCGAAACTGTCAACGCGCCGCCGGGGAGGCGGCGCGGCTTACTTCTTGGCCGCGATCTCTTCGAGCTTGGTGGCGCGGATGATGTTGCCGTCGAGGCCGGCCTCCTTGGCCGTGCCGCCGTAGGCCACGGTCATGAGCTGCGAGTAGTACAGCACCGGGATGTTGAACTTGGTGCCGTATTTCTTGTTGATCTGACCCTGATAGACCTCGGTGTTCATCTGGCACACCGGGCACGGAGTCACGATCATATCGGCGCCGAAATCATATGCGCTCTCGATGATCTTCTTGATCTGCGCCTGGGACTTCTCGGGCTCGGAGAACGCAAGCGCGCCGCCGCAGCAGGTGACCTTCTGGTCGTATTTCTCAAGCGGCTCGGCGCCCACGATCTCGGTGAGCTTATCGAGATACTTCGGATTCTCGAACGACTCGCCGGCGACGCCGAACGGACGGTTGGTCTGACAGCCGACGTAGCCCGCGATCTTGACGCCTTCGAGAGGCTTCACGACCGGCTGCTTAAGCGCGTCGTAGCCCAGGTCCTCGATCAGCACCTCGACCATGTGCCGCACCGGCTGCCTGCCCTCGTACTTGAGGCCGGCCGCGCCGAGGATCGAGTTGATGTCGGCGAGCAGCTCACCCGAGTGCGCGACGCGCTCCTGGGTCTCCTTGGTGCCGAGCCAGCAGGCGGCGCAGGTGGCGACGATGTCCTGACCGGGGTTGTTGCTCTCCGAGAGCGCGATGTTGCGCGCGTTCATGATGTGGCGCGGCAGCTCCCCGCCCTCGGCGTAGCCGATGGACGCGCCGCAGCAGTTCCAGTCGGGGATCTCATTGAGCTTGACGTCGAGCGTCTTGCACATCGCCTCGACCGAGACCATGTAGTTGCTGGCCGACGCCTTGCGCTCGGACGAGCAGCCCGGATAGAACGAATACTCTTTTTTCGCCATACAAACCCCTTAGAACTCCTAATAAAAGGAAATCAACCGCCAAGACGCCAAGAACGCCAAGTCTTTGATTGCTAAATAAGCACCTTTCTTGGCGGCCTTGGCGTCTTGGCGGTTCAAGATCATATTCATTTCGTTAGCGACCTTTACGCGAACTGCTTGCGCTTGGCCTCGATCTCGTGGGCGTGCTTCAGCATCTTCTGGATGTCCTGCTTGCCCTTGCAGCCCTTGTGCGCGAACAGCCCGAAGGGATTGAGCCGCCCGGTCCGGAGCATGCCGAGGCCCACGCCCGCCATCTCGATGCCCTTCTTCACGCCCTTGACGAACCCGTCCATGAAGTAGAGCCGCAGCGAAAGCTCCATTTCGTTCACCCGCCCGGTCTTGGCGATGTTGCGCCAGAAGATCACGGAGAAGCGGCGCGTCGGGTTCATCTTGGGCGCGAGCCCGAGGCGGTGGGCGTAGCTCGCCAGGCCGTGCATGATGTGGGTGATCGGAAGCTCGCGCGGGCAGCGCACGATGCAGTTGTAACAACTGGTGCACATCCACATCGCCTCGCTCTTCAGGACCTCGTCGCGCTTGCCGGCGCGGATCATCATGAACAGCTCCTGCGGCGGATGCTCCCAGTACGGCCCGAGCGGACAGGAGCCCGAGCACACGCCGCACTGCATGCACATCTTGACCCAGTCGCCCATCTCGACGTTCGCCTCGACCTCCTTCAGGAAGTCGTTGCGGTACCTTTCCACCATCGCCGTGTTCAGATTGCTCATGGAGGCTCCTTGCGAGTCCCTAACAAATTATCTATCCACAGATTACGCAGATTTACGCAGATTCATGTAGCGTCAAGGAAACCTTTTAAATCTGCGCCAATCTGCGAAATCTGCGGATATACGAGTTCGTTTTCTTGGCGTCCTTGGCGCCTTGGCGGTTCAAAATCATATTCCTAGAACTTGAGCGGCGAGAGGCCGATCTTCCGGATCGTCTCGGCCATCTCGTTGATGAGGGCGGGCGCGCGCTGGATGTCGGTGATCGCGACCTCGTGGGTGCGCACGCGCTCGGTCTCGAGGCTCAGTTGCTTCAACGTGTCGTCAATCTTGCTCATGCGGTCGTGCGCCATCTGACTCCCGCGCACGAAGTGACACTGATAGTTCTCGCCCTTCTGGCAACCCATGAGCATCACGCCGTCGTAGCCGGAATTGAGCGCATCCGTCACCCAGATGGTGTTGACGCTCCCCAGGCAGCGCACCGGGATGACGCGCGTGAAGGCGCTGTACTCGATGCGGTTCAGCGCCGCCATGTCGAGCGCCGGATAGGCGTCGTTCTCGCACGCGAGCACCAGGATGCGCGGCTTTTCCGAGAACTGATCCGGCATGTCCACCGCCTTGATCTGGCTCCCCACGGTGTCGACCGAGTAATTCTCGAACGAGATCACGCGCACCGGGCACGCCCCCATGCAGGTGCCGCAGCGCCGGCAGCGCGACTCGTTGAACACCGGGTAGCGCTGTTCGTCCTCGTCAATGGCGCCGAACGGGCACTCCACGGTGCAGCGCTTGCACTGGGTGCAGCCCTCGCGCCGGAAGCTCGGATACGAGAGGTCGCCCGAGCGCGGATGCGCCGCGCGTCCGAGGGCGGCGTTCTCCACCGCCTGGATCGCCTTCAACGTGGCGCCGGTGGCGTCCTCGATCGCCTGCACCAGGTCCATCGGTCGGCGCACCGGGCCGGCGGTGTAGATGCCGGTGCGGCGCGTCTCGTACGGGAAGCAGATGAAGTGCGAGTCGTTGAAGCCGAATTTGAGCTGCGGCAGGTCCTTGCCCTGGCGGTAAGCCATGTTGAGCACCGAGGCGGGATCAGCCTGCCACTGGCCCGGCTCGTCCTGCGGAACCTGCTCGATATCCACGCCCGAGTTCGCCACCATGCCGGTGGCGAGCACCACGAGGTCAGCCTTGGCCACGGCGTCCTCGTCGAGAATCTTGTCCTTGAATTTCACTTCGAGCGCGCCGTCGGCCGGATTCACTTCGTGCACCACGCCCTTGCTGAAGATCACGCCCTTTTTCTGGGCGCTGCGATAGAAGTCCTCGCCGTTGCCCGGCGTGCGCAGATCGGTGTACAGGACCACCGTGTCAACGTCGGGATTGCGATCCTTGAAGTACATCGCCTGCTTGATCGAGGTGTTGCAGCAGTGCCCGGAGCAATACGGCAGCTCGCCTTCCTTGTCGCTGCGCTGGCCCGCGCACTGCACGAACACGACGCTCTTTATCTCTTTGCCGTCCGACGGCCGCTTGACGGGGCCGCCGCTCGCGGCGCGCGCCAGCGCCTCGAGCCCCGCCTGGTCCACGACGTCCTTGCTCTTGCCGGCGCCGAGGTGCGGCAGCCTGTTCATGTCGTAGGCGCTGAAGCCCGAGGCCATGATGATCGCGCCGACGTTCTCGGTCGCGGCGGCGCCGGATTCCCTGGCGATGTCCACGCTGAACTGCCCGGGCGCGCCGCTCGTGCGCGCGATGGTCGAGTTGAGGTAAACCTTAATCCGCTTGTCGGCTTCGATCTTCTTAACAAGCTCGGGCGCTGTCGTGTCCGCCGGATCGGCGTAGGGCTCCCGGTAGGGTACGCGCTTCCAAAGTTTCGCCGCCCAGCCGCCGAGCGTCCCGCTCTTCTCGACCAGCAGCACCTCGTAACCGGTCTTCGAGGCCTCGAGCGCCGCGGTCATGCCGGAAACACCGCCGCCCACGACCAGGATGCGCTTGTTGGCGCCGCGGTCCGGGTTGGCGCTCGGAACCTGCATCTTGGCCGACTCGGCGCAGGCCATGCGCACGTAGTCCGCAGCCATCTCCTGCACGAGCTCCTTCTTGTCCTCCGCCGCCGACGCGATCCAGATCACGCCCTCGCGCAGGTTGGCGCGCGAGAGCGCGACATTGTCGAAGCTGAAGGCGTCGGTCTTGGCGCGGCGCGAACAGGCGGCGATGACGACATGGTTCACGCCCTCCTGCTCGATGTCCTGCCGGATCATGGCCACACCCGATGCATTGCACAGGAACTCGTGCTCGCGCACGACCTGGGCCTTGCCCTCGCGCTGCGCGATCGTGGCGAGCTGCGCCGTGTCGAGGCGCTCGCCGAGGCCGCAGCCCCGGCAGATGTAGGCGCCGATATTCAGCTCTGACATAAGGCCACCCCTAAAGAATTCCGTTCTCTGGACAGAACATCGAACTCACCGCAGAGACGCGGAGGCGCGGAGTTATTGTCACTGGAACCGCAGATGAATGCGGATAAACGCAGATCGAACACCACTTCTCTGCCTTCTGATTTCTTATCTGCGCTCATCTGCGTTTATCTGCGGTTTCGCCTTTGTTCACCTAAGAATGCCTTTTCTCTGCGTCCTCTGCGTCCTCTGCGGTGAAAATTCATAACTCAAGCCTCCGCCCGGGAAACGCGGTTGACGACCTGGATCGCGCGCAGCGCCGCGGCGGTGGCGCTTTGCACCGCGCGGTTGACGTCGAGCGCGTTGGACGCGCCGCCGGCGCCGAAGATGCCGGGTTCGTTCGCGTGGATTTCGATGAAGCCGCCGGCGTCGGCGTTAAGGCCGATGCTCTGGGCGTTGACGGACGGCTCCATGCCGATCGCGAGCACCGCGAGATCGTGGCGAGTGTCGTAGCGGTGATAGCCTTCGGTGTCCACGCCGTGCAGGATCGGGTCGCCCGTGGCCTTGTCCTCGGTGATGTTCGCCACCTTGGACTTGATGAACTTCACCTTGGGATCGGCCTGGATCTTTTTATAAAAATCCTCGAAGCGGTCTATGGCGCGGATATCTATATAGTAGATGGAGACCTGGCCGTCGTCGCCGAACTTCTCGCGCACATAGGTTGACTGCTTGAGCGAGGCCATGCAGCAGATGCGCGAGCAGTGTGTCAAATGGTTGCGGTCGCGCGAGCCCGCGCACTGGATGAAGGCGACATTCCTCGCCTCCTTGCCGTCCGACGGCCGGACGAGTTTCCCGCCGGTCGGGCCGTAGGGGTCGAGCATGCGCTCGAACTCGACGCTCGTGACCACGTTCTTATAGCGGTCGTAGCCGTAGGGCTGGATCTTGGCGGCGTCGTACGGCCGCCAGCCGGTGGCCCAGACGATCGCGCCGGCCTTTATGTTCAGCACCTCTTCCTTCATGTCGAGAGCGACGGCGTTGTACTTGCACGCCGCCTGCGCCCGCTCCGCGTCCGGCGTGCCGATAATCGCGGGATCGAGCACGTAGCGCTGCGGGAAGGCCATGGGGAAAGGAAGATAGGCCGCCCTGGTCTGCTTGAGGTTGTAGTTGTAGGCGTCGGCGATCTCCGTTTCGACGGCCTTGGCGCACTCGCCGCAGGCGGTGCAGTTCTCATTCACGTAGCGCGGCTTGATGCGCACGGTCGCGGTGTAGTCGCCGGGCTTGCCCGAGATCGCCGTGACCTCGGCCAGCGTGAGCAAGCGCACGCGCTGGTTCGCCTTCAGGCGGCGCAGGTTGATCTCCAGGCCGCAGGTCGGATGGCACAACTTGGGAAAATATTTGTACAGCTGGCTCACGCGCCCGCCGAGCGCCGGGTTCTTCTCCACCAGCACCACGTCCTTGCCGCACTCGGCGGCCTCGAGCGCCGCGGTCATGCCGCTGATTCCGCCGCCGACTACCAGGATGGTTTCGTTGGTTGCAACGACATCCGTCATTAGGCCGCCTCTGATGGGTTCAAAACAGATTCGAAATCCTCATGGCAACAATACCCGGCGAACGAACGACCTGCCACTGCCCGAAATGCATATATGATTGAAATTTCGTATGTATGGATAGAACGATTATATGAATTGCGCCGCCGGCCGCACGCGGGACCAAAGAACATTCATTTCATGCGTGATCGCGCGCCGACGGAATCGGCGATGAGCCGCGGATCGAGATTGGTTCTCATCGGCCCGCCGCCGCGCCGGCGGCGCGGGCGCCGGCTTAGCGCCCGGTGTCGTGGTAGTGCGCGTCCACCCAGCAACGCGGGAGCTTCTCGCCCGAGGGAAATATCAGCTCCGCCTTCCTGAAGCCCGCCGGCTCCGGCAACTCCTCGCCGGCATGGAAGCGCCCGCGGATGTCGGACTTGAAGGGATCGAACAGCGCGTCGAGATCGAGCACCTCGACGAGATCGCCGGACTTTTTGTGCTTGAGATACATGGGCTCCTCCGCTGGACGGGCACAGCATAACCAAATTCGGCGCGCGGTTGAACCCGGAAAAGCGGTTCACCACGGAGGGCACGGAGAAAAGCGAGTGGACAGGACTACGGTTCCAGGGCCGAAGCGTAGCCACCTTCGCCACCGCGGCGTTTTTCTGTAACATTGCCCCGGCCGAACCCGACAACCATAAGGATTCCCCATGTCCGCCCTGATTTGCGGCTCTTTCGCCTACGACACCATCATGGTCTTCAACGACCGGTTCCAGAACCACATCCTGCCGGACAAGGTGCATATTCTGAACGTCTCGTTTCAGGTGCCGGAGATGCGGCGCGAGTTCGGCGGCTGCGCCGGCAACATCGCCTATAACCTGAAGCTCCTCGGGGCCGAGCCGCTGCCCCTGGGCACGGTCGGGCGCGATTTCGGGCCCTACGCCGAGTGGATGGACCACTGCGGCATCGCCCGGCGCTTTATTAAGGTGTGCGCGGATACCTACACCGCCCAGGCCTTCATCACCACCGACCTGGACGACAACCAGATCACCGCCTTCCACCCGGGGGCGATGAACCGCTCGCACGAGATGCGCGTGACCGCGGCCGACGGGGTGAAGCTCGGGATCGTCGCGCCCGACGGGCGCGAGGGCATGATCCAGCACGCCCGCCAGTTCGCCGAGGCCGGCATCCCCTTCATCTTCGACCCCGGCCAGGGCATGCCGCTCTTTGACGGTAACGACCTGCTCGGCTTCTTCGAGCAGGCGACGTGGGTGACGCTCAACGACTACGAGGCCGAGCTCGCGCAGGAACGCACGGAAAAATCGCTTCGAGAGTTGGCGGGCTACGTCAAGGGCCTGATCGTCACGCTCGGCGCGCGCGGCTCGTGCGTCTACACCGACGGCCGCATGCTCGAGATCCCGGCCGCAACGGCGACGCAGGTCAACGATCCCACCGGCTGCGGCGACGCCTACCGCGCCGGGCTGCTCTACGGCCTGCTGCGCGGGCTCGACTGGGAGACCACGGGACGCATCGCCTCGCTCATGGGCGCGATCAAGATCGAGCAACACGGCACCCAGAACCACCGCTTCACGCGCGCGGAGTTCGATGCGCGCTTCAAGGAGAGTTTCGGGTATAGTTTGTAAAGATATCTCACCGCAGAGAACGCAGAGAAAAGACTTCTGTAAATGAAGAAAGGCGAAACCACGGATGAACACAGATAAAAGGATCAGGAGGCAATGGCACTAACTTAAGGAAAAAAACCTCTGATTACGTCGTCATTCCGGCGAAAGCCGGAATCCAGGGTTGAAAAACATCGGCCGATAGGCCGATTCTGGATGCCAGCTTTCGCTGGCATGACGGCAATTCTGCCTCTGGAGGCCTTAAGTTAGTGCCATTAGGATCAGGAGGCAAAGGCAGCGTTACTTCGATCCGTGTTTATCCGCGTGCATCTGTGGTTCCAATAATAATTAATTTAACGAAGCCGCGGATAAGAGAGCGACAGATAGAGCGGATAAAGAATTGCCTTTCCTGGCGACCCTGGCGTCCTGGCGATTCAACTGTTGGTTTTTTCAAATCTGCGCCAATCTGCGTTAATCTGCGGATACATGAGTTTATCCGCGTTCTCTGCGGTGAATATTCTCAGGAGAGGCGAGCGTCGTGACCGCGATCCATCCCCCGCTCATCGAGGCGCTGCTCGATCCCGCCCGCTACGACCATCCGGTCGAGCGCGTCGAGCTCGAGGAGACCCACATCTCCTGGGTCCTGCTCGCCGGCGCCTACGCCTACAAGATCAAGAAGCCGCTCGATCTCGGCTTTCTCGATTTCAGCACGCTCGAAAGGCGCCGCTACTACTGCGCGGAGGAGCTGCGCCTGAACCGCCGCCTCGCGCCCGGGCTTTACCTGGCCGTGGTTCCGATCGCCGGCGCCCCGCACATGCCGGTGCTCGACGGGACCGGCGCGCCGATCGAGTACGCGGTCAAGATGCGGCGCTTCCCGCGGGAGACGCGGCTCGACCAGGTGCTCGCGCGCGGCGGGCTCGAGCCCGGACACATTGACCTGCTGGCGCGGGAGCTGGCCGAGTTTCACGCCCGCGTCGCGGTGGCCGGTCCCGAAAGCCCCTTCGGCGCGCCGGAGGCGGTGTACGCGCCGATGCGCGAGAACTTCGAGCAGATTCGCCGGCGCGGCGGCGACGCCGAGGACCTCGGGCGGCTCGCGCAACTGGAGGCGTGGACCGCGCGCCGCTACGTGGAGCTGGCGGACCCCCTGCGCGCGCGCAAGCGCGCGGGCTTCATCCGCGAATGCCACGGCGACGCGCATCTCGCCAACATGGTGCTGCTCGACGGGGACGTCGTGCTCTTCTTTCTGCATCGAGTTCAACGAGAACCTGCGCTGGATTGACTTGATAGAAGCGGAACACGGAAAGCCCCTCGTAGTCGCCGGTGTGTTCGAGGTAGGCGTTGAGCAGGCGGCGCGCCAGT